>Ga0209498_1002203_pt1 | contig 11863 bp, 17 predicted proteins | sample WalLakDeSediment_FD_184131 | JGI IMG/M metagenome (GOLD analysis project Ga0209498, IMG submission 184131) | Lake sediment microbial communities from Walker lake, Nevada to study Microbial Dark Matter (Phase II) - Walker Lake 11/02/13 Deep... | ecosystem: Environmental > Aquatic > Freshwater >...
TTACTATTTGAATTCCATTTTTAAAAGTTTTAAGGGTTATTAATTTTTAGTTATATTCTTTAAAAGAAAGTATAGGATTAGAACTAGTCTTGCAGTTCTATATTAATAATCAGCGATTGGACCTGCTGATATCCTTTACTTTTAAATTTATATTTAGTTTGTAAAAGCTAAATGATATACATCTTTCAATTGAGACTATGTGTATATAAATTTTAAGTGATTAATTAAGTTTCTATAAGTTTAATAAAATAACTCCTGCTGTTACACAGGAGTTATTAGCTTCATAAGTAGTATAATTATGGGAGAGCCAACCATAATCAACACATGCAAATACCCCGTGCATGTCCAAGGTGCGCAACCTTTTGCACTCAGTTGTAATAGATACAATTTTGTGTTCTAACTACAACCATCACCTATAAATAGGCATGAGTTTATTACAACTGCTCACCCGAAGGTTTGTACATTGGGTTTTCATCAAAATCAAATCTATCATCATTTTCATCAGATAAATAAGATTCATGAAATTCTTGAGCCATATCACCATACAAAACAAAGTTATTAGCAGCTTTTATATGTTTTTCTTTTTCTTCATTTAAAGCTGTTTTTAATCTGTTTTTACTCTTGATGATTAGCTTTAATGCATTACGAAGGTGGTTAATATCCATATCATCTATAGATATTAACACACCATTACGTTTTTTCCAATAAACTGTTTCTTTATCCTTCATAAGTTTGATTTTCTAAAGAGTTAAGTTCACATTCGTTTTGTAAATCATTAAAAGAATTATACCATTCTAACTGTTCTTTATTTAGTTTTGATTTTAAATCTTTTATTAATTCAAGTTGTTCTTCTTTCCACCATTTATATTCAAGGTGCGCTTGATAATTATCAGACACATCTTCAATATCTTCAGATGTTAATCTTGAAGGATGATTAGCTTCTATTTCTTGTTCAAGTTCTTGAATGTAAGAAATAGGATGAGATTCAAAAGTAATTTCTTTTTCCATTTTGTTTTGCATATTATTACAACTTGCCAGTTGCTTGTTATGTTATTCATTCACTAAATTCATTATTCAAAAAAATCATCACAATAAATAGGTTGTGAAAGTCTATTCATTTCCCCTTGTGTGCCTTCAATGTTATATGAGAAAAATTCAATGGCATCAATATAGGACATATTATCACGCTTAACCATTATATCAATGATTTTAGATTTAGATAAAATTAAACGCATAGTTAATCCTTCTAAACCAATTACTGCATCTTCAAATCCTGTTGGGTAAAGAAAACCATATTCATCCCCAAAGCGTTCTTCAATTTGTTTTAAAATATTCATATTACTCGTTTTTGTTTATTACTTTTTATTGCTAAGAGTTTTATCCATCATCATATATCATTTTGAGTAAATGATATCCTATTGGATGAGAGTAAAAAAAATAAAAAAAACCGCTGTTTATTATTTATCTAAAGCACTACTAAGTAGTAGTAATAGATAAGAGGTTGTATGGAGTGGTTTAGTTTTAGTTATAGGCTACGCTTACATTGGCTGAATTAGTGGGTTTGGAGGGTTTAGTGATATAGTGGAAGGGGGTATTATCACCCTCAAATCACTACTTATTTAGGTATTTTTTGGCTAATTTCATTAAATAAATCAATAATTAGGTAATAAATCATCAAAAAACACTCAATTTATGCAGTTTGTGCAATTTTTATAGCCCTGATTATCAATTAATTAGTCTACTTGTTACACCGCGTGGATACAACTAATGTATTGGCTGTATTTTATTCTAATTAAATAGTTAATCCATTTTGTATATATGTATTAGAGCTCTCTGATATGATAGTAGGAACTAGGTTCCCCCTTTTGTTAGGTATGTGAAATGGTATTATATTGATATGTATAAGTATGTGAAATGGTAATTTACTACACTATATCTTTTTTAATCCTGATAAGGATTACTTTAAAGCGTGACTGAAAGGAACACTATTTAGAAACACCTATCCTGTAGAATAGCCACAATGGACTACTCTACAGAATAAATGTTAAGGTACTATACTAGGCCAACAAGTTTTGCTTTTCTAGCGTCATACAGCATAGCTTCTATGGCTTCTTCAGAGGTACCTTGGTCACGAAGGTCTTTAAGAGCAATCTTTAGGTCTGCCATTTTATCGGCTTTCTCTAAATACAATTCATCAATCCCTTCAAAGGCAGATTGTAGAGCCACACCGAGATAGTATCCAGGAGCACCTTGTTGAGGCACCAACGAATCCGCTTTGATTGGATAAGTTTTACCCTTAACCATTTTACCTGACTTTGCAAGTTCAAGGATACGTGCTGAAGATACAGTAATGAATCCTTTAGAGAATTCAAAGATAACACTGATACCTTTGCTACTGCGTTTTTGGTATACAGCATTGATTACTGCAATAGAAGTACCGTCCTTAGCAGTAATAGTACCACGCTCTTCAGGTGTAAATGCCAAATCCTGCATGAAGCTATCCGCAGGCTCTGCATTTGCGTCAAAACCAAAGTCTTCAGCAAGTTTTTCTAAATCATCATCAGAAATAGTTGCCAAAGCCTTTCTAATTTGAGCCAAGGTTACTGTACCCTTATCGTTAGGGGTAACTAAACCATTGTCAGTAAGAAACTGTGTAGTCTGTTCTTTTGCTACACTTGTCAAAAAATCTTTAATCGCTTTCATAAGCTTAAGTATTAAATAAAATAAAATAAAAAAATGAGCTATCAAGTCGCTCAACACTATCGCCACACTGGCCCGTAAGGGAAGACGACGAAGGAGTTAAATTAAAAATAAAACCCTACTATGGGTAGTAGTGGGTAAAAAAGAAAAAGAGTTTTAAAGAATGACCGAAGGGAATACAGATATGAATTTGATATTAAGATCAGAACCTATAATGGGTAGGCCAACTGTAAACTATGGGTAACGCGTACTGTATAAGCCAACTTGAGTATGACTCATAATAGCGTAATCTGTTTACTATATCTGAATTACAATAATACCATAACCCGTACATACATATTAAAATAGGCTTTCGTAGAAAGCTTGTGTGAATGTTATTTGGGTATGGGTGGACCTGAACGTTATAGGTGTGGGTAAAATTTAAATATCTCTCTGCGTTCTATACCAAAAATGTATTACTATCATAATACTATTCATCAACTCTCTCTATTACCAGATAGTAGGAACTAGATGTAGAGCCTAATCTCTCTCATATATTTCAGTAGGAACTAGATGCTATTGAACTCTCTCTCTTTATAGACAGTAGGAACTAGGTGAAACCTGTTATCAAAACAAGTTAAGGGAGCACCATTACAGTACTCCCCTTCTTATTAACCTATATCAATTTGCCTAGTCTCGAATGAAGCTCAATCAATATCTCTATTTTTTGTTTAGCTTCGATAACTAAATCGCAGTCAGTATATAACCCCTGAATAGCCACACAGTCATAATAGTCTGATAGAATTTCGCTCCTTGCGTTGAACAATTGTTTTTGCAATTCAATTCTATTTTCTTTATCCAATCTTTCCATTAATTCTTGGATGAATTCTAAGTACAATGATTCTTTTGTCATAATATTTTTTTTAAATTGTTATTATATAATTAAATTAAAAAAGGGAGGCATCATACCTCCCCTTGTATGCTAATCTTTGCTACAACCTGGTAATATCATAGCAAAAACTACTGAAGAACAGATAAAGAATCCTGTTGCTTCACCTAAATCTAAAGTAAATGACATGCCTGCTAACCCTATAAATAGAGTTAATACTATTAGGCAAGCTGTAAATGCACTAAATGTTTTCATAATTAAAAGTTTTAAATAATTAAAAGTGGTGCGTTCATTAAGCTGTGCACCACTATAACTACCCTACAGCCCAGGGTTTAATAATAAGACTATGAATTTGGATTCAATATGTCTTCAACGGATGTTAGACAACCGTTTACAATTACAAATGTTTTCATAATTAAAAGTTTTATGGGTTAATACAAAAGAATAAGATTAAAAAAAGGCGGAGCCTAAGCCCCACCTTGTTAATTAGAATGGAAGATCATCAAATGGTGAGTAAGAGGCAACCCATTCTGACTCTTTACACTCATCAGGAATGACACCCTCACAACCTTCGCAATAAGGATAAGTTGGATAACTCTGACTCACATCAAAGGAGTCTAATGAACCACCATCGTCGTAACATGGTGTTATAGCCTCTTCAGGCTCCAACTCTGAGTTACAGCATATACAATTAGAATAAGTTTTCATAATTGTTTTAACGGTATTTATCCTGTCGTCTGCAGTTTTTAAGTTAATACACTATAGTAAAATTAAAAATAGCCGAAGGCTAGTGTACTGTAATATATAGTAACCATAGTAAGACTATAATCTAAATTCATATTCTATATTATAAGTAGACATCTCATCAATGTTAGTGAGTAGTCATCTCTTTCTTCCATAGAGTAAGACATCTCTTGTTCTAGGATTTTTTGTCAAACTTTTTTCCAAGAAAAAATAAATTAATTGTAAAACAACCGGGGGGTAGAGGTTTCTCTTTTATAAGGGGGGTAAAATATTATAGGTACCAAACCCCTGTCATATTACACCCTTAAAAATTTTACACAAAAAATAGTTGGATTTTTAAAAAATTAGTTTAACTTTGACATAACCAATCAATTGAGATATGATAAAATTTAAAGAGTTAGATCATGCTAGTATTTATATTAAGGATATAAGCATAAGAGATAAAGCCACAGGGTTAGATGGATACACTAGAGGATTTGTATCTATTGCAGGCCAACCAACAGATTTAGAAGTTAGCGCTAGTTCTAACGATATAGATCTAGTTATGATGGCTTATGAGATAATCAAGAATGAGGCTTACGATTCTATGGAGAAAGTTATGGATGTGTTTGTTGATACTAGTAGCGATACTGTATTAGAAAATCCTGAACCTTTAAATGTTTCAGAAAATATTGATAAGGTTTGTCGATCAAAAGGATTTGTTGTTGGTGCGATTGCTTACAGGTTATTGACTATGGATGAATTAGATTATGATTCTTTAGGTATATGCACCGGCTGGAGATTAGATGGTAAAATTATCTATGTAGAATTTTCTGATGGGTTGGCCTGTCCGTTATTTGATTGTACGGTTATTAGCGATATCGATAAAAGTATTCTACGGTTTGTATCTGAAGAAAATAAAAGAATTATTGATAGGGCTAAAAAATTAGAACAACAGACTAGTGATTTCTTAAATAAATTAATATACGAATGAAAAATTGGTGCAAGCTTATTAAGTTAGATAAGCATGATGTAGCAGTTATGCGTTTATCTACAACAGAAGATGGGGAACACGTACAAGTAATTGGTAGGTTTCCTGGAGGGCAGTTTATAAAGACAGCTTCTTTTGATGATCAGATAGAATCAGCAAATAAATTCTTTAAAGAGTTTAATAAGAAAAATGCTGTTAAGCTAGTAGAAGAATTAGACAAACTATTAGAAAAGGAAGATGTATAAAAAACTAAACTTGTTATACTTAAACAATCTGGTTACTCCTAAAGAATATACAAGACTAGAAACGTTGATATTCTCAAAAGACATAATGCATAAAAACTTAGGCGTTCAAGTGGTTAATGCAAAACTTAAAAAACTGTTTACTCTATGACATGGGTTTATAGAACAGCTTACGGGAGCATGACAGATGATGTTATTCCCGAAGGTGCTGTAGGTTTTGTTTACAAAATGACAGCAGTTATAAACGGAGAACCAAAAAGCTATATTGGAAAAAAGAACTTTTATAGCATTAGAAAGAAAAAGTTTGGTAAAAAAGCTCTTGATCAAATGAAAGATAAAAGAGCTATAAAATATACTGTTGAGAAAAAAACAAATTACCAAAACTATTACAGCAGTAATGAAGTTCTTAAAAAAGCAAAAGCTGATGGTGTAGAAATAACAAGAGAAATTCTTAAGGTGTGTTATTCTAACATAGAACTAACTTACCAGGAAGCTAAGTATATGTTTCTATTAAATGTCCTAGAGGATGAGCATTACTTGAATAATAATATACTAGGAAAGTTTTATAAAGGAAAAATTAAAAAAGATGAATGATTTATTAAACCATTACAAAAAAGAAATTGAAGTATTGAGAAGCCAGATACCGGCAGACGATCAATTAATCATTGAGCCTTTTAACGATAAGATAGAAGAAATATTAGGTATCTTTTACAAACAGAATTATAATTTTGCAGAAGGTAGTTTTACTCTAAATGTATTGTCAGAAACAATCAAAGCTGCTTTATCCTACAGAATACTATCTCCCTTAACCGGAGAAGATAGTGAATGGGGCGATACCTTAGAAATGAATAATACAAAGTACAGTCCTAATATAAGAGACAACGGGGTTTTTAAAAATAAAGATGGAGTTGTTTATTATAATAAAGCTATTGTTTGGATAGATAATACTTTACAGCAAAAATTTACAGGACTTGTTCAAGGAGTAACATCACAACAAAAAATTAAAGAGTTCCCTCTTATGCCAAAAACATTTTATATTGAGGTAGAATTAGTTGACTATAACGAAAAGTACAAAGAAGAACAAATTGTAGAAGTTGAGGGAGAACAAAAAGTCTACGTAATTAAAAATAAAAAAGAGTTAGAGCCAGTATTTGAGTTCTATAATAAATAAGTAAATATATAAAAACATAAATCATGACAAGTCCGTTTAGTAAAATTTTAGGTAAAAGAGTTTTGATACCATTTCCAACCTTAGATGAAGGAAATAAGAGTAGTATTATTCTTACAGACACTGCAAGTAAAGATCAAGAGGATGAGTTGTTAAAAAAGTATTTAAAAATTCCTGTGTTACAAGTAGGTAATGAAGTTGATAGAGTTAAAGAAGGTGATGAGATTTGGATTCCTGCTAGATGTCTGGCTCCAGGACGAGCGGATGCTGTAGAAATAGATGGTAAAAAATTTTATATTATTCAAGAAGTTGACATAGCCGGAGTTTATTAAACTTAAAAAATTAGTGTAAAGTGTTATTAATTTATTTAATAGCACTTTTTTTTGTTTATATGATTTTCTTTACTTATATTATAGATATAGAACTTCGTAATAATTAAAACTAATAACAATGAAGAAAATTGACATTTTTAATCTCTCTACGTATTTAAGAAGAACAGGAGATAATAAGCTTGCTCGTATAGGACACGTTAATGCTTTAGTAGATGAAATTAACAGTTTAAAAAAACAATTAGACTTGTTGACAATAAATACTATAGCAGAGAAGCAGTTTGACAAGGTAGAGAGCGCTAAGTTGGAGGAAGATAAAAAATAATTTATAATATAATTAACCATGTTAAATAACTTAACTAACTTCTTCAATCTAATAGTAGGTAGAAGAAGTTAGTTGTTTTAAAAACTTACTTATGTCAATAGGAAATTTAAAAAACGATGGTAATAAAGGAAATAATTTTCCTTGGCAATTAAAAATGTTGTTAGGTCAACAATGTAGTTGTGATGAACTTGCAGCTATTAATGCTAACACAGGTAATGTAGAGTTTTTATTAACTTCCATTTTAACGTCTTTGCAAGCACAGACGGACTATGAAGCTAGATTTGTATTGGAAACTTGCCCAGGTCCTGTTACACGTGTCTTACTTGAAGTAAGAATATGGGATCAAGACTCTAGTACTTGGGGCCCGATCACATATTATTTACCTGGTAGCAGTACGCCTGTAACTATAGGCGTTGGTTGTACTATAGAATATGCGGATCCTGGTTCGTTTCTTGCACAGATCTTAGGAGCTATACAGGCAGGTAATCTTATTCTTACTGATATTGAAACAAATACAGGAGATACTGTAACAGAATTACAAAACTTACTAACACTATATACAGCAGGTCAAAGTGCATGTGCAAACTCACTTTCTGTAACTCTTTGTACAGAACAGAGCACTACATTATCGGGAATTCTAACAGAATTACAAGGAACACTTGATGTAAACATTACAAACGCTACACTAGCTGTAACTCAGTCTGGAGCATGGACAGTGACTTCTAATCAGGGCACAAGTCCTTGGGTTGTATCTGGTACAGTAGCTTTAGATGCTGCAACACTAGCTGCTCTTGAAACTATTACAGTATTACAAGGTGGTTCATGGACTGTAGCACTAGATGCACCTACGTTAGCCGCATTAGAAAGTATAACAGTTCAGAATGGCCCCGGAGCGGCAGCTGTAAATATCCAAGATGGTGGTAACTCTATCACAGTTGACGATGGGGGAGGTTCACTTACAGTAGATGGTACAGTTACAGCAAATCAAGGTACAACACCATGGGTTGTTGGAGATGGGGGAGGCTCTATTACAGTAGACGCTGCTGATTTAGATATTAGAGATCTTAGTTGCGCAACAGATTCGGTATCTGTGTGTGCTTCAGGTACTCCATTAACTGCTACAGGTGGGGCACTAGACGTAAATATTGCAAGTGGTGTAACTCTTGAAGTGAACCTAGATCAAAATAATGATCAAGTACAAGTATATGGTTCAGACTTGACTGCTCCAATAGCAACAGATGCTAACGGACATCTTCAAGTTGATATACTTACTATACCAGAAGTAGAGATTAAAAATGATGTTGGTAATCCAATTCCTGTATCTGATGCAGGAGGTTCTTTAACTGTAGATGGTATCGTTGCATTAGACGCAGCTACTCTTTCTGCATTAGAGAATATAACTGTACAAAATGGAGCTGGAGCTTCTGCGGTTAACATTCAGGATGGTGGAAATAGTATAACTGTAGATGATGGTGGTGGAAGCATTACCGTTGATGGTACTGTTACAACTACACCTTCAGGAACACAGGATGTAAATATTATATCAACTATAGCATTACCAGTTACAGATAATGGAGGGTCGCTTACAGTTGATGGTACAGTAGCTGCAACACAATCAGGTACATGGAATATTAATAATATTTCAGGCACAATTTCACTTCCTACAGGAGCGGCAACAGAAACTACATTAAATGCTGTTGATACAAAACTTAGCTCTATTGTAGTAACTCCAAGTTTAATAAGAGCAACTGGAATTGGAACAATACCTGCTGGAGCATATAGTTTTAGCGTTGCTAATGTAGGCCTATTAAACGGATTATTATTAGGAGTTGCTATTAACCCAGGAGAAATTATTAGTTTTGATGCTGGTTCATTAAATAATACTTATGGCGCAGTATCTTATGACGGAACAGGAACTGAGTTATTGATTACTGTAAATTCTTAAAATAGAAGTTATGTCAACTAAAATAGATTTTTCAAATATAAGAGTACAAGATGAAGGTAATCTTTTACCAAGAAGAAGTAATATTGATTTTGTAGGTGCTGGAGTAACTGCAACTGATGATGCTTTAAATAATAAAACAATAGTAACTGTTTCAGCTGGCATATTCGGTATTGCCGATGCAACAGGTTTTTATACTTACTACCCAAATTTAGGTACAGCCATAGCTGCTGCAACAGCAGGGGAAACTATCCAGTTATTTACAGATTATACGGAAACTGTTTCAGCAGCTGCATTTTTAAAAAACGGGGTTAATATTAATCTTAATGGTCATACTTATGAATACGCTGTAGCAAATAATTCGGATACTATTTCTGATGGTGGTATACCTGCTACAGTAACTATATTTAACGGAACTTTAAAAAGAACAAACGCTTCTAGTCCTAGTAATACTACAGGAGTATGCTTAAAAGTATCCAATGTTTCTAGTAATATTACTTTACATGGCGTAACTGTAATAGCAGAAGATGGGAGCAACTGTTGTATTGTACAAAATGGTAAATTATCAGGTGGGTATTATAGGCAAATAGGTGCCGTTGCTGGTAGTTCTTTTGCATTTCAAATTACTAGTGCTGACTCAAGTGTAGATAATGTACATGTTCATGCTGATACTAAACAATCACGTTTGTCTTTTGGAAAAGTATCAAATAGTTATTTTAGAAATGATGTCGGCATTGGTGTAGATATAGATTCAGCAGTAGTTGATAATATAACTGCTTATAGTAATGGAGACATAGCTATTCGTGTGGGATTTCAGGGAAAATTATTTAATTCTACAGGAATAAGTACGGCTACAACTGGTATTAGCGCAGTTACAGGTTCATCGGAGATAAATAATTGCAACGGTTATTCAACAGCTGCATCAGGATTATTTATTACAGGTACTGCAACAAATTCTTCAGGAACTTCAACAGCTTTTTACGGAATACGTAGCACACTTATTACAGCAACTATGTATAACTGTACTGGAATAAGCAATGCTACAGCTGCTGTTTTTGTTATTTTTGGTAAAGTCATAAAAAGTTCTGCAATTTGCAGATTTAATGATGCGTTAGGTCATGCTTTTACAGGTTCTGAAAATACTAGTGAAATAATTGATTGTTATGGGGAAGTAGTTAACCCTTCTGCCTTTGGAATTAACGCACCAAGTTTTTCTCCATTCATAACAAAATTTACAGGAAAAGGAATGACACAGTTACTAAATGTACTTGGAAACTCTCAAGTAAATACAGCAGATAATTACGGAAATATATTAATAGGATAAACTAAAATAAAATGGCAAAAGAATTAAAACAATCAGTAACTCAGTATAACATTGATGAATTTGTTCCAGTAAGAACAATTGTACAATTTGTAGATGCTGAGACAGCAGAAGAAGCTCAAGTTATTGTAAACTATGCTGATTTAAGTGATGTAGAAAAAGCAACATTTGATGCTTACAAAAATTTGTGTGAAACTTTAATGAATAAATAGTTATGGCATATACAGCATTAAACATAGGATACACACCACAAGCTGGTTATGAATATACAGCGACTACAGACAGTAATGCTGATTGGCCTTCTGTACCTAACGATACATATTTTTTTGATTTTACTGAAAGACAAGTATACTATAAAGACATAAATGGTGGTGTTTATGGTGCTTATGTAGGAGGTGCAGCAAGTCTTAATACTTACAATGTAAGTGCTACTCAATGGAGCAAAACACTACCCGCGCCTGTAAATTTACCAAACGGTGCAATTGCAAATGGGTTTACTTTTTTTGATGATACCAATAAAGTGGTTGGAGGAACAACTGCATATGATGAATATGATATTGCTTTTGGTATTAGTATCACACTAACAGGAACAGTAAGTAGTGCTAATATTAATGTTGATGGAGTAGATTATCTTGCTACATTCAATAGTAATTTATTTACAACTGCAAGTAATTGGGTAGCTACTAATCAAGCAACTTTAAACGCTTTAGGAATACAAGTTTTTGCATTAGGAAGTGGTGCAGATGGTAGAATACGATTTGGTTCTGCATCTGATACTATTTTAAATGCTATAACAATTACTCCCACTACCATTCTACTTGGTAATTTAAATGGAACGATAGCAAATGAATTTACTGGAGGAGCGACAGCAGCAGGAGATCATTTGTTAATACCTTATGCTAGTAAACCTTATTTTGGAAAAAGAATACTTCATACAATTCGAGTAAACTTTAACATTGCTACAGGTTCACTTAGATATGCTGAATTAGGACTTTTTAGATACGCTAATGATTCTCAAATTGGTTCATCAATACTTATTCAAAGAACACCTGATGTTTCAGGTAGTTTAGTTGTGATTGAAACTTATACATCAAATGCTTTAGATCCTTTTGTAACTGGAGGTTTTTATGTAGGATTAGTTAATAATTCATCTGCAACTCTTCAGTTTTTTGGTTCAACTGGTATTTTAATTCTGAATGTATTTGACAGCGAAACAAGTTTTTAGTTATGAAATTTTTAGAAAAAACAATATTA
>Ga0209498_1002204_pt1 | contig 11862 bp, 8 predicted proteins | sample WalLakDeSediment_FD_184131 | JGI IMG/M metagenome (GOLD analysis project Ga0209498, IMG submission 184131) | Lake sediment microbial communities from Walker lake, Nevada to study Microbial Dark Matter (Phase II) - Walker Lake 11/02/13 Deep... | ecosystem: Environmental > Aquatic > Freshwater >...
AACTCGGTGGCCGCGGTGATGGAAGGGGGTGAGCCGACCGTCATCACCAGCGCTGAGGGCGGCCGTCTTTTTCCCTCGATTGTGGCCGTCAACCCCAAGAATGGGGAACGGTTGGTGGGACAGATTGCTAAGCGCCAGGCCGTCATCAATCCGCAGAACACCATATTTTCCGTGAAGCGATTCATGGGACGCAAGTATATTGACCCAGAGGTCGAACGGGCGCGGCAGTATGTGCCCTACGATGTGCGCGAAGCCTCTAATGGCGACGTGCGGGTGGCCTTGAACGGCCGTGACTACTCACCACCCGAAATCTCAGCCATGATTCTGCAAAAGATTAAAGCTGACGCCGAAGCTTACCTCGGCCAACCCGTTACCCAGGCGGTCATCACTGTTCCGGCTTATTTTAACGATGACCAGCGGCAGGCCACCAAGGACGCCGGCAAAATTGCCGGTCTGGACGTCTTGCGCATTGTTAACGAACCGACGGCGTCCTCCCTGGCTTACGGCCTGGGCAACAGCAAAGACGAAATGATCGCCGTCTACGACTTGGGCGGCGGTACCTTTGATATTTCGATTCTTGAAGTAGGTGACGGCGTATTTGAAGTCAAGGCGACCAATGGCGATACCTACCTGGGCGGTGACGATTTTGACCAGGCCATTATCGACTGGATGGCCGACGAATTTCAAAAGGAAAACGGCATTGATCTGCGCCAGGATCGCCAGGCGCTGCAGCGGCTGCGCGAAGCGGCCGAGACGGCGAAAATCGAGTTGTCGACCACCCTCCAATCGGAGATTAACCTGGTTTACATTACGGCTGACGCCAGCGGCCCGCGCCATTTGCAGATGACGCTTAGCCGCGCCCGATTAGAGCAGCTCACCGAATCGCTGGTGCAGCGCACCATTGAGCCGTGCCGCCGTGCGCTGCAGGATGCCCGGCTGAAGCCTGCCGATATTTCTGAAGTCGTCCTGGTCGGTGGCATGACCCGGATGCCGGCGATTCACGAGGCGGTCAAGAACTTTTTTGGTCGTGAGCCGCATAAAGGGGTGAACCCCGATGAGGTGGTCGGCATTGGCGCCGCGATTCAGGCCGGCGTCTTGGGCGGTGAAGTGAAGGATGTCCTCCTGCTGGATGTAACCCCCTTGACCTTGAGCATTGAAACGTTGGGCGGCGTCTCTACCGCCTTGATTGAGCGCAATACGACCATTCCTACCAAAAAGAGCCAGGTCTTTTCCACCGCGGCCGATAACCAGGATAAGGTGGAAATCCACGTCCTGCAAGGGGAACGGCCGTTGGCGGTGCATAACAAGAGTCTGGGCCGATTTATCCTGGACGGCATTCCGGCTGCCCCTCGCGGTGTCCCCCAGATTGAGGTCTCCTTTGACATCAATGCCGACGGTATTCTGAATGTGACGGCCAAAGACAAGGCCACCGGCCGGCAGCAGGCGATGCAGATTGTCGCTTCCAGTGGCTTGAGCGATGCCGAAATTGAGGAAATGGTGCGCTCGGCTGAGGCCCACGCGGCTGAAGATGCGCAGCGCAAAGAGATCGTGGAGGCGCAAAATCAGGCCAACTCGGCTGTTTACAATGCTGAGAAGTTTCTACGGGATACGGGCGAGCAGTTGAGCGCTGAACAGCGGGACGCAGTGGAAACAGCACTGCAAACCGTCCGCACGGCCGCTGAAGATGACCTTGAGGCGATCAGGACGGCCGTGACCCAGCTTCAAAATGCGTTGCAAGAAATCGGCACGGCCATGTATGAGCAGCAGCCGCCCAGCGACAATGGCGCCACGCCTCCTGATTCCGAAAATGACGAGGACGTGGTTGAAGGCGAATTCAAAGAAACCTAAGAAGATGATCCACAGATTTCACAGATTACGCAGATGAAGGGAAAAATCTGCGAAAATCTGTGGAATCTGTGGATCGCCCCTGGCAGACTATGGCGAAACGAGATTATTACGAAGTTCTGGAAGTGCCGCGCACGGCCTCTAAAGATGATCTGAAAAAAGCCTACCGTCGCCTGGCGCGTCAATACCATCCTGATGTGAACAAGAATGATGGCGCCGACGAGCGGTTCAAGGAGATTAACGAAGCCTACGAAGTGCTCTCTAATGAGGAGAGCCGCGCCGCTTACGATCGCTTTGGGCATGATGGCCTGCGCAATGGCGGGTCTGGCTTTGGTGATTTCGGCGGCTTCAGCAGCAACATGGCCGACATCTTTGAGGAGTTTTTTGGCGGCGGCATGGGGCGGCGCAGCCGCACCGGGCCACGTCGCGGAGCTGACCTGCGCCATGATCTGACGCTGGAATTCGAAGAAGCGGTTTTTGGGCTGGATAAAGAGATTGAGATTCGGCGGCCAGAGCTCTGTCCCACTTGTTACGGCCGGGGCACGGAGCCGGGCACCAATCCGGAACGCTGCCAACATTGTGGCGGCTCCGGTGAAGTGCGCCGGGTGCGCCAGTCAATTCTGGGCCCCTTTGTCAATGTTTCTTCCTGTTCGGTCTGCAATGGCACCGGCGAGGTGATTACGACGCCCTGCCATAGTTGCAGCGGCCGTAAACAGGTTTACCAGACGCGCATGCTGAAAGTCAAAGTACCGGCCGGCGTAGACGAAGATGTGCAGATTCGTCTCTCTGGCGAAGGTGCGCCCGGTGAAGCCGGCGGCCCCCCAGGAAATCTGTTTGTGGTCATTCATGTTCGCAAACATCCTTTCTTCACCCGCCGGGGCAATGACATTCTGCTTGATCTGGAGATCAACGTGGCTCAGGCTGCCTTGGGTGACGAAGTTCTGGTGCCCACGGTTGATGGCGAAGAAAAGCTGATCATTCCCCCAGGCACACAGTCGGGCACCGTTTTCCGTCTCAATGGCCGCGGTGTGCCCTACCTGCGCCGCTCTGGACGGGGCGACCAACTGGTGGTCGTTCAGGTGGCGGTGCCTACCAGCCTTACGACTGACCAGAAGGCGTTGTTCAAAGAACTTGGCGCAACCCTGGGTAAAGAGATCATTCCCCAGCGGGACAAAGGCATCTTTAGTCAACTGAAGCAGGCGTTGGGTTTATAGATGACAAATGACCAACGACGAACGACGAACGAGACCCGCTGTTGTTCGTCGTTCGTCGTTGGTCGCCGCAGGTAATGATGATCTGGCTCGAAGTAAGCGTGACCACAGATGGCGAGGCAGCCGAGGCGGTGGCGGAACTGCTGCGGCCGTACGCTTACAGTGATGGCGTTGTTCTCGAACAGTTGGGTGATGAAAATGACCTGTCGCCTGATGCCCTGGAGCCTCACGTTACGGTTAAGATTTACATCCCGGAAGATCAGGACAGCCCGGCGCTGCGCCGTCGCCTGGAAGAATCCCTCTATCATCTAGGCCGGCTGTACCCCATCCCGCCGCCTGTTTTTCGCGAACTGCAAGAGGAAGATTGGGCCAATGCCTGGAAAGCCCATTACAAGCCATTCCGCATTGGCCGCCGGCTTTGGATCCAACCCAGCTGGCTTGACGCGTTCCCTGAGCCTGTCGAAGGCGCGTTCCCTGAGCCTGTCGAAGGGGGGCTTCGACAAGCTCAGCCTCCGCTGGCCCCTGAGCCAGTTGCAGCTGATGAACTAGACCGGCGACAACCAGACGACATTGTACTCACGCTTGATCCCGGCATGGCCTTTGGCACCGGGCTGCATCCCACCACCCAAATGTGCCTGCAATTTCTGGAAGAACTGGTGGAACCGGGGATGCGGGTGTTGGATGTGGGGACTGGATCGGGCATTTTGGCCATTGCAGCGGCGCGCCTGGGGGCCACGGCCGTGTACGCTATTGACAACGATCCCATTGCCGTTCGTACCACTGAGGAAAACGTGGCTCTGAATGGGGTGGAGGATCAAGTTACGGCCGTCGTAGGCGAGTTAGCGGCCGTTACTGACAAAGCTTACGACATTGTCGTGGTCAATATCCTGGCGCCGATCATCCAAGCCCTGCTGGCTGAGCATGACCTGCTAGGCTATGTCCGCCCAGGCGGCTGGCTGCTGTTGAGCGGCATTATTGACCAGCAGGCGGAAGGGGTAGCGGCATCGGTGACGGCCGTTGACGGCCGTATTGCTCGCCAACTGGCTATCCGCGACTGGGTGGCTTATGGGGTTAAGAGAGGTATGTGATGCTCAAACAGGCTATTCCCAAGTTCCCAACGGCCGACATCCAGCTTGCCCTGGCATTTTACGAGCAAAAATTGGGCTTTGTGCAGCTGTTTGATTATGGGGATTATGCGGCCGTCGCGCGGGACAATCTGGAAATCCATCTGTGGGCCTGCGACGATAAACACCTTGCTGAAAACACCGGCTGCCGCGTCGGCGTGACCGACATTGAAACGCTCTACGCCGAATATCAACAGGCGGGCGTCGTTCACCCCAACGGCGCGTTAGCGGAGAAACCCTGGGGTTTGAAGGAGTTTGTCGCTCTGGATATGGATGGTAACGCCCTGTTCTTTTTTGAAGAATAATTCGCCAGTCATTTTATGGGTCCAGACGAAACTCGACAAAGGTTGTCTGGTTGGCGTAGACCCAGAACCGCTCCCGGTAGGTGTGGCTGCCCACTTTTAGCGTTAGCTCATAATACCCGGCTACGACATCGTCAAAGGCGAAATTCTCCTGCCAATGGTCGTCGCCGTTGACCAGATCATCGGCGTAGCTGGTTGTGGCGGCGTAAGCGGAAGGCGCGTCCAGGCGGCGTAGGGTCAGGGGTGCTTCGTAGACCAGGCTGCCATCCGGCCAGGTTACACGCCCAGCCACCACGCCTCGTCCGGTAAATGGGTAGAGCCAGAGCAGCGGATTGCGGGTGTGGTTATAGCCGTTTTCTCCCACGCGCACTTCAAAATGGAGATGGGGTCCATCAGCGACGCCGGTGGCGCCTGACCAGGCGATCTGTTCGCCCACATTAACGCGTTGCCCTTCACTGACTAACAGCTGGGACAAATGGGCATACAGGGTGAAAACGGCTTTGCCGTTGTGCTGGAAGTCGTGGCGTATGACGATTAGGCTGCCGTAGAAATTGGGGTGCGGGCCGTAAATGTCCGTGCTGTCATCGCCGGCGACAATGACTGTTCCCGGAGCGCTGGCGAAGATGGCTGTATTGCTGGGCACGTAGAACTCGACGCCGTGATGCGGGCGCAGCGTCCCGCCACGGGTGCTGCCGTAGGGGTAGACCTTATCCGTCCAGACGACGCCACCTTGCGGCACGGGCCGGCCAAGCCAGAAATGTTCGTGTGGCGACGGCTGCCCCGGCGCCGGCGGGGTGTAGGTGGCCGCCGGGGTTGGCTCTTCCTCCGGTTCAGCGGTGGGGGGAAAGGCCGCTGCTGCGGCGGGCGGGTAGGTGGCAGCTACTGCCACGGTTGGCGCAGGCGACGCGGTGACGATAGCGGGCATGGCTAACTGGGGTTGGGGTACGGCCGTCGCCGTCGGCGTGGCCACAAACAATGCGGGCAGACTGGTTGGCTCCGGTTCCGCAACGACAGCCTCGCCCCCACAGCCAGCCAGAAAAAAAAGTCCCCCAATTAGCAAAAGCAGATGATGTCTCACAGGGATAATCAGATTTCCGGTTACACAAAAATGATCCACAGATTTCGCAGATTTCGCAGATTCTTCTCTTTAATCTGCGTAATCGGCGAAATCTGCGGATCGAAAAGTCAAACAGATAGCAGATTGTAACACGGATCAGGGGGATTGACGGATTTTTTAATCCGCTAATCCCGCTAATCCGTGGTCTAAAAACCAGCCCGGTGGGCGGCGGTTTGGGCTGTGTCGGCGGCGATCTGGTTTACGGCCGTGACCAACCCATCCACCTCGTTAGCCCAATGAACGGCCAGTTCTTTGTCCTGCAAACTGAGGCCGTTGATTTTGACGTTCATCCCGGCGATTTGCACCGCCGCCTGGGCTAACACCGCTCCAGCAGCGGCATCGGTGATGGCGTTGCTGTTGCCGTTGGCGGTCATGGCCTGGGCTAACTGGGCCGCTTCCAGGCTGAGACGGGCCACCTGGAGCGGGAGCTCCCCGGCTTGAACGGTAGCCGCTTCCACAGCCGCCGCTTTAGCCGCCTCATCCAGCTCTTTGTTGCGCCAGGCGGCCATCAGCTGGTCAAAGGCGGCGGCGTCGGCCATGATGCAGGCGGCCAATTCTTGCCGAAGTGCGGCGGCGCGGACCAGGATGCGCTGTCCCTCTGCCTCAAAATCGGCGTATTTTTTGCGGCCGACGGTCAAATTGGCCACCATTTCGGTTAACGCCGCGGCCAATGCCCCGGCGGCGGCCGCCGAGGAACCGCCGCCGGGGGTGGGCGCCGCCCCAGCCGTTGCCGCCAGCAGGTCGTAGGGAGTGAAATCGGGCTTCTCTTTCGGTTCGAGCAGCTTGATCTCCAACACCTGGCCATCTTCCAGGTCGTCCAGCTGCAGGTAATATTTGGCCGCTTCCAGGAGCGCTTTTTGGGGCGTGAGGCCGACCAGCTCCGCTTTGGTCACGGTCAGGCCGTAGCGGGCCGCTTCCCGCTTGACCATTTCCTGCACGCGATGAATGGGCGTCTTCTCAAAGTCGGTCAGGTTCATGCTGACCTGGGCCTGCCCTTCGACCAGGAAACCCATGGCCTGCACAAAGCGGAGGCCGCCGCTGGTGAAGCGCACGGCCGCGGCAATCTTCTTGGCGACGTCCACATTATCGCTGTTAAGGTACAGGTTGTAGGCGATGAGGAACGGCCGTACGCCGATCACCGTCGCCCCCCAACTTTTCGGCTCGGCCGGGCCGTAGTCGGGGTCGCGGTCGGGGTTTTGGCCAATTTCCTCGCGCCACTTTTCATATTGGCCTTTGCGGATATCGGCCAGTTTCTCCCGTTCTGGACGTGTTGCCGCCGCGCCGTAGAGATAGACGGCCACGCCTAATTCGTCGCCGACGCGCTGGCCAACCCGTTGCGCCAGGGCCACGCAGTCAGCGATGGTGGCGCCTTTGACGGGGATGAAGGGAACGACGTCGGTGGCCCCGATGCGGGGGTGTTCCCCTTCATGTTCGTCCAGGTTGATCAATTGGGCGGCCTTGGCTATCATCTTGACGGCCGCTTCTTCCACGGTTGCCAGATCGCCCACAAAAGTAATGACCGTCCGGTTGTGGTCAGGATCGGCGCTGAGATCCAAGATCCGCGTGCCGCGTACGGCGCGAATGCTGTCGGCAATGGCGTTGTACAATTCAGGGCGACGGCCGTCGCTGAAATTAGGCACACATTCGATTATCTGTTGCATGGTTTACTCCTTGTGTGACGAACGACGAATGACGAACGACCAACGTTCGTCGTTCGTCATTCGTCGTTGGTCGATCTTGTGAAAGTTGTTGAAAAGGTTACCGCGTTTGTGACGCGGGAGACGGCCGCTGGCCGTCAGCTGTTGGTTTTTCGCCACCCCCTCAACGGCGTGCAGCTTCCGGCCGGGACGGTGGAACTGGGTGAGTCGCCGGAAGCGGCCGTGATGCGCGAGGCGCGGGAAGAGACGGGATTGGCCGGGCTGCGGTTGGTACGGCCGTTGGGGATGATTGAACGCCTCTTACCTGAAGGTCATTATCTGCTGCATAACGACTCCAAACTATTTGCTGCGCCGGCGCCAGACGCCCCGCCCAGCAGCGACTGGATCCTCTTTCGGGGTAGCTACGTTCGCCTGCTGCAGCAACGGGTGGGCTATGCCCAAGTCCTGATGCAGGAGTGGGACGAACGGGCTCAGCCGCCTCGCTTGCTGCGTCAGGAGCAGGGTTGGGTGCAGCGCAGTTTGCTTACGCCCCACATCCATCGTTACCAATACTGGCTCGCCTGCGACTTCGAGACGGCGGAAAACTGGCCGGTGGCCGTTGATGGCCACATCTTTAACCTGTTCTGGGCGCCGCTGCAACCGGCGCCCGCAATCGCGCCCGCAATTGCGCCCGCTCTCGTCTGGCCACAAGATGAATGGCTGGTGGCCGTTAGCAGCGCGCTTTTAGCAGAGATTTGATCAAAGATTACGCAGGTTTTTCTTTAATCTGCGCAAATCTGCGTAATCTTTGATACTCCTTCCTAACCCGTCAACTTTTCCAGCCGATCCACTAAGCCGGCGAGAACGGCAAAGGCGCTTTCCACCGGTTCGGGGCTGGTCATATCCACGCCGGCCAATTTCAGCGCGTCGAGGGGGTAGATGGAACCGCCCGCTTGTAGGAACTTTAGATAATTCTCAGCCGCGCCCGGCTTGCCTGCCAGAATATCCTCCGCCAGGGCATGGGCAGCAGAGATGCCGGTGGCGTACTGGTAGACGTAGAAATTGGAGTAAAGATGGGTGTGGAACTGGGCCCAGGTGATGCCGGTGCGCTCGTAATCCATTTCCAGCTCATCGCCGTAGCCTTCGGCAAAGAGATCGGCCATCAGCTTGATCAGCGTATCGGCAGTGAGGGCTTGACCCTTTTCCACCCGTTCGTGTATTTCCAGCTCAAAGCGAGCCAGGGTGGGCATGATGAAAAAGTAGCGATGGAAGTTGGACATCGCCTCTTCAATGAGCCCAATCTGGAAGTCGGGATCGGTCTCAGTGCGGAACAGGTAGTCGCGCACCAGGGCCTGATTGAAATTGGAGGCGACTTCGGCCGCGAATAGGCCGTAGCGGGAGTAGGCCATCAGCTTTTGCGTTTTAAGGGTGAAGTAGGAGTGCATGGAGTGGCCCAGTTCGTGGGCCAGGGTGCTGAGGCTGTACAAATCGTCGTTATAGCTCATCATGATGAAGGGGTGGGTGCCGGGAACGCCGGAGGAGAAGGCGCCCATCCGCTTGCCTTCGTTGGGGTAAATGTCTACCCAGCGCTCGCTGGTCGCCCCCTGCTTGAGGACGGCGACATATTCCTCGCCCAACGGCCGCATCCCTTCAGTAATCCAGTTGACGGCCGTTTCATACTCAACTTTGGGCGGCGCGGCCACCAGCGGCGCTTTGATGTCGTACTCATGCAGCTTGTCGTAGCCCAATGCCTGCCGGCGCACGCGCCAGTAGCGGTGCCAGGTGGGCAGATTGCGCCGGAAGGTTTCGATGAGGTTGTGGAAAATTTCCACGGGAATGAAGCTGGGGTTGAGGGAGGCTTCCAGGGAGGATTTGTAGCCTCGTGCCCGCATCATGAAAACGTCCTGTTTAATCCCGGCCGCCAGGGCGTTGGCCATGGTGTTCTTGAATGTAAGGTGGGCGTCGGCGTAATTTTCCCAGGCGGTGCGGCGAACTGCCCGGTCAACGTGAGAGATGAGGGCGCCGATGGTTCCCTGGGTGATGTCGTAATTGTCGCCATCTTGACCAATGGCGTCGGGGAAGTCGAGGTCGGTGTTGGCTAAGATGCCGTGGGTGGCGGCGGCCGTGCCGAAGGCATCTCGCATCATGCCCAGAATCTGCTCCACTTCGGCCGAGCGGACGTGGGCCTGCTGTTTTTCGAGCTGGTCGAAGTAATGAGCGTACTCAGCCAGCAGTTCATGTTCGCCCTGCCATTGGCGCAGGGTCTCCAAGCCGATGGCCAACATTTCCGGCTGGGCGAAGGCCAGGGCAGCCATGACCATGCCAAACATGCCCCGCACCCGGTCATTGCGGGCGGCGGCTTCCTGGTTTTTGGTCTCCACACTGTAGGTCAGATAGGCGTAGAAGAAAATGCGCATCATTTGCCGGTGAATGATGTCGGCCTGGGCTAAGTAGTCGGCCAAAACGGCCGGGCCTTCAGCCAGACGACCTTTGAACTGGGTGGCTTTAGCGACTTCGGTTTGCAGCTGGGTAACGGCCGTTTCCCAATCCTCTGGGGTAGCAAAAATAGATGCGGTATCCCAGGTGTGCTCAACGGGAATCTCGGCTCTTGTGGGGGTCTTGCGGGACATAGATTTCTCCTGTGAGTGTGACGAACGACGAACGACGAACGACTAATGACTAACGACTGAGCGACTAACTTCGTTGTTATAGCCTACTTCCGGGGTAAAATCCAGTTTCCAATGACGAACGACGAAGGACGAACGACCAACGTTGGTCGTTCGTCCTTCGTCGTTCGTCGGCATTTGCAAAGGAGTATGATGTCCGAAAGCCCGGTTGAGCATCAGGCGGTTTACCAGGATCACGCCGCCACTTACGATCTGTTGGTGGCACGTGAGGATTATGAGGGGAATATTCCCCGCATCTTGCAAGAATTGGCGGATTGGCACGGCCGTACCGTTTTGGAATTGGGCGCGGGCACGGGCCGCTTGACACGGATGGTCACCCCTTGGGTCAAATCCATTTATGCCTTTGATCTCTCACCGGCGATGCTGGCGGTGGCAGCCGCATCTTTAACCAGGGAAACGGACTGGCTGACGGCCGCTGCCGACCACCGTGCTCTCCCCTTACCCGATAGATCGGTGGATATGGTCCTGGCCGGCTGGACGATCTGCTACCTGGTCACCTGGTATCCCCGTTGCTGGCAGCCGGAATTGGCGCGGGCGCTGGCTGAATTGGAACGGGTCTTGCGCCCCGGCGGCCAGATTATCCTGCTGGAAACGATGGGAACGGGGTATGAGACGCCACACCCGCCGGAGAAGTTACAGCCGTATTACGACTACCTGCAAACGGCCGGATTCCATTCCCAATGGTTCCGCACCGATTACCAATTCGCTTCCCCCGAAGAGGCCCAACGCCTCACAACCTTCTTCTTCGGCGCCGACCTGGCAGAACGCTTTGCGGGCCAGACCTATCTTCCGGAATGTACGGGGGTGTTTAGTCGTTTAGTCAAATAGTCAAATAGTCAGATAGTCAGATAGTCTTTAGTCGTCAGTCGCCGACTACTTGACTACTCGACTACTCGACTAAGATAAGGATTGGCCCAGTAGAAGGTGGACGGCCGTTCCTGAGCATAGGCGATTTCCAGGCTGATGGTCATTTCACCGGGCGGGTAGGCGTCCAGGGGGAAGGCATGGCTGTGCCACTGGTTGGGGAGCGCCAGCGCTTCGTGCAGGGTGTGGCTTTCACCATTGGTGGTCAGGCGAATGCGGTACCAGATGGGCACGGCCGTTTCACCGCCAAAGCCGTGTCCGGCGGCCACGTGTAAGAGGGTGTCACGGCCGTCCAGCGACAGGCGGTAGGTGAGAGGCTGCCACTGCTGGCTTTCGCCTGGCAGGCGGGGAATGACTGCCAGACGCTGGTCGTCGGCCGGTCCGGTGACGGTGAGAGGCTGCGGTCCGCCGGCCCATAGCAACAGGTAACGGCCGTCTCCCTGCAGCTCGGGCATCAGATTGACAATCTCCCCGTTCGCATAGTCAAGCAGGTAGATGCTGTCTGGCAGCCAGCCCCATTGTGGCAGGTCACTCAGTTGGCCGCTAAAGCCGCGCAAATCGGGCTGGTCGTACCAGGCTTTCAGAATGCCTTCCAGGTAACTGCTGTCCAGCACAAAGCGGTGGACAAAGATGCGGGTGCGGCTGGTCAGCTCCGGCACAATCGCCTTGAGCGAAGCCTCCGCCTGCCGGTCACTTTCGGCCAGTGAGAGCCAGCGGTCCTGCCGCTGTTTAAGAGTGATACCGTGGAAAAGTAGGAAGGCCGCCAGTAGAAGTGGCGGGCCATACCGATACAGATCCGGCCAGCGCCGCTGCCAGCCCAGCGCCGGCTTGCTGGTTAGCAGCTGGCTGGCCGTTGCCCCGACCGCCAGCGCCAGACCGATATGGCCGTTGTACAGGTGACGGCCGCCGAAAAATTCGGGTCGCTGGACCCACAGGGCGGCATAGATGTAGGCGATGTGCAGCCCCCACCAGAGCAAGCCAAAGCGGCCCAGCCAGTTGGCGCGCCAAAACCAGAGCCCGACTATTAGCAGCAAAATACCGGCCGTCAAAAAGCTGTTGGCCGTCCAGATGCTGT
>Ga0209498_1002207_pt1 | contig 11853 bp, 11 predicted proteins | sample WalLakDeSediment_FD_184131 | JGI IMG/M metagenome (GOLD analysis project Ga0209498, IMG submission 184131) | Lake sediment microbial communities from Walker lake, Nevada to study Microbial Dark Matter (Phase II) - Walker Lake 11/02/13 Deep... | ecosystem: Environmental > Aquatic > Freshwater >...
ATCCACCTCGGAACCCGCGACTGCCGGGCCCACTACCTACTCGACTTCCTGAAGCGTTTGAATTGTGAGCGACTGGTTCTGGTGGGCGACGTGTTCGATCTCTGGGCAATGCGCCGGCGCGTGTTCTGGACCCCGGCCCAGTCGGAGATCATCGAGCACGTCTTCGCGCTTGCCGAACGCGGCGTGGAAGTGGTCTACATCCCCGGCAACCACGATGAAGCGCTGCGCGCCTTGATCGGCACCGAGATCCGCGGGGTACGCATCGTGCGCAATCTCGAGCACCACACGGCGGATGGCCGGCGTTTCCTGGTCAGCCACGGCGATGAATTCGACGACGAGGTGCGACACAGCCATCTTCAACACCGGATCGGAGATATGGCCTACCAACTGCTGCTACGGATCAGCCACCACGTCGATCGTGCGCGCCGCTACCTGCAGCGCCCGTACTGGTCGCTCTCGGCTTGGGCCAAGACCCGGGTGGGCCGAGCTCGCGACTACATTGGCCGGTTCGAGTTGGCGGCTGCGCGTGCGGCTCTCGAAGGCGGCTACGACGGCTATATCGGCGGCCACATCCACAAGGCGGCGATCCACTCACGCGACGGCGTGCTCTACTGCAACACCGGAGATTGGGTGGAACACTGCACCGCGCTGATCGAGGACAACGGTGGATACCTGCACCTGGTGCACTGGTCCGACCACGTACGGCTGGACGCCAGCGACGCGGGGGCGGCAGGCAACGGGCGCACGACGGGGCGATTGCCGCCCGAGCTCGCCTGGTTGTACGCGGCCACCACTACGGCCGCGGTACGCTGATGGCCGCGCGGCTGACGCCCCGCGTGCTCACTTGATGGTGATACTGCGGCGCTTGGCTTTTTCGACCTTCGGCAGCACCAGTTCCAGCACTCCGTCCTTGAAACTCGCCGAGCCCTTGGTGCCATCCACGACGGCCGGAAGCACCACGGAACGGGAGAACGAGCCCGAGGAGATCTCGCAGCGGTAGAAATCGCCTTTTTCTTCCTTCTCCTCGTGCCGGGTCGAACCCTTGATCGTCACCGTGTTGTCGGTAGCCGAGACCTCGAGGTCCTTCTTGTCGACACCGGGCAACTCAGCGCGCACCAGGACCTCTGCCTCGCGGTCGACGACATCGACGCGGGGCATGCGCCCTTCCAGCGGCCACTTCAGTTCTCCCCATCCGGGCCAATCCATGCGCATGGGGCGCGGCCAGCCACGCATGGACAGGCTCTCCAGCAGCCTGTCCATTTCCTCGAACGGGCTCATCGTACGCGCGGGGGTGGATGCGGCCTTGTCGACTTCCTTACCCTTGTTCTCTTTCTCTTTCTTTCCCTTTGCGGCCATCGAATCGTCTCCTGTCGTCAGCGAGGATAGTCACCGGCTTTCAGCCGGCGCTCCTCGGTTGCATAGATATAGGCCACAAAATCCTGAGGCGGTGTGACATTTTCATGACAACGCCCTGCCGGCGGATTACTCGGGCCGAACCCGCGATCCCGCTTTTCGTGCTTTCAGGGTTTCCACATGTTCGATCAACCCGTCCGTCGTGTCCTTAAGGAGTTCGAGCTCCTCGATCGACAGGTCATCGAGATGCTCGAGGTTGTACTCGATGGTGTCGATGATTTGTCTCGCGGGACGTTGGAGCGGGCGCATGAAATACGCGGTGACCGTCGCGACGATGGCGCCGAAAAACAGCACCGATCCCACCACGATCCAGACGGCGCCGATGGCCCGCGCTGCTGGACTGACCGGCATGTCGGCGATGCCAGCCGTGGAGAACGCCGCGACACCCCAGTAAAGCGCTGTACCGAAGGATTGGATCGACGAGGACTCGATGCCACGCTCAGCCAGGTACAGACCGAGGGCAAATGCCATCCAGAGGCCCACCAGCGCCAGCACCATCCTGACCAACGGGGTGTGCACCATCACGTCCCCGACGAAACGCTGGAACCGTTTGCGCTGCCGACGCACCATGGTCCGTAATGTACTCCGCCTCGTTCCCGGGACAAAAAATTCGGGCACCCCGCAGGCTACCGCAGGTAAAACAGCACCGCTCAAACGGTTTGTCCTACCGGATCACTCCGAAACGCCGTTCTCTGGCGATACGGAAGATCTTGGTGGTGATCGCGACCGGGGCCTTTTCTCTCCAGGCGCTCGACCATGGGATCGTTCCACAGGTCCTGCCGGCATTTGCAGGGATCACCGTCTTTCGCTGGGACATCAACATCCGCGAGTCCACCGTACTCGGCCTCGTCGGTGCCCGGGGGGTCGGGCTCGAGCTGGCTCACGCACTGAACATCATCGCGTGGCCCCAGGTCAGCCTGATCTTCATCTTGATCCTAAGTACCGTAATCGTGAGCGAGTGGGTCTCGGGGAGGGTGCGCCACGCGATCATCTGAGCCGATTGAAGGCACGTCCTTGCGCACGTAAATCGCGCAGCAGGCCAATGCCCTTGGCCCTCTGCGCACGCAGTACTCTCAGTTTGTCGGCGAGGTTCGCACGCTGCTCATCGTCCGTGACGACGCCCTGCAAATTCGTCAAAGCCCGTTCCCTGCCCCGGAGCTGCTTCAGCACCCGGTGGATTGCCAGGATGTGCTCGCTCTCCGTGGATCTGCGCGGAGCCACCCCTTCCATCACTCTCTGCAAGAGCGTTCGAATACCCATCGCCGGCCCTTCGAACGGTTTTTCCAACGATGAAGTTTGCCCGGCGCCGGTGACATACTGATTACGTTTTTGTGACGGACGCCGCCAACTGCCCCAAGGTAATAACGAGAAGTCAGATTCGCACGCAGTTTGGGGGAAACGTGCTCCGCCTGCCGTGGGGACAGATTTGGGAATCCGTCCCCACGGCAGGCGGAGGAAGCGCGCACCGAGAAGACCCGGCCCTCTTACATACCGAGACCGACAGAACGGCTGTTGGTCCCTGCAGTTGGCACAGCCAGGCTGTTTCGCATCAGCAGTTCGGAGACCGAACGGAGTCGATGATCGAAGCCGATCCAGACCCCATCAGGCCAACGCCAGGTCACGGTACCTGAGACATGGCTGTTCCCCGCGGTTGCGGGGTCGCCGCCATCGGGGAAGATCACGCCCACATTGCGCCCGGAGATACAATCGGTATATTCCAGAAACACGCCATCACGGCAGAGCTCCCGCGTCTGTACTTTGATGGGAGCATCCTCACCGATCCGCAGCCAGACATCGGTGCGTACCCTGATGCATTCCTCGTCGCTGATTTTCATGTTTTCCCCCTCCCGCCAGGCGGGTCCAAGGATGGGCGGCGGTCCCGACACGCTTTGCGGGCTCCGGCGTCTGGCAAATCGAGAGCTGGCTAGCCCAGGAACGGGAGCAACCGGGCATCATGGAGAGGCAGATCAGAGGGCTTCATCACTGAGAGTGTCCCAAAACGATCGCGACGGTAACCGAGGGACCGCCACCAATCGAACCACCATTTCGCTATTCCCCTCGCGATAAAGCCACAGATCGGCTTTCATTCATCCGGTGCCCCATCCACAAGTGAAAGTATCCCCCCTGACTACTTCAGTATGATGAACTTTTCTTGACCGTCTCGGTTGCAACGGAGACACCCCGGGGGTTACTGCCTGAACTGCGGCACGAGGCAGGAAATGGCGCATAGGGGCCATCTCCGTCCCTGCTACCATTGCTATCACACCCGCTTCCAGAGACTCTGGAAACTCTGAACCTCACGCCCTCAGTAGCTGGGTGAACTGCAGGAATCCAGGCGTTCATTGACGGAATCGGGCGCCGGGGCTGCGGCGGAGCGCCCGGCGATCTGCAGTGAAGAACCGTCGAATACCCGAGGATATTCGCGCGCGAGTAGCGGATCACCTCGAGGCCGGTCCGCTGCACGAACTCATCGTAGTCGAACTCCGCGCTGTAGTTCACCATCCGGTGTAGTGGCCGCAGGAGCTTCTAGGTCACACGCACCGCTCGTGATGTGGTCCGAAAGTTGTTCACGATCACCAGTTGGCCGTCGGGCCTGCAAACCCGGCGCGTTTCCGCGATCACGCGCTCGGGCTCGGGCGTCACTGACACAAGGTACATCGCCACAGACATCTATTGGCATACAGGCGTGCTTGCCGGGCATTTCGCCTACCTTGCGGTCATTCCGGAGTCACGGATCGGTGGGGTCGCATTAACCAGCCGACAGCGGGACTGCGATCCGCTGGGAGGCTGGCTGGCCCGGCGTGCAGCTGCGATCTTTGGCGAGACCCGCGGGGACTGAAAGGCGACGTTTCCTCTACCCTTGAACGAACCGCCTGAAGCTATCGGAACCGGAAGGTCGCCTCAAGCAGTCGCAGCGAAACGAGGAAAGCGATCAGCAGAAACGCAAGCGTAGCCGGCTCTATGCTACCCGCCACCCCGCCTACCAGACCTAGTGCCAACAGCAAGGTCAGTAGGATGGCCGTGAGACGGCTACGGGCCCACCCGGCGATCAATGCCAGAAGGGTCACCAGCGTCCCCTCTATCATTGTCGACGGGTGGTTCATCAGGAATCCGAACAGAACCACGATCACGCCAGCGAACATGAGCAACCAGCCGGCGGCGCGCGCGAGGCGACGGGCGTGCTCTTCAGAGCGCAAGGGCCGGAAGACCAGCAGCAGATCTGCCGGTGGGCTGGGTGGTCGTCGAGCTTCCTTCATGTCATTGGGACCGGTGGAGATCCAACCGTTGCAAACAGACGCTCCCGCATATGAAGGACGGGGACGAAGGACGGGGACAGATTTATAAATCTGTCCCCGTCCTTCGTCCCCGTCCTTCGCTGCGTGCCCCCGCGTGCCCGGCCCCAGCGTGCTCCGCAAACGCATCGAGGCCCCGGCACTCGCCCGTCGAGGGCTGCGGCAATGCCGAAACTTCCTATTTCTTCGCTGGAGCTGTGTCCTGGACGATCGCCTCCATCTCGCTAAGATCAATGTGGCGCACATCCCGACCCTTGACGAAATAGATCGTGTATTCACACATGTTCCGGGCGTGGTCACCGACCCGTTCGAGTGCGCGAACGGCATGGGTCACGTCGAGCATCCGCGAGATGTTGCGGGGATCTTCCATCATGTAGGTGACGTTCTGCCGCACGATGGCCTCGTGATCGCTGTCGATCGCGAAATCCTGTCTTACTACGCTCACGGCCGCAGCAGCATCCATGCGTGCAAACGCATCGAGAGCACCGGCAAGCATCGAGATCACGCGGTTCCCCATCGTTTCGATGTCCCGGAAGATCTGCTTGCGTGGTCGGTCACCCTCGGCCTGGCGCTGCGCCATCCTTGCAATCGCGACCGCCAGGTCGCCGATCCGCTCGAGGTCAGTGATGGTCTTGATCACTGCGACGATCAGGCGCAGGTCCATCGCCGCCGGCTGGCGCCGGGCGAGGATCTCGACGCAGCGCTCGTCGATAGTCACCTCAAAGGTGTTCACCCGAGTGTCGTTCTCGGTCACCTCCTGCGCGATCTGGGAATCGCCCTCGATGAAGGCCTGGAGCGCGTTGGACAGCTGGGCCTCCACCAATCCCCCCATCGCGAGCACTCGGTTGACGACCTCCTCAAGCTCTGTGTCATACCGATGGGAATAATGTCCGCCAAGGCGCGTGCTTTCCATCCCGACCTCTTTCTGCTTATGAGTTGATTTACTGAACAGCGACGTTGTGCCGACCCACTCACTCAGCCGTAGCGGCCAGTGATGTAATCCTCAGTCGCCTTCTGGCTCGGATTTGTGAACAGGTGCATGGTGTCGGCATATTCGATCATTTCCCCGAGATACATGTACGCGGTGTAGTCTGATACCCGCGCGGCCTGCTGCATGTTGTGGGTAACGATGAGGATGGTGTACTTCTCCTTCAGCTCCTCGATCAGTTCCTCGATCTTCGCGGTCGAGATCGGGTCGAGAGCCGAGGTCGGCTCGTCCAGCAGGATCACTTCCGGTTCGATCGCGATCGCGCGGGCTATGACCAGGCGCTGCTGCTGGCCGCCGGACAGGCCGAAGGCGTTGCTCTGGAGCCGATCCTTAACCTCGTCCCAAAGCCCGACGGCCTTGATCGAGCGCTCGACGACTTCGTCGAGCACCCGTTTGTTGTTGACACCCTGCAACCGCAAGCCGTAAGCGACATTCTCGTAAATGGACTTCGGGAACGGGTTGGGCTTCTGGAACACCATTCCCACCTGTCTGCGCAATTCCGCGACATCGGCCTTGCGATCGTAGATGTTCGCGCCGTGGAGATTGATCGCGCCCTCGATGCGGCAGGAGTCCACCAGATCATTCATCCGGTTGAAGCAGCGCAAAAGGGTCGATTTACCGCAGCCGGATGGGCCAATGAAGGCCGTGACCCGCTGCTTGGGAATGTTCATGGTGACGTTCTTCAGGGCCTGCGTGTTGCCGTAGTACAGGTCCAGATTCTCGACCGAGATCGCGATTTCCTCGTCCGCGAGCGACCGGAGCTTGCGGGTGCTGCCTTCGAAGAGGCCTGCACTCAGGCTGGAAGCTGCGGGGTTCCTCTGGCTCATGGGATTCTCCGATGGCATTGCGTAGGTACCTTGGTTTCAGATAAGCACCGGGGGGCTAGTCGCTCTCAGCCCGGTATTTTTCGCGAAGATGGTTGCGGATGGTGATCGCGGTGAGGTTGAGCATCACGATTAGCAGCACGAGGATCAGCGCCGTCGCATAAACGAGCTGCTCGGCGGCCTCCGCGTGCGGGCTCTGGAAGCCTACATCGTAAATGTGGAAGCCGAGGTGCATAATCTTCCGCTCAAGGTGGATAAACGGGAAGTTCCCGTCGATCGGCAGCGTCGGCGCGAGCTTCACCACGCCGACCAGCATCAACGGCGCCACCTCGCCCGCCGCGCGTGCAATCGCGAGGATGAGTCCGGTCATCATCGCTGGAGTCGCGAGCGGCACCACCACCTTCCACAAAGTCTCACCCTTTGTCGCCCCCAAAGCCAGCGAGCCCTCGCGGATCGTCGACGGGATACGAGCCAAGCCCTCTTCCGTGGACACGATGACCACCGGCAGCGTGAGCAGGGCGAGCGTCAGGGAAGCCCAGAACAGCCCTGGGGTGCCGAAGGTCGGTGCCGGCAGGGCTTCCGGGTAGAACGCCTGGTCGATCTGCCCCCCCAGGAAGTAGACGAAGAAGCCCAGACCGAACACGCCGAACACGATCGAAGGCACACCCGCCAGGTTGTAAACGGAGATCCGCACGGTCTTCAGCAGCGCACCCTGCTTCGCGTACTCGCGCAGATAGATCGCCGCGAGGATCCCGAACGGCGTCACGATGATGGACATTACCAGCACCATCACCACGGTACCGAAGATCGCCGGGAAGATGCCACCCTCGGTGTTTGCCTCGCGCGGGTAGCCAAAGATGAAGTCGAAGAAGTCCTTCACGTAAAACCAGACCTTGGACGCCACCGACATGTTGTTCGGCTGCCAGGCCTTCACGATGTCCGCCAGACGGATGGTGACCTCCTGCCCGTCGGCAATGCGCATCACGATGCTGTCGCGCGCGGCCTCCTGATAGAGCTCATTCAGGCGCTGCTCCAGTACCCGATATTGTGCCTGCAGATCCTCGTTTCGCTGCGCCAGCTCGGCGCGAACCTCGTCCGTCAGCGTGCCGCGCAGTTCCGCACGGCGTTCATCGAGGCGAACGCGCTCAATCCCGAAATTGATCCGCCCGATCGCACCACGCTCGATGCCACGAATCTCGTCGAACAGTTCGTTGCTGCGCCGCAGGCGCTGTTGGAATTCCGGCCAGACCTCATCGCCTACGGCAACGGTCGTACCCCGCTCTACGAGTCGCAGAGGAACTCCGTAGAAGTCACCCCACTCGCGGCGCTCCAGCACAGCGATATCGACGGGATAGCGCCATTCCTCCATGAAGTCGTCGAGGAAATACCCGAAGTCCCGGTGGGTCACATCGCGGTTGCCCATTTTCACCAGGTGACGCGTAACCAGCAGTTGCTCTTCGGGAATCGGGATACCGGCATCCCGCATCGCCTGGCCGGTCAGCGTCTCGGATCGGCGCAGCTCGCCCACCACCGCGACCGGATCGGCTCCCGGAGCGATGTAACGGGTCTCGAACACCGGGTGCGGCCAAAAGGCGCCAAAGCCACGCACCAGGATCAGCGCCAGCAACCCGAACACCATGATCATGCTGATCGTCACGGCACCGCCGTTCAGCCAGATCCAGGGAGCACCGCTCTTCCACCACTCTTTCATTTCTTCGTCCTCGATCCGGATCCGGAGTTACAGCGATGCGTAGCGCTTGCGCAACCGCTGGCGCACCAGCTCAGCCGCGGTGTTCAACACGAAGGTGAAGACGAGCAGCACCAGGGCGGACAGGAACAACACCCGGAAATGCGTACCGCCGACGGCAGTCTCGGGCAGTTCCACCGCGATGTTCGCAGCCAGCGTGCGCATCCCCTCGAAGAGGTTGAAGTTCACGATGGGGCTATTGCCCGAGGCCATCAGCACGATCATCGTCTCGCCAACCGCACGACCAAACCCGATCATGATCGCCGAAAAGATCCCGGGGCTTGCGGTCAGCAACACCACGCCGGTCACGGTCTGCCAGGGCGTCGCGCCCAGTGCCAGAGAACCATTGGTCAAGTGCTTCGGCACGTTGAAGACCGCGTCCTCGGCGATGGAGAAGATCGTTGGAATCACGGCAAACCCCATCGCCATGCCCACGATCAGCGCATTGCGCTGGTCATACGGAATACCCACCTCGGTAAACCACTGCCGCATGGAACCATCGAAGAAAAAGACCTCGATATAGGGGCTGCTGGTCACCACGAACCACCCGGTGAGAATGACCACGGGAATCAGCAGCGCGGCCTCCCAGCCCGGGGGAACCGCGCTCTTGAGTCCCTGAGGCAATCGGGACCACAGGAAAGCCGCGACAATGATCATCACGGGGAACAGAATCACCCCGGTGAACACGATCGGAAGGTTGTTCTCGATGTACGGCGCAAGCCAGATGCCGGCCAGGAACCCGAGAATCACGGTGGGTAACGCCTCCATGAGCTCGATGGAGGGTTTGACTACCCGCCGGATCGACGGCGCCATGAAATAAGCGGTGTAGATCGCACCCATAATGGCCAGCGGGGTCGCGAGCAGCATGGCGAACAGCGCCGCTTTCAACGTGCCGACCGAAAGCGGGACGATGCTGAATTTCCCCTCGAAAGCGTCATCCGCCGACGAAGACTGCCAGATGAACTCGGGCCGGTCGCGCCCCTCGTACCAGACCCGGCCCCAGAGTGCGGTCATCGAGGTCTGCGGATGAGGATTGTCGATCCCAAGGACACGCACCAAACCGTCGGTCTCGCTGATGACCATGGCTCGACCGTTGTTCGGACCCATCGCCAGGCGGTTCACTGCGGTATCGAACACCGGCTTCATGAATAGGCTTGCACTGGACGTTGCGTAATGCAGGCTGACCGTGCCGGCACTGTCGCCCACCAGGAAACCCTTACGCAGATATTCCGGAGCGATGAACGTCACCTCAGCCGAGTGTGGCCGGAAGCTCCGGATGTGGGTCATTCGCGGCTGCCCGGTCTCCTCGTCGCGGACCAGGAACCACTGCCGTACGCTGCCATCCGAGCCGCCCACGATCAGCGAGCGCGAACCCACGAGGAACTGCGCCGCAGTGACGCGCGCATCGGGGCCGGTCAGATCAACTTCCTCGATCAGAAACGGATTGTTGCGGTCGACGATGTTGAAAGAAAACAGACGCCCGCGATCGTCGATCGCGAACAGGTTGCGCAGCGATTCGTTCACCAGCAACTGGCGGACGGGATGTCCAAGATTCGGCAGCTGGTAATCCTGGCGCTGCACCTGCACTTCGCCGGTCATCAGGTTACGGCGCGATGAAAACATTGCCATTGCAATGGCGCCATCTTCAGTCCCAGCGGCCACGATGTACCCCCCACGTCCTTCAACGACCGCCAGGGCGGAATACTCGGTGGCGTCACCAGTCCCGATGCGAATCGGGTCATCGCCCAAGGGGTAGGAGAGTTCGGGGCGGATTTGCCGCTGTCCGCGCACAAAGACCTGAGTGAAGTCGAGTTTCACGGGCAGAACGCTGCCGTCGGAGAACCCGTAGACAAAGAGACTGCGACGGCTTTCGGCTCTCCCGAAGCTGGTGATCTCTTCACCCTCGGGAATCGGGATCTCGATCCGTTCGCGCTGGACGCCCGATTCAGCGTCGAAAAACACGATGCTGCCACCTTCCGAAAAGCGCCCGCCGATCTGCTCGAAGCGGTCAAAAACCAAGTGCAGCGTGGGCGTTGGATCCGCTGCGCCCCCCGGAATTTGGTATTCAGTTTGAAATTCCACGCCCACTGGTTTCAACAGCGGGAACGTCTCGTAAAACAGGTAAACGAAGATCAAAGCCAGCGCGAAGATCACGCCTATACCACCCGCCCCTACGCCATAGAGCGACAATCCGTCTCGGAAGGCCCGAACCTTTCGGAGCTTCAGGCGCTTCTCCTCGCTGGGAAGCAGGGACCCCGGCGCGAAGACCTGGTCGCTTGTGGACTGGGACATGATCAACCCCTGGGCTTGTCAAAAACTTTGGTGGAAATCAGGTGGAGAGGCCCCCGCCACATACCGTGGAGAGGGCCTCTCAAGTCACCAGACCCGATTCAGTCGAGGTTGAACTGCGTACGGAACCGCTCCGCCGCCGCGGCAGACAGAGTCACGTAGCCATCCCGATTCACGACGCCCTGACCTTCCTGAGAGAGAACCATCCGGAAGAACTCTTTCTCCATCGGGTTCCAGCCCGTTTCCGGATTCTGGTTCGCGGCGATGTACAGGAAGCGGGCCAACGGGTAGTCGCCGGTCGCCGCGTTGTCAGCCGTCGCTTCGAAACCGTTCAAAGGCACGACGCGCACGCCCGAGGTACGGTAGCCAATCCCGGAATAGCCGATACCGTTCAGCGTCTGTTCCACGCCACGAACCACCGCCGAGGAGCCCGGCTGTTCGTTGATGGTGGACTTGAAGTCACCGCCGCACAGCGCTACTTCCTTGAAGAAGCCGTAGGTGCCGGACACCGCGTTGCGGCTGTACAGGGTGATGTCACGGTTGGCCCAGCCGCCCGTCATTCCCGCCTGGCCCCAGGTGGTGATGTCGCTGTCGTGGCCGCAGGAACGGGTCGCGGAGAAGATCGCGTCCACCTGCGGCATGGTCAGACCTTCGATCGGGTTGTCCTTGTTCACGTACACCGCAATCATGTCGATCGCAACCGGCACCAGCGTGGCCGGGTAACCATGACGCTCCTCGAAGGCGCGCTGTTCGGAGTCACGCATCGGGCGGCTCATCGGGCCGAAGTTGGAGGTACCCTCGGTCAGCGCCGGCGGCGCGGTGGAGGTGCCAGCACCCTGGATCTGGATGTTCACGTTCGGGTAGAACTTCGCGAATTCCTCGGCCCACAGGGTCATCAGGTTGTTCAGCGTGTCGGAGCCCACCGAGCTCAGGTTGCCCGAGATGCCGGACACACGCTCGTAGTTCGGCAGGTTGGGATCGACGTCGGCAGAGGCGGTGGAGACAGAGATGCCCAGGGCCGCAACGACGCCCAGGACCAGAGATTTCTTCATCGTCATGATCAGTATTCCTCGGTTGGAATGGTGGTCACGAACAGGGCAGGCAATCAGTTAGGCCGGTGCCGTTGTTTCGCGGTGCGTAGTATTGCGCCCCTGGATCACAACGATATGACTGCAACATGACAATTCCGTGACAGGCGAGCCGTTCATCGGGACGGAGGCTCTTCCACCCGCGGAGTCGGCCGAACGGGACCCAGCTCCAGATCGAGGCGCTCGAATTCGTTCACACTTTCGGGTGCCT
>Ga0209498_1002208_pt1 | contig 11851 bp, 9 predicted proteins | sample WalLakDeSediment_FD_184131 | JGI IMG/M metagenome (GOLD analysis project Ga0209498, IMG submission 184131) | Lake sediment microbial communities from Walker lake, Nevada to study Microbial Dark Matter (Phase II) - Walker Lake 11/02/13 Deep... | ecosystem: Environmental > Aquatic > Freshwater >...
GGCGCCACTGCAGGCGCCGGCGCACGGTGGTCACCCGGAAACCCAGCCATTCGCCCAGCAGCGTGTGCAGGTCCTTGACCCGCGGCCTGCCGTCCAGCCCGATCAGATTCATGTTGACCCGGTAACTCTTTTCCAGGTCAGTAGTGGCGAACAGGTGCGCCATCAGCGACTCGACATCGATACGCTGGCTGCGGGGCGTGATCACCAGGCGTGTCGGATGCTCGTGGTCGGACTCGTCGCGCAGGTCCTCCACCATCGGCAGCTTCTTCGCGTTGATCTGCGCGGCAATCTGTTCCAGCACCCGCGAACCCGAGGCCTGGTAGGGCAGCGCGGTGACCACGATGTCACCGTTCTCCCGCTCGTAGCGGGCCCGGGCGCGCACCGAACCGTGACCGCTCGCATACATCTTCCGCAGTTCCTCGCGCGACGTGATGATTTCGGCCTCGGTCGGAAAGTCCGGTCCCTGGATGTGATCCAGCAGGTCGTCCAGCGTCGCGCCGGGATTTTCCAGCAGGTGCACGCAGGCGGCAGCCACCTCGCGCAGATTGTGCGGCAGGATGTCGGTGGCCATGCCCACGGCGATACCGGTGGCACCGTTCAGCAGCACGTTCGGGAGCCGTGCCGGAAGCACCTTCGGCTCCTCCAGTGTGCCGTCGAAGTTGGGCACCCAATCCGCCGTGCCCTGATCCAGTTCGGATAGCAGCAGCTGGGCATAGCGCGACAGCCGCGACTCCGTGTAACGCATCGCGGCGAAGCTCTTGGGATCGTCCGGCGAGCCCCAGTTGCCCTGCCCGTCCACGAACGGATAGCGGTAGGAAAAGGGCTGGGCCATCAGCACCATGGCCTCGTAGCAGGCGCTGTCCCCATGCGGGTGGAACTTGCCCAGCACGTCGCCCACGGTACGCGCGGACTTCTTGTACTTGGCGGCCGCGGAGAGCCCGAGTTCGCTCATCGCGTAGATGATCCGCCGCTGCACCGGCTTCAGGCCGTCGCCGATGTGCGGCAGGGCCCGGTCCAGGATCACGTACATGGAGTAGTCCAGGTACGCCTTCTCGGTAAAGTCCTTCAGCGGCAGATGCTCGGCGTCCGCGAAGTCGAGGGTCAGGTTCTCGGCCATGGTCTCATCTGGTTCCTGTTGGAAGGCCCGGCGCCACCCGCCGGACCGGCCGGGTTTGCCCGTTATGGGGCGCCGCCGTACTGTAGCCAGTCTTGCCAGCGCTTGCCATCGAATGAACTGAGCCCGGAGGCGGAACTTGGACGTGGAGACCGGCTGGATCGCCAGCGGCATCGCGACGGCCGTGTTCCTGTTGGCCGTCGCCAGTGCCGTGCATGCGCTGCTGCAGCGCCGCGAAACCGGGACTGTCATCGCCTGGGTGGGACTGATCTTCCTCCTGCCACTGGCCGGCTCGATCCTCTACTGGCTGTTTGGGATCAACCGCATCCGCCGGCGCGCCCGTGCCCTGCGTGACAGCCACAATCCCTCGCCGGCCCCGCGACCCAGTCTCGCAGTGGACCCCGGCCTGAGTGCACGCTGGCGGGGGCTGTTGGGCTCGGGGGATGCACTGAGCCCGTTCACCCTCAGCGCCGGCAACCGCGTGACACCGCTGTTCGATGGCGACCAGGCGTACGCCGCGATGCTGGAGGCGATCGATGGGGCGAAGCATAGTGTCGCCCTGGCCACCTACATCTTCGATAGCGACCGCGTAGGCCGGCACTTCGCCGCGCGCCTGCACGCGGCCCATGAACGCGGTGTGGAGGTGCGGGTCCTCATCGACGGGATCGGTGCCCGTTACAGCCGCCGCAGCATGATCGCTCACCTGCGCCGTCTCGGCGTTCGAAGCGCCGCCTTTCTTCCCGCTCATCTGCCTCGGAGCCTGGCAGCCTTCAACCTGCGCAACCACCGGAAATTGCTGATCGTGGACGGTGCATCCGGTTTCACCGGTGGCATGAACATCCGCCAGGGACACTGCCGTGCCGATCCCGGCAGGCATCCGATCCGTGACTTGCATTTCCGGGTCGATGGACCGGCGGCGGAACACCTGCAGAAGGTGTTCCGCGAGGACTGGAGGTTCACCACCGGCGAGACGTTGACGGGACGCGCCTGGACCACCGCTGCCGGCGCGCAGGCCGGAGCGGCTCTCTGCCGCGGCCTCCCCGACGGCCCCGATGAAGACTTCGAGGTCCTGCAGTTCACCCTGCTGGCCGCGCTGGCCGAGGCCCGCGAACAGGTCACCGTGATCACGCCCTACTTCCTTCCCGAGGTGGGTCTGCTCAGCGCGCTGAAGACGGCAGCCCTGCGGGGCGTCCAAGTGGACCTGCTTCTGCCCGAACGCGGCAACCTACGCCTGGTGGAATGGGCCAGCAACCCGCTGCATGCGGAACTGGTGGAGCGCGGCTGCCGCATCTGGCTGACCCCGCCGCCGTTCAACCACAGCAAGCTGATGCTGGTCGACGCCTGCTGGGTGCTGTTCGGCTCCGGCAACTGGGACCCGCGCAGCCTCCGGCTGAATTTCGAATTCAACCTGGAGTGCTACGACGCGGACCTTGGCCGGGATCTCAGCGACTGGACCGCCGATTTGCGCCAAGCCTCCCGGCTCCTGACCCTGCACGAGATCCGCCAGCGACCCATCCCTCTGCGCCTGCGCGACGGGGCTGCGCGACTACTGACCCCATATCTGTAACCGTTCCTGGACCAGTCGCCCCCGCCATGCCAAACGCGATAGGCTAGCCTCATGAATGGCAAGCGTGCACAACCTCTGGAACGGCCCTGCCCTGCGCGAGGCGGGCGTCCGTCATGATCTTCGACCTGTTTCGGCGCGAACCTCTGCTGGACGACACCACGAGTGACTGGATCCATGAGGTCTTTGCCTGGGCCCTGCGCCACCAAGGGCGTGAGATCTTCTTCGGCGGCACACGGCTGGTGCTGCCCACCCCGGAATTCTTCCCCGGTCGTGCGGACAGCGTGCATGGGATGGCGCAACTCGTCTTCGATTCGGTGCGCCACCATGCCGGGCTCGATCACTGGCCCTGCCGGCTGCAGGACCCGGGGGCATGGGTTCCCCAAGCCTATCCTCCTCCGGCGCTTGCGGTGCCCATACGGGCGCCTCACGGCTCCATCATGCCGGTGGCACAGGGGTCGGCAGCGCTATTCAGCTACGCCCCCGAACTGGTACCCAACCCGGAGGCCCTGATTGCCAACTTCGCCCGGGAGCTCGCCCATTACCTGGCCGCCGCGGCGCCGGAGCGCCCGCCCGCGGGCGAGGAGAACTGGGGCCACGTGACCGAACTGGTCGGCGTCTTCATGGGTTTCGGGATCATGTTGGCCAACACGTCCTTCAATGTCCGCGTGAACTCCTGTGGCTCCTGCCAGGGCCCGGCGGCCGATCGTCCCGGCTTCCTGTCACGGGCCGATCTCAGTTACGCGCTGGCCTTGTTCTGCCGGCTGAAGGACATCCCCGCGAGTCAGGCGCGGCCGCACCTCAAGAGCGGTCTGCGCCCGTTCTTCCGCCGGGCATTGCGCGACATCGACCGCAATCCGGGAGTCCTCGCGACTGTGCGCGGGGACGTCCCCCCGCTGGCCGATCCGGCGCTGTCAGGAGGCTATTCCAAGCCCTTCTGATGGCTCGACGGATCGGGAAAGTTCGCATCGTAGACAAGCCAGGCGGCATAGATCTCGTCCAGCCAGAAGCTCTGAAACCAGGCGATCACCGCGTTGATCTCGTCACCGGAGAGCACCCCGGCGAATCCGGGCATGTTGCCGTGTTCCGGGTCCGAGCCCTCCCGAATCTGCTGGCGCAGCTGCCACAGGGGATGGTGCCAGGCGTGGGCAGTGCCGTTCAGGGGCGGCGGCGGCCAGCGGCCGTCAGGCAGGCGGCGGAACCATTCCTCGGCCCCCTCTGCGCGGGACCCGTGACAGGCTGCGCAATGCGTGGCGAACACAGCCCCTCCCAGCATTACCTGTTCCACGCCATACCAGCGGCCCGTATCGGAGTCGCGGTGCTCGGCCTCCCGTGGCGGGTCGCCACAACCGGCGAGGACCAGGACGCCGAGTGCGGCAAGAGGCAAAGGCAAGCGTTGATTCATCGGTAAGGCCTCCGAAATATTCGGGGTATACACTCCTTGGGTATCCTGGGCGCAGGCCCCTTAGCCAGCTCGGGCAACAGCACAAGTCTCCCGATATCCGGATCGGTCCAGCCTCGTTCGTTGGGCTTGCAAGGCAAGAAAACAGGATACCTCGGTCAGGAATACTTGGACCCGGGAACCCTGCGTTGACTACACTTCCGAGGAATGTCGTCGCGGCACGTGGCGTGCTGGATCCGCGAAGACCCCGCCCCAAGGGAACGACAATAACGTGAAAGGCCCTGGAAGCCGCGCGTCAACGGGCCACAGACCACACCAAGGAGATCAAGATCCATGAACAAGCCATCTGTGCACACAACAACCAGGGGTCGTGGGATCAACCCGGCGATCCGGGCCCTTGCGGTTGGAGCCATCCTGTTCGCCCTTGCGATACCGGGCCATGCGCAGGATGAAAACACCGAGGCCAGACAGGCCGAGACTCAGGCAGAACTGCAGGCCGTCCAGGAACGGTACGCGGAAGCGCGGGGCGAACTCGACCAACTCCGTGCCGCCCATGAAATCCTCGAGGCGGAACTCTCGGCCGCGCGATCCGAACAGTCGAATCTCGGCGAGCAGCTGGCCCTGCAGCGGGCCGAAATCAGCGATCTCGAAGGCCAGATCGAGACCGCCCAGGCACAAGTGACTGAAATCCGAGCCCAGAGAGACGCCCTCCAGGACAAGGTGGGCGACCTCCAGGCCGCCAGGGACATCCTCGAGGCCGAACTCGCCACCGCCCGCTCCGAACAGTCGAATCTGGGCGAGCAGCTGGCCCTGCAGCGGGTCGAAATCAGCGACCTCGAAGGCCAGCTCGATACCGCCCAGGCACAAGTGACTGGTATCCGCGCCCAGGGAGACGCCCTCCAGGATGAGGTGGGCGACCTCCAGGCCGCCAGGGACATCCTCGAGGCCGAACTCGCCACCGCCCGCTCCGAACAGTCGAATCTCGGCGAGCAGCTCGCCCTGCAGCGGGTCGAAATCAGCGATCTCGAAGGCCAGCTCGAGACCGCCCAGGCTCAACTCACCGAAACCCGCAGCGAGCGAGATACCCTCCAGGGCGAGATGAGCGACCTGCAGGCCGCCAAGGAGATGGTCGAAGCCGAACTCGCCACCGCCCGCTCGGAGCAATCGGACCTTGGCGAACGGCTGGCCCTGAGGGATGCCGGGATCAGCGATCTCGAAGGCCAGATCGAGACCACCCAGGCACAGGTGGCGACCGCACAGGGCGAACTCGCCGCCAAGGGCGAACAGATTGACTCGCTCGAATCCCGCAATACCGAGCTCCAGGGTCAACTCGAGACGACTCGGGAGGACTTGACCGCCGCGCAGGCAGAGGCCTCCAAAGCGGCTGACGCACGAGCAGCGACGGCGGCGGAGCTTGTCGGTTTACAGTCCCAGTTGGCCGCTACGCAAGCGGAGCTGGCAGTCATGAGGGACGAACGTGCAGCGAGCGCACGTGAATTGAGCTCACTGCGTGCGTTGCTGCCACCTGCGGAAGGTGGATCGCTGGAACTCGAATCGGCGCGCGCTGCGGCGGCGGAACATGCCGAGACATTGCGTACCGCGCAGCTTGCGATGCGCAGCCGGGGCGCGGACCGGGAGGCTTTACAGGAAACCATCGATGCAGCCGCGGCAGAATTGCGGCGCACCCAGGCCCTGGTCGCACGCATCCAGGGCGGCACCCTCTACGAAGTGCGGCCGGGTGAAACGCTCGGCGGTCTGTCCGGGCGCTTCTACAATGAGGCCAACGCCTGGCCGCGCGTCTACCAGGCCAATCAGCATGTACTGGAAAACCCGGACCAGGTCTGGCCAGGCACCACGTTGATCCTGCCCTGACGCAAACTCCCTGGCGCGGCACACCCGCGCCAGGGACCCCGCCGGGGTGGACAGACCATCTCAACGCCGCAGAGGACGGTTTCTCGCCGCGCTGAAGGCGCCATTTGGCGGGAGACGGATTAGACTCGGGTTCTGCTCAAAGCCACCACGGCAATCAACAGGAAAAGCCACAAGGGGGCGCTGGCGGCAACCCACGGTGGTAGATCGTAGACCAGTCCCATGTGGGTCATCACCCGCATGAAGATCACGAACCCGACACCCAGTATCAAACCGATGAATAGCCTGCGTCCGGCGCCCCCTTCGCGCTGCCGGCCGAACAGGAATGGAACCGCCAGAAGAAGCATCACCCAGGTGCTGGCGGGCATCGTGACGCGCTGCCAGAAGGCCACCTCGTACGCTGCCGAATCCAGTCGGTTTTCCTTCAGGTACGAGATATAGCTGGCGAGATCGTCGGCCGCCATCTGTCTCGGTTCAACCACCAACACGCCGAAATACTCCGGTGCCAGGAGACGATCGACGGTCTCGGTCGGCGGATTCTCCGCCCTCACCCCGAACTGCGAAAGGAACGAGCGGTTGACGTCATGGAGCAGCCACCTTCCGTTCTCGTACTCGGCCTGCCTCATCCTGGTGATCGAGGCAACTCCGCCATCGGGGTCCATCTCGATCACCCGCACCCCGCGCAGCCGATCCCCTGGCAGTATCGCATCGGCATGGATGATCCGATTCCCGTCCCGGGCCCAGAAGCCGATCCGGCTGACGGTCAGGCGTTCATCCATCGCGAAGGTCTTCAGGTTCTGGCCGCGTGCCTCTGCCCCCGGCGCCAGCAACTCACCCAGGGCCAACATGGCCAGCACCACGACCAACCCGCCCTGCAGGATCCAGAACACCAGGCGCGCCAGGGTCACGCCGGCTGCACGCATCGCCGTGAGCTCGCTGTTCGACGCCAGATTCCCGAGCCACAGCAGGCTTCCGAGCAGGGCCGCGGTGGGCACCATTTCGTAGATGCGCCGCGGCAGGGTCAGCAGCACGTAGATCACCGCCTCCCAGAGACCATAGTTGCCGCGACCGACATCGCCCAACTCGCCAATCATTGCGAAGACGAGGTCCAGGGTTACGAGCAGCAGGAGCGCCAGGACCGTGCCGGCCAGCACATGAGCGATGATGTAACGGCCAAGCACGGTGGTCATGCGTACCGTCCCGTGAGTGAACGCATCACGGCGGGCCACATGCACTTGCGCCAGGAAAGCACCAGCCACACCGCGAGCGGGATCATGTGAACCCACCAAAGACCCAGCCAAAGCGGCAGTTGCCCCGCGCTCAGCCAGGACTTGCCCATGATCAGGAAATTGGCGTAAATCACGTACACGATGATCGCAAGCGGTACGCGCGCGTACCGGCCGCTACGCGGGGGAGCCAGACCCAACGGCAGCGCCACCAGGGCCAGCATGAGTACGGATACCGGCAACGCCAGCCGCCACTCCAGCTCGGCGCGGTAGCGGGGGTTACCGCGCCGCTCCCAAAGCTCCGCCGTCGGCAGCCCGTCGAGGCTGCGCCGGGGCTGGACCATTGTCGGGTCAGGCACCTGCATGCGCAGCCGATCGAAATCCAGCATCTGGAAGGCGCCCTGCCCCGGGACACCGACGTAGCGGTGCCCATCCTCGAGCACCAGATAACGGCGTTCACCCACCACCTCGGCAATGCCCCGACGCGCCACCGTGATCTCTGACTGCTGCTCCCGCTCCTGGTAAATGAAGACGTTCAGCAGTGCCTCCCGGTCGGGACTGAACCGCTCGGCGAAGAAAACCTGGTCGCCCACGCGCGAGCGCAGGAAGCGGCCCGGCGTGATCCCGACCAGATCGGAGCGCAGGTCGGCCTGATCCCGCAACCGGTCGATCAGCGACTCGATCTGGGGCACTGCGAAAGACATGAGGGAAGCCAGGACCAGGGCCGAGGGCCCCGCCACGAGAAAGATCGCTCGGTAGAGACGGGCGAAAGAGACGCCGCCGGCCTGCATCGCGATCAGTTCGCTATCCCGTTGCAGACGCCCCAGCACCAGCAGAAAGGCGAGAAACAGGGCCACCGGCCAAAGCAGCATCAGGGCCTTGAACGAGCCGAAGGCAACCATCGCGGGCAGGACATCGAGGGGAATACGACCCTCGGCGACGTCTCGAAGACCTCGACCCAGCACCCCACCGATGATCACCAGCAGCAATACCGCGGTCACCGCCGCCTGCGTCACGACGAAGTCGCGGGCGAGAAATCTTTCGATGATGCCCGGGCGAATCACGCGGGCAGAACCCCGGGGTCGGCGCTCAGGCACTTCCGGCCCGTCGAAGCCCCGCACTCCGCCTTGATCGTTTCATTCCGCACACTGCTAAGATTAGCGCTCAAATCCCTTCCAGTCCCGCGAGGTTATCCGATGCGATTCTCGGTCACGACGTCCCCGATCGACAAACCCAAGGCAAGCCTGCGCGCGGTGGCGCTGTTTCACAAGCGCAAACTCGGCGTCCATGGCGAGATCCTGGACCAGGCCCTGGAGGGGCGCCTCACCGGCGTGATCAAGGCAGGCGAGTCGGATGGAGACGCGGGCAGCACCCTGCTGATTCCCGCACCGGCCAAGGGCGCCGCGGGCACCGTGCTCGTGGGACTGGGACCTCGCAAGGATTTCTCCCAGAAGTCCGTGCGCAAGGCCTGCTCCGCGCTGGCGAAGCTGATGGTGGAGCGCCCCTCGGATACCGCGGCCGTAGCGGTAGATGACCTGCTGCCGCCGGACCAGAGCATCGGCTGGCTGGTGCACCTCCTGATCAGCAGCATTGGCGGCGCCGGCTACCGCTTCAACAGCTACAAGGGCAAGGAAGAGGTCAAGCCGGTGCGGCTGAAGACGGTGATCCTCTGTGTCACCGAGGAACAGGCTCCCGAGGCCGAGCGTGCCTGCGCCGAGGCCGAAGCCATTCTTGCCGGCGCGAACCACACCCGCGATCTCGGCAACGCTCCGCCGAACGTCATCCACCCGGAGGCACTGGCCGAGGATGCGCGGGAACTGGCCCGGAAGTACAAGAAGCTGAAGGCCACCGTTCTGGACGAGAAGGAACTCAAGAAACTCGGGGCCGGTGCGATCCTGGCCGTGGGACAGGGCTCCGAGCGTCCCCCTCGCCTGATCGCGCTGGAGTATGGCGGTGCGCACAAGGACGAGGCGCCCATCGTGCTGGTCGGCAAGGGCATCACCTTCGACACCGGCGGCATCTCATTGAAGCCCGGCGAGGCGATGGACGAGATGAAGTACGACATGTGCGGCGCTGCCACCGTGCTGGGCGTGATGCAGGCGGTTGCAGAACTCAAGCTGCCCCTGAACGTGATCGGCGTGGTCACCAGCGCAGAAAACATGCCCGACGGAAGGGCCTGTCGCCCAGGCGACATCATCACCACCCTAGCCGGCCAGACGGTCGAGATCCTGAACACCGACGCCGAGGGACGGTTGGTCCTCTGCGATGCGCTGACCTGGGTCGAGCGCTTCAAGCCGAAGGCCGTCATCGATATCGCGACCCTGACCGGCGCCTGCATCATCGCGCTGGGTCACCAGGCCAGTGCCGTGCTCGGCAACGACGACGAACTCGTGGGTGCATTGAAAAAGGCCGGCACCGACAGCCACGACCGCACCTGGGAACTGCCGCTGTGGGAGGAATACCAGGAGCAGCTAAAGAGCAACTTCGCCGACATGGCCAACATCGGTGGCCGCCCGGCGGGCGCCATCACCGCTGCGTGCTTCCTGTCGCGCTTCGCGGAGAAATATCCCTGGGCACATCTGGACATCGCCGGGGTCGCCTGGAAGAGCGGCAAGGAAAAGGGCGCCACCGGCCGGCCCGTCCCGCTGCTGATGCGTTACCTGCTCGACCAGGCCGCGCGCTGATCCCAGTGCTGCGACCGACATGACCCGGGTCACCTTCTATCTGCTGGCGGCGGCGGAAGACCGCGCCCGCCAGCGCTTTGCCTGCCGACTGGCGCGCAAGGCGCACGGCACGGGCCAACGCGTGCACATCCACACCCCCGATGCGGAAGCCACTCGGGAGTTGGACCGCCTGCTCTGGACCTTCGAGGACACCGCCTTTCTGCCCCATGGTACCGACGTCCATGATCCGGACAGCGCGATCACCCTGCACGAGACGGCCGTCCCCGGCGACCGTTGCGACGTACTGATCAACCTGGCCGCGGAGGTGCCGGAGTACTTCGGGCGCTTCGAACGGATCGCCGACTTGGTCGGCGGCGATGAGGCCTCCAGGGCCCGGGGACGTGAGCGCTACCGCTTTTTCAAGGAACGCGGCTACCCGCTGGAACATCACGCGATCGGCGACTGATCCGGCTGGATGCCCGCGGTTGGCAGGATCCTTCACTCCGGGGAGCCGAAGGCATATCCGGGGTCGGCGGAACCACGAGGTCGTGGACACCATCAACGCAGGCCGTTGCGACACCAGATCAACCGAGAAACATGATGCATATCGCCATCCTGCAACACGTGGCTCACGAGGGACCCGCCGCCCTCGCCAACTGGGCCTCCGCGCGCGGGTACGATACGACAACCTACCCGCTCTACGCAGATCCCGCTCTGCCAGCCTCCGACGATTTCGACTGCCTGATCGTGCTGGGTGGCGGGATGAGCGTGGACGACGGCGACGTCCACCCCTGGCTGGAACCCGAACGCGCGCTGATCCGCGCCGCACTGGCGGGGGGAAGGCCGGTGATCGGGGTCTGCCTCGGGGCCCAGCAACTGGCCCGGGCGTTGGGCGCGGCGGTCTTCCCGAACGGTGAGCGCGAGGTGGGCTTCTGGCCGATCCTTCAGATGAGTGAGGCCCTGCCCCTGCCCAAGAACCTGCCCGCCTGCCACTGGCACGGCGACACCTTCAGCCTGCCCGAAGGCGCGATCCTGCTAGCCGAAAGTGATGCCTGCCGCAACCAGGTCTTCGTCACCGGCGACGGCCTGGGCCTCGGCCTGCAGTGCCACCTGGAGGCCACGCCACAATGGGTGGACGCGTGCTGCACCCACGATGCAGGCTACCTGATCCCCGGCCGCTGGATGCAGGACGCCGCCCGCCTGCGCGCCGAGCGGGCCGCCTATCCGCAGATGCACGTCGCGCTCTTCACACTGCTCGACGCCTTTCTCGGAGTTCAAGCCGGAACGGCCTCCAGCATCAATAGGGTGCAATGATCGCAGCAACCTGGACCGTACAGACGGCCGGTGCCAGAGATTTCCCGCGCCCTGGACGCGGCCCCGAGTGGGCCATGCGGAAAGTTAGGTACCAGGTCGCTTCGCCAGAGGCACCGAACCTTCCGCATGGCCCACTAGCCGTGACTTTCAGGCAAGGTCGGCCCGGCGATCCGCTATCATTGCAGCCCCCGCAAAGGACAGGATTTCGCTCATGATGTTGGGATCCCCGGGCGCCCCAGGCGCCACTCGCATGATGCTGCTCGGCTCGGGCGAACTCGGCAAGGAGGTCGCCATCGAGGCGCAACGCTTCGGGATCGAGGTGATCGCAGTGGATCGCTACCCCGGCGCGCCGGCGATGCACGTGGCGCACCGCAGCCATGTGATCGACATGCTCGATGGCGATGCCCTAGCCGCGCTGGTGGCACGCGAGGATCCTGCGCTGATCGTGCCCGAGATCGAGGCGATCGCGACCGCGACGCTGCTGGAACTGGAGCGTCAGGGACGACGCATCATCCCCACCGCCCGCGCCGCTCACCTGACCATGAACCGGGAAGGCATCCGCCGCCTGGCCGCCGAGGAACTGGGACTGCCGACCTCGCCCTTCCGCTTTGCCGACGACGAGGCGGGCTATCTCGAGGCGGTGGCAGAGATCGGGCTGCCCTGCGTGGTCAAGCCGGTGATGAGTTCGTCCGGCAAGGG
>Ga0209498_1002209_pt1 | contig 11850 bp, 9 predicted proteins | sample WalLakDeSediment_FD_184131 | JGI IMG/M metagenome (GOLD analysis project Ga0209498, IMG submission 184131) | Lake sediment microbial communities from Walker lake, Nevada to study Microbial Dark Matter (Phase II) - Walker Lake 11/02/13 Deep... | ecosystem: Environmental > Aquatic > Freshwater >...
CGGACTCCTCTCCCGAGACATAGGCGACAGCCCTGTTGTCTTTCGCCAGCGCTGCTGAAATCTGGAGCAGAAGAGTGGACTTGCCTATCCCCGGTTCTCCGCCGATAAGCACCAGAGAACCGGGCACCAGGCCGCCTCCCAGGACCCTGTCGACCTCGGAATAGCCCAGGCGGAGGCGGGGAAAGTCGGCTTGCTCCACACTGAAGAGCTCCCGGAAATCGTTGCCTGAGGAGGGAGTCTGCGCTCCAGCGCGGGAAGAAGCTACCTTTGTCTCAACGAAGCTGTTCCAGGTCTGGCAGTCAGGACAGCGTCCTGACCACTTGGGGCTCTCTTTGCCGCATTGTTGGCAGAGGAATATGCTTCGGGATCTGGATCTGCCGTGATTGCTAGAGTTCAAGTCCGCTGGCCCAGGCCTCTAGTACTCGATGACTGCTAGCCTCTCTCCAGTCTTCACCGCCTGCCCCGGGGAGACCGAAACTTCCTTGACCGAGCCTTTTACTGGAGATAGTATGGGGTTTTCCATCTTCATGGCTTCGATTACGCAGATTGTGTCGCCGTCCTCGACAGCATGGCCTGCATTCACATCAATGCGTACTATTCTCCCCGGCAGGGGTGCCGTGATTACCTCTTGAGCCGTGCTTATGCCGCCTCCGTTACCAATGGTTTAATTACGATGCTATCATCGGCGCAATCCACTACCACCGTGTCTCCGCGCATGAACTCGCCACGGAGCAAAGCCTCCGATAGCTGGTCCTCAACCAGGGTCTGGATGCAGCGACGCAGGGGACGGGCGCCGAAGACAGGGTCGTAGCCCTTGTTGCCTATGAAGTCCTTAGCTTCTTCTGTGACCTCCAGAGTAACACCCTTCTCCTTCAGTGAGGCAACAACCTGGTCGAGCATCAGGTCGACGATCTGGCGGATGTGCTCTTTGTTCAGGGCGTGGAACACAACTGTGGCATCAAGGCGGTTGAGGAACTCGGGGCGGAAGATCCTCTTCATCTCGCCCAGTACCTTCTCCTTCATCTTGTCGTACTCGACGTGCTGCTTTCCTTCGTCGTCGACATGGGTGGAAAAACCGATACTCATATCACGCTTTATGAGTTCCGCACCGACATTGCTGGTCATGACTATGATGCTGTTGCGGAAATCGACTCTTCGCCCCTTGGCATCGGTCAAATGGCCGTCGTCGAAGATCTGGAGCAGTATGTTGAACACATCATAGTGGGCCTTTTCGATCTCATCGAGAAGAATAGCGCAATAGGACTTCCGTCTCACCGCCTCGGTCAGTTGCCCGCCTTCTTCATAGCCGATATAGCCCGGTGGCGCTCCTACCAGACGGGCCACGCTGTGTCTTTCCATGAACTCTGACATGTCGAGCCTCACCAGGGTATCTTCGCTGCCGAACATGAACTCGGACAGAGCCCGCACCAGTTCGGTCTTGCCGACACCTGTCGGCCCCAGGAATATGAAGGCGCCGATAGGTCGCCGCGGGTCCTTCAGGCCGGCGCGAGCCCTTCTCACTGCCTTGGCGATAGTATCTATCGCCTCGTCCTGGCCGATTATGCGGCGATGCAAAGCCTCCTCCATCTGCAGAAGGCGACTGGTCTCATCGGTCGTCAGTCTGACCACCGGTATGCCCGTCCACATGCTGACTACCTCGGCGATGTCCTCCGACGTAACCACGGGGCGACCCTGTTCCTGCTTGACCTGCCACTCCTTCTCCATGGTCTCGATCTTCTCGAGTAGCTGGAGTTCACGGTCCCGCAGCTCACCGGAGTAGTCATACTGCTGGGCCGCTATTGCCGCTTCCTTTTCCTTTCGTACGCTCTCAAGGGCGCGTCTTGCCTCGGCTAGGCCCATAGGGGGACTGCCCCGCTTGATCCGAACCCGGGAGCTAGCCTCGTCCACAAGGTCGATGGCCTTGTCGGGCAGGAAGCGGTCCGATATGTACCTGGTCGCCAACGGAGCAGCCGCCTCAAGTGCTTCGTCGCTTATGTCGAGTTGATGGAATTCCTCGTACCTGTGCTTTATGCCATGCAGTATGGCCAATGTCTCTTCGGTGGTGGGTTCGGCAACCAGGACGGGCTGAAAACGGCGTTCCAGGGCGGGGTCCTTCTCCACGTACTTACGGTAGTCATCCATAGTGGTGGCGCCGATGCACTGTATCTCGCCGCGGGACAAAGCAGGTTTGAGTATATTGGCAGCGTCCACCGCACCCTCCGCCGCGCCGGCACCAACTATAGTCTGCATCTCGTCTATGAACAGGATGCAGTTCCCGGCGGCCTTCTCCTCGTCGATGACCCTCTTGAGCCTCTCCTCGAACTCGCCGCGATATTTGGTTCCTGCTACGAGGGCTCCTATGTCCAGGGCCACTATCCTCTTGCCCTGCAGCGCCTCCGGCACCTCTCCGGCTATTATGCGTTGTGCCAGGCCCTCGATAACCGCGGTCTTCCCTACTCCCGGTTCGCCGATGAGGGCGGGATTGTTCTTGGTCCGACGGCTCAGTATCTGAATTACCCGTTCTATCTCCTTATGCCGCCCGACGATGGGATCCAGCTTGTCTGCACGGGCCAGGGCCGTCAGATCGGTGCCGAGTTGATCGAGTGTCGGCGTGCGACTCGCTGCGCGACCGGCGGATCGTGTCCTCATGGACTCCTGCCTGGCGACCTTGCTGATCTCCTCGCGTGTTCGTTCGAGGGTAATGCCCAGGCTCTCGAGAACGCTGAAAGCCACTCCTTCGTTCTCTCGGAGCAGCCCTAGCAGAAGATGCTCTACACCTATATAGTTGGAGTTGAGACGGCGTGCCTCGTCAACAGCGAATTCGATGGCCCTTTTCGCCCGGCGGGCCAGATCCACATCACCGCTCGTAGCCCGGCGCTCTCCCTTGCCGATGACGAACTCCACAGCTGCCTGTATCTTGCTCATCGACATCCCGAGGTTGCCGAGGACTTTGGCTGCCACTCCCGACTCTTCCCCTGCTATCCCCAGCAATATATGCTCGGTGTCGATGTAGCTGTGGCCGAGACGTTGCGCCTCTCCTTGAGCTCGCGTCAGCACTCTGCGAGCGCCTTCCGAAAACCTCTCAAAACCTGTGCTCATTTAAGTTCCCGTTCACGCAAAAGTATAGAACACGTTGCTGTTGCAGTCAACAATCCTGAACCGCTTGAACCAGAGGACAGAATAGTAATATAATACCACATAGTCGTCATCTAGGGCTAATTCGATGTGGGTCACCGGTGGTTCAGCAAAAGGAACGCGGCTGAAGACTCTGCCGAAGCGTTCGATCAGGCCTACGACCAGCGTTGTCAGGCATGCCATATTCTCTCTATTGGAGAACAGGGACACCGGCTGGGACAGGGTTCTGGATCTGTACGCGGGTAGCGGTGCCCTCGGCATTGAGGCTCTGAGCCGTGGCGTGGAGTGGGTTGACTTCGTCGATCAAAGGAAGAGTTGCTGTGATATCATCAGGGCTAACCTGGAGAAGATCGGGGAACGACGCCGGGCTCACGTGTATTGTTGCAGCGTAAGCAAAGCGATGACTTTCCTTGTGGGACCTTACGATATTGTCTTCATGGATCCGCCTTACTCCGATCCTTCTGTCGGCGTTGCACTGGAGGGCCTGGCAAGGTCCGATTTGCTGGCCGAGGATACTACGGTCGTACTGTGCCATGCGAACCGGTTCGCTATGAGTCCGGACTATGACGGGCTCCGGCTAGTCAAACAACGCCGACATGGTGACACTTTTGTCGCCATCTATCAGAAGGGAGTTCAACTATGACCGTAGCAGTCTACCCCGGCACCTTCGACCCGCTTACCTGCGGGCACATAGATATCATAGAGCGAACATCTCCACTGGTAGACAAGCTGATCGTGGGCATCTACGAGAATCCGGGTAAGAGGCCTCTATTCTCTCTCGAGGAGAGGGTGAGGATTGTGGAAGAGGCGATCAGAGGCCTGCCTAACGTACGGGTTAAGGCGTTCAAGGGGTTGACGGTGGAGTTCATCCGGGAGGCAGGCGGACGCGTCATGATCCGCGGACTGAGAGCCAACTCCGACTTCGAGCGGGAGTTCGAAATGGCTTTGATGAACAGAAAGCTTGCGCCGGAAATCGAGTTGCTCTGCTTGATGACAAGCTCTCAATATCAGTTTCTTAGCTCATCCCTGATTAAGGAAGTTGCTAAGTTAGGGGGATGTCTCGACGGAATGGTTCCCGACCATGTGGCCACGGCTCTCAGAGAGAGATTCTCTTCTGCTGCGGGGCTGGCCACGGGTAAGGATGAACTATAGAATCAACAGCGTAAAGGAGGCAAGAGAGAATGGCGTACAAGATCACCGATGAGTGCATCAGCTGTGGTGCCTGCGAACCCGAGTGCAAGAATGAGGCCATAACGGAGGGCGAAGAACTGTACGTTATCGACCCCGAGAGGTGTACTGAATGCATCGGGTGGTTCGATACACAGAAATGTGTAGAAGTCTGCCCCGTGGACTGCTGCATTCCTGACCCGGACCACAAGGAATCACGCGATCAGTTGCTGGCGAAATGGCACAAGCTGTATCCGGGTCAGACGCCGACTGCGACCTGATTACGGCCTTCGGAATTCGGAGTTAAGGGAGATCTTGCCTCATGTCCGTGTGACCGGGGTGGCGAAGGGGTGGATGGCTACCGGGCATTGTTAGCTGCTCACAGAGGCGGCACGAAGCCTGACGGCGACTTTCTCTACGAGTTGTGGCCGCCTTGTTTCAGCGAACTATTGCCTTCCGCATGTACACCGGGCTCATCTTCAGGTGGTCGAGCAGTGAAAGCTCGCAGTAAGATCTGATGGCGACATAACACCCGCCGCAGCTATTGTTCCTCGAGAAGTCCCTTATCATATCGCTTCGACTCGAGTACTTGCTGCGGTGGAGAGAGCAGGGGACCAGATTGCCGTCGGGCACTATGATAAGAAACCTTGTGCCTGCCTTGCAGTTGGGCATATACCCCTGTTCAAAGAATCTGGCGGTGTTCTTCAGTACGATATCCGGGTTTACTATGTTGAAACCACGCTTTTTCAGTGCCAGAAGGCCTGCGATTGCCCGGCGCAGGATTTCGATCTCCTCCTCATCTTCTATGCAGTAGTCTCTATTGTTGGTGCGCAGTGCGGTGTATGCGCTATAGGACATGCCTACGTTCCATTCGGCGGCCTTCTTCGCCAGAGACAGTATGTCTCTCAGGTTTGCCCGGGTTATGGCTGAGTTCAGCACAATGTCGTGAAAACCGAGTTGCGCCAACCGCGGCAGGTTTTGCTCCAGACGTCTGTACAGACCCGGCCTTCGCCGAAACTCGTCGTGGCGCTCATCGGGAAAGTCCAGTGATACGGAGAACTGGTTGACCCCTGCCTCGCGCAATCGCAGGTAGTTGTCTTCATCAAGGAGCATTCCATTGGTGACCAGTATGACATGAGGCCCACTGTCGGACTGCTTGATAGCCCTGACTATGGCTGCGATATCCTTACGCAAGAGAGGCTCACCGCCGGAAATCTGAGCCACAAGCGGCTTCAGGCGCCGGGTAACAGCTGCATACTCCTCCGGCCCGATCTGCTTCTCATTCGCTACATGTCCGCCAAGGTCGCAGTGATGGCAGTTGCAGTTGCAGGAGAGGGTTACCTCGTAGGATACTACCATAGTGCCATTGGCAAAATAGGTATGTGCTCCGTTTCTGATGCGTTTCAGTGTGTCCTGCGCAGAGAGATGTGTCATCTGTTTTCCCCCTTACTTGAAACTAACTACCGTGCAATTGTCCAGTCTTGAGGGGTATGCCACCATAGTCCTGTTTAGAGTCCTGCCGAGAACAGAGTCAGGGCTAACCAGAGCCCTCATAGGCCCATACAGCTTCAGGTACTTGAGTACCGGTATGAACAGCGCAAGCAGGCTGATGCACTCCCTGTAGGAGACAGTAGATATGTCCTGGAATCCTGCGTTGCTCAACAGAGTCGTGATCGTCTCAGTGGTGAAGTGGTTTATGTGTACCATCCGGATATTCCACCACCTGCTTCTCAGCACTCTTGCCGGTGTGCCCCCGATGTCCGGAGTCGACACTGCCAGCAATCCCCCTGGCTTCAGTATTCTGTGGGCCTCTCTGAGAATCGCCAGTGGGTGCGGAACATGTTCCAGGACCTGCCACAGGGTAACCGCATCGAACTGGCTCTCGGGCAGGTGCAGTTCTTCAAATGGCTTAGCCTCTACATCCAGACCGAACTCCCGTCTCGCGTATTCTGCTGCGTCCTCGGAGAGTTCGATACCCTTTACACTGTAGCCTGCCCTGGAGGCGTTGGAAAGGAAGAACCCTTCGCCACAGCCTACGTCAAGGAGATTGAGGCCATTCCTGTGTAGTATCCTTTGATCTACCAACTCGAGTTGTGATCTCGAGGCCCTCAAACGCATTCTCCGCATTATGGAGGCGTCTGTGCTCTTCCTCTGGGAGTAGGCTCTGTTGATTCTGCTCGTCTTCTCAATCGGATTCACATATATGAGATGGCAATTTCTGCACCTCACATGCCTTCCGTGCTTGTCTCCGGGAATCATATATACGGTCTCCACAACTTCCCGGACATCGTCGGCCTTCATGTTAGACTCGAAGACCACCTCGAAATCGTCATGTCCGCAGCACGGGCAGTTGCGATACTCAATATCAGAATCCATATATGTACGCAATCCTTAGAGGCGTTGAGCTTTCCCGTGGGCCGCAGCAACGGCCTCCATGAGGAGATAACGGAGCGCTCCCTTCTCCAGCTGGAGAAGGGCCTCCGTCGTCGTTCCTCCCGGCGAGGTCACCATGTTCTTCAACTCGGCCGGGTGCTTGCCCATCTTCTGAACAGAGCAGGCCGAGCCTATCACGGTCTGCAGCACAACCTCATGAGCTATATGCCGGGGCAAGCCGACGTGAACACCGGCGTCGATAAATGCCTCTATGAAGAGAAAGACGTAAGCAGCTCCGCTGCCCCCCAGTGCAGTGGCCATATCAAGGTATTTCTCATCGGCCACAAAGATCTCTTTGCCCAGAGCACCCAGAACGGTCTGAGCCAACTCTTTCTGTCTGTCGCTGGTCTCAGAGGTTGCGGTCCAGACGGTTATGCCCATGCCGATCTGTGCCGGCATATTTGGCGCAGCCCGAACAACTGCAGAGTGATCGAAGTCCTGGCATAGCTTGGACAGAGTGCCCCCGGCCAATATGGACAGCACTAGCTGTCCCCGGGCCGGCGACCTGAGTTCTTCCGATACCTGGTGCAGATTCTGAGGCTTCACCGCCAGGACGATCACGTCGGCGTTCTCGGCGGCCTTTCTGTTATCATCTACCGTGGTCACACCGTAATCCTTCTTCAGCGATTCGCGCCGCTCGGCACTTACGTCGCTGACCACCAGGTCCTGTGGTGAAGCCACCTGATTCGTCAGAATGCCTCTGATCATCGCTTCACCCATAGCCCCGCCGCCGATGAATGATATCTTCATGCTCTTCTCCGTTCTTGTCATATTCTCCTTACTGTGCTAACACAATGTTGACAACCCGTTTCGGTACATAGATGACATCTCTCAGCTTCTTACCATCGATATGCACCTTTACACGCTCTCTACCGAGTGCCAATTCTCTGGCTTCTGCCTCGGTAATGGACGCCGGCACGACCACCTTATCGCGGAGCTTGCCGTTCACCTGAATGGCCAGTGTGATCTCCTCTTCAAGGGCAAGCTCTTCGTCGTACTCGGGCCATGCCTGATTATGAACGCTATACGTGTGCCCGGTCTTGGCCCACAGTTCCTCGGCGAGGTGAGGGGCGGTGGGAGCCAGGAGAAGCAGTAGAGTGTGGGTCGCCTCTCGCCACAGCGAATCCGGGACCGCCCCCGCCTCCTTCACCTTCGACAGATAGTTGGTTAACTCCATCAGGCTGGCCAGCATGGTGTTGAAGCGGAGTTTCTCCAGGTCACCAGCAACCTTCTTGATCGTCTTGTGCAGCATGTGCCGGAACTCCCGCTCATGCTCCCCATCGGACGCAGTCCCGTCGCTCGGGCGATAGTCCGCCGTCACCAGGCTCCACACCCTGTTCAGCCATCGACTGATGCCCACCAGCCCGCTATCGTTCCACTCTCCCCCTAGTTCCCAGGGGCCGATGAACATCAGATACCCACGCACGGCGTCCGCGCCACATTCAGCCACATAATCATCGGGGGAAATCACATTCCCCTTCGACTTGCTCATCTTGCCTCCACCGTAGACTATAATCCCCTGGTTGAACAGGCGGGTGAATGGCTCGTCAAACTCGATCAGACCGATGTCCCTCAACGCTTTCGTGAAGAAACGAGCATAGAAAAGATGCATGACTGCATGCTCAGCCCCACCGGTATACAAATCGACAGGCAACCAGTGTTTCACCCTGGCATCATCGAAGGGAGCATCCATGGTCTCGGGACTGGTGTATCTTAAGAAATACCAGGACGAGCATACAAATGAGTCCATGGTATCGGTTTCTCTTTGTGCCGGGCCGCCGCACCCGGGGCAGGCGGTGTTAACGAAACCCTGAGAGTACTTCAAAGGAGACTCTCCCGTCGGCTTGAACTCGGCGTCGGGAGGTAGCAGGATGGGCAAGTCGTCTTCCGGGACCGGAACTATGCCGCACTTCTGGCAATGAACCACAGGTATGGGCGCTCCCCAGTACCTCTGTCTGGAGATAAGCCAATCCCGGAGACGGTATATGACCGTCCTCTTGCCCCACCCCTCCTTCTCCAGCAAGGCACAGATCGACTCATAGCCCTGCTCGCTCGCCAGACCGTTGAAGTTCCCCGAGTTCACCATTGTGCCCGTCCCGATGTATGCCTCGTCGAGTTCCTCTCCTGCCCAGTCCGGTGGTGCGATAACCGTCTTCACCGGAAGCTGGAACTTCCTGGCAAACTCGAAATCCCGCTCATCGTGAGCAGGAACCGCCATTACCGCGCCTGTTCCGTAGGTGGGCAGCACATAATCGGTAATCCATATTGGGACCTGCTCTCCGCTCAGAGGGTTGATAACGTAACTGCCCAGGAAGACGCCGGTCTTCTCCCTGCCCAGCGCGAGCCGTTCATACTCAGCCTGCTGCCGGCACCAGGCAATGTATTCGTCCACTTCGGCCTTGCGCTCGGGGGCAGTCAACTGCGCAACCAGGGGATTCTCCGGGGCCAGCAGGAAGAAAGTCACCCCGAAGATGGTATCAGGACGAGTGGTGAAGACCCTGATCTCCTGGGGCTCTGTACCTGTGCCCTGGAGGCGGAAGGAGATCTCGGCGCCCTCGCTCTTGCCTATCCAGTTCCTCTGCATCGTCTTTGTGCGTTCCGGCCAGTCCAGGCCGGTATAGTCGAGGAGTTCCTCGGCGTACCTGGTAATCCTGAAGAACCACTGCTCAAGGGCTTTCCTGGTCACTGTCGTGCCGCACCTGTCACAGCAGCCTTCCCCCACGACCTGCTCGTTGGCCAGCACTGTCTGGCATCTTGGGCACCAGTTGACCGCCGCCTCAGCCCGATAGGCGAGCCCGGCATTGTAGAGCTTGAGGAAGAACCACTGCGTCCACCTGTAGTATTCGGGCAGGCAGGTGATAACCTCGCGGCTCCAATCGTACATCGCCCCCATGCTCTTGAGTTGCCGGCGCATGTTCTCGATGTTTCTCATGGTCCAGTCGTAAGGATGAATGCCGTGATTGATAGCGGCATTCTCCGCCGGCAGACCGAAGGCATCGAATCCCATGGGATGAAGTACGTTATAGCCCTGCATCCTCTTGAATCTGGCATAGACGTCTGAAGGAGCCATGGTGTACCAATGCCCGATGTGCAGATCACCTGAAGTGTAGGGGAACATTGTGAGGGCGTAGAACTGCGGGCGACCGCTATCCTCCTTTACCTCGTGAAGGCGGTCGGTCGCCCACCTATGTTGCCATTTCTTGTCGATGTCCTGGGGGTTGTAGTTCTGGGTCATGCTTTCTCAAGTTTACCTCAATCCGAGGTGGATTGAAAACCCTTGGGTGGTTGGGAGGCAATCGCACGTGCTGACGAGCGAACTCTCGTCGAGAACGATGAAGTACAGACAGAACGGCCGTGACCCCGAGATGGGTCTTTCTGCCTCTCTGGGCGCAACCGCCCGCAGAAAGGCCGCAACACCTCTTGGGGACGCTTCATCCCGCAGATACCCGTCGCGCTTGCCGGTGGATCTCACACAAACAAGAGGAGTGCCTCTCGCAATTCCGACTCCTCTGAATGTGCGTCGACGACTCAAGTGATGGATGAGATGCTCAGGCTTTGCCTATTCTGAACACCTTTGTGCTGCATACCGGGCACACACCGCGTGTCGCCGGTCTGCCGTTCTTGAGGGTGACCATCATCGGGTTCCTCATCTCCACCTTTTTCCTGCACTTCATGCAATAAGCTGTCGCCATCGTGCCCTCCTTTTGGTGTCTACGCACCATATATATTGTTACTACAATACGTAGTCCTTTGTCAATACCTGTGGGCATATGAGGCGCGATTTGTCGGCTCTCGCCCGTTCTTGGAAGGAGGGCTGAGGGACACGTCAGGGCCGGGAGCCAGCCCTGTCACCTAGCTGGAGGTAGAGGTCAGACTGAGCGCGGCGGCCAGCCGTTTCAGGCATATCGCCTTCCCTAACACGGCCATAGTCTCAAACAGCGGAGGTGCTGCGGTGCGTCCCGTCACGGATACCCTTAGCAGGCCGAAGAACTCCCTGGTTTTCAGTCCTAACTGGCCTGCCAGCGGGCGCATCTGTTCCTCGAGCCCGGGCGCATCCCAGGTGGTCATGCCCTTCAGTGCCTCAAGCGCAGCCGAAAGAGCACCGGCAGCCGAAGGCTCATCCATTTTCCCGGACAGAATAAGGGCCCGGTCGTAATCGAGCTCATCGACGAAGAAGAAGCAGGCAAGCTGAGGAACCTCAGCCAGAGTCCGGGCTCGCTCCTGAATCAGCGGGAGAACCTGTCTCACGTAAGGCTCGCTGAGCGGACGGTCGACCGACTCCGGCAGATCTCTATCGAGAAACGGCGTGGCGAGCCGCGCGAACTCATCCGCGCTCAGTTTCCTAATATATATCCCGTTCATCCATTCCAGCTTCTCCCGGTTGAATATCGCTGCCGTCTTGCCTACTCTTTCCAGAGAGAAATGCTTTATGAGTTCGTCCCGGGACAGCAATTCAGTCCGGTCGTCAAGCGACCAGCCCAGAAGTGCCAGGAAATTGGTCATCGCCTCCGGCAGGTATCCCTGCCTCTCATACTCTGTGACAGTCGTGGCACCGTGTCGCTTGGAGAGCTTGGCGCGGTCAGGCCCTAGGATCATTGGCAGATGAGCGAAGTGGGGAGCCTGCCATCTCAATGCCTCATACAGCAGTACATGGCGGGGAGTGCTTGACAGCCATTCGTCTGCTCTCAGCACGTGCGAAATCGCCATCGAGTGGTCATCCACAACGTTGGCCAGGTGATATGTGGGATAACCGTCGGACTTGAGCAGGACGAAGTCATCCAGTGTATCATGCCTGAAAGCCACCTGGCCGTGGATCAAGTCGCAGACAGTAGTCTCGCCTTCGAGAGGTGTTCGAAAGCGCATGACCGACTTAGCACCTGTTGCCTCCATCCTGGCCCTGTCTGGCTCTGTCAGGTCTCGACAACGGCGGTCATACTTGGGGGGCTGTTTGCGCCTTGCCTGGTCCTGGCGCATTGCCTCCAGTCGCTCCGACGAGCAGTAACACAGGTAGCTGTGTCCCTGTTCCAGCAGTCTGCCTGCGATCTCGTGATACTCACTCAATCTCTGCGACTGGAAGTAAGGCCCTTCATCCCAGTCTAATCCCAGCCACTCCAG
>Ga0209498_1002210_pt1 | contig 11849 bp, 9 predicted proteins | sample WalLakDeSediment_FD_184131 | JGI IMG/M metagenome (GOLD analysis project Ga0209498, IMG submission 184131) | Lake sediment microbial communities from Walker lake, Nevada to study Microbial Dark Matter (Phase II) - Walker Lake 11/02/13 Deep... | ecosystem: Environmental > Aquatic > Freshwater >...
ACGGGTCTCGCACCCGCCCATGGCCGCAAAGCAGTGTCGTCCCCGGCACGTCGGGTTACGCTACGCTAACCCGACCTACAGAACTTTCACGGTAAGATTCGGCGCATGCCGCGAACCCGGCGCGAGGCGGAACTGATGAACGAAAACGGACGCACTTCCTGGCAGAACCTCGGCGGCTTGGTCCGCTGGCTCGCACTCGTGCTGGTCGTGGCCGTGATCGGGGGCATGGTCACGCGCAGTTCGGTCGGGGACTGGTATCCACAACTGGTGCAGCCGGGGTTCGCACCGCCGAACGCCGTGTTCGGCCCGGTGTGGACGATCCTCTACGTGATGATGGCCTACGCCGCCTGGCGCGTCTGGCGGGTGTACGGATTCAGGGGCGCGCCCTGGGCGCTCGGCGTGTTCCTGGTCCAGTTGGCCCTGAACCTGCTCTGGTCCGTCCTCTTCTTCGGCTTCCAGCAGATCGGCTTGGCCCTGTTCGAGATCGTGGTGCTGTGGATCGCCATCCTGGTCACGATCGTGCTGTTCTGGCGCCTGGATCGCATCGCGGGGGCGCTGCTGCTCCCCTACCTGGCCTGGGTCGGTTTCGCGGGGTTTCTGAACCACGCCTTCTGGGTGCTGAACTGATGGTTCTGACTTCTCCTGATGTAAGAGCCCGGAGGGGGTGGGCGGAATCCGGGCCGTCGGCGGCCATGGATGGCCGCCGTCGAGCGCCCACGGACGGCTTGAGCGTGCCCGGATTCCGCCCACCCCCTCCGGGCCGGCCGCGCACTGGGAAGCCTCAGGGATGAACCCTCCGACGCTCGGTCTGGCCGCCTACGCGCGGATCACCGCGAACTACTGGGCGTTCACGATCACCGACGGCGCGATCCGGATGCTGGTGGTGCTGTACTTCCACCAGTTGGGCTACAGCGCGCTGGAGATCGCGCTGCTGTTCCTGTTCTACGAGTTCTTCGGCATCGTGACCAACCTGGCCGGCGGCTGGCTGGCGGCGCGGCTGGGGCTGAACACGACGCTGGTGTCGGGCACGCTGCTGCAGATCGGCGCGCTGCTGCTACTGACGGTGCCCGAGGCCTGGCTGTCGGTAGCCTACGTGATGTTCGCGCAGGCGCTGTCGGGGATTGCCAAGGACCTGAACAAGATGAGCGCGAAATCCGGCGTGAAGCTGGTCGCGGGGGACGTGCAGGGCCGGCTGTTCCGATGGGTGGCCTGGCTGACGGGTTCCAAGAACGCGCTGAAGGGCCTGGGCTTTTTCGTTGGGGCGGCGCTTCTGTACACGGTCGGCTTCCGAGTGGCCCTGGTGGTCCTGGCGGGGTTGCTGGTGCTGAGCCTCAGCCTGGCCGTGCTGGGGCTGCCGCGCGGGCTGGGCCGCGTCGGCGGCAAGCCGAAGTTCACCCAGATGTTCGCCAACAGCCCTGCGATCAACGTCCTGTCGGCGGCCCGATTCTTCCTGTTCGGGGCGAGGGATGTCTGGTTCGTGGTGGCATTGCCGGTGTTCCTGTCCGCGACGCTCGGGTGGAATCACCTGCAGGTGGGGGCTTTCCTGGCGCTGTGGATCATTGGCTACGGCATTGTGCAGGCCGCCGTCCCGACCCTGATCGCGCGCAAGGGCCTGGACCCGACCGGTCTGACCGCCCGGGTCTGGGCGCTGGTGCTGATGCTGATCCCGGTGGGCATCGTGATCGCGCTGGAGACCGGCCTCGATCCCGGGCTCGTGCTGATCGTCGGGTTGGGCGTGTTCGGCGCGGTCTTCGCGATCAATTCCGCGGTGCACTCCTTCCTGATCCTGGACTACGCCGAGTCCGACCAGGTCGCGATGAAGGTGGGCTTCTACTACATGGCCAACGCCGGCGGGAGGCTGGTCGGCACCGTGCTCTCCGGCTGGATCTTCATGACTCACGGGCTCGTCGGCTGCCTGATCGCCTCGAGCGCCTTCGTGTTCGCCGCCTGGATGCTCTCCTCGCTGCTGCCGCGGGGACCCGCGCCGGGGCCTGGGGTCGTCAGATCCTGAAGGGGCGGGGCGTCACAGCTCGCGGATCGCCTGGACCACCCCCTCGTCATCCGGATTCGCCCGGACCTTGAAGCCCAGCCGGCGCATCAGGCCACGCATATGGGCGTTGCCGGCGATGATCTCGCCCTCCATCAGGTTGATGCCGCGCGACTTGGCCACCCGCATCAGACTCTGCATCAAGTGGGTGCCGATGCCGCGGCCCTGCCACTCGTCGGCGACCACGATCGCGAACTCGCAGCTGCGTTTGTCGGGGTATGCGTTGTAACGGGCCACGGCGACCTGCGTTTCCACACCCGGATCGGGTTCGACCACCGCGATCAGTGCCATCTCGCGGTCGTAATCGATCTGGGTGAAGCGGACCAGCATTTCCTGGGTGAGTTCGTGCACCGCCTGCATGAAGCGGAAGTAGCGCGATTCGTCGGATAGGCTGCGAACGAAGGCCTGCTCGATCTGCGCGTCCTCGGGACGGATCGGGCGTACCGTCAGGGTGATGCCATCGGGCATCGGCCATTCCTCGACCAGGTGCCCGGGGTAGGGGTGAATCGCCATGTGCCCGTAACGATCCGCGGTGCTCTTGGGGAAATCCACGATGATCCGGGCATCCACTGCGGCCAGCCCGTTCTCGTCGACGATCAACGGGTTGATGTCGAGTTCGATGACCTCGGGCAGTTCGCAGGCCATCTCCGAGATCCGCAGCAGCACCTGCTCCAGGGCGGCCACGTCGACCGGCGGCATGTGCCGGAAGCGCTGCAGCAGCCGCGCCACGCGGGTGCGGCCGATCATGCCGCGGATGATGGTCTCGTTCAGCGGCGGCAGCGCCACCGCACGGTCCTGCAGCACTTCCACGGAGGTGCCGCCCGAGCCGAAGCTGATCACCGGCCCGAAGACCAGGTCGCGCAGCACCCCGACCATCAGTTCACGGCCGTAGTGGCTGCGGTACATCCGCTCCAGCGTCACGCCCTCGAGGCGCGCCCCCGGCCGGGCCTCGGCCGCCTCCTGCATCATCGCCTGGAAGCTCTTGCGCACCGACTCGGCGGTGGTGATGTTCAGGCGCACCCCGCCGACGTCGGACTTGTGGGTGATGTCGGGCGAGGCGATCTTCATCGCCAGCGGATAGCCGAGCGTGCTGGCGGCGACCAGCGCCTCACTGGCCGTGTGGGCCTGTACGGTCTGGGTGACCGGGATCCGGAAGGCCGCGAGCACGGCCTTGGACTCCATGGTTCCCAGCGAGCGGCGTCCCTCGCCGAGTGCGCCCTCGATGATCATGCGCGCGCCCTCGACGTCGGCGGGGCTGCGGTCACTGAGCGGACCCGGAACCTGCAGCAGCAGTCGCTGGTTGCGCTGGTGCGCGGTCAGGTAGGCGAAGGCCTCGACCGAGGCCTCGGGGGTGATGAAGCTCGGCAGCCTCTCCGCGATGAAACGGGCCCGGGCCTTCTCCACCTGCTTGCCGCCCATCCAGCAGGCCAGGACCGGCTTGCTGTCCCTGCCGCCACGGGCGCTCCGGATCACGACCTCGGCGGCGGTGTCGGAATCGGTCATGGCCTGCGGCGTCAGCATGGCCAGGACCCCGTCGACCCCCGGATCTTGCAGGCACGCCGCCAGCGCTGTTTCATAACGGGCGGCATCAGCGTCGCCGAGCAGGTCCACCGGGTTGCCGTGCGACCAGTGCGGAGGCAGTGCGGCGTCCAGGCGCTTCAGGGTATCCGCGTGCAGTTCGGGGACCGCCAGGTCCAGTTCCACCGCCCGGTCGGTGGCCATCACCCCAGGGCCGCCGGCGTTGGTCACGATCGCAAGCCGGTTGCCGCGCGCCCGCGCGCCACTGGAGAGGATGCTCGCGGCCGAGAACATCTGCTGTACCGTCTGCGCGCGCACCGCGCCCGCCCGCTCCAGCGCCGCATCGAAGACGTCGTCGGCGCCGACCAGCGACCCGGTGTGGGACATCGCCGCGCGCGAGCCCTCGAGATGACGGCCGGATTTGATCACGATCACCGGTTTCATGCGCGCCGCTGCGCGCAGCCCGCTCATGAATCCGCGGGCGTTGCGGATACCCTCCACGTACAGCAGGATGCTGCGCGTTTCCGGGTCCAGGGCCAGGAAATCCAGCAGGTCGCCGAAGTCCACGTCGGCGGCGTCGCCCAGCGAGGCGACCAGGGAAAACCCGATGCGCTGATCCTCGGCCCAGTCGAGGATGGCGGAGCAGATGGCGCCGGACTGCGACACCAGCGCCAGTTGGCCGGGAATGGCGCTGTTGCGGCTGAAGGTCGCGTTGATCTTGCGGGACGGGCGCATGATGCCCAGGCAGTTCGGACCGATGATGCGCAGCCCCGTCTCGCGGGCCGCCTCGCGCATCCGGTCCTGCAGCCGGGTTCCGTCGGGACCCTCCTCGCCGAAGCCGGCGGACATCACGATGGCGCCCTGCACGTCGGCCTTGCCGCACTCCCGGATGATGTCAGGGATGGTGTCGGCCGGGGTGGCGATGATCGCCAGGTCGATGTTCCTTCCGATCGCGCCCACGCTGGGATGGCTCTTGCGCCCATGCACCTTCTTGTACTTGGGGTTGACCGCGTAAAGCTCGCCCTCGAAGCCCATCGCCAGCAGGTTCTGGAGGATCGTGGAGCCAACGCTCCCCGGTTGGTTGCTCGCGCCGATGAGAGCGATGCTGCGGGCGGAGAGGATGCGGTTGAGGTAATGCGGGCCCATGGGTATTGGTCCATTCCGTCGTGCGTTTTGCGGCAGTGCAATAAGACTTGTGTATCGGGTCCTGCTCTAATAGTCAATGAAGCGGTCCGGTCGCGGCCCAGGGACGGGTTCGCATCGCGGGCCGCGCTTCCAGGGGCTGTAGACATGAAAACCTTCTTCATCTCCCATCCGGATTGCTCACTGCACCGCGCGCCCTCCGGGCATCCCGAATGCCCGGAGCGCCTGGCCGCGATCGACGACCAGCTCATCGCCTCCGGGATCGAGCCCTGGCTGCGGCACCGGGAGGCGCCGCTGGTCACCCGGGAGCAGTTGCTGCGGGTCCACGACGCGGAGTACGTCGATGCCCTGGAGGCAGGGATTCCCGAGCCCGGGCACTGGGCAACCCTGGACGGTGGCGACACCTACGTGGGCGAGCACAGTCTGAAGGCGGCGCAGCGGGCCGCCGGGGGCGTCGTGCTGGGAGTCGAGCTGGTCCTGGCGCACTCGACGCACACGGCCTTCTGCTCGGTGCGGCCGCCCGGACATCATGCCGGGCGCGACTACGGCATGGGCTTCTGCCTCTTCAACAACGTCGCCGTGGGCGCGGCCCATGCGCTGGAGGCGCACGGATTGTCACGGGTGGCCATCGTCGATTTCGACGTGCATCACGGCAATGGCACCGAGGACATCTTCCGGGACGATGCGCGGGTGCTGTTCTGCTCCAGCTTTCAGCACCCCTTCTATCCCAACACCGGCGCCGATACACGCAGCGACAACATCCTCAACCTGCCGCTGCCCCGGGATACGGACGGCGCGGCCCTGCGCAGCGTGGTGGAGGAACGCTGCCTCCCGGCGCTGGAGGCCTTCCGGCCCGAACTGATCATGGTATCGGCCGGTTTCGACGGTCACCTGGAAGACGACATGGCCAACTTCCGACTGGTCGAGGCCGACTACGAATGGCTGACCGGCGAGCTCTACGACATCGCCAAGCGTCACTGCGACGGCCGCCTCGTGTCGGTGCTGGAGGGGGGTTATGCCCTGTCCGCCCTGGGCCGCAGCGTCGTCGCCCACCTCAAGGTACTCGCCGAGTCCTGAAGACGGTCATCGAATCCACGCCGCGGACTCGCCAGTGGCATTGGCTGGGACGGCCCGGTGGTCACTCGTTCGACCGCTTCTCGAGCAGTGCCTGCATGCGGATCAGGCGTTCCTGGAGCATCCGGGTCTGTTCGCGCAATTCCGAGAGCTCCACGTGGAGGCTGGCGTTCTCCTCGTGCACCACGTGGGTGATGGTCTGTTCCTCGACTGCCACCTGGTGTTCGTGCATGCGCTGCATGGCATCGACGATGATGGCGATGAAGAGGTTCAGCACGGTGAAGGTCGCCACCAGGATGAAGGGTACGAAGAAGGCCCAGGCCCAGGGGTGCTCCTCCATCACCGGGCGTGAGATACCCATCGACCAGCTCTCCAGCGTCATCACCTGAAACAGCGTGTACATCGACGCGCCCAGGGTGCCGAACCATTCCGGGTGACTGTCCCGGAACAGGCCGGTCGCGATGATCGCGAAGACGTAGAACACCAGGACCAGCAGGCCCAGAATGGACGCGATCCCCGGGATCGCCCGGAGCAGTGCCTCGACGATGAAGCGGAGCTTCGGCACCATCGAGACCAGGCGCAGCAGACGCAGCACCCGCAGCACCGAGAACGGCCCGGTGCCGGGAATCAGCGCGATGCCGACGACGAAGAAATCGAACACGTGCCAGGGGTTGCGCCAGAAGCGCAGGCCGTAGGCGAACATCTTGGCCAGCACCTCGATGGTGAAGACGGTCAGGATCAGCCTGTCGGCGACGTTGATCACCGGGCCGGCGAAGGCCATCACCGTGCTCGAGGTCTCGAGTCCCAGCGTGAGCGCATTCAGCAGGATCAGGGCTATGATCAGGCGCTGGGTGATGTGGGCCTCGACCACCTGGGTGAGGCGCATGCGCAGCGCCGTGGTGAACTCGCTCATGGGATTTTCGGTATATCAGCGGATACTGTGAGGCGCGCCAATGTAGGGCAAAGCCGAGTCCGCGGCAACGGGTTGGAGCAGGGCACGGGTTCGCGATCCGGAAAACGCCGCAGAGGGTGCACTTGAAGCAAGCGGCATGATGCGGCGATATTCGCCTTGGACGGCGCCCAGACTCGGGGGCCGGAAGGCCCGCTGCCGCGGGACCCTTTGCACGGGACAGGAGAGTGGAGACATGAGAAATCGGATGGGGGTTCGGCGCGCCTTGCTGGCGTCCTGTGTACTGGCGTTCTTGCCGAGTGCCGGCGCCGGGGTGTCCGCGCCGTCGGCGGCTGCGGGACAGGGAAAGGCCGAGGCACAGTGGATCCAGTCGGATGCCCTCGTGGCGCGGCTGGACCAGGATGGCGCCAAGGCCGTTCCGGTTCGGCTGGCCGGCCTCTCGGAACGGGCCGCGACGGTTCGAGACGCCTGGCTGGAGGCGTTTTCGGCGCCGGACTCCCTGCTGCACCTGGACGGAGACCTGGAGGTCCTCGAATCCGCAAGCGGAACCATCCGCCTCGTCATGCCCGCCGTTTCCATCCGCGCTCCGGGTGCGTCGGAGGCGGTGCCGAGTCCGTTCATCCTGGATCTCGGCACTCTCGCCGCGATTCTGGAACCGGTCGCGGAGGAGCGCTGGGCGGTCGTCTGGGAGCTGCCCGAGAGCGCTAGGCTGCGCGACCAGGACGGCGACGTGGTGGGCGTCATGACCACCGGCGAGCGCTCCCTGAGGGGACTGTGGGCGGCGGATCTCGGGACCATGCTCAAGGCGGATCTGCATCTGCAGGGCCTGGATCTGCGGCTCGATCCGGAATCGGTGCAGGTATACCTGGAAGGAGACCGGAACGGGACCGGCGGCGATCTGCCCCCGGGCTCGGAACTGCCGGGAAGCCTGTCGGCGGAGCGGCTGACCGTCACGCTGGACCTGGAGGAGTCGGAGCCCGGGGTGGTCAGTGGACCGCTGCGGCTGGCGCTGGATGACGTCGTCGTCGAGAGCCTGGAGGGTACACCGATGGCGCGCCTCGCCGGCTTGCACATGGGGGCCGACTATACGGGGCTGGATCTGCCCCGGCTGACCGCGCTCGCGGAACTGGCGGCAGACCCGGAGGCCCTGACGCACCAGGATCCGGAGGCATTGCTGACGGGGCTGCTGGCCGCGATCGGTGGAGTGCAGACCCGTGTGGAGCTCAGCGACCTGGCCGTCGACGGTCCGAATGGTGCGGGCCAGCTGCGGCTGCGCTCCGCTGCGCTCGACACGGGGTTCATGCCCTCCGAAGCGGACCCGCTGTTGCGCGATCTCCGGGGCGGTTTCCAGGCCAGCGGCTGGCGCTTCCACGACGAGGACAGTGCCATCGAGGTCGATTCCTTCGGCGTTGACCTGCGCCTGGACCGTGTCGCTCCGGTCGCCCTGTTGCAGCTGGGCATGCTCTCGATGCTGTCGGACGATGTCGCCGAGGCGGAACTGCTCGGGTTCTCGCGCGAAATCCTCGGCGGCGCCGGGCTGGGCCTGTCCGTTGGCGGCGTTGCCGGTGTGATCGCCGCGGTACCCGGCGTCGAGGCAGCGCCGTTCGGGCTCGAACGCCTCGAGTTCGGCTTTGGTCTGAGCGATCTCGATTCCCGCGCGCCCGGAATGTCCCTGTCCTATCGCCACCAGGGCCTCTCGGGCGATGCCACGGGCATGAATCCGATTCCCGAGGAACTCTTTCCGCGCGAAGTCTCGGTCGATCTGACCGCGTCAAACCTGCCGGCGGGTACGCTGGCGGACGAGGCCCTGGCCAGCGGCGAAATGGGCGCCGGACCAGAGGCGATCTTGCTGGCTCTGCTGGAAAACGCCACCCGGCTGGACATCAACGAGATCGTGATCGACCTGCCGATCGCCGGTCTGCGGTTCAAGGGGCATGCCCATGCGGAGCAGGGCGGGGACCCGGAGGCGGAGCCGGGGATGCTGAGCGGAGCGGCGGAGATGGAAATCCGGGGACTGGACACCGTGGTGGAGTATGCGCTCGCCTTCAGCGGCAGCGAGGCGGCGCGCCAGCAGATCGTCGGCATTGCCACGATCCTCAAGCTGGCGAGCGAGAAGCGGTCCACCGACGATGGCGAGGTCCTGCATTTCTTCCGCGTCGAGGGCGACAGCCAGGGCAGGCTGTTGGTGAACGGCAACGATCTGGGCGCGCTGCTGATGGGCGGCGCGCTCTGACCCGGAATCAGACCCGGAATCAGGGCGCCGGGTCTGCGGGCGGATTGATGCGGGCCGAGAACCGGCGCATCACCCCGCGTGCCACGCGGTCCGCGGGGTCGATCGTGAAGCCGGCGCGTTCCACGGTGGCCTCGGTGTCCCGGTTCGGGTGACAGCCGCCGGTGACCCAGGTCCACGCGGGCTGGACGCCGTCCTGGATCCGGGCAAGCGTGGGTTGAGTGTGGCGGACGTGCTCGATCATGCGCAGTTGGCCTCCGGGGTGGAGGACGCGGCGGATCTCCGCGAGCCCTGCTTCCGGATCGCGCACGCTGCAGAAGACCAGGCCGCTGACCACCGTCTGGAAGTGGCCCGGTGGAAACGGCAGCGCCTCGGCCCGGGCGGCCACGAGCAGGGTGCCAGGCGAGCGGCGGCGGGCCCGGCGCAGGGCGCCCAGGTCGGGGTCCAGCGCGATCACTTCGCTGCCCGCCGGGTAGAGCGGCAGGTTGCGCCCGGTGCCGCAGCCGACCTCCAGGATACGGTTCTCGACGGTGCCGACCAGTTTTTTGCGCCAGCGCGCGAAACCCGTGACGTCCATCACGCTCATCAGCGCGTCGTACAGCCATGGAATGTGCTCGATCCCGCGCATGCCTGACCTCTCCCGTCTCTGCCTGGTTGAATGGACCATCGCGGGCAGGCAGGGTATCCCGGCTGTGTTCACTGATCCACCCGGAAGTTGACGGGTCCGGACGGGTCCGACCATGATGGAGACCACGCAGTCCACCGGCAGGATGCATCCATGCGCCGCTTCGTTCTGGATACCAGCGTCTTCACCAATCCCCACGTGTTCGGTCAATTCGGCGAGGATCCCAGAGAAGGGTTGCAAACCTTCCTGCGCCTGGCCCAGCGCTGCCCGGCGGAGTTCTACATGCCGCTGTCGGTGTACGAGGAGTTCCGCACCATGCGGGACCTCGAGGAGCTTGCCGCGGATTTCGAGACGGTGGTCTGGATCCGTTCACCGCGCCGGTTCACGCTGACGATCCCCAGCGACATCCTCTACGAGTTCATCGACGAGGTCCGCCGCCGCATCGACCGCGGCCTGCGTATCGCCGAAGAGCACACCAAGCGAGCGGGGGCGGCCGCGGACATGCCCCCCGAGATCATCACCCAGCTGCGCGAGCGTTTCCGGGAGGCGATGCGCAAGGGTCTGGTGGATTCCCGCGAGGACGTCGATGCCGTGCTGCTGGCGCTGGAACTGGACGCCGAACTGGCCAGTGCCGATCAGGGCATGCGCAAGCTCGGCAACCGGATGGGGATCAAGCTGGTCACGGCCGACTACCTGCGCCGGGTCATGGAGAACCTGGCCGAGGCCGAGTCTGCCCGGGGTCCGGGCAACTGACCGGGAGCGGAAGCCCCGCTCAGTCAAACTGGACCGCCCCCGACAGTGCGGTCGACAATGTGCCGGTCATGCGATCGAAGACGCGCTCGAACGCGACGATCCAGTAGCCGTCCTCCTCGCGTGGCGTCCCCGGGGCCATCCGTACGCGCTGCCCCCCGGTGGCCGCCATGTGCGCGATGAAGTGCATCGCGTTGCGGCGTTCCCGGAAGCGGCAGCGGTAGCGGTGGCCCACCCGCCCGCTGTCGCGGCTGCGTTCGACGGCCCGGTCCAGCCCCGAGAGGAAGGCGTGCCCCAGGCTGCGCTCCAGTTCCGGGTCGCCCTGCTGGCCGTGCTCGGTGACGAACAGGGCCAGGCGCATCAGGCGGTTGGTGAAGTACTCGGGAGGCAGGTCCAGCAATTGTGCGCTGCAGACGTGGATGTCGGTGACGTTGGAGCGTCCGGTCACGTACTTGGCGCGGGTGTCGTCGAGCTCGGCCTTCAGCACGAGTCCCTCCGCGCCCTCGCCGTCCAGTTGCAGGATCAGCGCGCGCAGCGCCTCTGTGTCCGCAGCGCGGAAGCGTCCGAAGATGCGGGTGCTTGGCAGCCCGTGCCGTTCGAACAGGCGCATTTTCTCGTTCTGCGGGAGGAATCCCGGCCGGCCCGCGTGCATCATGTCGAACACGAAGAGCTGGACGTCGTGTTCGATGTGCGGGGGAGACCCCTCGAGGTAGGGGTTGTCCGGTCCGGCGATCTCGGCGCATAGCACCAGGTCCGGCTCGGCATCGAAGATCGACAGCGGCAGGAGATCGGGCAGACGGTCGGTGCTGAAAGCGCAGACGAAGCCGCCGCGGCTGAAGGCGTATACACGGCCCTGGTGGCGCAGGATGCGGACGTTATAGCCGTCGATCTTTTCCTCCGCCCAGAAGTGGCCGCGAAACTGCTCGCGCAGCCCGGCGGACAGCGAATGAATGCGCGCGATCGAGGGGTAGCCGGGGATCACGAGTCCGTCTGGCAGGAGCACGCTGCCTCTGGGATGACCGCCGAACGCTTCCGTCAGGCGGGCGTACTCGAGATCCTCGAAGTGGTGCTGCTCCGCGCGCCCCTGGTTCAGCGCTTCGATCACTTGCTCGCGGTCCATGCCCCAGTGTAGTGCCTGTTCGGTGAGGTTGGCACCCCCGCAGGAAAGCCCCGCCGGAAAGCTGCGCGGGTCCCGAATCCGGGTCTGGGGCGCCGTACCGTCCCCACGGGTGCCGCGGCATGCTGCCGGGTCCCGCGCAGGGTGGTAAGCTTCGACTGTCAAAAATGGCAGGTGAACTGACATGAGCAAACCCGGCGCTGTTGCAGGCGGAATTCCCCCCGAGGCGGCCGCTCTGCTGGATGTATATCAGGAACCGGCGGTCCTGCTGGATCTCGACTACCGCATCCTGGCCGCCAATACCGCCTATACGAAGATCTTCGGGGGTGCGCCGGTGACCGGGCGCCGGCGCTGTTTCGAGGTGTCGCACGCGTATGACGTGCCCTGTGACCAGGCGGGGGAAGAGTGTCCGTTGCGGGCGACCGTGGCGTCCGG
>Ga0209498_1002212_pt1 | contig 11833 bp, 7 predicted proteins | sample WalLakDeSediment_FD_184131 | JGI IMG/M metagenome (GOLD analysis project Ga0209498, IMG submission 184131) | Lake sediment microbial communities from Walker lake, Nevada to study Microbial Dark Matter (Phase II) - Walker Lake 11/02/13 Deep... | ecosystem: Environmental > Aquatic > Freshwater >...
TGAGATTACTGCAAGCCCTTTTTCATCATCCTTTACACACATAAACCGGTGCATCGGTGCGCAGGTCGGCGGTACCTCGATCGGGAATTCTTTGCCATTGTATTTTTTATGTTCACGTTCAACGATCGCAAAAGGTGTATCCGCATAACTTGCATTTCCCCTGACACCTGTTCCGAACGTTACACGAAACCTGTGATCCTTCGCGGTGTTATTGAGATTTGTCGACACATCGACTCTTGCAGATCCCGGCCGGAGAGTTACTATTGATCGAACGGGAAGCACGACAGCTTTTTTCGATCGCGCCGACCTGTCACTCGTTGAAGATTCGGGTACTTTTAACTCATAGGAGAGTTCGATCGACGCATCAAATGCAGATTTCCGGATTTTCACTTTTGGCCGGAACTTACCTGAATGTATGAATACATCCTTCCCGGGAGGACAGTAATTGTATTCATCGCCGATATCGCCGCCGTCTTCGAATACATGGAATTTTGTATAGACGTTACCGTTCCGCTTATCGGTCAGCGACAACTCACCCCGACCCGAGACATCGAGCCGGACCAGTTCATTTTCGATGAATGCTTTTCCGGTTTTCAACGCCGGCTTCGATCCTACCGATCGTTTCTTTTTGATTATGCGATATCCTTTATAGCCGAAAGCGGGGACATCTTTCGCCTCCAATCGTATCGTGAATCTATCGACGAGCGTCTGATGCGGATAGTCATATTTTGAATAAGTTATCCCGAAGGCCTCTTCACGGCCGAGGATTTCATACGGGATTTCTTTTCCGTCTTCGTCCACCAGGATAAAACTCTTTACCGGTTTCTGCTTCTTCCCCGGCTTTACATCCGGATTAATTCCGACAACGATATCTTTCAGATAAAAATCCACTTCCGCATGCACCGGCCCCGACCGTTGCCGGGGATGCATATTAAATACAAAGAGATAAGTATCATCTTTATAATCGTCGTAAGCGTACGGGATTATCTCATCAAGACAAAACCGCTGAACGGCGGCGCCAATTTCTTTGACACGCTTAAACCGCGTCATCATTTCGTCGTGTACGCTGTCTATACTTGTCGCGCAGATACTGTCGTGGGGATGGTTTTGCAGCAGTAATTTCCATGCGTGTTTAATCAGCGGCAATTGCGAGCGGTTCTCCGCGATGACATTCATTGCATTCAGGGGTTCAATGTATCGTTCGAGTAATTGCTGACACTCGAAATTAGCCTGTTTAATATACATTCTGCTAGAATAGATACCGCCCTGGACTGCAAATGCCTGCCGGAATCCAAATCGTAATTCCCCCCGGATCTCCGGGACCGAACCGACTTCGGATTTTAGTGCATCCGTATAATCTTCCAGATTACTGTGAACGTAATTACCTTCGGAATCGAGATTTTCCATGATCCGGATGGCTGCGGGAACGGCATGATCGGGCCAATGATGATCGCCTCCGTTCATCCAAAGACGTTGATTTGTTTGGGCGCGTCTATCCAGTTCATGTTTTATGCGGGTATGAATCTCTTCCACCCGTTTTGGATCCGGTTCTTTAAAATATCCATTGCTGTAACCAAATTTCGACAAATGCGTGGTCAAGATACGGGACCCGTCATGGCCGGTCCAGAAGTATTCGGATGATTCCTGCCCCGGCTCCCCGCCGAAACCCCGCCACAGTATCACGTTATCAATTCCGAATCCACGTAAAATTGCGGGCATCATCGCGATATGGCTGAACGTATCCGGCAGATAACCGACTTTCATACTACCTCCGAATTGCTCGCCCAATTGTTGACCGAGTAAAAGATTACGAATGGTCGCCTCACCGCTGACGAGGAATTCGTCCGCGAGCACATACCATGGACCGATAAAAAGTTTCCGTTTTTGCACCAATTGTTTTATGAGCTCTTCACGCTCCGGCCGTACCCGCAAATAATCTTCTAGAACAACGAGTTGACCGTCGAGAGTAAAATAACGGAACTCAGGATCCATTTCGAAGAGTTCTAAAAGGTCGTCGACAAGATTGACGAGCATCGAACGGAATTCTTCAAAACTCAGGTACCACTCACGGTCCCAGTGGGTATGTGAGATAATATGATATGTCGGTCTGTCATCTTTCATTGGTTATCTTCTTCTTTCTCTGATTGATAGTTTAGAGAAATCAAGTTCACGTGTGATTCCACCCGCGGTCATAGTCAGTCTTTCACTGCCGACATCTGCCTGTAAAAACCTGCTGTTGAATAACCGGTATTCGGAAAAATCAACCGGATCACCGTTCAAATATCTTCCGTCCGGATAGGTAAATTTCAGTTCATCTCCGTTTGATGTAATATATTCTATGGTCAGGTTTTCATCGAATCCGTCCGTTCGTAACACATTCGAACGGATCTGTTCCTGAAACGCGTCGAAAGATTCATAGTCATCGGCAGTCGCAACTTCCATGACCAAACCGTTCCGCAATACATGACTTCGAAGACGCCAGTTAACATCCTCTTCTATCCAGTCATATTCCTGCAACGGATAGTATGCAATGTAGGTATTGCCGCCGTGCATAAATATCCAGCCACTCTCGTCGCGGATCAGTTCATAAAGATTTTTCGGGAAAAATCCGTCTATATGTTCAAACGTCGTTCCCGGTTCGATATCATAAAGAACAATAATCGCATTTTTATGCTGCATAGTCCGTTCAAACGGAGACCCACCTGTCCATTTATCGGGTTTGTTATAGGTTCCTTTCGATGCGACCACCGCTTCCATAACAAGTTTCTGGTGCTCGGGGAAGAACATACCCAGTTCATATGAAGCATAATACGGATGCAGTGTAAAAACAGTATTATTCGGCAGCGGCGAATCAAATGTTACATCCCAGGTGTGTTGTTGTATCGGCTGGAGGATGCCCCCTTGGAGCGATCCGAGGCAGTAATCCTGTGTCATATAATTATATTTGTAGACGGGCGGATTTCGCTCATCGCCGTAACGTATGACATTACGGACTCTTTTCGTCTCGGTATGGATATACGGTTCACTGCGGTCGGTTGCAATGTGGTATATAATCTCCGGCATGCGGTATGAGGTGAGCGCCGCCAAAAGCGTTTCACCTCTTGCCGTGAAGACCGTCGATTGTAGTGCTTCGTGGAGTGCTTCACCACGCGCCGTATATTCGGTGTCTCCGAAGAACAAAAACCCGAAAGCGGTCATCGCAGATCTTCGTGGATCAATTGCACTGTTGGGGTCTTCCCTGCTATGGCCGCCGCAATAATTACCGCGAAGATATTCAGCGGCAAAATCGGCAAGCAAATATTCGATCATCATCTCTCCGCGTTTTCTCATGTCGGGTGCCTTCGCAAACTCAGACAGCATGAACATAGGCGCAAGGAAGACGGTCATGTAATGAGAAGAATCAAATTCCCCCTGCCCGATGGTCGTTGTCGTATGGATCCAATAGTTGATCCATTCTTTCGATTCCGCTTTATTCTCTTCCGACGATTTGCCGTTGAACCACGCTTCGCCGGGTTCATTCGGCCATTCCTCTGCCGCAAGATAGAGAGAAACATAGTACATAACCCAGTGATTCTCCGTATCTCCGCGGTATGGTGTGTATGTCCGCCACGTGTCACGATACTTTTTCCGTATATCTTCCGGAAGTCTGTCTTTCGTGAATAAATACATCGATAAGGAGGGATACATCCAGAACATATCACCACTTGGTCGTGAGAGCAAAGAATCCAAAGAAGCAAGCGATTTTTCGACATCGCTGTCGTTGAGTAATTTCGCTGCGATACCGAGGTAATTCCATCTGAGATCTTCTTCTACAAAGTAGTTTATAACCCGTTCCCGGCGTTCCTCAAAGGCAAGCTCGTATTCACTCTTCGGCTTTTCTCCGCACCCGACCAATAAGATTAATAAAATGATCGAAACAACGATACACCTGAGATTATAGCACATAGTATATTTCCTTTATGAATATTTCGCAATCAAATCCTGCACAATATAACTCCGTTCAATATCACCGGTCGGCGGCAGTTCATCCGATACGCCGGGTATAATATTGGGTCCAAACAGATCAAGCAATTGTTTTGTTGCCGAGACCAGTTCATCGACGCTATATTGTTTTTCGAATAAAAGCGCAGGGATCCCGTCTATCAGTATTTTTTCACCGAGCGCCTGCTTCAGTTCCGGAATACTTACATCTCCCTGCGGTTCCGGTGTCGGCGCTTCTATGGCATCGAAATGAAGTTCACTAATAAATGAAAGGATCGGTCTCAATGATCCGTCCATATGGATATGACAATATTTCCCCTTTTGATGAAGAAAATCCACACGTTTGTTATAGTATGGAATATGATACCTCGAAAATATTTTCGGAGATATCAAATTCGCATCGATATTTTCACCGAAATTGACAATCTGAACTGGGGCATCTCCAATGATACTATATAAGTCATCGTCCCAGTCTGAGATGACGGCCATAAAGCTTTCGGTTTCGGCTTTATGAAGATGCAAAGCCATTATTGTATTTTCGAGCCCCATATAATTGATAATCAATCTTTGTACGGGCGACCGCGGGAGCATGGCCGTAACAACACCATCGTCACCGAATTCCCGCTCCGCGATACGAAAAGCCTTTTCATCGAATTGAATACTCATGTGTCCGAGGAGATATTCCATTGCGGCAAAATCTTCGGGACCCTTCACCGGGAACTCTTTATGCTGTCCCTGCACAATAACTTCACGCATTGTTCCCTTCGGAGTTTTCGTGGTTATGACGCGCTGCCGCTCTCCCGTTCGCTCTTCAGTCACTTCTATACCGCCCGAATCTCCTATCGTATAATTGATCAAACGCACACCGAGGATCTCATCCGCATACCGGGGAGAAGCATCAAGAGTCCGGTACACATCAATCATGGTTTTATTTTTTAATTGTTCAGGGACAGATCCTTCATACGCGGGAAAATTTTCCGCAAATGACATCATATAGGAATCGTCCGTATACCCCGCGGGAATTTTATTTTGCAAACCGTTCCCGTAATACCAGTAATAAAGCCGCGGCTGCCACACGATACCGTGTCCGGCTTCACGCCGGAAGGTAGCCAGTATTTGTTCTTTCTTCGTCACTTGCCTTCACTGAATTTTTATTGAATAAATTTCCGCGCTCCTCATCCCGACATGCTGCCACGTTCTGCCGCCGTTCATTGAACGGAATAATCCGCCGCCGTTCGTACCTGCAAATACGATATTATTGTTCTTCGGGTGAACAGCAACCGCGGGTACATTACGATTTGTCAATCCGCTCGTAAAGCGCTGCCAAGCGGTTCCTCCGTTCACCGACTTATAAACACCGGTATCGTAACCTGCCGCATAAACAATATTCTCATCGACCGGATCGAATTGTATCGTATAAAATGTTTCGTGCTGTAATCCATTTCGGACCCGCTCCCAGGTCTCGCCATAGTCGGTTGAACGGAATATCCCGTCATCTTCCGTACCGACCAGAAATACTTCCGGAGAATGAGTACCCTGCGCGATCGCGCGCACCGGCCTGTCTTCAAATCCGATATGCTCCCAGGTATCTGCCCTGTCGGTACTCCGGTACAATCCGCTCTCACCACCCGCATAGAGGATATCAGGATTTTTCCGGTCGATAACGATAACCGTTAAAAAAGTTTGCTGCAGTCCGTTATTTTGTTCCGTCCAGGTCCATCCCGCATCGACCGACCTGAAAGCACCATATGCGGTAGCGATATAAACAAGATCGGGGTTTTGATAATGAACCTGCACATCCATCACCTCGGTAATACGCCAATCGGTCATCACCCGCCAGGAGTCGCCGCCGTCCGTTGTTTTAATGACCCCGTTACCCGACGCGATATAGATAACGTCACCGTTCGAATGCGCATCAACCGCAACGCCGAATGCACGAATATTTTTCCATCCGGTATGACCCCAGGTTTGCCCGTCATCTCTGCTGTAAAATAAGCCGGTCTGCGGGTTCGGTGCACCGACGACGAATAATTCACTGGATACAACCGGTACATATACAACCGGTTCTTCCTGAGCTGCTGATTGCCGGTTAAATGATAAAACACATATTATCAGTATGAGCAGCATTGTTACTTTTTTCATTTGATTATTTCTCCGTTACGTTATAATATCCTCGATAAAAACATATTTACCGGTTTCAGCCGACTGCATCATAGCTTCAATGACGGCCAGTGCTTCCAATCCGACGGCACCGTCCGTCTCCGGTTCCTTATTCTGAAGAATACAATCTGCAAACTCCGTCATCTCTTCGATATAGCTGACCATCCCTTCATCGGGGAAATCATCTTCAGACACCGAATAATTCTTATAATCTTTCGTTACATCAACCCGTAGATGCTCGTTGGTACAATGAATTATACCGGACGTTCCGTATATTTTCATAAAGTATGTTTCCGGTGATACATAATATGAAGATAGAACGGCTGGAATCCCCGATGAGAGATGCAGCAGCGCAGCCGACGAATCATACACATTACCCGTCATAGCAACCCGTCCGGCTATACATGAGACGGATTTCACCGGATCGATGAGATACCGGATCGTGTCGACAAAATGGATCCCGAGCTGCATCATCGGAAGGAGCGGACATGTTTTGGCATCCGCCTTCCATGCCGGAAGCCCCTCCTGCAATCCGGCAGGCCGGGATAAATTCGCTTCGACACCGACCACATTACCGATAACATTGTTATCCAAAAGTTTTTTAACCTTCCGGAAGGTCGGTTTCCGACGGGTATTATGCCCGACCGATAGAATACACGCCGCGTCCCGCATTATTTGGATTATTTCTTTTCCCTCCAATACAGTGTTTGCAATCGGTTTCTCAAGGAAGACGTGTTTTCCGTTCTTTGCCGCCTTCTCGACCTGTTCAAGATGAAGATGATTCGGCGTTACCAACGCAACAGCATCGAGATTCTCATCCCGTATCAGAGTATCGTAGTCCGGAGCGGCATCTGCACCATACTGGCGCGCGACGGTATTCATTGCTTCCTCGTTTACATCGAAACACGAAACCAATGCAAGGTTCGGTGAACGGACAATCGCCTGGAGGATTGTATTCCCGTGATTGGCCACACCGACTAAGCCTATTCTTATTTTCTTTTGGTTCATTGCAGAGAATGTTCTTTCAATAGTTTATCGATCAAATCGTTACTTTCAATCACCATTATCGACAGCTCATGCCGTACTTCTTCGTCCGGCTCAAGGAATTTCAGCGTACCACGCTGGCGTTCCTTTTGTCTCCCTTCGACCAGGCAATTTGCCGGTTCAATGCCGAGGACATAATATCCTTTCAACAACATTTTCCATTGGATAAGGTTCGGAAGTTCACGTTTCCGATAGCGAACCAGCAAACCTAATCCGAGTTTCCGGTTTACCAACATTGCGTGTGCATATCCGTCAGTTCCGGCAACGACCTCGTGATAAAACACCTGTTCCTCATATTGGTCATACGGCTCTTCGATAGTTCTGCAGTGATCTATCCCTTGTTCCGCCGTGGGATCCCGCGGAGTTGTTTTTGATGCACGCAGAAATAATTTTGCACCGGTATCGAGAAGAGGCCAGCCGATATTTATATGATAAAGCATCATAAAGGGAGCGGTTGCACTACCTTCATTACGGATAGTATCCGAAATGTGGATAGCAGACTCTCCGAGTCCGGAGCGTATCGATCGCCGGAGCACAAGATGATGCCGGGCAAATGAGAACTCGCGGACTGTACCCGAGATCTGGAAGCCGCCGGTTGTATCCTGTATAATTTCATGTATCTTGACATCTTCCGCGGGAGTGTTGGATATTCTGCCGTGTAATCCGAGTTTCTCACCGTCATCAACACACGGTGCACCAAGGTAGGTGAGACCGCATCCCGTCATCAAACCACCTGCGAAAGAATTTGCCCAACCAAAATCGACCGGATCGTAATATGAAGGATGTACGTCACCATGTGAAGATCGCCAGCTCAGAGGTATTCCCTTGTAATCGGCCTGGGAGATGTCCATTCCTCTATCGTGTAAAACAAGATACCGCAAACCGGATCCGGTACGAACTTCCGATGCACGTACACCGGCCTCTCTTCCGTCAGAATATGTCAGCTGCCTGATACCCGCTACTTGAGAAATATCGCCAACCCGTTTTCGCAGCCCGTGGCTATCAATATCGCGATCGAACAGATTCGGCATAATGTGTAGATTCAAAATGTACTACTACTTTACAACGGGGTTTAATTGAATGTTCAGCTCGGTCCATGCACCTTCTTTTATCTCCAGATCTTTGTACACTTTCGTTTCATATCCCTCACACTTAACAACCATATAATATGAACCCGGAGAAAGTAATCTGTAGTAACGGCCTGTTGCCTGTTTTGTTGTTCTCCGATCGATTTCTTCAGATTCTATAGCCGGGAACCATACAATTGCGTGTAATGCATCACCGGTATTCGCATCCGTGACCCTGCCGGTCAGGCCCGGTCCGTACGCCCGGTCGAGCAGGTAATACGCACCGGGGATATTCGCTTCAACAATTCCTTCAACTTCCCCGGGAGGGAAAATATGCGCACCTCTTCCTGTTTCGACGATAAAATCAAAGGTTCCATATCGTCCGTATAACCAGGGATAACTCTGGCCGACCATTCCGGCTCCGTAGGCAATATCATATGTACCTTCACCGTCCATGGTAACAATCTGATCCGCAATACCCTGTGCAATTTCCGTTAATAATTTATCGTCGGGTGCATGCATATCGCGCCACACCCATGGATAGAAAATCACCTCACCCTGGCTGTGGTAGTTGATCGAAAGAACGGGCCGGATACGTTCTACAAGTGACCTGACTGCCCGTACTTCAGATTCCGAGAACGGATATTCTCCTCTGTACCGCACACTTTCGGGATCATCGGAACCACCCCGGGCGAAGTTAAAGTCGTAATTCCGGTTAAGATCGATTCCCATCGGGTACCTGACGGTCTTCCAGTCATCGGTTGCATCGCGGGCGTTTTTTCTCCAGCGGGGATCGATGTTTTGCGTTACGATATAATGACCGTCGACATTGATGACGGGAATGAAATAGATCTCATAGCTATTCAACCACCCCGTTATACGTTCGTCTCTATTGTAACCGGTCACGAGCCGCTTGATCAGTTCGAGACAGATTTCCGGTGTAACAAGTTCCCGCGAATGAATTGCACCGGTAAATAAGATAACCGGACGGTCCAGATATCCCTGCACATTATTTGATACCTTAACTGCGTGAATATCCCGTTTTCCCTGCTGTGTTTGTCCTATGACTTCTTTCGATATAATCCCGGGGTATTCATCAATGAGCTCTTGAATACTTGCCAGTATTTGATCATACGTGTGATAGACATCGGATAATTTCATATCCTCACCGTACATCGCACGTTTGTACAGAGTCAGTTCATCGTCACTTCTGAGAACTTCGGCAAAGCTGAGTCCCCGCTCGCGTAACAGATCTCGCTCGGTTTCAGTCGCAATGATATACAGATTATTCCGCACACGCGAGATAATCTCTATCCGAAAATTTTGAATCTGCTGAATGGTTTCATTCGGCACCGATTCCGCGTATAATAATACCGTTCTGTGAACCTTATTGTCAAATACCTGCGGTGAATCGTATGCATTGATAACGGAAAAGAATGAAAGAATTAAAAACAGCAGCGGAATCGATCTTCTCATAGTATCACCTCAAAACAACGAATAAATATATATTGACTTTTATTTCCCGAGATACAAATCTCTTCCTTCGACCAGTGAACGCATTTTCGCGTCGGCGACGGATCTGGGTAACATCCAAAAACCGCAATCGGGATGCACGTATTTGATCCGCTCCGGACCGACACGCTGCGCAATGTCCTCTATTCTCTTTGCGACAACTTCAGGAGATTCTACCTGATTGTCTTTTATATCAATCACTCCCACTCCGAGTCCGATCTTATCTTTTATGTCCTTCAACATATCGTGCTCTTCTTTCGGCCGGCGTGCCATCTCCAAAACTACATGGTCACATTCAAGGGAATTTAGAAATTCCAATAAATATGCGTAGGTGCCTTTCTGTACGGTCTGTCCGCCATAGTTGCCAAAACAAAGATGAACCGCTTTTTCTGATTTGGTTTTCGAAAACACCCTGTTTATAGCTTTGGCGGCGAAAGCTGCGTCTTCCGGACGTCCGGTTAAATTTGCTTCATCGACCTGTATCACATCGGCAGAAAGCCCATCGAGCTGGTCGGCTAAAATGTCGGCGATTGCAAATACCAATTCTTCGTGACTACCATAGTGCTCATTGATCAATACCCTGCCGAGCATATATGGGCTCGTGACTGTAAATTTCAGCGGTTTATGAGTCAGTGCGGAAACCCGATCAAAATCGTCGATCAGATTCAGCGTTCCGGCACCTAATGCTTGCAGCACCATTCCCGCGGGTTTAGTGCGGTAAGACATACCCTCCTGTTTCCGGAAGGATTCAATGTTTGCACGACTCAAATTTTGCTGTATACCGGAGAAAGCCCGAATAAAGTAATCTATCATACCGTTTGTTTCCGGGTGATTTATATCCCATCGGGAGAGTTCGCCGTCGGTTATCACATCGATACCGGCGAGTTCCTGGAGTTTCAGCACAACCATCATTGCATCGCGTAAACTCTCCGAAGTATTATACACCCTTAGCCATTGCGGTGTAGGATAGCTGCCGACGACTGTTGTCAGGATTGCTTTTTGCGACATTTTGTTTTCTCCGTGTTTATGTATAAGATCGATTTATTATGAGCAATGAATCTCAACCGAGATGTTTTTTTGAGGTATTGGTATAATTAATGTTCCATCCGTGAGTTCCTGCCTCGTTCCGTCAACGAGGGCGAATGGCTCTTTATCTGTCCGGAAAAAATTATATGATATCTCATGACTATGAAGCATAAGTTTACCTTTCGTCCAATCGAGACCCGGTAAAAGTCGCGGACGGATCGTAACTTTATCTCTGTCGGGTCGGATGCCGAGCAGATGGTGTACAAAGTAAATGAGGAGCTCTCCCCATGTCCAGACAACAATACCAACCGGCGGTAACGGCGGGGTCGGCCGGTCACCGTAGAATTCATACCATGAACCGGCATTATAGCCTTGTACCGATGCTAACCAGTTGAGCGCACGCCAGACCTTTTCGTAGTTACCGGCTTCGTGATATGCACGCGCTATAAACATAGTGGCAAAAGGCCAGGGTCCGGGAGAATCCGGTTCAGATGTCACGTCGTACCGGGCATATCCGCCAAAATCCCATTTCTGATTCCAGAGATGTTCGAGGGATTCCAGGGTCTTCAGACTTAATTCACTTTTTGCATCGACCAACCCCCATGCTATCGGCAGTGAACTTGATGAATCCGGATCACAGTACGAGACCGGCTCAACCTGCAATGGCATACCCGGGGGCATGGCTGCACGGTTTGGGGGTTCGAACGTTCTCTGTACCGTTCCGTCCGGAAGCCGTCGTTTAATAAACCGTCCGTCTTCGACTAACGATAGTTTCGGATGTCCGGTAAATGAGCGATTCATTAACTCCGATGCATCCCTCCATCGTTTTGCTTTTTCCTGGTCGTGCATGTATCCGGCAATAACCGCGGCTTTCTCAAGTCCGAGAATATTCCAGAACTGATAGGTAAGTTCATATCCATCTTTTACGCCAAACCAGGTATCGCGCTCCCAGAACTCCCGTGAATTTTTCAGCAGGCCGCTTTCCGGATCGCGGAAGACCGGTTGGAGCACATACTCAGCTATTTTTTGAATTTTCTCCCAAT
>Ga0209498_1002213_pt1 | contig 11832 bp, 9 predicted proteins | sample WalLakDeSediment_FD_184131 | JGI IMG/M metagenome (GOLD analysis project Ga0209498, IMG submission 184131) | Lake sediment microbial communities from Walker lake, Nevada to study Microbial Dark Matter (Phase II) - Walker Lake 11/02/13 Deep... | ecosystem: Environmental > Aquatic > Freshwater >...
CGAAGTCGCATTGATCCTGGGCGAGGCATACCGGCGCGGCGATGAGTGGAAGTTCCGCGCCGTGGGCCAAGGTTTTAACGGTGGGCTGGCGCCGCTGGCGACGCAATACGGGATCGACGTCGCCGAGGAGCCGGCCGCCGCGCCGCCGCCCCGGCCCGCGCCTTCTCCACCGCCAACTCCACCGCCCCGGCCCACGGCTTCTCCGCCGGCGCCAGCGCCGAGCGCGCAACGACTCAATCTGGAAAAGCGTCTGATCGACTTGGAAAAGAAGGACGCCAAGCTGGTCAATCTGGCCAAGAAGGCGGCGATTTCGCTGGAAAAGAAGGGCTTGCTCGACCATCGCGCCAAGGTGGCGCTGTGCCTGGATATCTCGGGCTCGATGTCCGGCTTCTATCGTAGCGGAGCCATCGCGACCCTGGTCCAGCGCATCCTGGCGCTGGGGCTGCGCTTCGACGACGACGGGGAAATCGACGTGTTTCTGTTCGGCGCGGACGCGCATGATTACGGGAGCGTCGGCGTGGAGGATTACCGTGATTTCGTCCCCGCCATGCAGCGCCGCTACCCGCTCGAAGGCGGGACGAACTACGGCCGGGTGATGGCGATGATTCGCCGTCACTATCAGCGCGACCTGCAAGCCGGGCAACAGCCGGTTTACGTGATGTTCGTCACCGACGGCGAAACCCAGGACCGGTCCGAGAGCGAGCGGCAGATTCGGGACGCCTCCCGCGAGCCGATCTTCTGGCAGTTTATGGCGCTGGGGAAGAGTAAGGCGCAGGCCAAGGGCTTTTTCCGACGCTTGTTAGCCTCGGATTTCGGGTTCCTCGCCTACTTGGACGAGATGCCGGGACGGCTGATCGACAACGCCAACTTTTTCCAGGTCGCGGACCCGAATGAACCCTCCGACGAGGAACTGTACGACTTGTTGATGGGCGAGTACCCACAATGGCTCGCGGCCGCCCGGCGGCAGGGTTTGTTGCGGTGATCCGAGGCGATGATCTGGCGACCGCGCCAGTTCCAAACCCTCTTTCCCACAAGGCGGAGCTGTTAAATGCCGTGGATCATGATGAGTAGGGCCGATTGACGCAATGCAACCCGCCGCAACCGACGTCGAGCGGACCGGTGGACGACCCGGCGGATGGTATCCTACGCTCCATGGATTCGCCGTTCGTCTTCCAGGCGCGGGGGCTCACCAAGATCTACCGGATGGGCGAGGTCGAGGTGGTCGCCTTGCGCGACGTCGACCTCGACCTGCATCGGGGTGAGTTCATCGTCTTGCTGGGGCCTTCGGGCAGCGGCAAGTCGACGCTGCTGAACATTCTCGGCGGTCTGGACACCGCCACCTCGGGCCACGTGATCTACGGCGGTCAGGACCTGACCGCCGCCACCGAGCGCGAACTGACCGCCTTCCGCCGCGATCACGTCGGCTTCGTCTTCCAATTCTACAACCTGATTCCGAGCCTGACGGCGCGCGAGAACGTGGCCGCGGTGACCGAAATCGCCTCCCGCCCGATGCGCCCCGAAGCGGCGCTCGAACTCGTGGGCATGGGCCAGCGGCTGGAGCATTTCCCGGCGCAGTTGTCCGGCGGCGAGCAGCAGCGGGTGGCGATCGCCCGCGCGCTCGCCAAGAACCCGGCCGTGCTGCTGTGCGACGAGCCGACCGGCGCGCTCGACTCGGCCACCGGCATCGTCGTCCTGGAGGCGCTCGAGCGCGCCAACCGCGAGCTGGGGACCACCACCGTGGTCATCACGCACAACATGGTCATCGCGGAGATGGCCCACCGGGTCATCCGGCTGGCCGATGGCCGGATCGCCGGCGGCGAGCGCAACGCAACGCGCAAGACCCCGGTGGAGTTGAGTTGGTAATGCGCGCCCTGGACCGCAAGCTGTTGCGCGATCTCTGGCTGATGCGCGGGATGGCGGCGGCGATCTCGCTGGTGCTGATCGGCGGCATCGCAACCTTCGTCATGTCGCGGGTCACCTACGAATCCCTTACGGCGACCCAGGCACGCTACTACCTCGACCAACGCTTCGCCGAGGTCTTCGCCCGCCTGGCGCGGGCGCCCGAAGCGGTGGCCGAACGCCTGGCGACGCTGCCGGGCGTCAATCAGGTCGAGACGCGGGTGGTGGCCCCGGTGAACCTGGAGGTCGAAGGGTTCGCCGACCCGATCACCGGCCGGATCGTCTCATTGCCGGAGTTCGGCGAGCCGCGGTTGAACGCTCCCTACCTGCGGCGCGGTCGGTTGCCGGCACCGCGCGCCGACCACGAAGTCGCGATCAGCGAGAACTTTGCCGAGGCTCACGGTTTTCAGCCGGGCGACCGGATCGCGGCGATCGTCCGCGGCCATCGCCAGCGCCTGGATATCGTGGGCATCGCGCTGTCGCCGGAGTACATGTACGCCATCCCGCCGGGAGCGATCTTTCCCGATTACGAGCGCTACGGCATCCTGTGGATGAACCGCAAGGCGCTCGCCGCGGCCTACGACATGGACGGCGCCTTCAACGACGTCAGCTTTTCGCTCCAGCGCGGCGCGTCCTTGGGCGATCTGATCGACCGCGTGGACCTGATCCTGGCGCGCTACGGCGGGCTCGGCGCCTACGGCCGCGACGACCAGTTCAGCCACCGGTTTCTCACCGAGGAGCTGCGGGGCCTGGAGACCATGGCGACCGTCTTTCCGGCGATCTTCCTGGGCGTGGCGGTCTTTCTTCTGAACGTCGTCATGAGCCGGCTGGTGGCCATGGAGCGCGAGCAGATCGCCACGCTCAAGGCTTTCGGCTACTCGACGTCGCGGGTCGCGGCGCACTATCTCAAGCTGGCGCTGGCGATCACCACCTTCGGGCTGACGGCCGGCGTCGCGCTCGGGCTCTGGTTCGCGCGCGGGCTGGGCGGCATCTACCAGCAGTTTTACAGCTTCCCCTACCTGCATTTCACGCTTGATCCGCTGATCCTGTTGCAGGCGGTGCTGGCGACCCTGATCGCGGCGCTCGCCGGCGCGGCCTTCGCGGTGCGCCGGGCGGCGCTGTTGCCGCCCGCCGAGGGCATGCGTCCGGAGCCGCCGCCCAATTACCGCGCCACTCTCCTCGAGCGCCTCGGCTTGCAACGCCGGCTCGCCGAGCCATCGCGGATGATCGTCCGGCATATCGCCCGCCAGCCGATCAAGGCCGGACTGACCCTGTTGGGCATCGCGGCGGCCTGCGGCATCCTGATGATGACCAACTTCCAGCGCGACGCCATCAACTGGATGGTCGGCGTGCAGTACGGCCTGAGCAGCCGCGAGGACCTGACGGTGATCTTCACCGATCCGACGCCGCGCCGGGCGCTGTACTCGCTGCGCGCCCTCGACGGCGTGGAACATGTCGAGGGCTTCCGAACCGTGCCGGCGCGCCTGGTTCACGGTCACCGCCGCTACCACGCGTCGGTCGACGGCATCGAGCCCGGCGGCGAGCTGCATCGGGCGCTGGACGCGGCCCTCCAACCAGTCGCCATCCCGGAGGAGGGCGTGGTGCTGACCGAGTACCTGGCGCGCGAGATCCTGCGGATCGCGCCCGGCCAGATCCTGACCATCGAGGTGCTGGAAGGTAGCCAGCCGGTGCTGCGCGCGCCGGTGGTCGGCGTCACCCGCGAGTACCTCGGCGTCAACGCCTACATGAACCGCGCGACGCTCAACCGGTTGATGGGCGAGGGGCCGGCGCTTTCCGGCGCCCGGCTGGCGGTGGACGCCGAGCATCAGGTGGAGATCTATCGTCATTTGCGCGACATGCCGCGGATCGCGGGCACGATCGTCCGGGACACGGCCATCGAGCAGTTCCACGAAGTGATGGAGGAGACCATCATTTACTTTTCCTTCGTGACGGCCCTGCTCGGGGGCTTCGTCGCCTTCGGCGTGGTGTACAACTCCGCCCGCATCGCCCTGTCGGAACGCGGGCGGGAACTCGCCTCGCTGCGGGTGTTGGGCTTCACGCGCGGCGAAGTCGGTTACATTCTGCTGGGCGAGATCGGGCTACTGACGCTCGCCGCGATCCCGCTGGGCTTCCTGTTCGGGCTCGGTCTTTCGGGCTACCTGTCGCTCGCGTTCTCCTCGGACCTCTACCGCATTCCGCTGGTGGTGGCCCCGTCGACCTACGCGCTGGCCGCCGCCATCGTGCTGGCGTCGTTCGCCATCACCGCCGTGCTAATCTGGCGCAAGCTGAGCCGCCTCGACCTCATCGAGGTCCTGAAGACCCGGGAGTAATCCATGCCCTTGCGACGCTTTACCGGCCTGTCGATCATCGCCGCGCTCGTCGGCCTGGCGCTGGCGTGGGGTTTCTGGCCGCGCCCCGTGCTGATCGAGACCGGCGCGGTCGCGCGCCGGCCGTTGCAGGTCGCGGTGGAAGAGGAAGGTCGGACGCGGGTCAAGGACCGCTACGTGCTGTACGCCCCGGTGGCCGGCCAGCTCCGGCGCATCGACCGCGACGTCGGCGATCCGGTGGCGCTCGGCGAAGCGCTGGCGTCGATCGATCCCCTGCCGCCGACCGTGCTGGATCCACGGAGCCGCGCCGAAGCGGAAGCACGGGTCGCCGCCGCCCGTTCGGCCCTGGCGCGCGCCGAAGCGGTCGCCCGTCAGACCCAGGCGGAAGCCGAACTCGCCGCCAAGGAGTTTCGCCGACGCGAGGATTTGCTGGCCCGCGCCCTGGTGTCGCGCTCCGAATTCGATCAGGCGCGCGGGCGGATGCGCGCCCTGGAGGCGGCGGCCCGCGCGGCGGTTTCGGCCGTCGACGTGGCGCGTTTCGACCTCGAGGCGACCCAGGCGACCTTGCGCTATTCGGCGGCAGCGGATCCCGCGCAACCGGCCGAAACGGCGCCGGTGCGCTCGCCGGTCGCGGGGCGCGTGCTCAAAGTGATGCAGAAAGACGCGGCGGTCGTGCCCGCCGGCCATCCGCTGCTCGAAGTCGGCGACCCGGGGCGTCTGGAGGTCGAGGTCGAGGTGCTGTCGCGCGACGCGGTGCGCATCGAGCCGGGCGGGCGAGTGCTGTTCGAGCGTTGGGGCGGCGTGGAGACGCTTGAGGGGGTGGTGCGAACGGTGGAGCCGACCGGCTTCACCAAGATCAGCGCGCTCGGCGTCGAGGAGCAGCGCGTGCGGGTGATCGCGGACCTGCGCTCGCCGCCCGAGGCCTGGCAACGCCTCGGCGACGGCTACCGGGTGGAGGCGCGCTTCATCGTCTGGGAGCGCCCGGACGCGCTGACCGTGCCGGCCAGCGCGTTGTTCCGGCGCGACGATGGCTGGGCGGCGTTCGTGGTCGAGGACGGCCGGGCGCGGCTGCGGTCGGTGCGGATCGGCCAGGGCAGCGGGCTGTTGACCGAGGTGCTGGAAGGTCTCGACGCGGGCGAGGCGGTGATCGTCCATCCGGGCGCCGCGGTCGAGGATGGGCGGCGCGTCGCCCCGTTCCGGGGCTGAGATACGGAACGCCGATGCTCGAACGCGGAATCGAACACGGCGGCGCGTTGGCCCGGCTTCAGGACGCATCCCACCCCGCGCCCGCGCGCGACCGCCGGAATCTCGATACACCGCCCCTTGGTATAAATCCGCGAACCTTACCCGCCCAGGGTCACGATCATGGCCTCGACCCGCTCGGCCAGCCGTTCCAGGGTGAGGCCGGTGCGTTCGGCGGTAAGTTGCGCCTCGTAATCGTTGAAAGCGGCGTAGGTCGCCTGATCGAGGAAGCGCAGTAGTTCATCCCCGCCAAACATCGGCAGTCCCTGGCCGACGTCGAAGATGAACGGAATGCCTGCCTCGGCGAACTGTTCGGCGTGCTGGATCATGCCCTCGCGACCGTCGGGCGAGACGATGCCGACGCGGATCTCGGCGGATTCTCCCCCCTGGTTGAAATGCGAGAAGCTCATCGCGCCTGGATGAAACGCGGTGATCTGGTTATCGTCCCGATCGGTGGTGATGAACGCCTGCCCGGTGTACGTGTCGTTCAACTGCTTGATATGGCGGCGATCGATGCCTTGCCGGTCCAGCCAGTCGGCGTAGGGGGCAAAATCGGCCCCCACCGTGGCCATCACCAGGGGTTCTCAGCCCAGCAGCTTCAGGTTATAGGCGATATTGCCCGCGCAACCCCCAAACTCCCTACGCAGATCCGGAACCAGAAAGGACACGTTGAGGATATGCACCTTGTCCGGCAGGATGTGGTTTTTGAAGTGGTCGTGGAAAACCATGATGGTATCGAACGCGATGGACCCGCAGATCAGGGCGGCCATGGAAACTCCTTGGGGTTGAGTGGGAGATGGCCGACCCCGCGGGTCGACCCCTCGTGCGCGGTGTTCCGTTCCGGCGAGAAAGCCTTCACTTCCTGAAGGCGAAGATGCCCCAGACGAGGTCGCCGGCCTCGCCGCGAGTCACCCAGTGCATCAGGCCCGTTTTCATGCGTTCGATGTAGTCCCGCGAACAGGTCTTGACGGCTTCCGCGTAATTCTCTTCGATGGCGCGATGCACGCGGCCGTAATGGTTGACCAGTTGGGGGGTCATCTCTTCAAACTCGATTTCGGTAAAGCCGAGTCGGCCCAGCACCGCGCGGTAGAAGCCCGGTGAGCCCATCGTGTCCAGGTGAATGCGGTCGAGCACCGGCTGGAGCGCTGCGCGCGAAGCGTGATCGTCCTGCATTGGGTCGGTAAAGATGAACGTCCCGCCGGGTTTCAGGACGCGCTCGACTTCGGCGAGGACGCGCTCGCGGCGTCCGCTGTGTAACAGGGCGTCCTGCGACCAGACGACGTCGTACTCGCGCGCCGCCATCGGCAGGTTCTCGAAATCGCCGTCGATGACCGCGATCCGGTCGGTCAGGCCCTGCGCTGCGTTCAGGTCGCGGTTGCGGTGGTTCTGCACCTCCGAAAGGTTCAGGCAATCGACGCGGCAGCCGAACTCGCGGGCCAGATAGCGGGCCGCGCCGCCATACCCCGCGCCGATATCGAGCACGCGCGCCGCCGGGGCCAGGTCAAGTTTGGCGGCCATCCGCCGGACGGTGCGGCGGCTGGCGTCGAGGATGGATTCGTCCGGATCGGCGTAGAGACCGATGTGGATGTCCTCGCCGCCCCAGATCGTGAAATAGAAGTTGTCAGCGCTCTCGCTGTTGTAATAATCGCGCGCGGTCGCCACGGTTTCGCTATAGGATTCCATGGTTACACCTCCTCCTCTTCCCGCAGATCGAGATCCTCGAAGTCGATCGACGCATCATAGGTTTTCTCGGCGATATGAATGTAAAAGTCCGGGTCGTCCTGATGGTAGGTCTCCTGAAAATCGCCGAAGGTCTTGATGCGCTGGAAGCCGGCCTGGTGAATCAGTCGGCGTAAATACTCCTTGCGCAACGGAAACATGTTCAGGAAGTAGAGGCTGCCGTCGGGGAAGGAATACTGAAAGCGCGCCAGCCCCTCATCGACGTGCTCGGGCTCGGCTTTGATGTTGTCGCCGCAGTAGTAGAAGGTATGCTTGGTTTTGAAGCCGCTGTCGAGCATGGCGTCGTAGTTGCGCTGGTCGATGATGAGCACGCCATCGTGGCAGAGCGCGGCGTAGAACTCGGCGAGCGCCTTGCGCCGGTCGCGTTCGCTGAACAGGTGCGTGAACGAATTGCCGAGGCAGATCACGGCGTCGTACCGGCCGAGGATGTCGCGGTTGAGAAAGCGCCAGTCCGCATGGGCGGTGCGCAGCACGTGACCGCGCTGGCGCGCGTTGTCGAACGCCTTGGCCAGCATCTCGGGACTTCCGTCGGCGCTGACCACTTCAAAACCGGCCTCGATCAGGCGCACCGAGTGAAAACCGGTGCCGGTCGCGACGTCGAGCACGCGCCGGGCGCCGATTTTTTTCAGGTAATCGATGAAAAACGAGCCTTCGCTGCTCGCGCGGGCTTCCCAGTCGATCAACTCGTCCCACTTGTCCACGAAGCCGTGAACGTATTCCGCGCGAAAGTGATCGGATTCCCGTACCTTGACCGGGTCTGCTCCAAAATGCTGCGTCATCTGCTTTTGCATCACACACTCCTGCAATGATGGCCCCAAATGCCGGCCTCAGTCGAACGTCGAGCCACGGACGCCGCCGCGCGCGAGTCCCGCCCGAGGAGACGCGAGAGTCTGATTTTCCGGGATGCATCTAGGAAAACACGCCGATAAAAACCGAGATCACACAGAAACTAAATGCGTATTACGAACCAACGACTCACGTCACTGGACGGCGCCTGGTGGCGCTGGATGGCAGGCAAGGATTGACGGACCCAATTTTTGTTAACACCGTTTCGGCCAACGCTCGGCAAGCGCCCGCGCGAACCGAAATCTCCCCATCCGCGTCGGATTCGAATCAGTTGGAGTCCGGCGCGGGTCTTTTCTAGAGATAACAGATGGGCGGTAAAATGCAAGTCTAAATCGATTTGCCTTTGATATTGATCATTATTTTTCATGTTTGCAGAACCGAAGGCCGGAGTTCCCAGACATGGAATTCATCGATCGTCAATCAGCGTCCGTCCCGATTTCCGAGCAGCTCGTCCAGCTACTTTTATTTTGCTCGAGAAAATATAATAACTCTATGAAAAAAATAATTATGTTCTCTTGATTGGGTTACGGTTCGCCGCCGGGCAGGAATGACCAGCGGCAGGCATATAGCGATTTATGGGACTGCTAAATAACTAAATAGAATAAAAAACAGAGATGAAAATGCATAATTTTCCGAGTAGACTTACACTCCTAACTACCGCCGCCATCGCGGCGTGCGGAATCCTGCTCGCCACCATCAGTCGTTTGGAGGATAAGCCATCCCATGAGCCGAACCTATCTATTCACTTCTGAATCTGTCTCCGAGGGACACCCGGACAAGATCGCCGATCAACTGTCCGACGCCGTGCTGGACGCGATCATCGCCGAGGACCCCAAGGCCCGCGTCGCCTGCGAAACCCTGATCAAGACCGGGGTCGTGGTGCTGGCCGGCGAGATCACCACCGCGGCATGGGTGGATTTCGATCAAATCGTGCGCGACACCATCATCGGCATCGGTTACGACAGCTCCAAGGTCGGCTTCGACGGCGCCACCTGCGCGGTGCTGTCCTGCATCGGCAAGCAGTCGACCGACATCGCGCAGGGGGTGGATCGCCAGAATCCTGAAGAACAGGGCGCCGGCGATCAGGGCTTGATGTTCGGGTACGCCACCCGGGAAACCGACGTGTTGATGCCCGCGCCCATCACCTACGCCCACCGGCTGGTCCAGCGGCAGGCGGAGATGCGCAAGAGCGGCGTGCTGCCCTGGCTGCGGCCCGACGCCAAGAGTCAAGTGACCTTCCGCTACGACAACAACCAGGTCGTGGGGGTCGAGGCGGTGGTGCTGTCAAGCCAGCACGATCCCGACATCAGTTACAAACTGCTGCGCGAAGCCGTGATGGAGAACATCATCTTGCCGGTGTTGCCGGCGGAATGGCTGGACCGGCATACTCAATACCACATCAACCCGACCGGCAGTTTCGTCATCGGCGGGCCGGTGGGCGACTGTGGCCTGACCGGACGCAAGATCATCGTGGACACCTATGGCGGCGCCGCGCATCACGGCGGCGGCGCGTTCTCCGGCAAGGACCCCTCCAAGGTGGATCGCTCCGCCGCCTACATGGGTCGCTACGTCGCTAAAAACATCGTGGCCGCCGGCCTGGCGGATAAATGCGAAATTCAAGTGTCTTATGCCATCGGTGTGGCCGAACCGACCTCGATCAGCATCAACACCTTCGGCACCGGCAAGATCGACGAAGATCGCCTGGTGGACATCGTGCGCGGCCACTTCGACCTGCGGCCGTACAGCCTGGTCAAGGCCTTGAATCTGATCCGACCGATCTATCGCAAGACCGCCGCTTACGGGCACTTCGGGCGCGAGGAACCGGAGTTTACCTGGGAGCGCACCGACAAGGCGGATGAACTGCGGGACGCGGCGGGACGTTAGGAAAGCGCGGTCCTAACTATTCATTATTTTTTCTCGCCTCCATGCCGAGGGGCGCTGCAACGGTTCTCACCGTCAGGCTCGGCATGATCTGGCCTTCAACAAGCCAACGGCGCCCGTTCACAACTTTTGGAGTCTGTTATGAACGCCGTTGTGCGCGAAAAAATCTTTACTGATTATTACGTTGCCGACCTTTCCCTGGCCGGGTGGGGCCGCAAGGAAATCGCCATTGCCGAAACCGAAATGCCCGGTCTGATGGCGGTGCGCCGGGAGTACGAGGCGCGACAACCGCTCGAGGGCGCCCGCATCGCCGGGTCGCTGCACATGACCATCCAGACCGCGGTGCTGATCGAAACGCTGGCGGCGCTGGGGGCGGAGGTGCGCTGGGCCTCCTGCAATATTTTCTCCACCCAGGATCACTCCGCCGCCGCCATCGCCGCCGACGGCATCCCGGTATTCGCCTACAAGGGCGAGTCGCTGGAGGAATACTGGGACTTCACGCACCGCATTCTCCAATGGCCGAACGGCGGCGCGCCCAACATGATCCTGGACGACGGCGGCGACGCGACCCTGTTGGTCACGCTCGGCGCCCGGGCCGAGAGCGATCGCGCGCTGATCGCCAACCCGACCTGCGAGGAAGAGCAGGTGCTGTTCGCCGCCATCCGCCAGCGGCTGGACCGCCAGCCGGACTGCTATTCCAGAATCCAGGCCAGCATCCAGGGGGTGACCGAGGAGACCACCACGGGCGTCCATCGCCTGTACGTCATGGAAAAGGAAGGCCGGCTGCCGTTCCCCGCCATCAACGTCAACGACTCGGTCACCAAGTCCAAGTTTGATAACCTTTACGGCTGCCGCGAGTCGCTGGTGGACGGCATCAAGCGCGCCACCGACGTGATGATCGCCGGGAAGATCGCGGTGGTTTTGGGCTACGGCGACGTGGGCAAGGGCTGCGCGCAGTCGTTGCGCGGGCTGGGCGCGACCGTTTGGGTCACCGAAATCGACCCGATCTGCGCCCTGCAAGCGGCGATGGAGGGCTATCGAGTGGTCACCATGGACGACGTCGCCGATCAGGCCGACATCTTCGTCACCGCCACCGGCAACGTCGGCGTCATCACCCACGACCAGATGACGCGGATGAAGAATCAGGCCATCGTTTGCAACATCGGCCATTTCGATTCCGAAATCGACATCGCCAGCATGAAGAAATACCGCTGGGAAAACATCAAGCCGCAGGTCGATCACATCATCTTCCCCGACGGCAAGCGCATCATCCTGCTGGCGGAAGGGCGGTTGGTGAATCTGGGCTGCGCCACCGGTCATCCCAGCTTCGTGATGTCCAATTCCTTCACCAACCAGGTGCTGGCGCAGATCGAACTGTTTACCCGCGGCGAGCAGTACCAGAACAAGGTCTACGTGCTGCCCAAGCATCTGGATGAGAAGGTTGCCCGGCTCCATTTGGACCGCATCGGCGCCAAGCTGACCCAACTGAGGCCGGAGCAGGCGGCTTATATCGGCGTGGCGGTGGACGGGCCGTATAAAACCGAGACCTATCGATATTAAATCCCCGATCGGCGGCGCTTCGGCGCCGCCATCGCTTCCGAGATTCAAATAAGCCAATCACATGCATTCCCAAGCCGACTGGCCCAAGACTTTCAGCTGCGAGTTCTTCCCCCCCAACACCGACGAAGGCATGCACAAGCTGTTCGCCGCCCGCGAGGAATTGATGCGGATGCGTCCGGCGTTCTTCTCGGTGACCTACGGCGCGGGGGGTTCCACGCGCGAGCGCACCTTTCAGGCGATTCAGGCGATTCAGGCCCACGGCGGCGCGGAAGCCGCTCCGCACCTGACCTGCGTGGCTTCCACGCGCGTTGGAATTCGCGACATTCTGGATACTTAC
>Ga0209498_1002215_pt1 | contig 11812 bp, 21 predicted proteins | sample WalLakDeSediment_FD_184131 | JGI IMG/M metagenome (GOLD analysis project Ga0209498, IMG submission 184131) | Lake sediment microbial communities from Walker lake, Nevada to study Microbial Dark Matter (Phase II) - Walker Lake 11/02/13 Deep... | ecosystem: Environmental > Aquatic > Freshwater >...
AACCAACACATACGGACGGTTGCTTGTACCACCGCCGCCAGACGTGCCCGCCTCTAGCGTCTGGCATATGTCCACTTGCCTGTGAAGTCTCCCATGCCCTGCTTTTCTCTTCGTACGCTTGCTCAACTCCAAGTTCAAATCCTCCTATTCCACTAAACATTGAGAAGTGTCTCATTTAGTCCTTTCTTGTTCCGCCTCTGATAACTCAGAAGTTAACCCAACTTTAATGTTTGGTTTTCTTTTATACCCAAGTATGTTCCTTTGTTCAGTGGTAAAAAATCCAGGTCCTTTATAATGAACTGGTACAGCAAAGATTACTCTATAAACTTCACCACCACACTTATAACACTTTTTGAGTGGCTCGTCGCTAAATTTTTGTACAAGTTCAATTTCAAACTCGCACTCCTTACACTTATAACTATAACTCGGCATTACTTCTCCTAAACATCAAAATTAGAACTTGAATAAGGCTTGTCATAACCACCAACACCAAACACCACCTTTATACCTAAGCCATCACAAAGTATCTTCTCAGGTAGGCTATCACTGTCCCAAGTATCACCGCCCTTTGCAAATATATGAGGTCTGTGCTGCCACAGAGATGCTCTAGACGTTGTGTCTTTATCTATATTCTCAACAACAGTTCCTCTGCCATTTAAACCCCACTCCAAAACAGCTTTTCTTACTTCGTATGGAACAGCACACTTGCCTTTCTTCATAACTAACTGATCGTCTCTACTAAGTATGACTATAAGCTCATCTCCAAGCTTTATAGCATCTTCTATGTATTTTATATGACCAATATGTATTGGGTCAAATCCGCCACTAACCGCTATTTTTTTCATTAAACCACTTAACAAATCTTTTTTGTGCTGTAGTTTCCTCTTTTCTTATTTCCTTCATTAAATCACTATTCTCATCCTCTATAGGAATACTTGCAAAGAACTCATCAACTTTCCTACGATTAAACCAAAGACTGTCCCAAAATATCCATCTAAATCTAAGCCAAAGACACTCTGCCCACATAGTAACTTTATCTTTTAGAATATTACTAAACGGAACATAGCACGCAGCCTCACGTTCAGAAGACTCACACCAAGCCATATGTGGGCAACGTTCGTGCCGACCTAAACAAAAGGCTGACGTTACCATTCTACCGCAGGGGTAACAGCCACTTCTATCCTCTTTACCGAAGCAATAAACCTCTATTACTAAATTATTCCACATAATTCTCCTTTGGCAGGGAGCGGATTCGAACCGCTGATCTCTTGGTTATGAGCCAAGCGTGTCAGACCACTACACTACCCTGCGTCGAACTAGAAACATGCTACTGATATTTCCTTTTCTTGACCTAGACACTACAGTTGCTTCTGTATCTTCTATGATTCTATCAAGAATCTTTTCTCCAGCGTCAATATAAACAATTTCTCTCCCGCGAAAAATCAAGTCTACCTTGACTTCGTGTTTGGTTAAGAGCCTATTAATATTCTTAATCTTAACCTGTAAGTCGTGCTCTTCTATTCTAGGTCTAATCTTTATCTCTTTCAACATTAATCCTAAATACCATAAGGTATTTGAGCGTCTGGTGAGAATTGGACTCACTCGACTTGGTTGGAAGCCAAGTATGCTGCCGTAACATCTCAGACGCAGTGCCTACCTAGAATGAGAAGTGTATTGCTCAACACTCATAAAACAAATAACATAAATACGAGAAACTCTTTTGCTTCGCCTCTTTACCGCTGGACTAAACAATGATAACATATCTGTAGTAAAACTGCAAACATTCTCACACATCGGTAGGCTGGTAAACGAGCTTATACCCACTCGTTCAATTCAGAGAAGTCTCTATCAGATAGACCCTTAACATCTAACTCAAGATTAGTCCTGGAAATTGCTTGACCAAGCTTGGTATTAAGTCTAGAAAGTTTCTTTATGAGCTCATGATTCTTATCAAAATCAAAATTAGGTTTAAGCTCGGCATCAGGTGTTTCCCTTGATCGGTATGACCAAGCGTGTTGAGTTTCTAGACTCCTAAGATGTGCTATCTCAGCCGATATTGCTTTTTGTGCTTGTAGCGCTTGTGAAATTTTTATCATTTCTTCTCCTTTATATGTGGGGAGGGCCTACACCCTCCCCTGTCTACCTCTCCCTTATTTCTTATAGTTTACATAGGCACCATATGCTTTCTCAGCAATAAATGTCGCAGTAAATATTCCTGCGAACACTAAGAACCAATTAGGTGCAGCGTACTGATAAGTAGCCTCAATATGAGACGCTAAACTTGGTGTAAGAACATTAAACCCAAGAGTACCAAGCAGCGCAATTAAGAACTTATTTTGCATTTTTCCTCCATAAGGGTAGCAGACCTACCCTCTAATACTTTCTATTCTAAAGAGATTATATTCATCATCTTTAAAACATCCGTTTGGACATTTAGTATATACTAACCATATAAACTCATCAGACCTTGTCGTGTGGGAGAACACTAAGTTAGAGCCGCACTCATCACATAGATTCTCATCTAACAACGTAGCAACAAGACTACCTAATTCATACACTAACGGTATCATTATAGCATATCCATTTTAATTTGTCAAGCCTACAGAAGTAGGTACGCTTCGTCCAGAGCATAGAATATTTTTATTCTTTTTGTCCAACAAAACATTGAATCACTTTTAGGTTCTAGTAGCATAATATTTCCGTCTGGGAAAATTATCAAATTATAAGCATGTCCACTTTTATAGTCTATAACCACACCAACTTGATTAAGTAGAAAACGTTCGTTAACTCTGCTTTTGAACATAACAGCAAACTTATCACAGTCAAATCGTTCTCTTATATAATCATAAGAATCAGTCCAATCCCAAACTACTATATTCAGGAAGTTTGATTGGTCCGTCATGTAATACTTCCTATCTAATTGTAGCCAATTTACATTTAGCTGGTGCAGTTGTTGCTCAACCCAATCAGCATCCCTCTCAAATACAACTGATACTTTTGGTGGTGATGGATAAGAAGAAACATTGCCCAACAAGCTTTTAACTTCGATTAATTTATCTGTTAACATCCCAATTATATAATAAATGTAGTATATCATCGACCAAAGCAACAGCACCGTCAATAACATCTTGCTTGCTATTCGACTCCTCTAATGAACGTTCATATTTGCCCTTGTAACCAGACAAATCTCCTAGTAGGTTTTTTATCTTATCAAGCATTCTCACCCTCTACAGTAGACGACGAGAAACATCTAAACCTAAATTTGCAATCACTACAAGTATCGTCTCTGGTAGCGTCACAGACAAAAACAGAAAATCTATCTAGCTCTTTACTACACTCAGAGCAAGTAAATCTTTTATCCGCCAACAAAAGTAGCACCTCTTTCCTCTTGGTATACAAGACATATCCACAAGTATGGCAGGTAACGAACGTCCTCATCTACATTTACCGCAAACGTATTTTGGTGGTTTTACTTTTTCACCCTTCTCATCTTTGACCCTATATAAAGTGTATTTATTTTCACCACACTTAGAACAACCAATAACCTTTCGTAGAAATCCTTTTTCCATGTTCTCCTTTCTTTGCCGTTTAATTCTTTCCAACAATTAACGTGAACAGGAACAATTTGATAGCAGTGACCTGTCGATAGGTGAACTAATTTGTGCCACCAAACAAAGTCCTGTAACGGCATAATAATGCCCCCACACCATAAGCACTTCATCTGGTGTGGTGCTACTCTTATAAGGCCAGTCCCCGTCGTCAATGTCCCTCATTGCTCCGCTCCTATACTCTAACAAACTTTTTACCTCTTTTAAACACCAGTTCCAAATTTCTTAAATCCTTACCTTGAAAATAAGCTACTGCGTGTCCCTTTGTGATAATCGGTAGAGATATAACAAATGTATTCAGGTGAAATTTAAACTTAAATCTATGAATATGCCCAAACACGTATATCTTTGGTACTAGATAATTCAATAACTCTTCTAGTACTGGCTCACCCATACCGTTAAAAACCCCTGTCGGTGCTTGGTGAGTAACTAGTATGTCAACATTCTTTAAATGAGACAAATATAGAACCTCTCTAAAGGATATATTATTATCAGTATCCTTAAGAAAATTCTTATTTCTTATCATTCCACTTAATCCACAAACAGTGATTCCTCTTAATTCTTGACACAGTTCTAATTGTTTTAAACACTCAAAATCGTCATGGTTACCCTTTACATAGTAACCTCTGCCACCCCAATTATTCTCAGGTATTGAACCGTCAGAAAAATCACCAACAGATATAAACAAATCAAAGGGCTCTTCTTCAGATAATATCTGGTCTAACCTTTCAAAATTACCGTGGCAATCACCGATAAACACTACTTTTGTGTTGGCTATAAGACTCTTAAAAAGAATCTTAGACTCTTCAACATTTTGTAATGCCCAGTCTAGACACTGCCCACACAGAGTAATATAGGTGTCGTCACCAAACTTTAACACCTCAAGCGTATCAAACTTATGAGCGCATCTCTTACAAGACCATCTATCCCTGCTCTTTATCTCTTCTATGTTCATTGAAGTTAAATATGTTTAAACTAGCATACCTGTTTCTACCAAAATCTCTCATCTTCCTCAAACAAAAAGACTTCTCTTCCTTTGTAAGAGGTCTTTTTAATCTTTTTTCTGCAGCCTCAATAACTTTCACCTCTTGGTATTCAGGACCCAAAAACTTAGACAGTTTCTTACATGCCCTGCTAAGCAATCTACCAGCTGAAGTTTTATCAATACCCAGCAATTCACCAATCAATGCCAAGGAGTACTGCTCTTTTGTTGCAGACACTACTTGTACTTCTATATCAGACAGCACACCCTTATCGTATAAATCAGAGATTGCAGAATCTATGTCTAATTTAACATCTTCACTACAGGAATAGTAGCTCCTGATTATTTCTTTTACTACTACCATTTACTACCAACACTCTTCTCCTTACCCAAACAATGCCTAAGAAAATAACAACGGTTACAATCTCGGTCTAAGTTCCTTAAAAATACATTGGAATTAATTTTAGATTCTATTTTATCTACTTCATTAAGAAGTATCTCAAAATCATGGTCATTCCTAGTAGTTACTAAGTCTTTCATTGTACCTAAATGCCGCAAAACCAACCCACTCTCTTCTTCACCATATAACTGCCTATAAGCATAGCTATACATTGTGAACTGTAGGTCCAAATCTAGTTGGTTTTGTGTGGGTTTTACACCAGTTTTAAGGTCAACTATCATATTATCATGAGTTATTTGATCAAACACAGCAACTACATTATACTTTCCAATCTTAATACCATCTTTTCTGCCAACAAAATACTCTACCTTCTTTGGTTTTGGAGTTCCCTTTATAAATTTCTTATGATACTCAGATACTAGTTTTTGACCAGCTAACAACTTATTAAGATAGTCTTTTTCATTTAGAAAGACTATATCCTTACCAGAAGCCAGCTGTATCCATTCTTTTCTAAATACGGAGACCATATCACTTTCACTTAGATCATTATCATAGGCAAGCTTAATAGTCTTATGTACGGCAGTGCCGTATATAGAAGCCGATGACTCCACCAGAGAAACCCTCTCCACATAACGAAGATAGAACATATATTCGCAATGCATCAGCGAATGCAACATAGTATAGGACACATCTTGTATTTTACTCATCACTTCCATCCATCAAACTACCACCAAACCTGCCAGTCACTTGATGGTAGGAATCACTTCGATAAAGCTCCTTATTTGATTTCCAAGATTCTATCCTTCCATAAAGAACTGTTATGTCCCTTTTCTTACTAATTATTCTAGTCATTAATCCGTCTATATACTGTTCATCTCTATCACAATTGCCTATAACTTTAGCATAATCGACAGCCCTACTTTTATTAGAAATGTTACTAGATAAGGCATTTTTTATGTTGTGCGCCTTTGCCTTTTCAAACTCCCACTCTAAAGTGGAGAGTTCAGTTTTAGCATCTGCTAATTGATTGGTTAAATCAATAAACTCATTTATATCTGGTCTAGTCGGTAATGACATTGTTAGCCCCTTTTGCTTTTCTGCCGGCTGAAAAGTTGTCTGGAACACTCTCAAGATATAAAAGCCTAAAAGCATCCCACATCGTTGCTTTATCTGTGTCTATGTCATATTTTTCACATAGGTTCCACAATCTAAAACAATAATCCACCCACTCATCACTCAGACTCTTCGGATAATTCTTCATCTATCTCCTTCTCTATTTCAATATTTGCATTAGTAGCTTTTTCAAATAGCTCGTCTCTAAGTTGTTTGTTATCCCTCAGTAAAGCAGTTAATTTATCCATACCTTGTGCTTTTACAGTACCATAATTATACCACGCACCTTTTCTCTCTATAATACCAGCCTTCTCACAAACAGTTGCTAAGTCAAACTCAGCATCAACCCCCTTAGCGTGTCTTATAACTAGATTAGCCATACCATAAGGGATTATGTCCCAGTCTTTGCCCTTATCAACAGTAACTCTTGTTTCTGTTAATTGATCTGCTCTATTCTCTGTTCCCCACATACTTAGTTTAATGTCTGAAAAATATTGTAGAGCCATACCACCTTTTGGTACTTTCCTTCCACCCCACTTACTGATTTCATAAGATAACTGATTAACAGTAAGAAAAATAGCCTCCTTACGCCTTATCGGTTGCTGAATCTTTCTTATAAAATCACTTACTGCCCTAGCTTGAGAACCAATATTATAACCTTTATCCATATCTTCTGTTTTTTGTTTCTTCTGTATGTCGGCTTTAGGTGTTGCGGCAGAAATAGAATCCATTATAATAACCTTAGCATCATAGTTTCTTACTGCCTCAATACATAAATTAAATACCAACTCAGCATAGTCAGCAGATACTACGTGCAAATGAGGTGAAGATATATCAACACCACAAGCCTCAGCATATTGCTCACTATACTTCTCAAGTGGAATTAGAAGAGTGCTAAGACCTTCTTTAATTGCCTGAGCCGCTACGTGATATGCGAGTGAAGTTTTTCCAGACTTTTCTAATCCATAAATTTGAATAATAGAACCACCTGGTAACCCACCGCCAAGTATCTTATCAAGAGTTAGTATTCCTGTCGGTAGTCTCCAAGTTACTCTTCCCGGTGGAACATAAACACTGTCGTTCTTGTTTACGAAAGTATCAATTAATTCTCTAGTATCTTTCATGAGATTTCCTCTTCAGTGATTACGTCTAATCTTACTCCCCCAAGTTCAAATAACTTCTCAGAGAGCGGGAAATTATAACCTTTCTTTTCTGGGCTGTCACTGTCTTTTGCCACAAAACCAACACCACTTTTACCTAAGCATACGACTCTTTTTATCCCTGCTTGTACTATTTCTTTAGCGCAGTTAATACAAGGAGTAGCACAATAACAATACAGAGTAGAACCAACTGTTGATACTCCTGTTCTTGCCGCTTGAAGAATTGGGTTTATCTCAGCATGTACGGCGGCGCAAAACTCCATACCCTCACCACTGTCGTGCCCCATTCTTTTTCGTGGGCAAACATCACTTATAAAAGTGTCAGTGTAGTTACCAAGGTTGTCTCTACAATCACAATGTGGAACATTTTTAGGTGGGCCATTATAGCCAGTAGCTATTATATGATTATCCACAACCAAAACTGTACCTATCTGCCTAGAAAGACACTTACTCATCGGTGCCCACATCTTTGCAACCTTCATAAACTGCTTATCCCAATCTTTTTGACTTCTATGCATATCCTCTCCTTTTCTAATCCTTAAAACTCCAATGGTAATAACCAAAGTTGTTGTCCGTTATGATCATCCTCAACACCGTCATCCTTAAACCAACAGTCCCTTATTTTAACATCTACTAGTGTTGGTACTTTCTTTAGAAACTTTTCGCCGGCAAGAATCATCTTGTCTCTAACAATATTAGCTACCTTAACTGCATACTGATAACTAGTCTCTATACACAACTCATCATGAACAGTATTTACTATTTTAGACGAGTAATCACCTAAAACTTTATCAAGATAGACAATTGCTACCTTAGTCATATCAGCACTAGTGCCTTGAATTGGGTGGTTCTTACCTACTCTCTCATAAAAATTCTTCTTTTTCTTGTAGTCTTCGTCTTTACTGCTTAATGTGTTAAACCATCTGATTCTTCCACCAACAGTCTTAGTATAACCTAACTCTACAGCCTTAACACCAGTCTTATCTAACCACCCCATCAAAGTTGGATAAGTCTCCCAGTACTTCTTCAAATGCTCGTTAGCCTCTTCTTGAGTGCACTCAAGTCTATCAGCCAATGTTTTAGAACTCATACCATAGATAAGACCAAAATTAATCGTGTTGTGTGTTAAAAATGAATTTGCTACATACTCATGTGGTTCATCTACCAAGTATAAATCAAACAACTCACCTCGTCTGCTTTCCTTAGCTACTACCTTAATAAAGTCAAACTGATTTATATACCTCAAATATCTAGCCTCGTCCGTATCTATACCATCAGTTATAGTGTTTATTCTTGTATTGTTTAATCTTACTCTGTTTTTACTTCTTAAGCACTCTTTAGCAATATCCAACACTCTTAAATGTATGTACGGTAATAAAGATTTAACGTTTGACTCTTGGTACGGAATACTTGAATAATCATAACCGCAAAATTGCTCATCATAAATTATAGACTTCCACACGTTTATACTTCTTCTTCCACACGGATTAATATACCAACAGTAACTTCTACTACCACAATTCCTCACATATTTACCTAAGTACATACTGCGTTTTGTAAGTACTCCAAAATTAGCTAGTAAAATCTGCAAGTCCTTTATCAGCTCACAAGACGCAGAAGCATAATTTATATGGCTATGACAACCATCACCAGCAAACAGAGCACGTATAAAGTTTATTTGATTTTCCCTAGTCGTCCTAAAAATAATATCTGGAATCTTCTTATCATACGCACCACCGCTAATTCCTAGTTCACTAAGCCACTGAATTAATTTACCGCTATGAATACTGATTTTCAATACGTCACCATACTTCCTAATCTTAGCCCTATTACCAAAGATATTAATTGACACACTACACACGTCTTCCAACATAGGATTATTTACATTAATCCCTATAATCACACCACCAGTATCAGGTTTAGTGTTGTGCTTATAAATACTTCCTTCAGATATAACATATCCAAACCACCTAGACAATTCTGGTGTAAGATTTTTTGGTAGTGGTACGTCTAAATAATTAGTTCTTTCAACTACCTTACTGTCTGGTAATTCAGTACTATCTCCGAAAAAATTTGTTCCAAGCTTCTGCACTAAATAATCACCTATTTCTACATCTTTAAGACACTTCCACACAATTTCACCAGTCGTATCTAAAACTTTAACTTTGTGAGTTTTACTACCCTCCAACTCATAACCAAATTCATTTCTAATATAAACAGTATCTTGAATGCCGTTGTAATAATGACTAACAACTTTATTATCACCAACAAGATAACCATCAATATTTCTAAACGTATCTGGAATTCTATTATCTGATATTGAATCAATTTTAATTAATCCATGATTAGTAAATACTCTTGTATTGCCCACTACACATTTCGCTGCTGTTCTTAAATCACTGCCAACGTCATCATAAGATATATTATACATCTCAGATGCGGTTCCTCTGTGAATATCACCTCGTGGGTCATTAAGGATTTGTATCATCTTAGCATCGTTGCTTAACTCAGCAGCAATTCTTAGTTCGATTTGGGAGTAATCTGCAAGTACAAATTTATGAGAGGTTTCTGGTATAAAACAGGACCGCAAAATCTTTCCTTCTAAACCCTTCTTTTGAATGTTCTGTAAATTCGGCTCTGAGGAGGAGTATCTCCCACTTGCAGTTCCATTCTGATTAAAACTAGCATGTATCCTACCGTCTTGCCTAACAAAGTCAATGAGATTCTCACCAAATGTCTTCTCTGTCTGTCTTAATTCCCTGTACTTTATGATGTCTTTAATTATTTTAGCTTTTTCAGGTTCATTAACATACAGTTTAGCAGCAAGCTTCATAGTTCTACTGTTAGTCAGACCAGCATTTGTTAGTTTGTTTGCTTTAGAGAAGTCTATATCAACTTCCTTGCAAGCCACTGCCAACTGCTGCCAACTATCCAAGTTAAGAACTGGTGGTGGTTTGGGTTTAGCTGTATTAGCATACGGAGTTCCGTCTTTCTTTAATCTTATAGGCTTTGGTGGTGGTGGTGTAGGGTCTGGAAGAACTTGCCTTAAATCGTTACTAATCTTAAATATCTTCTTATGCAGCTCAGTTAAAGCACTTTTCCATTTGTGAGTATCTAATTTTATGCCAGACAACTCCATCTTAGCAGTAGGAATAGCTAAAGAAAACTCTAACTCAGCTATTGGATTGAGTTTTAATTGATTCAGATACATTTGTTGACGTCTTCTAATACCTGGAAGCACTAGAACATCGTTTGCAGCATACTCCAATTGCTCTTTTGTAAACTCACCATCATATGGAAAATCAATAAACTCCTTAGCAGTATCTTTGTCCATACGACAGTCTAAGTATCTAAAAGATAGAACACCAAGAGAGTGACCATCTTTACTTATACCAGCATCTAGTAGACACTCAGCTATCTTTGTGTCGTATATGCCTTCAAGATGTATATTTCTAAGCACGCGAAGAATTTTATAATCATAAACAGCATTCTGTATGATTTTAATGTGTTGTGGGTTTTCTAAGATTTCCTTAAAAGGTGATATATCAACCTTTCTAGCATCAATAACATATGCTTTGCCGTCTATTTCTATCTGGAAAAGAAGTAATTTTAAGTCAGAAAATATATCAAGCCCACCGCTATTTTCTGTGTCTACGCCAATAAACTTTTCCTTCTTAGCATCAGCAACTATTAAAGGTAAACTTTTTTGGTCGGTAACATACTCATAATCACCTAGGAGACGCATTCCAGCTCACTTCCTTTCCATCACACATAGTATATGTAATATTTACATTGCCAGCAGTACTTGTTGTGGTTGTCCAAGTCGGTGTGCTGACAGCGGTATCCCAAATGCTTGGGACACTTGCAATAGGCATAGCTTGTCTTTGTATTCTTAGCCTTATCTCCCTATTTACTTCTTCAAGTGCATTTTCCTTAGACATACCCTGAGCTATAAGTGCTTCAAATAATCCCTGAAAAATTGGGTCCGAAAAAATCCTCTCCTGAGTATAGCACTCAAATTTGTACGGGCAATCACCACACAAACATTTCTCTTGCAGCGCTTTACTTTTGTGCTTGTTCATTTATTAATCTCCTAGCATCTTCAACAGAAAAAACCATATCATCAAGTTCCTTTGGTAGCTGCCCCTCTTCTATTAATCTTTTTGTTTCAATATAAGAAAATATATTCCACACTACTGCTGACTCATGGTCTTCATCAGTCAGCCCATCCTTAATATTATTGAGATGTCTCATTGCACTGTCTATATAACGACTAAGAGGCTGGCCAAGGATCCAGTTCCAAGGGTTATACTTTTTTGCACCACCTTCATAATGAACGGCTAACCTGTGCAACGGATAAGACGGAACTAAATCATACCTACCCTTGCCTTCCCTTGTGTCTCTCTTACTACCAGTAGAGAATTCTTGGTGTTTACCGCTGTCTTTTATTTCTCTGAGCATTCCTCTCCTTCTACCAAGTTTGGTAAAAATACAGACCTTATGTCAAGTATAGTGTCTTTTCCTTTTTCAATAATTACAACAACTTCTT
>Ga0209498_1002218_pt1 | contig 11803 bp, 9 predicted proteins | sample WalLakDeSediment_FD_184131 | JGI IMG/M metagenome (GOLD analysis project Ga0209498, IMG submission 184131) | Lake sediment microbial communities from Walker lake, Nevada to study Microbial Dark Matter (Phase II) - Walker Lake 11/02/13 Deep... | ecosystem: Environmental > Aquatic > Freshwater >...
GGATCTACCATTACAGAAAGGATATGAATTGGGCGGACTGAGCACCTTAAGAGGGTTTCCATATAAAAAGTTCCGTGCTCCCGTTGATCCCGAGGGACCAATCCAACCGGGATATGATCGTATGTTATTGGGAAATATCGAATATAATATTAATCCCCGATTATTCAGCTCGTATATGCCTTTTTTCAATGAAATGCACTACATATTGTTTTTTGATTTCGGCAACGCCTGGTATAACGCACAGGTTTCTGACGAGGATAACTTTTACAACGGATTTTCGCATCTGCAATGGCGTGATCTGAAATCGAATTTTGGAATCGCCTTGAGCAACTCGGATGGTACCAGCCGGCTGAATATCGCCAGACGTTTAGACACAGGGGTAAATCCGATCGTGGTAACCTTCAGATTGAGCAAACCGTTCTAATCGTGACACTTGATGGTTAAAAACATGAATAGACTTGTTTTAAGCATTATTCTCATACTCAGCGCAGGGACACTCAGCGCCAAAAACCTGACCCTGGAAATCACAGATCTGGGTGGCGATCAAATCGCGATGGCGGGCTTTAAGTTGAATTCAAAAAAATATATTCAGATTAAAGCATTAGGTGCCGGTGCGGATCGCATGGTTCAAAGAATAAAAAATTTTCAGCAGGATGAACACCAACTATTTTCCTATGCCTGGATAATCGATGCCAACACCCGTGAAATGGTCTGGAGAATGACCATCGACAATACCGATAAGGTGCGCTGGAGTAAATGGAATCGCCAGTTTAATGGAAAAGTAGAGCTCGGAAAGGGGCGGTACGAAGTATATTTTTCAGCTGTAGAGCCGGATCATTTCAGCTTTGAAGAAGGATTTCTCAGTTTCGATAAAATTATAAAAAAAATCTTTCGTGACGAGGATTGGTGGCGAGACCAATCGTCTAACTGGCATATTACCTTAGATGGCGTTGATGAAGTTTATAACGCGACTGAGATCATCCGCATACAGGATGAATTAAAACAATCCTTTGTGGTAGACCTTACCCTGATTGGGGATGACGAAAATGTCTCCCAGGGTTTTTCCCTCTCTAAACCAGCCACCTTTGAAGTGTATGCCCTTGGGGAGGGCTTTAAAGGCAAAATGTACGATTGGGGCTGGATCATCAATGCCGATACCCGCGAAAAAGTATGGGCAATGACCGATGAAGAATCTCAACCGGCTGGTGGTGCCATAAAAAACCGCATGATCAAAGAAAAATTGAAATTGGATTCCGGCAACTATCTGGTTTATTTTAAAAGCGATGACAGTCATTCAGCCCGGCGGTGGAATGCCAACCCACCCTACGACCCCCGATTCTGGGGAATATCCCTGCGCATTACCGATGGTAAAGAGGATTTATCGTTGACTACGGAGTACAGAGAAAAAGCCCAGGAGCCTATTGTTAGTATTATCCGTGTGGGCGATTATGCCTATAAAGAAGAGAGTATTGAGGTTAAAAAGCGATCACAAATTCGCATCTATGCCCTTGGCGAAGGCCGGTCAGGCGATATGTTCGATTATGGCTGGATCAGTGATGCCGGCACGGGGCGAATCGTCTGGAGGATGCGCTACGGGGACACCAAGCATGCCGGTGGATCATCGAAAAACCGCCTCTATGAAGATATTATCATACTTGATCCGGGACGTTATATTGTTCATTACCAGACGGATGATTCCCATTCTTATGAGGGCTGGAATGCCAGAAAACCACAGAATGCACATATGTGGGGTATTACGCTTTATCCGGTAGACGGGGAAGACGATATTGAGGTGTTGAAACAAAGCCGCAGGGAGGAAGAAAAAATCATTGCCGAGTTAACTGGCATCAGGGATAATGAACATGTCCGAAAGCAATTCTATCTCGACAAGCCGACACGCATACGCATAAAATGTCTGGGTGAAGGAGATCGCGATGAAATGTATGATTACGGGTGGATCGAAAATATCAATACCCGGAAAACGGTCTGGAAAATGACTTACCGAATCACCGAGCATGCCGGAGGCGCCAGAAAAAACCGGTTGGTTAATACCATAATCACTTTGCAGCCGGGGACCTATTTGGTGCACTATCGTAGCGACGACAGTCACTCCTTCAACAACTGGAATGCCCGGCAGCCCCATAATCCGCAAAGCTGGGGCATTACTCTATACCAAATTGATTAAACACAAATAGAGGTAAACATGATAATCTCAGGATTACACAAATTTTGTTTCTTAATAGTTTTCTTTGCGATGTTTTCCAGTTCCTATTCCACTACTCTGGAAGAAACCTTCAAGAAACGGATTGACGCAACGGAAAAGACATCCATAAGTGTGAACAACAAAAATGGCAACATAACACTCTCTGGTTGGGATAAACCGGAGATCGAAGTCATCGCCCACAAAAAGGTACGCGCCGCTAATCCGGAAAAAGCCAGGGAAATACTCAACGAATTAAAAATCAGCATTTCGGAATTGGGTAAGCATGTAGAAATCGAAACCGATTTTCCGGCCAAACGTTCTGACGGTAGTGGTTTTTTTTATTGGTTATTCAGCGGGTCGTTCATATCCGATGTTTCCATTGAGTATACAATCAAAGTCCCCCATGAAATGAACATTGAATTGCGATCGAGTAATGGTAAACTGCTCGTTGATAACTGCCAGGGCACTATCGATCTACGGACGACCAACGGAAAAATTATTGCAACCGATATTAAAGGTGCGTTGCATTGCAAAACGACCAATGGTTCCATCAAGGCGATGATTGAAGAAATTGATTTGAAAGAGGATATGAATTTTAGGACAACGAATGGGTCCATTCAACTATACCTTCCTGAAGATACCAATGCTGATCTTGAAGCCCGAACAACCAATGGCAGCGTCAAGTCCTCTTTACCGATTGCCTGGGAAGAGTCCAAGTCAAAACGAATCCGCTACGGGCAGCTAAACGATGGTGGCCCACTCATCTTTCTAAAGACAACCAATGGCTCCATCCGGATCGAGTCTAGCAAATAGAATTGTTTATTTTTAACATGTTTTTAAATTGCCGAAGTATCCTGAGCTGAGAAAGTTTCCGGTTGCTCTGTTCCAATAATCTTGTCCAACCTATAAAATCGCTGAAATACAGTTGATAAAGAGATTTACCATTCTTAAATTTCACTGATCAAAAAAACGGAAATTTTGTTCGGCATGTCATTAATGGCTTGGATAAACTGAATACCGATCCTTGTTAGACAAGAATTATTCTTATCCTTTCCATCGATTGGCGGTTATTTGTAAGAAAGACTCACCGGTTAAAACCGAATCCGGATATATCCGGAGCACTTACAAAGGAAAAAATGGACATCACCAATAAAGTAGCTCTCGTAACGGGTGCCAGTAAAGGAATTGGCCGGGCTGTAGCGATTGCCCTGGCTCAAAGAAAAGCTCATGTGGTAATCTGTGCCCGCGATAAAAAGCGCTTGGACGATGCGGGCAGGATTATTGAGGCCTTAGGTAGTAAGGTATGCGTGGTAGCGTCTGATCTGAGACAGAAGGAATCGATTGATCATGTGGTTCAAAAAGCGGTAGATACTTTTGGAACGATCGATATCCTGATCAACAATGCCGGCCTGGGTTATTTCGGAAAGATATCCGAATTAACCGTTGAACAATGGGATGAGATGTTTACTTTAAATGTGCGCAGTGTATTCCTTCTGACTCAACAAGCACTTCCCTACCTTCGCAATCAGGGAGAATCCGTTATTCTTAATGTCGTCTCATTAGCAGGTAAAAACGCTTTTGTCGGCGGAACGGGATACGCCGCTACCAAACATGCCCTGCTGGGATTCAGCCGCTGTCTGATGTTGGAAGAACGCGCCAATGGGGTGCGGGTAATGGCCATTTGTCCGGGTTCAGTGAATACGCCTTTTTTTGACGATCATGCCGATCGTGAAAGTATTAAACAGAAAAAAATCTTAACCGCCGATGATATCGCCGTTACCATCGTAAATATGATCACTATGCCCCAGCATGCCCTGATCAGCGAAGTGGATATCCGGCCAACTAATCCATAAACAATTTAAATTTAATCTACGCGGTAAATAATCGAGATTAGGGTACAGGAGTAATAAACATGCGCACACAGGACTACATCGAACTTGAAAACCAATACGGAGCTCATAATTATCATCCTCTGGACATCGTCATATCCAAAGCTCAGGGTGTCTGGGTATGGGATGTGGATGGGAAAAAATACATGGACTTTCTGGCTGCTTACTCAGCCCTCAACCAGGGACATTGCCATCCCCGCATTTTCAAAGCCATGGCCGATCAGGCCCAAAAAGTAACACTTACCTCACGGGCATTTCGTAATGATCAACTGGGGAATTATTGCAAGAAATTAGGGCAATTGTGTAGAATGGAAATGGTTTTGCCCATGAATTCCGGTGCCGAAGCCGTTGAAACGGCCATTAAAGCGGCCCGGAAATGGGGTTATCGTATTAAAGGCGTACCGGATGACCAGGCTGAAATTATTGTTTGTTACAATAACTTTCACGGTCGCACCACAACCATTGTGGGTTTCTCCAGTGAATCGGCCTATCGCGACGGTTTTGGCCCTTTCAGCCCGGGTTTTGTTTTAGTGCCCTATGCCGATGCTGATGCGATTGCCAGGGCAATTACCCCCAATACCGTAGCCGTTCTTCTGGAACCCATTCAGGGTGAAGGCGGAATTATCATTCCTCCCAAAGGCTATTTGCAGCAGATTCAGAAAATTTGTAAAGATAACCGTGTGCTTTTTATCGATGATGAAATTCAAGCCGGCCTTGGACGTACCGGAAAGCTGTTTGCTTATGAGCATGAACCGGGAGTAAAACCTGATATGCTCATCATTGGTAAGGCTTTGTCGGGAGGTTTCTATCCGGTGTCGGCAGCGGTCGGCAGCGCCGAGATACTGGGCGTTTTTAAACCCGGTGAGCATGGCAGCACCTTTGGTGGAAATCCCCTGGCCTGCGCCATCGCCAGTGAAGCCCTCGATGTCTTAATCGAGGAAAATTTAGTAGAACGTTCCGCCGAATTGGGTGAGTATCTCATGGATCTTTTACTAAGTATCGAGTCCAAACATATTAAAGAGATCCGTGGATTGGGGCTGTGGGTTGGCATCGAGTTGCATAAGGAAGCCGGCGGAGCGCGACGTTTTTGCGAAGCTCTGATGCATGACGGCCTCCTCTGCAAAGAAACCCATGATCATGTGATTCGCCTGGCACCACCTTTGGTTATCAGCAAAGAAGAAATTAATTGGGCCTTTGCGCGACTGAAAAAGGTTTTAGAAGGAAATTGAGGATCAAATAAACATGAGCCCCTCTCCATCAAAAGGGGCTCTATTATTTCAACGTCTGCTTAGCGCCTCAAGACTTTGAGCTGATCCTCCCCCTCCGTTCGGGCAATTAATACCGTTCCGCAACTGTCACTCCATACGTTGACTGAAGTACGCATCATATCCAAAACACGATCGACTGCTAATATTAGACCCAGACCTTCCAGCGGCAGCCCAACTGCTCTCAGGATGATGGTCATCATAACCAGGCCGGCCATAGGAATTCCGGCCGCACCTATGCTGGCTAAAAGGGCGGTGAATACAATTATAAACTGTTGCCCGAAGGTCAAATCGATCCCATAAACCTGAGCGATAAACATGGCAGCTACACATTCATATAAAGCGGTGCCATCCATATTAATGGTCGCACCCAGAGGCAATACAAAACTGCTCACTTTATTGGAAGCTCCCGCATTTTCCTCGATGGAGCTCATGGTTAACGGTAACGTGGCTGAGGAGGACGAAGTCGAGAAGGCAGTGAGCAAGGCTGCCGACATGGCCTTAAAGTGGGCCAATGGATCAATGCCGGCAAAAAAGTATAAGAGCATCGGCAAGGTTATCCCGGCATGAATCAATAAACCTAGCATAACCGTTGCCATATAACTCGCTAAGGGTATAAATACATCAATTCCGGTTTGGGCGACAATTTTTGCCATGAGCGCAAACACACCAATTGGGGCAAACATGATAATAAAATGAGTTAGTCGCATCATGACCATAAATAAACTGTTGAAGAAATCGGTCAATTTGCTTCGATGGGGCTCCGGCGCGCGGGTAATAAAAAAACCAAATAGCAAGGAGAAAAAAATGGTCGGTAGAATATCTCCCCGGGCCATGGAAGCGATTGGATTTTCCGGGATGATCCCCAATAAAGTATCACCTAATTTTTCTACATTGGCCTGCAAATCCTCAGGGACCTGATCAAAACCCAACTGTGCTCCACTTCCGGGTTGAATCAGATTTACCAGTAGTAAACCGGTAATAATAGCCAAAAGACTGGTAGTGATGTAATAAGTAAAAGTCTTGGCACTCAATCTGCCGAAATTTTCCGCGCTGCCTATACCCGTAATTCCGGATATGATTGAGGATACGATTAAAGGCACAATAATCATTCGCAAACTGCGCAGAAAAATAGTCCCCAGGATGGAAACCTGGTCAATAATGAAATTCTCGAATCCCCAAAAACGTGCTATAAACGCAAATAAAACACCTGCGATTAAGGCAATCAGAATTTGCCAATGTAGTTTTAATTTCATTCCGATCTCTTTGATTATTTTTACCAGCCCGGTTGAAATATATCGAATAAAAAAAATGCGATCAAACAGAGATTCCGCTTTTTTCATTGACTTGGCTGAATAAGGTCAAAAAACATTAAAAAAATGATACCAGATGGTTTGGTTATTAGAATTAACTGAAAAGGATTGAAAATTGTAAGGGCTGTTGGAAGGCTATTCCTCTTCCGACTCTTCGTTAACCCTGAATTCCGTTTGTTGACCTTCCATGGTACGAAAATACTCGAGAGCTTTGAGGGGATTATATTTACGGGAGTTACCAAAGGGTTTAAATTGCAGACCAATCCGAACATCACTTCTATTTTCGTCCACATTAACCCAACGAATCTGACCTTTTAAATCAAAACTTTTACCGTCAGGGAAAATGAGCCGGATTTGCACGGGTTCACCCTTGGTTACCTGATCACTGACCTGGAAAGAGGCGCCACCTTTGGATATGTCAATGATATCTTTTGGCTGTGATAAGAGATTAAAGACACCAAGCCCCATCAATTTTCGAATACGCACCTTTGCGCCAGGATATTGAATTCGCTTAAGGCTTCGTCTTTCCATCCTTCACCAAGTCTTGAGAGTAAAATATTATTTTATAGGCTAATTACATTAAAATTATCAATCTCATTAAGCAAAAGTATGTGATCTTCATCAACTGATTTTTTTTTATTCATTATTGTAATAAGCAGCTGACGCTCTGTAATTTAAGATCAAATTATAAAATAATGTTAAACAATGAAAAAAATAATTAACAAAATTGATGCAGAACTTTATTCTAATCAGCGCGTTAATACAATACACCTCTTAAAACATTGCAGGAGAAAAATATGACAAGAAAATTATTCTCTCCTAAAGCGAGCAAGTCGCCCGCAAAATCCCAAAGAAATATTGCTCAAGACAGGGCTGTTAAACAGAATCGGCAGAATGTGCAGCTAAAGATGTTTCAGGTTACCGGTCGTGGTGGCAAGGGCCATGGCGTGGTTAGTGCAAACCACGCCTGGAACCGGAAAGGGCGTTGGTAGATGAATTAAAAAAGCCTTCCTCAATGGGAAGGCTTTTTAATTTATCAAACAAGTAAAAATGCAATTAAACGCGGATGGAAAGAGCTACCGCAACACAATCATTTTCCGGGAAGCAATATACCCATCACAGGATAACTGGTAAATGTACACGCCACTGGGCAATTGGCCGGCATCAAAGGCGACCTTATGCAATCCGGCCGAAAACCTGGCAGAAATCAACTCGACCACACTTTGTCCCAGTAAATTATAAATCGTTAAGTTTACATATCCCGGTTCCGGCAGACTAAAAGTAATATTCGTGATGGGATTAAAGGGATTGGGATAATTCTGATTTAATGCAAATTGAAACGGTCCTGTGATGGTCTGCTCGGGAATACTGGTCAGTGGAATAAAATCGCTTTGGTAGCGTGGACGAATCCGGTAGCCATCATTCGCGGGCATACTAAGGGTATGTTGATCAATCACGCCTACAAGGTTCAGATGACCCTGGGGTGGCAACCAACCCGCCAACTCCGTATCTTTATCGATAAATATGGTGATTGTATCATTACCATCGCTAACCTGAACAGCAGAGCCGTCATTTCCAGCCATTGGCCAGAGTTCCGGATTGATTAAGTGAACATTCTCAAATTTTACCAATAGCCCTTCATAGTTTTCATTAACATCACTTATACTGAGAGTTAATGTGTCTAATAGGTTATTGGAATTTAAAAGAACGATAGTTGCTTCTGAATCCGGTTTGATCGAAGTCTGCCCATTGATCTGGGTAATTTGTCCCAACACGAAGATACTATCACCCTCATTTAATTGAACACTGAAATCATCACTGAATAGCATGATGCCCGCAGAATGATCCTGAATAAAATACTGGCAGTGAGTGCTGAAGTTGGGCGTGCTGATTATTCCTTCCACAGCCAATAATTGATCGATTTGATCAGGTATAAAATCACCATTTTGGTCAATTTTTGCTTCAGCAATGGTTTGGATTGCCGGATGGGTGTAGGCGGCCCGAATACGCCGGGACTCAGAACTATCCGCGAATGCAGAGACGGCATAAAAATACGACTCACCCGTTTGGGGGGCTGTATCCTTGAATGACCGCGCGTCAAAATCAACAGTGCCAATGAGTTCCAAACTATCTTCTCCGACCGAACGATAAATATGGAAACCTTTACCCTGTTGGGATGGATGAAGCGGGTTTGTTAAAGGGAAATCGGATAACCAACCGTTAAATTGAGTGTTTGACATTAATAGTTCTTTTTCTCCATAGTGGGCCTGGCTGGAATAGTTTTTCGATTCAGTGTTTATTTTGCTTCTATTGGAGGCGATATTCGTCTCCGAGGGAAAATTGATCCATAAACTGATATTTAAATTTGTACTGGTCGGACTTAATAAATTAAGCTCATAAAGATTATTATTAAAAGGATCATTGGTATCATTACACCAATAACTTGTTCCTGAAACCAGCGCCTGATTATCCGTCATTGGACAGGGGAAATACAAATTGGAAGGTGCCTTATTACTCAAACCCTGAATAAAGATGCCCGCTTTTTCCAGATAACTAATGGATCCAAGAGAAACCGCCACTTCATACTGGGGATAGCCATATGAATTGGCTGCCGCCAGGCTGTCGATAACCTTAACAACGGTATTGTTTACCATATCCAGCACAATGATGTTGTAATAAAGATCACCCGGAATCAATTCCGTGCTGTAATGAACAAAATCAATTTCCTCGAGGGTTGCATCCGGATAACTGCTAAGGTTGAAAACAACTCCCAGAGCTTTATTTTTACCATAGGTCCAAATACCGGCGGGTACACCATTGCTATACCGCAACATGGTATCCGGTTGTTCAAAGACCCACTCCACCAACGCCGATCTGCCAAGGGACTTAACCTTTACCGTGTCGGGCGGATGCACAATTTGCACTTGCGCTGCGATGGTTGAATACATCATTACAAAAAACACCAATAAAACTTCCCTGAAATTTGACATACTTCACTCCTTAGTTTTAAGACATATGACTAAATATAATTTGCCAGAGACCTTAATTTGTGATCTAAAACAGAATTTGCAACCACCTATTGGATGCGTAACCAACGATAACCGGTTTCACCTTAACCTCCTTCTACTAATCGACTTAAACCCTGTTAGCTTGATGCTTACTTTATTTAATAAAAGTTTTTTATTTATAAATCTTAAGAAATTGCTAAAATCTTTTAATAAACGGTCGAGAATCTTTGAAGCCTGGAAAACATCGGCACCATGAAATAAGAAGGAACTGCTTCCAATTTGATTATTTGATTACTCTATGCAATTGAAGATAGCTTTTATATCAGACAATTTCGAACAATATCAGAATTTTTTACGCCGAAATGACTACAGTGATTCCAGCTTGGATCTCTTTCGTCATATTGAAGCCAACCGTAAAGAAATTTATCGCGGCTTCTATGATCTATTTATCATCGACCTTATCGAACCCTGGTATGCCATTCCGCCCTGGATAAAAGAGCAATGTAAACAACACTATTTTCATCAATATATTTTTATATCCAATTCTATATTTAACGAGGAGTTGAGAAGTCTTCTTAACCAGCGTATCTTTAAATTCATCAAGAGAAATTCTGCTGCCGAACAATTGGTTGACATCGTCAAAGAATCCTGCGAGTATGCTCAACTACATCGTTTCAACACGGATCAATCCACTCAAACTAAAGAACAAATACACCAGGTACTTCTGGGTAATCATCCGTCCATTAAAAAGGTTAATGATTTTATCAACCTGGTCAGTAAGGCACGATTCGCTCCTTGCTTTATAAAAGGTGAACAGGGTACGGGGAAAATTCATTCAGCCCGACTTGTTCATCATGCCAATGACCTGCGGGACGATTTATTTTTCATCAAAAATTGCGAACATGGAACTGCCAGCGAGTTGTTAGGTGATTTTTTTGGCGTTGAAATTAAAAATGATATTTACGGCCCTCCCCGGCAAGCCTTATTAAGTCAATATGCGGGAGGAACGCTTGTCCTAAAGAATATCGAAAAATTACCTGTAGAAGTTCAGGAGAAATTGCTGATCTACCTGGAAAGCCGCACCTTTAAATCCATGGGTGGAAAGAATGTAATCGAATCAAACATCCGCATTGTTGGTACAACCAAGCACAATCTGGAATGGTTTGTTAAAAATCACCGCTTTAATCCCGATTTGTTCTATCATTTGAATGCTTTTGAAATCGAATTACTGCCCCTGCGGGAACGCAGTGAAGATATCTTTATATTGACTAAATATTTTATTCAACACTTCAATTATATTTATGACAAGGAAATCCGCTGGATTTCTCCGCAATTGGAGCAGATCATGAAGGCTTATAAATGGCCTGGCAATGTCAGTGAATTAAAAAACGTCATTGAACGGGCTGTTTTTATCTGCAATTCGCGAGAAATCGACATCGCGGATGTTCCTGATGCAATAAAATCCGAAAAAGAAAGTATCGCTCCGGTTGATCACTTCGGTAATTGTTCCATCAAAGAATTGGAGCGCATTCACATAAACCACGTTTTGCAGAGAACAAAAGGCAATAAATCCAAGGCAGCCAGCATTCTCGATATATCCCGCACCACCCTGCGCGAAAAAATGCGTCTCTACGAAATTGAGGGATAATAACCCTTCCTCCTTTTGTATTTCGATTTTCACTTCCGATTTAAACGTATCCTTAATCTGATCTGATCGAATTAATCAGGGAGACAACCGCTACAGAAGCCGTCTAATACTCTGTATCAGTTTTTTTATCCAAACCCTTTCAGCCGTCAGTTTCATTTATAGACAGCAAAATTCTCTATCCGACGACTTAAATCCATCACTCTCCGTAAAAGTACGGTGACTCATGTTGATAATAATTCTTTAAATAGTTAAGTTGATTTGTTAACATACTAATCTTGTTAAGGAATCATCATGAAACCTTCCTTTTATTATGCTTCTGGCCGGCTTTTTTGTGAAGAGGTTGATTTACTGGAATTTGCCGGAAATACACCGACTCCCTTTTATTTGTACAGCTTCAATGAACTTAAAAACAATTGCCAGGAGATCATGGAAGCCGGAAAGTCCTTTGATTATTTGCCCTGTTACGCCTTAAAGGCC
>Ga0209498_1002219_pt1 | contig 11803 bp, 8 predicted proteins | sample WalLakDeSediment_FD_184131 | JGI IMG/M metagenome (GOLD analysis project Ga0209498, IMG submission 184131) | Lake sediment microbial communities from Walker lake, Nevada to study Microbial Dark Matter (Phase II) - Walker Lake 11/02/13 Deep... | ecosystem: Environmental > Aquatic > Freshwater >...
TACATTGTACACAACATTAATATTGGCTACCAGCTTTTTGAATTTCTTAAGCTTCGTGCCGAGCTGAATAACATTACCGATGTTTATTATGAAGAAGAATTAGGTTATCCAGCTGCAGGTCGGGTTTTTGTTGCAGGAATAAGCTTAATTTTTTAGATAGAATTGCAAACAAAATAGACGGATAAGCTAAGAACGGATATGATGTGAAAGAATTTGTTGGGGAAAAAGCAGAGGAGGTTTGGGCAAAGTGGAAAAAATTAAGCTGAGAATATTGAATTTTTAGAAATTAATTATTTTCGGATGAATACGTAATAGGCTGATAATCACATTAAAATATAATAATTTATGAATCAAGTATCATTTAATTATAGTAATTTGATAGTTAAATATCATATTGTTATATTTTTAATGTAAAATAACTATTATGGATGAAATGCAACCCAACAAGGAATTAATACCCCGAAAACTTAAAGATGCTGTTAATGAAAAATTATTTCGAGACAAAGCAGTAATTATTTATGGACCAAGACAAGTAGGAAAGACAACTCTTGTAGAATCCATTTTGCAGGAACTCCGGTTAAAGACATTTTATCTTAATGGAGATGATGCAGATGTCAGGGAATCTTTACTACAGCCGAATGTAACAAAGTTGGAAGGAATGATTGGAAATACTAAATTATTTTTTATAGACGAAGCACAGAGGATTCCTGAAATTGGAATCGTAATAAAAATAATAGTGGATAGAATTAAAGATGTTCAGGTAATTGCAACGGGCTCTTCTTCATTTCTTTTATCTCACAGCATGAAGGAACCATTGACAGGCAGGGCATTTGAGTTTGAACTTTTTCCCTTAACATTTGTTGAACTTGTTGAACATACCTCCCTATTAGAAGAAAAAAGAAACCTTGAAAGACGGCTTATATATGGCTCTTATCCTGAGGTTGTATCTTCACCCGGTGAGGAAAAAGATTTACTGGAGCTATTAAGTGGAAGTTATTTGTACAGGGATCTTTCTGTCCTGGAAACTGTTTCCCGCACTGACCTTCTCGAAAAGATCACAAAGGCGCTTGCATTACAAATTGGTTCAGAAGTTTCAACAATTGAGATTGGTCAGTTAGTTGGAGCAGATCGGCTTACAGTAGAAAAATATATTAACTTGTTAGAAAAAGCATTTATTGTTTTTAAGTTACCCGCCCTTAACCGCAATGTGAGAAATGAAATTAAAAAGGGTAAAAAAATTTACTTCTATGATAATGGAATCAGAAATGCAGTAATAAAAAATTTTAGTAGTACTAATAATAGAAACGATGTAGGTGCTTTATGGGAAAACTATTGTATAAGTGAGAGAAGAAAATATTTGATCTATAAAAAAAGTGCAGCACAAAGCTATTTTTGGAGAACAACACAACAGCAGGAAATTGATTATATAGAAGAGACAGGGAAAGACATTTCTGCAGTTGAATTTAAATTTAATCCTTTGAGCAAAGTAGTATTTTCTAAAACCTTTTTAGGTTCTTATAATGTAACTCAGACAAAAGTTATTTCACCGGATAACATCGAAGAATTTATTTTCTGATGCGTGAAAATAAAAATAATCAATTTATACTCGGTACCTCTGGTCACGTTGACCACGGTAAAACAGCTTTGATAAAAGCATTAACCGGAATTGACTGCGACACTCATCCCGAAGAAAAGCTCCGTGGTATTACAATAAATTTAGGTTTTGCCCACATAGATTTTCCAGACGGCATAAGCATTGGAATTGTTGATGTTCCCGGACACAGAGACTTTATTAATACAATGATTTCAGGCGCTTGCGGAATTGATTTTGTGATGCTTGTGATAGCTTCAGACAGCGGTGTGATGCCGCAAACTGTTGAGCATCTTCACATTATGCAGATGCTTGGAATTAAATCAGGTCTAATAGCTTTAACAAAAGCTGATCTTGCAGACGAAGAAATGCTGATGATAGTTGAAGAGGATATTAAAGAACTGGTTCGTGATACATTCCTTGATGGCTGTCCAATATTTAAAGTATCATCAAAAACAGGGAATGGAATTGATGAGCTAAAAGATTTCTTGGCCCATCCCCCAACCCCTTCCCTAAGGGAAGGGGAGAAAACTCATCCTTCCAATTCATTTAGGATTTTTATTGACAGGATTTTTAGTGCCGCAGGTTTTGGAACAGTTGTTACTGGTTCAGTGCTGAGCGGAAGATTAAAAAAAGATGATAAAGTATTTCTTCTTCCGGCAGAAAAAGAATTAAGGGTAAGACGTCTTGAAAAACATGGGAAAGAAGTTGAGGAAGTTGTTTCCGGAAACAGAGCTGCCATAAATTTGATTGGTATGAAGAAGGAAGAATTTAACAGGGGAATGGTGCTTTGTGACAAGGTGATTTCTTCGACTAACCTGATAGATGTAAAAATTAAAATTATATCGAGCGGTAAAAAATTTGATTTATGGTCTCAGGTTATATTTTTATCAGGAACATTTGAGTCGCAGGCAAGAGTTCATTTGATAGACGCTGATAATCTGAAATGCGGTGAAACTGCTTTTGCACAGATTCATCTTAACCAACCTTTTATTACGCAAATCGGGGATAAATTTATTATCAGAAATTCTTCCGGTGATAAAACTATTGGAGGGGGCGAAATTATAGATCCATATCCTCTTCATCATAAAAGAAGAACAGAAAAAGTTATAGCTCAGCTAAAAAATATTTCTGAAGGCGGATTAACAGAACTTATTGCTGCTGAAGTGAGGAAAACAAATTCACCGGTTACACTTGAGTGCATAGCAAACAACCTCAACATTTCTGAAAAAGATATTGCCGGGTTCTCAACTGAATTACTGCCTTCAGACGTGATTCATTTTGATTCGGAAGGTGCAACGTATCTAATACTTTCCGGACAGCTTGAGAAACTGAAAAACCGCATAATCAAAATTCTTGAGAATTATCATAAGCGTAACCCGCTCGATGAAGAAGGAAGAACATTTGAAGAGCTTATGGGAATTTTTGGTGTTAACAGAAATTCGTCTGCTGATGGCGTGATGAAGTGTCTCTTGAATGAAATGGTTGAGCGAAAAATTCTCAGGAAGATTAATGCCACGTGGTGCTTGTATTCGCATCTGGTTTCTCTGACTGAGGAAGATAAGAAACAAATTAAGTTCGTTGAATCATTTCACAAAAATTGCGGAATGAATGTACCTCTGATGTCAGAATTAATTCCGGCATCTTTGAAGAAAGGCATTTCGGAAATCCGGCTTAACCAGATTTTGGTCTTATTGAGCAAGAGAGAAAGGTTATACAGTATTGATGGAAATTATATTTTTAAAGATATAGTTGATGATTGCAGAAAAGTTTTATTAAAGTCATTAATAAATTCCTATTCCGGAAATAGTGACGATGGTGGTATTACGGTAGCTCAATTCAGAGATCTTGTTAAAGGCAACAGAAAAATTTGCTTATTGATGCTCGCTCAGTTTGACAGGGAAGGAATTACCAGCCGTGAAGATGACTTAAGATATCTGACTGATAAAGGGAAAGAATGGTATCATCAACGATACAAAACTGAAATCAAGAAAGAAGAAAATATTTTCATTAATACAGGTTACACAGATATGGAACAGAAGAAAAAAATACTTATGATAGACGACGATGTAAATCTCGTCAATGTAATTAAACTGGTTCTTGAAGCAAAGAGCTTTGAATTTGCGGCTGCATACTCCGCTGCTGAAGGACTAACCAAAATTACTGAGTTCAATCCTGATCTTATAATCCTTGACGTTATTATGGAAGATTTTGTTGCAGGCTTCAGAGTTGTTAGTGAATTGCGAACAGGAGGACCAGATTCAAAGTATGCAGCTTATTCAAGCATCCCTATTTTAATGCTGACGAGTGTAACTGCAAAATCAAATGTCAACTTCAGTGACAAAGTGGGAACAGCGCTTCTTCCGGTTGATGCTTTTATTGAGAAGCCGGTTAAGCCTGCAGAACTGTTAGGGAAGATTCAGGAACTGCTTGGTATTAAATTGGAATAGAAGAATCTGAAAAATTCTTTTGAAATTTTATTCAGTAATTACCTGAATTTTTACCGCAATAAAAATCTTATAGTCAGAGTGCGTTCATTTATTTAATTAATGTATTATATTATTAAGTGTAATAAAAAGAAAAACAAGAAATGAATAGCCAGATTTCTGTTATTGTAAAAGAATATGTGGATGAACTGAAAGAGATATTAAAGGATAATATTGTTGAAGTATATCTGTTCGGTTCTTATGCAAAAAATACTCATCAGGAATTTTCTGATGTGGATTTGCTTGTAGTGGTTAAGAAAATTAATCTTCAGTTAAAAAAAGAGATAAGTGCATTGTCATCTCAATATTCACTTAATAAAGATGTTGTAATTTCTCCCGTGATAAAGGAACAGGAAATCTGGGAAAAAAATAAAAAATATAATACACTGTTTTACAATGAAGTGACAAAATATGGTATTACAGTATGATTGATAAGAATTCTGTTGATTTGTCTGAATATAGAATCATGAAAGCTGAAGATTTACTTTTTCAAGCAGATATTCTCCATCAAAATAAAAAATTCGATGGAAGTATTAACCGTTCCTACTATGCTATTTTTAATTCAATAAGATCATTGCTTGCCCTGGTTAAGCTCGATAGTGTAAAACATAGCGGTATTATTTCATTATTTGATAAGGTATATGTGAAGACAAAGTTATTTGATAAGAAATTCAGTGAGATTGCTCATGCTGCATTCGATAGCAGACAAGAAAATGACTATGAGGATTTTTATAATCCTTCAGAACAAGAATCAGCAAATCAAATTGCAGGCTGTAAAGAATTTATAAATGAAGCTAAAAAGATCAGACAAAAGATTATTGAAGGGGGAATAAATTTACCGCAAACATTAACCTGAAAAAAAATCAGTTTAAAGTTACTGCTTTACAGGTATAGTAAAAGTAAACTTAGCCCACTTGCCTTGTTCAGATTCTGCCCAGATTGCTCCATTATGTTTTAGAATAATATTTTTCGTTACAAACAAACCAAGTCCTGTTCCAGATTTAGTATTATAGTTTGCAGCATTGAATCGTGAAAATTTGGTAAACATATTCAAACGGTCTTCATTACTGAAACCACTGCCTTCATTAAACACAGATATTTTCACCAATCCATCCGATAACTCAGAACTTATTTTTACTCTGGTTTCTTTGTATCCATACTTAAGCGCGTTTGAAATTAGATTTTGAAAAACGGAATTCATCAAATCTGGGTCGCAATCTATCTGAAGATCTTTCGGAACATTGATATCAAAATCCATTTTGTTATCTGCTGCAATTTCCTGAAGTCTGTATACAGCGGGTTCAATAATACCCTCCTTTAAACTAACATTACTTAATTTCAGTTTTAGTTCACCTTCCTCGATTCGGCTGAGGTTTAAGAAGTTAGCGATTGTAGTATTCAGATAGTCAGCGCTGCGTGCAGATGATTTTAGGACATCTTCCTGTCCCTCTGTTAATGGTCCGAGAAGTTTATCCCGAAGAGAACCAATTCCAAATACAATTGAAGCGAGTGGAGACTTTAATTCGTGAGTAACGAAACCAAGCATTTCAAGGTAAGCACGATTTTTTTCATCGGCTTTTATGTATGCACGCTTCAGGTTTGTCGAAGCTTCGTTCAATTGCTTACTGTCAGCTTCCAGCGAAGCTGCCATCGAGTTAAAAGATTTGGCAAGTTCAGAAATTTCATTAATCCTGCCGATGTTTCTTACGCGTGTATCAAGTTTTCCCTCGGAAATTTTTCTTGTTCCTTCCACTAACTTCAATATCGGTTTTCGAACTTTGCCTGATAAATAAGTAGCTAATAATACTGAGATAAATAAAGCAATCATTCCGATGCCGATGAACTCTATAGTTAATTCCTGTCCATAAGCAGTGTATTTTTTTTCTAATAAACCAACGTAAAGAATTCCGATTATATTTCCCTTTGCATCAGTAATGGGCTCGTACGCAGAGAGATACCAATCGTTCACAACGAACGCTCTGTCAGCAAATCTTTCACCTTCTTCTAACACAGTTGTATAAACCTCATCAGAGACAATAGTTCCAATTGCCCTAACACTATCTGCCGTAATTACATTGGTTGCAATTCTCGTATCTTCAAGAAAAATTGTTACAGTGCCTAAAGGTTTACCGTCGAAGTAATCAGTTCCAAAAACAGTGCTTCTTATTCTGTCAACAAGATCGAAGCGGCGGTTTAGTAATATTCCTCCATAAACTAAGCCGATAACTTCGTTTCGTTCATTAATTATTGGTACAGCAGTCTCAAGTATCATACCTCTGTCTTCAGCGGTTCTGCCTGTTGGTTTAGCCATCTCAGTTTGTAATATGGGGATATAAGCCTGCTCAGCAAGTTCATCACTTTTCAGCAACAGATTTTCACGCGAAATTAGTGACGTGCCGCTTGTTACGTTTCCGAGAAATGCCTCTTCAATAACAGGATCATATCTTACTTTTCGTTTAAGCGCTTCAGGTTTTCCTGACGTTCCGATTATTGTTCCATTCTTGTTTACCAGATTTAAGAAATCGAGTTTATGCTTTTCTTTAAGTTCAACAAGCAGATTGCTTACTTTTGGATTAAGTCTGTTATCATTTAATGCTCTTCTGAAAAGTTCATGCTGTGCAACAAGGCTTACGCTCATTTGAAGCAATGCTTTATCCTCTTTGTATGCTGTCCATGCAGAATTTAAATCCATCTGCACCTTTACCTTAGCTTCTTTAAGTACTGTTTCATTGATGAATGATAAACCAGCATAAATTGTAAATACACCCATGATGATCACTACAATCGTGTATCCGAGCAGTTGACTATTTCTTAAACTTATTTTCATAGTTCACCAGGTATAAGGGTTAGGGGTATAGGGGTATACAGGTATACGGGTATAAGGTTGAAACTGAATCCTAAATATATTTCCCATATACACTAATACCTTCTTTATTTCCTATTTACCAAACAATTCCATATTGTTTCTTCAAGCAGTTTCCTCGATTCATTTTGATCGGCAGAAAGTACCTCAACTTCCTTCTTTTCCTGTTCTTCGGGTTTGAACTGAAAGGATTGATACTGCTGCTCAGCTTCATCTATTCCAAACTCAATTGGCAGAGTTATGTAGAAATAAAATTCCTTTTCAAATTTTTCGAGATGCTTTTGTGTTTTTAGATATCTTGTAATTTCTATGTCAATAGATTTTAAAAGAAAAACCATTTCGTCAACAACATAACCAGCTTTGAACCTGCTTATTCCTGAAACTTCAAAATAATTTTGAATCAGCAGTTTATTATTTGAGTTAATAGACGTAAGCAGCAGCCGGTAAATAAGCTTTATGAACCACTTCAACTCGGATTGATCAAGGTTCTGAAGATGTGAATACAAAATGAAATCTGATGACTTATAAACCGAGCTTAAAATCTTTTCAACAATGCTGTCTTCTTCATCAACAAGTGCCGAATAAATCGTGAAGTCAATTCTTTCAACAGTTTTCCTGAGAATACTTTCATTTCTCATGTGCCAGGTTAAAGATTCACTCTTCATTCTTTCGATAAGAAAAGGAAATCGTTTATCAATTTTTAAGCGAGCATTTGGTCTCCAGTTTATCAAAGCAGGAGTTAAGCTAAGTTTGACATTCAGTTTTTTATCTATGTATTGTATCATCCATGGCTGCTCAAAAATTTCCTGTTTGAACAGACGCTTAAAAAAGTTAATTACATAAACCCCCAGAGCACACATTATTTTAGGCATATAAAGAGGCTTGTTCTCTTTTCCGTAATGATAGCGGGTTGCAAGCTTATACAAATCGAGATGTGAAGTTGAACCTTCTGTGGAAACTATAAGTACTTCGCCCGACTTTACAGATGCAGGTTTAGTCAATAGCTGTTTAAAGAAATTTACAACATCTCTAATGTGAACGTAAGGAATTGCTGATTCTCCTTTGCCTGCCAATACTTTGGATCTCCACGATTTACCGAGCCATGTATTAAGAAAAGTATAGAGCGGAGGATATTCACACCAGTCACTGTACACAGCCCCAAGTCTGAAAATGCAGGAGGGTGTATGCTTCGAAAATTCTTTTACCAGCTCTTCACCTGCGCGTTTGCTTCTTGCATAGATATGTAAACCATCGGCTGGTGAGTTTTCATCAATAAAATTATCGGGTTCAGGAAAAGAGCAGGCAGCTACCGAACTTGCAAAAAGAAATAATTTCAGATTAAGATTTTTTGAAAGCTCTAAAATATGTTTCGTCCCGTTGATGTTTGTTAATTCATATTCGGGATGATATTCATTTACAAAATCGTAATATGCTGCAAGATGAATGAGATAATCAGCTCCGCCTGCTGTTGTAATTTCTCTGAAAGCTTTTGAAATGCTGTTGAAGTCAGCAATATCTGCTCTCAGCCATGCAATGTTAGCATGTCGTGGTGCGTTGCACTCCTGCTGCGAACGTCTTGCTATGGCAAAGATTCTATAATCATTCTTTAACTCATCAAGCAAATATCTGCCGATCAGACCAGAAGCCCCTGTCATAATTAAAGTCGGTAATCCCAAACCTGCTGACATAGTGCAAATAAATTTTTAGAATTCTTCTATCGTTAACTCAGATCGCTGATATAATATCAACACTATTAAACCCATTAAACCATCTCCTATTCCTGAAGCCAAAATTAACCAGGCTGACATAACAAAAAAGAAGTAGATAATAAGAAATATAAAAGCAAGAAATTTGACAATGATAATAAATTGAATAAGCCTTATTGAATTCAGGACATCTCTGCCCGCCATTATGTAAGCAACACTCATCGCAATATGAAAAACCCCGCCTTGTGCCTGGAAAAAACTTTCTTTGTAGTCTATAAATCCGAATAATTCCAGAAAGGAAGGAGGAAGAAAAATTAATCCGATACCAACAGCAATTGAATGAATGCCTGTTAGATAAAGAAAATAAGCGAGGTACTTTTTATAATCAGTTTGTGCCATAACAGGAAAAACTATCTGAAAATTACTACAGAAACTTAAACAATTCGGCCTAGTAATTCTATTAAACACCGCCTTCACCAATTGTTGATAAACGGCAAACGTAGTCATTTTATTAAATATTAATCTTTAGAAATTCTTAGTTTAGAAGTGACATTTAAATCATTTTAGCATTGATTATGAATAAACCGGTTTACCTCGACTACAATGCCACAACTCCGATTGATCCTGCTGTTGCAGAAGTAATGATCCCATTCATTAATACGCACTTCGGTAATCCTTCAAGCAGTCATCTTTTCGGAATAGAAGCAAAACGTGCAGTGGAAAAAGCAAGAAAGCAAGTTGCCGGTATGCTTGGCTGCGGAGTTGACGAAATTATTTTCACAAGCGGCGGAAGTGAATCAAATAATTATGCAATACGTGGCGCCGCATTTGCAAACCGCAAAAAAGGAAATCATGTAATTACATCTTCTGTAGAACATCCTGCAGTGACAGAAGTCTGCGCGTATCTTGAAAATAACGGATTCAAAATAACTTATCTGCCTGTTGATGAATACGGAATGATTGATCCACAATCTGTTCTTGATTCAATTAATCCTCAGACAATTCTAATTACAATTATGCATGCCAACAATGAAGTTGGCACAATTCAACCTATAAATGAAATCGGAAAAATTGCAAAGGAGCGTGGAATACTTTTTCATTCAGATTGTGCACAGTCAGTTGGGAAAATTCCGGTAAATGTTATTGAAATGAATGTTGATCTTCTTTCAATTGCAGGACATAAATTTTATGCACCAAAAGGAATTGGTGCTCTGTATATTCGCTCCGGAGTAAAGCTTGAGAAATTAATTTATGGCGCTGATCACGAAATGAATTTCCGAGCAGGGACTGAGAACGTAATTGAAATAGTGGGGTTGGGTGAATCGTGTAAAATGATCTCTGAAAAACTTCCCGAGTATTCTGAACATTTGAAAAAAATGCGTGACCGTCTTGAAGCAGGTTTGAAAGAGAAATTTTCTGGTTTAAGAATTAACGGACATCCTGAAAAACGGCTGGCTAATACACTTAGTATTAGTTTTAGAAATCTTGAAGCAAGCACAATTGTTTCAGAATTAGTTGATGTTGCTGTATCAGCAGGCGCTGCCTGTCATAGTGATCGGATAGATATCTCACCAACTCTTAAAGCTATGAAAGTTCCTGAAGAAGATGCAATGGGAACAATTCGTCTTTCAACAGGAAGATACACTACTTCCGATGAAATTGATTTTGCTGTTGAAGAGATTGCTTCTCTTGTTGAGAGACTTCAGCCGCAAAGTCAGGTGTTTGTTTCAACTATTAATAAAGAAGAAATTAAGCTAACAAGATACACTCACGGGTTGGGATGTGCCTGCAAGCTCCGTCCGCAGCTGCTTGAAGAAATACTTAAAAAAATTCCTATTCCGGATGATAAAAATATTCTCGTCGGGACAAATACTGCTGATGATGCTGCAGTTTATAAACTCGATGAAAATACTGCAATTGTTCAAACGGTTGATTTCTTCACGCCTATTGTTGATGATCCATTTGACTTTGGTGCTATTGCTGCTTCAAACTCTTTGAGTGATATTTACGCGATGGGAGGTAAACCTTTGTTTGCACTTAATGTTGTTGGCTTCCCAAGTAACAGACTGCCGATGAGTGTTCTTGAAGAAATTCTGAAAGGCGCTCAGCATATCGCAGACAAGGCTGGTATTCATATTATTGGCGGACACACTGTTGATGACACCGAACCAAAATTTGGCTGGACTGTAACAGGAGTAATTCATCCCGACAAAGTTGTAACTAACAGTTCAGCAAAAGCTGGAGATGTTCTGATACTAACAAAACCTATCGGTACTGGAATTCTCTCAACTGCACTAAAGCAAAATCTTCTTGATGAAGAATCGATTTCTGAATTGAAGAATACAATGATTGAATTAAACAGAAATGCTGCAGAAGCAATGATGGAGATTGGAGTTAATTCCTGCACTGATATCACTGGTTTTGGTTTGCTCGGTCATTTACTTGAAATGATGAATGGTTCAAATACAGCTGCTGTAATCGAAATGAGCAAAATACCATTTTTGAATAATGTTATTGAACTTGCATCTTCGGGAGTAATACCTGGCGGAACAAAAGATAACTACGAGCATACACTTAAAAACGTCAATTACTCAAATGACATTTCTGAATTGCGAAGATTAATAATCAATGATGCGCAGACTTCAGGTGGATTACTTATTTCAATTCCTGAAGCTAAGCAAAATCAATTGATGAATGCCTTACGCCTAAAAGGGGTTGCAAAAGCTGTAATTATCGGAAATGTTACTGACTATAAAGATTTCAGAATAATCGTTGAAAAGTAGTCTCTTATAATACTTTTTCTGCTTGCCCATCATACTGTAATTTCCTCTTTGCTTTAATCTGATGGATAATTTATATTTCGTCAGTTAACGAAATGAAATAATGTGATTGAAGAAAAAACAAAACTGTTCAAATCCCTTTCCGATCCTAACCGGCTTCGTATTCTAAAGATGCTTCAGGTAAAACCTCTTTGTGTTTGTGAAATTACAGATGTACTTAAGCTTGCAACATCAACAGTATCCAAACATTTAAGCATATTAAGGGAAACGGGCTTTATTATTGAGGAAAAAGACGGTAAGTGGGTGAACTATATGTTGAACCCTCAGCCGGATGATCCAAGAATATCTTCAATAGTATCGACATTGGATTTTTGGAT
>Ga0209498_1002220_pt1 | contig 11799 bp, 7 predicted proteins | sample WalLakDeSediment_FD_184131 | JGI IMG/M metagenome (GOLD analysis project Ga0209498, IMG submission 184131) | Lake sediment microbial communities from Walker lake, Nevada to study Microbial Dark Matter (Phase II) - Walker Lake 11/02/13 Deep... | ecosystem: Environmental > Aquatic > Freshwater >...
CCGGCTGCGCCCAGTACCAGGGCCACCGCCATCAGCGGTGTCATGCGTCGCAACAGGGTTCTCCATTCCATGCCAACACCCTCCTCATTGGATCGGGACCGAACACCCGGTCCCGCCATGCGTCTACCATATCATGACGCACCAGAGACCGCCCGCGTGACGGTGTTCCGTCACGCGGGCGGACACCTCATACCCACCGGACCCTACGGCAGCACGATGGCCGGGCCGCTCAGGCAGCCGGCACGCCACACGGGCGAGTTGAACAGCGGGTGGTACGGCACGTTCTGGTTCATCAGGTCCAGGCACGTGCGGCGCGGGTTGGGCCCGGCGTTGAAGCCCGGCGTGGGGTGCGGCGGGGCGCCGGGCTTGTTCTCGTCCTGCAACAGGTTCCAGCCCTGGAACTGGCCCGGGTCGGTGGCGGCCGCGCCCAGGATACCGGGGCGATCCGCCTCCCTGACGCGCCAGCGCTCGTAGATGATGGGGCACACGCACGGCTCGCGGGCCGGTTCGGTGACGATCACGTCCGGCACCGGGAAGGTGCGCTGGCCCGGCTTGTCGTGGCCGTCGGTGAACTCCAGCGCGGCCGCCGCGTTGGTGGGCCAGCGGCCGGCTTCCAGCGGCCGCACGCGGTAGGTGATGGCCAGGCCGGGCTCCTTGATGTCCGTCAAGTCCCATGTGAGCACCCGACCGTCCGGGCTCACCACGGGCTGCGCGGGCGCGGCCGAGTGGACCACGTAGTGCATGTTGGCCGGCAGGGCGTCCGTGATGCGGGCCGTCTTCAGGAGCGCCGCGGCCACGATGCGGCCGCCGATCTGGCGGTAGACCGCGGCCAGCTCGGCCGCGGTGGGGCTGTGGAAGAAGTGGGCCGGGCTCGTGGCCAGCTGGGCCAGCAGGGCGCCATCGGCATCGCTGCCCAAGGCTATGGCGTAGACCTCCATCCCCGCGGCGCGCACCGCGTCCAGAATGGGGAAGATGGCCGAGATGTCCGGTCCGCTGCGGTGGCGCCCGTCCGTCATGAAGACAATGACCCGCGCCGCGCCCGGACGCCCGTCCGGGCCTTGAAGCTCCGAGCGGGCCATCTCCAGAGCGTCGACCAGATTGGTGCCCGTCTCGTCCGTGAGGCCGGCGATGGCAGCCCGCAGCGCCGCCTGGTCGCCGGTCAAGCCCAGGATCTTCGTTGCCGTGGCGCTGATGGCCACGACGCCCACGTGGACCTGCGCGGGATCCACGCTGTCCACGAACTCCAGCGCCGCCTGGCGTGCCGCCTCCAGCTTGTTGTCCGTGCGCATGGAGAACGAACGGTCGATGACCAGGATGACGTCCGCCGCTCGTTCGAGCTCCGGGCACGACCCGTCCACGCGCAAGGTGACCGTCACCTCGTCTCCCAGCGGGATGGCGGCCGGAGCGGCCGTCTTGCCCACCGTGACGGCGCAGGCGTCGGCCGGTGCCTGCGCCCCCACCCGGACGGCCCCCTCCCGCCCGGCATGAAGAAACAGGACCATGGTGCCGACCAAGGCGGTCGCGGCGGCCATGGCCCCGATGGTGACGTATCTGCGACGCATGTTCGAACCTCCAGCGCTTCGTGTCGGGTGGTTTGGTTCCGACGTGCCGTGGCGCGCCTACCTTACGTCGAGTCGCCGGCCGCGTCTGCCTCTCCCGCCGGCCCGGCGGCCTTGACTCGCGCCGCCCGGACGGGCACACTGGCCGGGCGGGTGAGCGCCGGCGCGGCTCGCCCGTCAGCATTCGCGCGGCGCCACGACGAGCGAGCCATGAAGCCGGATCCAGCCGACCTGCCGTTCCGCTCCGCCGCGGAGGAAGTGGATGCCGCCGACCGCTGCGGAGCGTCGCCACAGACGCTGTCGCCGTCGTTCCGCCTGGCCTTCAGAGACGGCGACTTCCTTCTGCGCAACGAGCTGCGGCCCGTGCGGCTGCAGCTGGAGCTTCTCAAGCCCGAGCTCATCCTGAACGAGCACGGCATCGACGGCACCATTGTCCTTTTCGGCGGAGCGCGCGTGCGTGAGCCGGCGACCGCACGCACCCTGGTGGCGGAGGCCGAGGCGGCCGTAGCCGCGGCGCCCGGCGACCCGGCAGCCCTGCGGACGCTGGAGCGCGCTCGGCGCATGGAGGACCTGTCGCACACCTACGACCAGGCGCGGCGGCTGGCGTACCTGGCGTCATCGGCGGACGGGCCGCGGCTGTCCGTGGTCACCGGCGGCGGCCCCGGCATCATGGAGGCCGCCAATCGCGGCGCCTATGACGCCGGCGCCAAGAGCGTGGGGCTCAACATCGTGCTGCCGCACGAGGAGAAGCCCAATCCGTACGTGACGCCGGAGCTGTGTTTTCGGTTCCACTACTTCGCCATCCGCAAGATGCACTTCCTGCTGCGCGCCCGGGCCCTGGCCGTCTTCCCGGGCGGGTTCGGCACGCTGGACGAGCTGTTCGAGACGCTGACCCTGATCCAGACGGGCAAGATCGACCGAGTGCCGCTGCTGGTCTTCGGGCGGTCGTTCTGGGAGCGCGTGCTCGACCTGCAGGCTCTGGTGGAAGACGGCACCATAGGCGACGAGGACCCGGCCCTGCTCACGTACGTCGACTCGGCCGACGAGGCTTGGCAGATCATCGTCGAGCACACGGCACGGCGGGCCTGATGCCGCGGTCGTGAGCGGCGCCTATCCGGTGCCGGCCGCACGGCGGCGCGTTGAGCTGATCGAGCGCCGCTCGCGCTTTGTGGCCACGGTGGACCGCAGCGCCAGCGTTGCCGACGCGCGCAGCCTGATCGAGGAGATGCGGGCCGAGATGCCCGGCGCCTCCCACCACCCGTACGCCTTCTGCGTGGGCTTCGGCGCCAGCGTCACCTGCGGCGCCGGCGACGACGGCGAGCCGCCGGGCACGGCCGGCAGGCCGGCGCTGGCCGTGCTGCGCGGCAGCGGCCTGGGCGATGTCTGTCTGGTGATCAGCCGCACCTTCGGCGGCACCAAGCTGGGCGCCGGCGGGCTGGTGCGGGCCTACACCGCGGCGGCCCAGCTGGCGCTGGCCCAGGTGCCGCGAACGCTGAAGCAGGACCTCCGTCGCGCGCGGCTGACGGTACCGCACGCCCTCTACCCGGTCGTGGGCCGCCTGGTGGCCGCCTACCAGGGCGAGGTGGCGGAGGCGGCGTTCGGTGCGGAGGTGACGTTGCATCTGCGGCTGCCGTCCGACCGTCTGGACGGCCTTTCCGCGGCGCTGGCGGAGCTCACGGCCGGGCGCGCGGAACTGCGCACGGAGACTGCCGCCGACGCCTGAGACCCAGCCGCCCACGCCGATCAGTCGAACCAATCCGCGCCGGCCGCACCGCGACCGGTCCGCGTGCTGCCGGCTACCAGCCCCTGCCGCCGCCGCGGCGCGTGCTGGACGGCCGGCCGCCCGACCGCGAGCCCGAGGGGCGCGTGCCCCACTGGCTGCCGCGCGACGGCCGCGACCCGCTCCCGGTGTTGAAGCCGCCGAAGATGATGGGGCCCGGCCCGCGCGACGCCGGCACGCGCGGCACCGTCCACTCCGATCGGGGCCGGTACACCGGCCGCGCCTTCTCCGCCCGCGCCACGGCGGCGGCCATGACGTCGTAGGCCGTGTCGGCCAGCCGGGTGCCGCGCCGGTAGCCCTCCGCAGCCCGGTCGAGCGCCTCCGCGCGGGCGGCGTCCTCCCATCGTTCCGCGGCGGCGGCTCGTTCGGCGGCCTCGCCCAGCGCCGCCCGCGCCTCGCCGACGCGCTCCGGGCCCTCCGCGCCGACGTCGCCGCCGTGCGAAGCCAGGTAGCGCTCGGCGCGGTCCAGGGCCGCCTCGGCGTCCGACTTGTCGGCCGCGAGCTGCCGGCGCAGGGCGTCCATGCGCTCCTGCTGCGCGCGCACGTCGGCCGCGGCCTCGTCCACGGCCCGCGCCGCGTCGTGAGCGCGCCGCAGCACCGCGATCCAGTCCGGTCTGGGCTCGTGCATGGCCAGCCGCAGGGCCTCCAGCTCTCGTTCGGCCGCATCCAGCCTCGCGTCCGGCGCCGGCGAGACGTCCGGGTCCACGTCCGGCTGCCGCAGGTGCGCCCGGGCCGCCGCGAGGGCGGCGCGCACCCCGTCCAGCGCCCCGTCGGCCTCCTCGCGCGCACGGTCCAGGAAGGCCAGCCGCTGCCGCACGGCCGCCACCAGGCGCTCGGCGCGCTCGATCTCCGCGCGGACCTCCGCCAGGCTGGCCAGCGCGCCGGCCGCCACGTCCACCCCAAACGCCTCGGGCCGCGCCTCCGCCAACCGCCCCAGCATGGCCGCCGCGGCGTCCAGGCTTTCCTCGGCCTCCGAGCCGTTGCCGCGCACGTCGGACCAGCTGCTCTCCGCGTAGCTCTCGAGCCGCGGCCACAGCAGCGCCACGGCGCCCACGGCCTCGTCGGCCGCGCGCAACGCCGCCGGCAGCGCGCCCACTTGTTCGGCCACCGCCTGCGCGCCTTCGGCCAGGCGCCCGGCGCTCACCCGCTGCCCGGCCGTCAGGGCCGCCTCGCCGTCGTCCGCCAGGCGCTCCGCCACAGCAACCGCGGCCGCGGCCGGCGGCAGGTCCAGCCCCTCGGCGTCGCGGGCGTAGGATGCGGTCGCCGCCTCCACGGCGCCGCGCGCCGCTACCAGCAGCACGGGCGCCCGGTCTTCCAGATACTCGGCGTGGTCGGCGTCGCGTTCCAGCTGCTCCACGTAGACCTCTAGCGCCTCCAGCTCCGCGCGCGGCTCCGCCAGGTGCCGGTCGATCTCCTCACCCGTCCCCTCTCCGGCCGCGATCCCGGCCCGCAGCTGCTCGGACCGCTGCTCGAGGGCCGTCCGCCGCTCCACCATGGCCTGATGGCGGCGGTGGAGATCCAGGATGGCCTCGTCACCCATGGACTCGTGCGCCAGCACCAGTCGCGCCAACGCCTGGCTCTCGGGCTTCAGGCGCTGCCCCAGCGCCGCCAGCCGGCGCTCGAAGTCCCGCAACGCCTCCGCGCCGCTGACCGGCCCGGTCTCGACGGCCGCCTGGCGCCGGCGCCGCAGCAGGAGCCAGCCGCCGCCCGCCGCCGCCAGGGCCGCCGCGGCGGCAACGAGCCCGGCATCGCCGGCGCCGGCGCCGCCGGCGGTCAGCTGCCGCTCGACCTCCTGGAAGCTGGCCGTGAACGCTCCGGTCACGTTGCCGTCGCGCAGCGCCTGCACCATGGGCGCGGTGGCCCGGTCGGCGTCCAGCCTATCGGCACGGGGGTTGCCGGCGGCAAAGAAGAAGCCCACGAACCGCGGCTCGCGGCACACCAGCCAGGCCACGCTGTCGTCGTACATGCCGCCTGGGTGCGGGGCCAGGCCGTAGTGCACCAGGGCCAGGTCCAGATAGGATTCCGGGTCGGGCCGACAGTCGTCTACGAGGACGATCACGCCCTCCAGGCCGTGGGGCGCGAAGCGCTCCTGGAACTCGGCCGTCAGGCGCGGCTCGCTGAGCACCATGTCGGTGCCGTTGGCCACCAGCCCCTGTCTGGGCGGGAATGGCGACTGGGCCGCGACGGGCACCGCGGCCGACCCCGCACCGGCCAGGCTCAAGGCCAGCGCCAGCGCCGCCGGCAGCCTCCAGCCCGGCCGCCACGTGGGCCGGTGGGCGGCGGCCACCAACTCGGGACACGGTCTGCCGGTCATGAGATCGGGCTCCTAAGGCTATCCTGCGGCGGCGCGCTGGAGGCTAGCATCCGACCGACGGTGCGGCAAGGCGCGGCCGGCCCGCGAGGCGAGCGCGCCGCTACCCGCGGGGCAACCTTGGTAGTAGAATCGTTGGCTTGGCCGCAGCCCGGCCGCTTTCCACAGCCATGCGCCACCGCTTCCGCCTCACGTTTCGTCTGCTGGGCTTCCTCCGCCCCTACCGGGCGCAGGCCGCTCTTGCGTACGCCTCGATGGTGGTGGTCACGGGCCTGAACCTGGCCATGCCCGCCGTGCTGGGCTGGGTGGTGGACGTGGCCCTGGTCCCGTCCGCGGGCGGTGACGGCGCGTCGTTCCCGGCCTGGCTTCCTGGCGCGGGGCAGCTGCAGGCGGCCGCCGCGGGCGACGGACGGGCGCTGCTGGTGGGTGCGGCCGCGCTGCTCGTGGCAATCGCGGTGCTGAGGGCCCTGTTCGCCTTCGCGCAGCTGTTCCTGAGCGCGTGGCTGGGCGAGCGGACGGCCTACGACATCCGCAACCGCTATTTCCGGCACGTGCAGCACCTGTCGTTCGGCTTCCACGACCGCTCGCAGACGGGCGACCTCATGAGCCGCGCCATCACCGACATCCAGAAGGTGCGGCAGTTCCTGGGCGACGGGTTGGTGGAGGCGGTGAACATCCCGGTGCTCTTCGGCCTGGTGTTCGTGATCCTGTTGCGGCTCCACGCCGGCCTGGCGCTGGTGGCCATGCTGCCCATGCTCCTCCTGACGCTGCTCACGCTGCGCTTCAGCCAGATCATCGAGCCGCGCTTCAAGGCGGTGCAGGAGCAGGAGGGCGTCTTGAGCGCCCGGGCCCAGGAGAACTTCAGCGGCATGCGCGTCATCAAGGCCTTCGCTCGCGAGCCTCACGAGATCGAGCGCTTCGGCGAAGAAAACGAGGCCTTCTACCGCAGGCGCATCCGGGTGATCTCCGCCTTTGCCGACTACTTCCCGGCCATGTCGGCGGTGGCCTTGCTGGCCATGGTGGCGGTGATCTGGGTAGGCGGCAACATGGTCCTGGCCGGCACGCTGACGCTGGGCACGTTGGTCAGCTTCAACCTGTACGTGGTCATGCTGGCGGCGCCGGCGCAGAACCTGGGCTTCCTGGTCAACCGCGCCGGCGAGGCCGTGGCCGGCGGCCGGCGCCTGTTCGAGATCCTGGACACCGCCAGCGACATCCAGGAGAAACCCTACGCCGTGGCTTTGCCGACCATCGCGGGCCACGTGCGCTTCGAGAACGTGTGCTTTGGCTACGGCGACCGCCAGGTGCTGCGCGACGTCTCGTTCGATGCCCCGCCCAACACCATCGTGGCCCTGTTCGGCCCCACCGGCAGCGGCAAGTCCACGGTGGTCAGCCTGATCCCGCGCTTCTACGACGCCGACCGGGGCACGGTGCGCATGGACGGCCACGACGTGCGCGACGTCACCCTGGACAGCCTGCGTGGCCAGGTGGCTACGGTGCTCCAGGAGACGTTCCTGTTCTCCGCCACCATCCGCGACAACGTCGCCTTCGGCCGGCCGGACGCAACCGACGAGGAGGTGGAGGACGCGGCGCGCGCGGCCCGCGCCCACGAGTTCATCACCGCGCTTCCGGAGGGCTACCAGACGCTGATCGGCGAGCGCGGCATCACGCTCTCGGGCGGGCAGCGCCAGCGCATCGCCATCGCCCGGGCTCTGCTGACGGACCCGCGGGTGCTGGTGCTGGACGACGCGACCAGCGCCGTGGACACGGAGACAGAGCACGAGATCCAGGCCGCGCTGGGGGAGCTGATGCGCGGCCGCACCACCTTCGTGATCGCCCAACGGCTGCTCACGTTGAAGCGCGCGGACGTGGTGCTGGTGATGGACGACGGCGCCATCGTGGAGCGTGGGACGCACGACGAGCTGGTGGCGGCCGGCGGGCTGTACGGGCGGATCTACGACCTGCAGCTGCGCGATCAGGAGACGCTGGCGGAGTCCGACAGGGGCGCGGCCCGGTGAGCGACCACCGGGAGACCCCGCGGGATCGGCGGCGCGGCGACGAGCCGGCGCTGGACGAGATCTTCGGCAGCGAGCAGGCCGACAACCGCTTCAAGGCGGTGGACCGGCGGCTGCTGCGCCGCTTGCTCGCGTATGTCGCCCCGTTCCGCGCGGCGCTGCTGGTGGCCATCGGCCTCATGGCGCTGTCCAATGCCGCCTCGGTGGCGGTGCCGCATCTGGTCGGCTACGCGGTCGACGTGGTGGCGGACGCGCTCGGGCCGGCGGCCGGCGCGGACGCCGCCTCGCGCCGCCTGGGCTGGGCCGTGGTCGGGGTGCTGGCGATGATCGGCCTGGACTGGGTCACGAATCGCTCCCGGCTGTATATCCTGGCCGACATGGGCACGCGGGTGGTGGTAAACATCCGCATGGACATGTACCGCCACCTGCAGGCGCTGTCCATCCGCTTCTACGACAACTACAAGGTCGGCCGGCTGATGAGCCGCGTGATGGGCGACGTGTCGGTGCTCCAGGACTTCGTGACCTGGTCCATCGTAGGCACGTTCCGCAGCCTGTTCACGCTGGTGTTCATCGCGGTCACGCTGTTCGCGCGCAACGCGCAGCTGGCGACACTGGTGCTGGTGGTGATCCCGGTCATGGCGGTGCTCACGCGGTCGTGGAGCGCCCGCGCGCGGCAGGCGTGGCGCGAGGTCCGGCGGCGCATCGCCATCATCAACGGCTACCTGAACGAGAACGTGACCGGGGTACGGGTGGTCAAGAGCTTCGCCCGCGAGTCGGTGAACGCGCGCACGTTCGAGAGGCTCAATCGGCGCCACCTGGAAGCCAACGTGCACGCGGCGCGCCTGGCGGCGCTGTTCTTCCCCACCGTCGACGTGCTGGGCACGGTAGCGGTGGCCATGGTGGTGCTGTACGGGGCGCTGGCGCCCGGGCGCGCGCTCAGCCCGGGCGACCTGACGGCGTTCGTGCTGCTGGTGGAGCGCTTCTTCGAGCCCATACGCGAGCTGTCGCGCCGCTACAACCAGCTGCTCGCCAGCATGGCGGCCGGGGAGCGCATCTTCGAGCTGGTGGACCTGACGCCGGAGGTGCGCGACGCGCCGGACGCCCTGGCGCTGCCGCCGGTGACGGGCCACGTGGTGTTCCAGGACGTCTGGTTTGGCTACGACGGGCCGCCCGTGCTCAGGGGCATCGACCTGGAGGTTCCCGCCGGCACCACGCTGGCGCTGGTGGGCGAGACCGGCGCCGGCAAGAGCAGCCTCATCAACGTGGTGGGGCGCTTCTACGACATCCAACGCGGCCGCATCACCATAGACGGCCACGACATCTCGCGCGTCACCATGGCCTCGCTGCGCTCGCAGCTGGGCATCGTGCTGCAAGAGACGTTCCTGTTCAGCGGTTCGGTGGGCGACAACATCCGTTTCGGGCGCCTGGACGCCACCCAGGCCGAGGTAGAGGCGGCCGCGCGCGCGGTGGGGGCGCACGGCTTCATCACCGCCCTGCCTGACGGCTACGACAGCGAGGTCGGCGAGCGCGGCGTGAGCTTGTCGGTGGGACAGCGCCAACTGGTGGCGTTCGCGCGCGCCCTGCTGGCCGACCCGCGCGTGCTGATCCTGGACGAGGCCACCTCCAGCGTGGACACGGAGACGGAGCTGGCCATCCAGGCCGCCCTCCAGCGGCTGCTGTCGCGCCGCACTGCCATCGTGGTGGCGCATCGACTGAGCACCATCACGAGGGCCGACCAGATTGCGGTGGTCCATGACGGGCGCGTGGTGGAGCGCGGCACGCACGCGGAGCTGATTGCCGCCCGCGGCGCGTACTACCGGCTGTACGCCATGCAGTGGGCGCGGGCCGCGGGCGCCTGACGGCACCTTGTCGGCCGCCGCGAGCTAGCGGGCCGTTCAGGCTCCTCTCATGCCCGGCTCAGGCGCCCGAGTAAGATGGCTGGAAGACGGGCGTCGTACGTACGGAAGCCCGCGGCAGGGCGCTAGTGGGACATTCCAGATGCCGGCGGGCAGGTCGGGAGGCTGCGGTAGCGGCATGCAATCCGCGGCACAGGGCTTGACCGGACGGAGGAGTTGTGCTATTATACGGTGCTTGCCGGCTGGAGTAGCCCCGCGCCCTGCCAGGCGCGGTGCAGGCGGGCATTTTTGTTGCACGGAAGCGTTGAAGGGGGCAATCAGGCACATGTGGCGAGATCTAAGCGAAGACGTGCTGGAGGCCCTCCTCGAGCGGACCGACGAGGCCGGTGCGCTGTCCACGGCCGACATCGTGGAGTTGTGGCCGGAGGCGGCGGAGGATCTGGAGGCCGCGTTCGAATACCTGGAGGCCAAGGGCTTCGACATCGACTACGACACGGCCGACGCGGCCGACGGCGCCCAGCCGCACGTGGTGGACTTCGAGGGCATCGACTCGGACGACTCCATCAGCCTGTACTTCCGGGAGGTCGGGACCATCGACCTGCTGGACGCGGCGGACGAGGTAGATCTGGCCAAGCGCATCGAGGCCGGCCGCGACGCGGGTCTGGCGCTGGAGGAGCAGGAGGGTGACCACACCGGCCGCGCCCGCTCCGAACTGGAGCGCCTGGTGGCGGACGGCGAGCAGGCCAAGCGCGAGCTCACCCAGGCCAACAGCCGCCTGGTCATCAGCATGGCCAAGCGCTATCTGGGCCAGGGCGTGCCGTTTCTTGATCTGATCCAGGAGGGCAACCTGGGCTTGATGCGCGCGGTGGAGAAGTTCGACTGGCGCCGCGGCAACAAGTTCTCCACCTACGCCACGTGGTGGATCCGGCAGTCGCTGACGCGCGGCCTGGCCGACCAGGGCCGCACCATCCGCGTGCCGGTGCACATGAACGACCGCATCCGCAAGGTGTACGCGGTGGCGCACGCGTTGGAGACGGAGCTGGGGCGGCGCCCGTCGGCGGAGGAGATTGCCGCCGAGCTGGACATGGACCTGGAGAAGGTGGAGCTGGCGCTCAAGGCCAGCCGCCGCAGCGTGAGCCTGGAGAAGCCGGTCGGGCACGAGGGCGAGAGCGAGCTGGGGCAGTTCATTGAGGACGAGACCAGTCTGGACCCGCTGGAGACGGCGTCGCTGGACCTGTTGCGCAGCGACGTGGAGGACATCCTGCAAGGCCTGACGGCGCGCGAGCAGCGGGTGCTGGAGCTGCGCTACGGGCTGCGCGGGCACCGCGCGTACACGCTGAAGGAGGTGGGCAAGATCTTCGGCCTGACGCGCGAGCGGGTACGGCAGATCGAGAAGGAGGCGCTGCGCAAGCTGCGGCACCCCAGTCGGGCGCGGGCGCTGATGGCCTACCTGAACTAGCGGCGGAGCAAGCGCGCCGGGGGGGCGTAAGACGAGCCGGAGGCGCGACATCTAGAGAGGCGCAGGGCGCCGGTCTCCGACCGACGCAGGGCGTTGACGACGAGCCGAGCGGGCCACCATGGCCCGCTCGGTTGTTGTTGTCGCTTGCCCACCGCGCGCGGCCTGCCGGGCGGTCCTTTGGCGCCGCCCCCGGCCACGGCCTACAATTCGGCCTGCCCTGGGGGGTCGTCTAACGGCAAGACAGCGGACTTTGAATCCGCCAATCCGGGTTCGAATCCCGGCCCCCCAGCCTTGGTTTTGCGGGCTTCTCCCGCCCTTTGCTCCTCACTCGCCCAGAGCCGTACCCTAGTTCTACCCTAGTTCGATCCCAGAACGCGGTCGATCGCACCCATGTCGCGGTCCAGCGACGCGGGTAGCGTGTACGCGTAGCTCTCCGTCACGCTGAGCGTCGAGTGGCCCATGAGATCGCGGATGCGCTCGAGGGGAACGCCGTCGTCCTGCAGGAGGGCGGCGAAGACCCGACGAAGCGCGTGCCAGCGCAACGGTCGAAGCTCCTTGCGGACCAGCTGTGTCTGGAAGACCTTGGTCACGGCTGGTCCGGCTCGGATTGCGCCATTCTTTCCCGGGAACACAAGGTCGAGGTCCTGCCAATCCCGACCAGCCAGCGCCTGATCCTCGGCCTCCTGCGCCCGGGCCAGCTCGAGCGCAGCGAGCGCCATGTCCGACAGCCGGAGTCGCCGCTGGGATCGAGCCGACTTCGGCTTCGCCAGGACTCGGCGGCCCTTCTGCATGTCTACGGCGTGCCGGATCGTTACCGCCCGG
>Ga0209498_1002221_pt1 | contig 11797 bp, 5 predicted proteins | sample WalLakDeSediment_FD_184131 | JGI IMG/M metagenome (GOLD analysis project Ga0209498, IMG submission 184131) | Lake sediment microbial communities from Walker lake, Nevada to study Microbial Dark Matter (Phase II) - Walker Lake 11/02/13 Deep... | ecosystem: Environmental > Aquatic > Freshwater >...
GTCGCTTGGTCCAGGACGGCGTTGGTCGGGTTGGACAACTGCACGGTGAACTGCTCGCTCGCCCCTTCGTCTATGATGTCGCCGAAGATGGGGACGCTGATTGGCTGGCTGGTCTGGCCGGGGCTGAAGGTGAGGGCGCCGCTGGTGGCGCTGTAATCAGCGGGGGCAACGGCTGTTCCATTCACCGTCGTATAAGCCACAGTCACGGTATTCGGGCTGGCCGGAGAGAGCGTCACAGTGAAAATCATCTGCTGCACGCCGCTGTTGCCCTCCGTCAGGCTCATGTCGTTGACGCTCAAAGTGGGCAGACCGTCATCATCAATGATTGTGCCAACGGCCGTGCCGATCAAAATCGTCGCCCCGTTGCTGTTGCTCAGCTGGACAAAGAAGGTTTCGTCCAGCTCATCCACGCTGTCGGCGACCACGGGCACGCTGATGGTTCGCGTTATCTGGCCTGCGGCAAAGGTGAGCGTGCCGCTGGTGGCGGTGTAGTCGGCGGGAGCAACGGCCGTGCCATCCACCGTCGCGTAATCCACAGTGACAGGCTGGCTGCCGGCGGGGGCGAGGGTAACGGTGAAAATGGCCGTGCTCATCCCGCCCGTTCCTTCCAGTAAAGAGGTGTCGGCGATGACAAGCTGCCGCTCCGCCTCTACCGCGCCGATGTCGCAAACGGCCGTGCCGCTGTTGTCGCCATCAAACGGCCGGAGAACGCCGCGCTGGTCGGTGGCCGGGCAGTTGGCGTTGCTGCCCCCTTCGATGGCCGGGCTGCCGGGGCGCAGGGCGTGGGTGGGCGTGGGGCCGCCATAATCGCCCAGAGGCATCAGCAGCGGGTCCACCCCCTGCTGGTCGCCCGGCTGCGTCAGATTACATTCAAAATCGCTGCTCAAATTATGTCCGGCGGAGAGGATGCCGCCAGAGGAGCATTGCCGTTCCGCATTATTGGCAACCAGACTGTTGCTCAGGGTCGCTGCCGCGCCGCTGACCATCGCCACGCCATTCTGCCCGATACCAGCCGTGTTGGTGCGCCGATTGTCGGCGATGGCGCTGTTGTGGATGGCAAAATCGACCCCCGTCCCCGCCGCAAAAAGGCCGCCGTAATTGCCGCTGGCGACGTTGCCGCTGACGGTGCTGTTGCGCAGGGTAGAGACGCCGGTCGCCTGGTTGAAGATAGCGCCGCCGCTGCCGGCCAGATTGTCCATGATGGTGACGCGCTCCAGCAGCGCTTCGCCACTGTTGCTCAACATCAGGCCGCCGCCCGCGTAGGTGGCGTTGTTGCCGCGAATAATGCTATCCACCACATAGAGGGGACGGGAGACGTTGAGGCCGCCGCCCCCCCCGCCACTGCCCAACGCCTGGTTGTTGGCGATGAGCGAATGGGTGATGGTGATGGCCCCGGACACGAAATAATGATAGATGCCGCCGCCGCCTTCGGCCGTGTTGCTGATGATCTGGCTCTGATCAATGGTCAAGAAGCCGGTGGTGAAGATGCCGCCGCCTAGCCCGCTGCTGCCGGAGGTGGCATTATTCTGGATCACAACGTATTGCAGCAGGGCGTTGACGCCGGAGCCGACCTGCACGCCGCCGCCGCCGCTGACAAAGATGTTGGAGGATTCGGGAGTACGGCCGTTTTGGATGGTGAGATGGCGTAGGGTGGTATCAGAGCTAAGGATGAAGACACGGCCGTTTTGCCCCCCATCCACAATTGTCGTCGCCGCGTCCGCGCCGATCAGCGTCAGCCGTCGGTTGATGAGGATGTTGCTCTCGTGGTACGTCCCGGCCGCAATCTGGATGGTGTCGTCGTCGCTGGCTTTGGTAACGGCCGCGCCGATGGTGGCGCAAGCGGTGGCCGGGGAGAGGCAGTCGTTGGCGTCGTCGCCGCCGGGGGCGACGTGCCAGGTGGCCAGCGGCGCGGCCTGGGCGGGCGCACCTGCCAGCCAACCCAGGGCCAGCAGCCCGACCAGGGCGCACAAAATGGGTAGGAAAAGGGTGATTCGGTTGGGGGCGTTCATGTTCTGTTCTCCAGGAAGCTAGAGCTAGAGGAGAAGATCTCATCTAGCTCTAGCTCTCGCTCTCGCTTGTAGAGTGAATGCGCTGAGGCCGAGGGTGGCCAGCAGGATGAGCGGGACCAAGCAGCCAGCTCAAAAAAACGGTTATAGCGATAACTGCCAGGCTTTTGCCAGAAAGGAGGTTTTTACGGTAATTGTTCATGTCCATTTAATCCGCTGATGCGTTCAGGCGTAAAGCCACCAGAAGTGACCACGCTCTGGTTGTGATCGAATAGACCCCAGTTTTGCACTATCTGCCCCCCAATCGTGAGCGCGTATCCGGCCGGCGGGGCGGTGAAGGCGGCCAGATCCAGGGTCAGGTCGCCCGTTATGGTCCGGTTAGCCGCGCCCAGCGCCAGGCTGGTGTTGCCGTTATGCCATTCCACATGGACGTGGTGGGGCACGCCCGGCCCGCTGCTGGCATTGGCTGCCCATTCGGCTCCGGCCGTGTAGGGACCGCTGGTCCGGTAAATCAGGGTCGCCTGAGAGCCATAGCTGGGAGCCTGTTCCACGAAGCCGCCAAAGAGAATGGCCAGCTCTTCGGCAATCAAGATATCGGCCTGAAAGCGGACGCCAACACCCTCAATCGCTACCTTGCCCAATTTCACCGGACCAGTGACCTGGTGAACGGCCGTGCCAAATTGAGCCACAAATAGCAGCGTCCCGCCGCCGTGGTGAAACTGCCCCCGGTTTGCCAGACCTGGCGCGCCGGCGTCGCCGCTGAAGGCCAGGCTGTAGCCATTCAAATCGAAGACGCCGCCTGGCTCAATAGCCAGACGGTAGACGGCCTTAGGCGGATTGTTGTTCAGGGTCACGGTATGGCCCTGGTGAATGGTCGCCCGATCATTGGCGGATTGGCCCGGGTAACGGCCGTCGCAATCACCCCAGATCGTTACATCTGACCAGCTGCCGCTCCGCAGCGAATGGCAATCATGGGGTTGAGCGGTCGGCGACCAGGCCAGCCAGAAGGCCAGCGGGATTGAGACGAGAAAAGTGAATAAGACTATTTTGTGGTTCATAATTTCTGTTTCCTGAGTTTTGAAACCATTGTAAGCGGCCAGCGATCAGAAACCGATCACAGACGCTCAGTAAGCGTCTGAAAATTACCTGGCCCAGACTGGAGCAACCTTGAAGATTGCTCCAGTCTTAAAAAAGTTGAAAAACCGCCAGGTCAAGTCGGAAATTCTGGACAAAGCGACTCAGGCGCCCGTAGCCCACGTCATTTGGCGGGCGGCTTGGGGCATAGGCGGCATGATGGGGCGGCGAACAGCCCGGCCAGCCGCCAACGGCCGCGGCGCAGTCGCCGATTCGGCCGCCAGGAAATCAAACAAGTTCTGCAAGACAGTCTTATTCCCCAGTCCCCGCCGATGACCCAACCGGTCGGTGCCGACGAACTGCGCCCCGGCCCAACTGCGAGCCACGGCCTGGCCCACGGCGTAAGGAATCAACAAGTCGTCCCGGTCATGAATCACCAGCCCTGGTCGAGGCAAGTAACGCGCCGCCTTAATGGCGCTGCATTCAGCCAGCGGCATACCCACCCGTTGGGTAATTTGCCGCCTTAACCGTTCGACGGCTGCCGGGGAAAGCTGGGCGATAGCGGCAAAAATCTCTACCTGCTGCTCCAGATCGCGCATGGGCGAGAGCAGAACGACTTTTTCAGGGGCGAGGTGGGGGACGCGGGCCAGGGCCACGGCCGTCGCTGCGGCGCCATAGGAATGGGCAATCACCCCATCAAACGGCCCATGCTCAACCAGAGAGGCCTGAATCGCTTCGCTGGCGTCAAGCAGGTGGGTTTCGGCCGCCGGAGACAAGCCGTGTCCTGGCAGATCAAGCGCCGTGACCTGGTAGCCCTGCGCCAGCAGCGGCCGGATCAGGGGCAGCATCCGCCCGGTGTGGCTCTCCCAGCCGTGAACGACCAGAATCGAGGGGCCGTCGTTTTGCCAGCGCCAACCGGCCAACCGCTGCCCGCGATGATTAACCGTAATCGGCTGCGCGCCGGCCGGTAAGCGAGATTCATAAGCGGCCTCTTTTTTGCGTCGCGGCGTCAAGAACTTGGTCAGCATCAAATTCGTTACCAGAGCGGGGGCAACCCGCTCTACAACCTGCATCGCCGCCACAAACAGCTTTAGTCCCAGGGACAGTTTCGTTACGTCCGCTTTACACTCTTTGATCGAAACATTCTCTTGCGTCATCATGCACCTCGCTTAGATTAGAACCCAATAATCTGTCTGTCCGGCAGGCCGGGATTCTGTATCCAGAAGCCCGACCTGCTCAGAACATGAACTAACAGGAGTGTAAAACAGAAAACGGCCGTTTCTGTCCTAGAAAACGGCCGTTTTGTCCTGACTTGTAACCAAACAAAGAGGCCGCGTAAAAACGCGGCCTCTTTCCAGACAAGGATCGGCAGAGCAGAACGGAACGCAGACAGCTAGTCCGCACCCCACATCTGTTTAGCCCACGCCAAAGGCGCCGGGGTCCACCGTCAACGTCTTGATGAAGCCCTGGAAATAGCTGTTGCTCTGCGGCGAATAGCCAAAGTAAATGGTCGTCGCGCTCAAATCCAGCATCAGGCCCGCCGGGATCGTCGCTGGATTCCCGGCCGCCGCCGCCCCATTGTTGGTGAAGAGTGTCTTGTAGCTGCCGTTCCTCTGCCACTTAAACTCGGCGCGCAGCTCAAAGGGGAACGCCTGGGCGCTGCCGCTGCTGCTGGCAAGCGCTCCATCCACGCGCAAAAGCTGGCTGACCGTGCCCGCTCCCACCAGCGCCAGCCCGTGTTGGATGCCGGGATGATAGAAAGTAGGCAGCGGCGCGTTCAGCGGCGCATTGTTGGCGATGGCGATCTGCCCCTCGGCCCAGGCGGTGCGCACCGGCGCAAACTGGGGCGCATTCAGCAGCCCGTTGCTGACCTGGGCGATTTTTTGGGCCATGTCCGGCTGTTCGCAGGCAATAGATTCCTGGCCGCTGAACTCGGCGATGCCCTGGCTGATTTGCAGATTGCCGCTGACGGTGCAGTTGAGCGGCTCAGTATGGGATGTTACCAGAGAGGCCGGGCCATTCGCCGGTTTGTACCAGATTTCTGTGGTCAGTTCGACGAGGGGCTGGTTGTTGGGGAAAGAGAGCGTCACCAGCCATTGGGCAAAGTGGTAGCCACTGCCGGAAGCGGCCGTTGGCCGCGCCGCCATCAAGCTAACGGCCGCCAGCCCGATACAGGCCAGGACCACCCACCGCCACCGCCGCGCCGGACGCAAAGTTCCCACTGTCAAACCATTCAAGTTGTTCATGTTCTGTCTCCTGTTGAGCTAAAGCGAGAGCGAGAGCTAGAGGGAGCGCCTTACTCTAGCTCTCGCTCTAGCTCTAACTCTAACCATACTAAATAAACGATCAGAAAAAGATCAGGCCGCGTGGCTGCTTATGACCAACGCTATAAGATATGATAAACTCTGTCGGGAAACGGCCGTCCTGATTTTAGGCGTTTTTGTCCCGATTTAGGTATCCATCAGATGAACACCGCCTCCGTCGAACAGTATTACGAACAAATCCGCCTGGCGCTGAATAATTTCGACGATCCCGCCTGGCTGGGCGCCGAGTCGCCGTTGGCCGCCCCTTACTTCCTGGGCGATCTACTGCCAGCGGCCGACCCGTCGCTCGCCGGCCGGGGCGCCGCCCTGCGCCAGGCGCTGTTCCAGGCCGCCGACCGGCTCTGGAACGGCGATCCCCCCGCCAGCCGTGAAGAACTGGAAGAAGCGGTCAACGAGGAGCGGCGGGAGATGGGCAACAAGGGCGCGCGCTACGCCTACCTGCTGCTGGAGCTGCGCTACTTTCGCCGCTATTTCCGCCCGCTGCTCTTCCCCAAGCCGACGCAGGAAGCGGACATCCGCGAATACCTGGGCGTGGGGCGCGGCCCTTACTTCAACCATCTGAAGACGGCGCGGCAGCTGTTGGGGGATGCGCTGCTGGAGCTGGCGCGCCCGGCCCTGCGGCTGGAACGGCCGCCCCAACTGCGCCATCAGCTCATCGGCCGCAACGATTTATTGCAAACCATCCTGACCCATCTGCGCGCTGGGGAAGCGGTCGCCCTCAGCGGCCCCAGCGGCGTGGGCAAGACCAGCCTCAGCGCCGCCATTTGCCAGGAGTGGGCAGTGGCGACGGCCGTTTTCTGGTACACCCTCCGCCCGGCCATCAACGACCAGGTAGAGAGCCTGCTCTTCGCCCTGGGCGCCTTCTGCCACCAGCGGGGCGCGTCCAACCTCTGGCGGCAGCTGGTCGCCGATGGCGGTCAGATTGGCAGCCGGGATGTAGCCCTGGCCCACCTCCGCGCCGACCTCCACGACCTGCCCCAACCACCCCTGCTCTGCTTCGACGAGCTAGACCATCTGCAAAGCCTGCCGGAGGAGATAACCCCGGCGCAGCAAGCCTGGATCGAACTATTGGGCGATTTGCGCCAGCATTGCCCGCTGCTCTTCATCGGCCAGCAGCGCGTCGTCACGGCCGATCACGCCTACCGGCTGGCAGGATTGGCGGAGGGGGAAACGGCCGTACTCCTCCAGGAACGGGGTTGGCAAACCAATCCGGCCGACCTGCAAGCCATCCAGCGCTACACTGGCGGCAACCCCCGCCTGCTGCAGCTCTGCCTCACCCTGGCCGCCGGCGCCCCGACCATTGGCGACCTGCTGCCCCAGCTGCCGGAGCAGCCGATTTTGCACCTGATCTTCGAGCGCGTCTGGCAGCGGTTGACGGCCGACCAACGGGTTGTCGCGCAGCAGTTGGCCGTCTACCCCGCCCCCGCCCCCCTGGACGCCTGGCATGGCGACCAGCGCTCCCCCCTCGACGAGCTGGCCGAGCGGCGCATCGCCCTCTATGACGAGGTGGGCGGCGTGGAATTGCTCCCCCTCTACCGCGACCTGATCGCCGGCGACCGCCAGCGGCTGCCCGCCGAAATCGCCGACCAATGTCATTTGCAAGCGGCCGTCGTTCGCGCCGAGCGGGCTGAATTCACCGCCGCCGCCCATCACCTTATCGCCGCCGGGGAAGTGGAAACGGCCGTTGCCCTCTGGTACGCCGAACGGCAGCGGGAAATCCGGCGCGGGCAGGGACCGTCGGCCCTGCCCATGTTCGCCCAACTTTCGCAGCGCCGCCTCCCGGACGAACAGGGGGAGCAGCTGGGGTTGATTCGCGCCGAACTGTACACCTTGTTGGGGCAGCCGGGCGAAGGGCTGCGCGAACTGCAAAGCCAGAGCTGGCAAACCGACCCCCTGCGCCAGCTAGAGGCCAATCGCCTCAAGGGGCAGCTTTTGGGCGAATTGGGCAATGTGGACGAGGCGTTCAGCGTCTACGAACAATCCCTGAACAGCGTCTCGCGCCTGTTGCGCGAACAATCTCGGCTGCACGAGATGCGCGGCATGGCCTTCATCCGCCAGCGGGCGCTGCCCGAGGCGTGGACGGAAGCGCTCCAGGCCAGCTACAGCGCCGAGCTGCTGCTGGCCCAGGTTCTCGACGAGCAGGGCAAATTCGAGGAGTCGCTGGCCCATTACCAGACCTGCCTGGATATTGCCGCCCAGTTGAGCGATCCGGCCCGGCAAGCGCGCGTTCACCACAACCTGGTCGCCTGCCACGCCCGCCGGGGGGCGCCCGCCGACGCCTTGCATCACGGCGAATTGGCGGGGCAGCTGTTCCGCGCTCAGGGAGATCGCTTTAACGGCGAGAAGCTAAACAGCCTGCTGACGGCCATCCACCTGAACCGGGAGGCGTATGCCGACGTGATCGCTATCGGCGAACCGGCGCTGGCCTACTTTGAGCGGGCGCGCCTCGACTATTGGGCTTCGATGACCGCCTCGAATATGGCCGAAGCCCACTACGGGCTGGGCCAATATGAGCTGGCCGAACAGCGGGCGCAGCAGGTTCTCGCCCTGGAAGAGGCGCACAGTTACCCCTATGCGATGTATACCATGGGGCTGGTGAAGCGGGCGCAGGGAGATTTGGCGCAGTCGGCCGTCTGGCTGGAGCAGTGCCAGCAAATGGCCCGGCAAAACAACGACCCCTACCTGGAGGCGTATGCCTGGCGCGCCCTGGGCGAAACATTGGCCGCGCAAACAGCGGGCGACCTCGCCCGCGCGGCTTACGAAAAAGCCCTGGCCCTCTTTGAAGAGATGGGCATTGAGACGGAGGCGACCAAAACGCGGGCGCTGCTGCAAACAGGACCAACTGCGCCGGACCATTGATGCTAGCCTTTAAACTCCTCGGTGAAGCGACTATCGCTCTGCACAACAGCCCGGTGACCGAGATTGGTTCGCGCACGGCCGAAGCGCTGCTGATCTACCTGGCCTGTGAGCAACGGCCGTTTGCCCGCACCTATCTGGCCGAGTTTTTCTGGGAAGAACGGCCGCCCGACCAATCAGCCGCCAACCTGCGCGCCGCCCTGTCAATGCTGCGCAAACAGCTGGGCGACTATTTGATTGTCACCCGGCAGACCGTCGCCTTTAACCGCGACTCGCCGCACGCAATAGACATCAATGAGTTTATCACGGCCGTAGAGCTGACGGCCGAGGGTGGACGATCAACCGCGAGCCGTGCCCCATCATCTGTCGTCAGCGGCTGGCAATCGGCGGTCGCGCTTTACAATGGCGACTTCCTGGACGGCTTTTACTTGCGCGAAAGCCGGGCGTTTGAGGAGTGGAGCCTGATCAAACGAGAACAGCTGCAGCAGCGGGCGATTCAACTACTGCGCCGGTTGTTGGCGGATACGGCCGTCAGCCAGGATGTGGGTATTGCCCTGGCCTACGCCAATCAACTGCTGCAGCTCAATCCCTATAGTGAGTATGCCCACCAGCAGAAAATGGTACAGCTGGCCCGCAGCGGCCAGCTGCAAGCGGCGCTGCGCCACTATCAAGCCTGTCAAAAGCTGTTAGAAGCTGAGCTGGGCATTCCCCCCAACCTGGAGACAACCGCCCTGGCGCTGCGAATTCAACGCGCCAGCCAGGTTGCCCGCCACAATTTGCCACCGACGCCGACGCCGTTTGTCGGCCGCGAGCGGGAATTGGCCGATTTGCGCCAACAGCTGACGGACCCGGAAGCCCGGCTGCTAACCATTGTCGGGCCGGGCGGCATAGGCAAAACACGGCTGGCCCTGGAGGCGGCGCGGCGGCTTGTGCCCACCGGCTATTTTTTGAGCGGCATCCGCTTTATACCCCTGGCGGGGGTGAACGCGCCGGAGATGATCCCCCATCTAATAGCCGCCGAGCTCAACATATCGCTCCAGGGAGAGGCGCCGCCGGCGCAGCAGTTAGCGGCCGCCCTGATGAACGAAGAGGCGCTGCTGGTTCTAGACAATATGGAACATCTGCTGGAAGGGGTGGCGGGAGACGAAACGATCGCCATCCTCACCCAACTGCTGACCGCCGCCCCGCTGATTACCCTCCTGGTCACTTCCCAGCGGCGACTGCAATTACAGGAAGAATGGCTGTTTGACGTGTCCGGCCTTTCATTGCCCGACAGCGACGACCCGCAAACGGCCCTCGCCACCGACGCGGTGCGCCTTTTCCTGCAAACGGCCGAACGCGCGCGCCGCCAATTTCAACCCGAGGCCGCCGATCTCAGGGCTATCATCCACCTCTGCCAGATGCTAGAGGGGCTACCGTTAGCCATTGAATTGGCCGCCGGTTGGCTGCGCCATTTAAGCTGCGCCGAAATTGCCCGCGAACTGGCGAACAGCCTGGAACTGCTCGCCACAGATTTGCGCAATATCCCGGCGCGGCAGCGGAGCGTGACGGCCGTCTTTGATTACTCCTGGGCGCTCCTACCGGACAAAGCGCGGGGCGTTCTGGCCCGGCTCTCCCAATTTCGCGGTGGCTTTACCGCCGCCGCCGCCAAAGCCGTCGCCCAGGCGACGATGGCCGATTTGAGCCTGCTGCTCGACCATTCCTTGCTGCGGCGGCAGGACGAGCCAAATGGCCGGTACAGCCTCCATGAACTGCTGCGCCAATACGCCGCCGAACAGTTGTCTAGCCTGAACGCAACGGAGGCGGTCACCCAGGCGCACGCCCATTTCTTCTTCGACTACCTGGCCACGCAAGCTGACGGTGAAACGCTGCCTCAACGGCAAGCGATCCGGGTGGAACTGACTAATATCCGCGCCGCCTGGGAAACGGCCGTGAGCCGCAACGATGAGCCTGCCCTGCTGGCTGCGGCGCCGATCCTGCATAACTTCTACAGCGCCGAAAGCCGCTTTCATGAGGGTATCGCCCTATTCCAGGGATCGCTGACCGACCAACGACTGACGACTGACGACTGGCCTCCGCCCGTTTTGCAGGCCGAGCTGTGGGGGCGGATGGCGCGCCTGCAGATTCACATTGGCCAGCTCAAAGCGGCCGGCCAGACGTTAGATAAGGCGCGGGCAGCGCTGCAGCAGGTCAATGATCCGGCACGACAGGCAAACATTTTGGGTTATGTGGCCATTACCGCATTTTACGCGGGTGATTTTGCCCGGGCGGCCGATCTGGCCGCAGAGAGTCTAAATCTTTCTGAACAGCTTCACGATCAGGATGGGGTTGCTTTTGCCTTGAGCTTCCTGGGCAGTTGTCACAAGTCGCAAGGAGACTACACCGCCGCTGCCAACTGTTTTCGTCGCTCGGTAGCCGTTTATGAGCAGCTGGGAGACGATCTGGGCAAGGCGATGGCCGTGAACAATCTGGGTAACCTGGCTCAGGCGCAGGGAGATTTTGCCGCCGCGCAAGCCTATTACCTGACCTGCATCCGTCTCTTTCAGGAGAACGACCATGGGCACGGAGCGGCAACCACCTTGGCGAACGCCGGCCGGCTAGCGCGCAAGATGGGGGATTTGACGCGCGCTGAAGAACTGCTGCAAGAGAGTCTGCTTTTGAAGCGGAAACAGCAAGACGACCGGGGAACGGCCGTCGCCTTGTTGGGTTTAGCCGACGTGGCTCTGACAGCAGGCGATTACGCTGTCGCCGAAACCTATCTCCAGGAAGGCGTTGCCCTGGCGGAGCAGGCAGGTGACGTGAAATTGGCGGTTGAGGGGGCAGCTCTGGAAGGCGCGCTGCGCCATTTGACCGGGGATAGCCAGGAGGGGAAGCGGCTCCTGGCGTTTGCCTTGTCACACCCGGCGCTAACGTCGGAGATGCGGGAGCAGCTCGAACCGCTGCGCGCCGAGGTTGGATTATAGCAGCCCCGCTGCCGCGTACAGGCCGTTGAACTTTGACCACCACGGCCGTTTCCGCTATAATTTCGTTTCTACGCTGGCCCATTAGCTCAATTGGCAGAGCAGTTGACTCTTAATCAATTGGTTCCAGGTTCGAGTCCTGGATGGGTCACCAGAAGGTAGAAGGTTTCACAAATATGCCTTCTACCTTTTTTCATTTCATGAAGCCAAACATCATCCTCACCGGTTTTATGGGCACGGGCAAATCGACCGTGGGACAGCTGCTGGCCGAGCGGCTGGGACGGCCGTTCCTGGACACCGACGAAGAGATTGTCCGCCGCACCGGACAGCCTATCGCTACCATTTTCGACAGCCGTGGCGAGGCCTATTTTCGCGGGCTGGAAGGGGAGCTGGCCTATGAATTGAGCCAGAAAGAAGGGCTGGTGATGGCCACCGGTGGCCGGCTGCTGCTCGACCCGGCCAACGCCCTCGATTTAGGCCAAAATGGACTGGTATTCTGTCTGACGGCCGCTCCCGAAGAAATCCTGTCTCGCCTGGAAAATGATCCTGTCAAACGACCGCTCCTGGCCGGTCCGGA
>Ga0209498_1002222_pt1 | contig 11796 bp, 8 predicted proteins | sample WalLakDeSediment_FD_184131 | JGI IMG/M metagenome (GOLD analysis project Ga0209498, IMG submission 184131) | Lake sediment microbial communities from Walker lake, Nevada to study Microbial Dark Matter (Phase II) - Walker Lake 11/02/13 Deep... | ecosystem: Environmental > Aquatic > Freshwater >...
CTGAGCGGCGGCATCAGTACCGGCAGTCGGCTCGGTCAGGGCATATGCTCCCAGCTTCTCCCCAAGGGCCATCGGTTCAAGAAATTTTTTCTTCTGTTCTTCGTTACCGTATTTGTAGACAGGCCAGCCGGCTAACGATATATGGGCTGCGAGTGTGGTCCCTGCCGAAGCATCAACCCGGGAAAGCTCTTCCACGGCAATTACATAACTGATGAAATCGCAACCAGCACCGCCATATTCTTCAGGCCATGGAATCCCGGTCAGCCCCAGTTCCCCCATCTTATCAAAGAGCTCTCTTGAAAATTCTTCTTGATCGTCGCGCTCTTCCGCGCCTGGTTTTAATTCCTTCTCTGCAAAATCGCGCACCATTTTACGGGTCATTTCCTGTTCTTCAGTCAGTTCAAAATTCATCTCTTAAACCTCCTATCTTAGTTTGCCTCTATTTTTATTTTCTGGCAAAATTACAGTTTTCGAGCCTGCTTTAGAATTTCTCTGGCGATAACTATTCTCTGGATCTGGTTTGAACCTTCGTAAATCTGGGTCGCCTTGGCATCACAAAAATAGCGGGTTAACGGGTTATCGCGGCGAGTACCGTTAATTCCGCACAGATCTAAGCAGCGTGTTGCAGCTTCTACAGCCAGATCAGTGGCATACATTTTTGCCATAGAAGCTTCTTTCGAACATCGTTCTCCCGAATCTTTCATCACTGAAGCACGGTAAACCAGCAGGCGGGCGGCCTCCAGGCTGGCCGCCAGTTCGGCCAGGGTAAAAGCAGCTGACTGGCTGGTTTTATTTCCTGCCGCTTCTTCTTCCTTTAGGAACTTAACTGTATAATCAACAGCAGCCTGGGCCAATCCAAGACCCTGGGCGGCAATGCCAATTCTTCCGCCGTCTAACAAAGACATGGCTATAGTAAAACCCTCACCTTCTTTACCAAGTCTGTTCGACATCGGTATAAAAAGATCCTCCAGTCGTATCTCCGCAGTATGAGAACGGTTTAAACCCATTTTCCTTTCCGGTTTTCCTGCAGTCAGGCCATCCATCCCTTTTTCAACCAGGAAAGCGCAGATCCCTCTGGTTCCAAGGGTGCGATCCAATGTGGCAAAGACAGTATAAAGATCGGCTTCACCTCCGCTGGTTATAAAAAGTTTGCAGCCATTAATTATGTATCCTCCACCGGAAGCAGTTGCAGTAGTTGATAATGCGGCGGCATCTGAACCGGCGCCGGCTTCCGTAAGGGCAAAAGCACCGAGAAGCTTGCCGCGGGCCAGGCCGGTTAAATATCGCTCCTTCTGCTCATCGGTACCGTAATAGAGAAGTGGAAAAGAACCTACAGAGGTATGCACCGCGATAATCGCACCGGTTGAAGAGCATATCCTTGAGGCCTCTTCCACAAAAAGAATATAGGTTAAAAAATCTTCTCCCCCGCCGCCCCATTCTTTAGGAACAGGCAGTCCCATGTAACCACGCTCCGCGGATTTCCGCAGGTTTTCACTCGGGTAGTGGTCACCGGTATCAAGTTCCTCTTCGGCAAAGCGGCGAAACTCGTCTTTTTTCTTTTTTTGATCTGCCGTCAGAACAAATTCCATTTGGATAATCTCCCCATAGTGAAGCGGAGACGGGGTTATTGTCACACTCATTTACCTGGCTTCCCTGAATAAGCTTGCTTTAATGTGACAATAACCCCGTCTCCGCGTCACATGCTGCTAATTTACTCTAACGATAGTTGCCTCTCCCTGAGCAGCCCCGCTGCATATAGTCGCCAGGCCGTATCCGCCGCCCCGGCGGTGCAATTCAGCAATCAGGGTCATCAGGATTCGGGCTCCGCTGGCACCAATCGGGTGACCAAGGGCAACAGCTCCGCCATTGACATTAACCCTGTTTTCATCCCAATCACCAAGCTTGATCGAAGTGAGAGCAACCGCGGCAAAAGCTTCGTTAACTTCAATTAATGTCATCTGGTCAGAGGTTAAGCCGGCTGCCTCCAGGGCAACTTTTGCCGCTTCATAAGGAACCGTGGCTATATAGCGCGGCTCAAGGGAAGCCATTCCCTGCGCTATTATCTCCGCCAGAGGTTTAATTCCCAACTCGCGGGCACGCTCAGCGGATGTAATGACCAGGGCAGCCGCTCCGTCGCTAATACCCGGCGCGTTACCTGCTGTGATCAGGCCCTCCTGATCAAAAGCAGGTGGAAGTTTGGCGAGCTTTTCCAGGCTTGTATCACTGCGGGGCAGTTCATCCTGGTTGATCTGCACCGGGTCGCCATTCCTCTGAGGCACACTAACCGGTACTATTTCTTCAGCCAGCCACCCTTTCTCCATAGCTTCGATGGCCCTCCGGTGGCTGCGAAAAGCCCAGCGATCCATATCATCCCTGGTTACTCCATGTTCAGCAGGGACTTTACTGCCGTGAACCCCCATATGAACATCATGAAATGAACACCACAGGCCGTCGTGAACCATTCCGTCAATTACTGGCGCATCACCCATTCTGATCCCTTTTCTTACTCTTCGCAGAAAATATGGAACTGCGCTCATGTTTTCCATACCGCCGGCAACTATTACAGAAGCATCACCGGCCCTGATCAGGGTATCACCCAGATTTACTGCCCGCAGACCGGAAGCACATACTTTATTGATCGTCTCCGAAGGAGTTGTGTACGGCAGTCCGGCTCTGATCGAAGCCTGCCGGGAAGGAATCTGCCCTGCTCCGGCCTGGACAACCATTCCCAGCAAAACATTATCGACCTGGCTGGGTTGGATTTTAGCACGAATTAAGGCCTCCCTGACCGCCGTCGCACCGAGCTCTACAGCAGGCACATCCTGCAGTGATCCCAAGAATTTCCCGAAGGGAGTACGGGCAAAGCCGACTATCACAGCCGAACTCATCGTCTACTCCTCCTTTTAGAGGTCAGAGGCAAAAGAAACCCCTTACCGCTCTGAAATTTCAATACAAACAAATTGGAGAAAAGAAGAGCCGCTTAAATGGCCCTGTGCGCTATATCACGGCGATAATAACATCCTTCAAATTTTATCTGATCAACCGCCCTGTATACACGCTGTAGGGCTTTATGCAGATCACTGTCCCAGGCTGTTACACCCATTACACGGCCCCCTGCAGTCACCAGTCGTCCGTCCTTTAAAGCTGTCCCGGCATGAAATACTGCCACCTTATCGTCACCGGCTGCTTCCAGCTTTTCAAGGCCTTCGATGGCAAACCCTGTTTCATAACTGCCAGGGTAGCCACCGGAGGCAAGCACCACGCAGACAGCAGGATCATCTTTCCATTGCAGTTCAATATTTTTAAGATCACCTTCGGCCGCCGCCGCGAGCAGGGGCAGTAAATCGGACTGCATCCGCGGTATAATGGCCTGTGTTTCAGGATCGCCAAAACGGACATTAAATTCTAAAACATTAAATTCATTTTCCGATACCATCAAACCGGCATAAATAACTCCCCTGAAAATGACTCCCATAGCAGTCAATCCTTTTAGCAGCGGTTGGAATACCCGCTCTTTGGTAAGGCGAGCCAGTTCTTCGGTATAGATCGGAGCCGGTGAGTAAGCGCCCATACCGCCGGTATTAAGCCCTTTGTCTCCTTCACCAATGGCTTTATGATCCTGTGATGACGGTAAAATCACAAGTTCTTTACCGTCGGTAACCGCCAACACCGAAACCTCTTCCCCGACGAGGCAGTTTTCAATAATTACCCGGTTCCCTGCAGGACCAAAAACCCGCTCGATCATAATATCATAAAGTGCCTGTTCCGCTTCATCAGGACCGGAAGCAACAAAAACCCCTTTTCCGGCCGCCAGGCCGTCAGCCTTAATTACCACCGGGCCGCCGTAAAAACGGACCAGGTGACGACGGGCATCGTCAAAATCATCAAAAATAGTGAACCCCGCCGTCGGAATGCCCCACTCCTTCATCTTTCGTTTGGACCAGACTTTGCTGCCTTCAAGCATAGCCCCTCTGCTTTCGGGCCCAAAAACATTCAAGCCGGATAGCCTGAAAGAATCTGCAAGACCGAGGACAAGCGGCACTTCCGGCCCGACAACCGTTAAATCAATCTTTTGATCCAGCGCCCATTTCCTGAGGGAATCAATATCATCGTCTTCTATATCAATACATTCGGCCACGGAGGAGATACCGGCATTACCAGGCGCACAGTAAAGTTTTTCCAGGAGAGGGCTCTGACTTAGTTTCCAGGCTAAAGTATGCTCCCGCCCCCCACCGCCAACGATCAAAACACGCATTTAAACAACCTCCCTGTCCTCTGTTATAAATCCTGTCTTCTTAATGTTTAAAGTAGCGCCGCCCGGTAAAAACCATGGCCAGGCCCAAACGGTTACAGAGTCTGATGGATTCATCATCTTTCATGGAACCACCCGGTTGGACAATTGCTTTAATGCCGGCTTTGGCCGCCTCATCGACTGTATCGGGAAATGGGAAAAAGGCATCGGAACCCAGAACAGCACCCTTTGCTCTTAAACCGGCCTGGCTAAGGGCTATCCGGGCAGCTCCGATACGATTCATCTGGCCTGCGCCAATTCCATATGTCTGACCTTTGCCTGTAATCACGATCGCATTGGAACGAACGTGTTTGACCACTTTCTGGGCAAAATTAAGTGCTAACCATTGATCTGCAGTAGGCTTGCTCTCGGTAACAACTTTTCCTGTCGATACATCTACAGGTTCTGTATCGACAGCCTGGATTAAAACTCCACCGGCTATTTTCTTCAAGTCTGACATATCTCTTCCTTTTGTTGCTGTATCAACCTTCAGCAGGCGGATATCTTTTTTACACTGTAATATATCCAGGGCTTCACCTGAAAACCCGGGAGCCGCAATCACTTCTAAAAATATCTTTTCCATCTCGCCGGCTGTCGATGCGTCAACTGGCCGGTTTAAAGCCAGCACTCCTCCGAAAATAGATACAGGATCCGCATCATAGGCAAGCCTGTAAGCTTCGGAAATAGTTGAAGCGGAACCGACACCGCAGGGGTTCGTATGTTTAACCGCCACCGCAGTTGGCTGACTGAATTCGTTAACCAGCTCCCAGGCCGCATTAAGATCATTTAAATTGTTAAAAGAAAGTTCTTTCCCCTGCAGCTGTTCTGCCGCCGCAAGCCCCTCTCTTAAACCTGTAAAGGCATAAAAAGCTGCCTCCTGCTGAGGATTTTCCCCGTACCTTAAATTCTGAACTTTTTTTAACGAGATGTTTATACTGTCGGGATAAAGCTCGGACGCCGCCTCGGGAAAGGTCTTGAAATATGAGGCAATCGCGGCATCATAAGCCGCTGTATGGGCAAATGCTTCTGCTGCAAGGCGAAAACGAGTTGTGCTGCTGATAGTACCGCTTTGTTTTAGTTCCTCAATTATTTTATTATAGTGCGCCGGATTAACGACAACCGTCACCCGGTTGTGGTTCTTAGCCGCCGCCCGCAGCATAGTGGGTCCTCCGACGTCGATATTTTCGACCGCTTCATCGTGGCCTATACCTTTGCGGGCTATCGTCTCTTCGAAAGGGTAGAGGTTGACCACTACCAGCTCGATCGGGATAATCCCAAGATTATTGAGCTCTTCCTGCTGATCTTTCAGATCGGTCCGGGCCAGAATTGCCCCGTGAATATAGGGGTGTAGTGTTTTAACCCTTCCTCCCAAAATTTCAGGGGACCCGGTAACTTCTGCCGCTTCTATAACCGCTACCCCTTCATCACGCAGTGTTCTGGCTGTTCCCCCTGTCGATACGATCTCAAAATCTAAAGCAGACAGTTCCCGGGCTAATTCAACAATGCCTGTTTTATCTGAAACACTTAATAACGCCCGCTGCCGGTTACTCAATGACATAACACCTTCTTCCTTCCACCTTTAACTTTTCCCTGCAGAACAGATCTATTGCTATCGGGTAGAGACGGTGTTCAGCAGCATGGATCCGCTGATGCATAGTCTTTATCGTCTCTCTCTGGATCACCGGCACTGCTTCCTGTAAAATAACCGGCCCGTTGTCAAGCGCCTCATCGACAAAGTGTACCGTGCATCCCGTTACTTTTACTCCATATGCAAAAGCCTGCTCGACCCCGTTGTTCCCGGGGAAAGCAGGCAGAAGTGAAGGATGGATATTCATTATTTTCATAGGGAAAGCGCACACAAAGAGCGGCGAAAGCAGCCTCATAAAACCGGCCAGGACTACAAGATCAGTACCGGCAGCCTTTATTAGATCAACCAGGGCCCGGTCATAATCTTCCCGGCGGGCATATTTTTTAGGATCGAGAAAAAGGTTCTTAATCTTACGTTTTTCGGCCCTTTTCAGGGCCTGGGCATCTGAACGGTCACTGATTACCAGGACAACCTTCCCTGCGATATCACCTCTTTCTTCAGCCTCCAAAATTGCTTCAAGGTTACTGCCCCATCCGGAAGCCAATACGGTAATATGCTTCATATCACAGCTCCTCATGGTATCATATCTGCCGTTAATATAATTCTACCTGCAATCTTATAAATCCTTTATGAAAACCTGATTAGGGCCGGGTTTAACAATACCGATTTTATAAGCAGTAATCTGGCGATCGGAAAAATGAGCGATCAAACTGTCTGACTCGTCGTCAGGAACAACCAGGCAGTAACCGATGCCCATATTGAAGGTTTTAAACATTTCTTTCCGGCGCACCGCGCCCAACTCACTGATCAAATCAAATACCGGCGGCTCCAGCCAGGTATCGGGGTAAATTTCAAGCTGCAGGCCCGGGGGCATTATGCGCAGCAGGTTGCCGGGAAGGCCCCCGCCGGTTATATGAGCCATCCCCCTGACGGAAAACCGCTCCAGGGCCTTTAAAACCGGCTTCACGTAGATACAGGTGGGCTTCAGCATCTCCTCTGCAAGAGTTGCCCCGAGACCGGGTTGAAAATCTGTAAGCAGCAGGCTCGCTTCCTCAAGCAATACCTTGCGGGCCAGGGAATAGCCGTTGCTGTGCAGTCCGTTTGAGGCAAGGCCGATCACAACATCGCCGTCACTGATAGCAGAACCATCTATAATCCCGGATCGCCTGACTATACCGACTGCAAAACCGGCCAGGTCGTATTCTCCCGGCTGGTAAAAACCGGGCATCTCCGCCGTTTCTCCGCCGAGCAGGGCACATCCAGCCTGCCTGCAGCCCTCTGCTACCCCGGTCACTATTTCCTCCACCTGCTCGGGCACAAGCTTGCCCACAGCCAGGTAATCTAAAAAAAATAAAGGCTCCGCCCCCTGGACCAGGATATCGTTTACACACATGGCCACACAGTCGATGCCGACGGTATCGTGCCTTTCGACGGCAAAAGCAACCTTCAGCTTGGTGCCCACACCGTCACATCCCGAAACCAGTACCGGATCTTTTACTTCCTTCAGATCAAGAGCAAACAGTCCACCGAAACCGCCCAAATCCTTCATAACCTCCGGCCTGAAGGTTGAACGGGCCAAACTCTTAATTCGTTCAACCGCCGCCTCACCAGCCTCAATATCGACTCCCGCTTTCCGGTAATCCATTTCCTCGCTCATTTCCCACAACCCCTCAGGTTAATTTTAAACAAAGGGAAATTATAAAGGTTTTGCCAATGTTATTTAATTGTTGACTAAATATTAAGAAAAGAGCCCGGCAAAAGCCGGGCTCCCTTTTCCCTTAGAAAAATAGAGGCGCGAAAACAAGGGCCACTATGCTCATGAGTTTAATCAGGATATTCAGAGAGGGCCCGGCCGTATCCTTGAAGGGATCGCCAACCGTATCACCGACGACAGCTGCCTTATGCGGATCACTGCCTTTACCGCCGTGGTGGCCGGCTTCGATATACTTCTTGGCGTTGTCCCAGGCCCCGCCGGCATTGGCCATATTGATTGCCTGCAGAACCCCGGTAACGAGGGCGCCGGCCAACAGCCCGCCAAGCGCTTCTTTGCCAAGGAAAGGAATTAATCCAACGGCCAGAGGCACAATAACTGCCATCAGGCCGGGAATAACCATCTCCCGGAGGGCAGCCTTTGTACTGATATCGACACAGCGGGCATATTCGGGCTTTGCTTTGCCTTCCATCAAGCCGGGAATCTCTTTAAACTGTCGGCGTATCTCTTCGATTAAGGAGAAGGCGGCGTTTCCGACAGCTTCCATTGTCCGTGAAGTAAAGAAGTAGGTGAGCATCCCACCGATTAGCAGTCCTGCAATCACCTGGGGACTGGTGATATCAATCACACTCAGTTCAGCAACCTGGGCATATGCCGTAAACAGGGCCAGCGCGGTCAGTGCTGCCGAACCGATAGCAAAACCTTTACCGATCGCCGCGGTCGTGTTGCCCAGCGAATCAAGTTGGTCGGTAATTTTGCGCACTTCCGGCTCAAGTTCGGCCATTTCAGCAATCCCGCCGGCGTTGTCGGCAACCGGCCCATAAGCGTCAACAGCCACGGTCATCCCCACAGTCGACAGCATTCCGACTGCTGAAATCGCAATACCGTAAATTCCTGCAAAATAGTATGAAATCAGGATCGCTGCGACTATTGCGATTATAGGAAAGACAGTACTTTTCATCCCCACCGCCAGGCCGGTAATAATGTTGGTTGCCGGTCCGGTCAGGGATGCTTTTGCAATATCCTGGACTGGTTTATAATGATCTGAAGTATAATACTCGGTAATCCTGCCAATGATTACCCCGGCCAGTAAACCCGCAATTACAGCGAGTAGCGGCCCGTAATCGGCAAAAACACCCTGGGCAATAAAGGAGCGGACTATGAAAAAGGAGACCGCCAGGACCACTATCGCGCTGATCCAAATTCCCCGCTCCAGAACGGCGCCAAGTCTGGCTCCCTCTTTCGCCCGCACAAAGAAATAGGCAAAAATAGATGCCAGAATGCCGACTGATGCAACCAGCAGCGGCAGCAGTGCGCCGCCCAGCCCGAATAAGACAACACCCAGGATCATCGAAGCAATCATCGATCCTACATAAGATTCAAAGAGGTCGGCACCCATCCCGGCCACATCTCCAACGTTGTCGCCGACGTTGTCAGCGATCACCCCGGCATTACGCGGATCATCTTCGGGAATACCGGCTTCAATTTTACCGACCAGGTCAGCCCCGACATCGGCCGCCTTGGTATAAATCCCTCCGCCAACACGGGCAAACAGCGCAATCGAACTGGCTCCCAGGGCGTACCCGTTAATTACGGACGGGTCTCGAATGATCAAATAGAGAACGCCAAGGCCGAAAAGCCCCAACCCTGCAACCATCATACCCATAATTGCCCCGCTGGAAAAAGCAATAGTCAGCGCAGGGTTAATACCGGAACGAGCTGCATGGGCTGTACGAACGTTGGCTTTTGTCGCAACCGTCATTCCGACATAACCCGCTGTTGCCGATAGCAGAGCTCCGATAACGAAGCTTACGGCAGTAAGGACATTGATCACCAGCGCTAAAACTATAGTTAGCACAATTACAAAAACAGCCAGATAAGTGTATTCCCGCTTCATAAAGGCCATTGCTCCCTCATGAATTGCAGCGGCAATTTCCTGCATCCGCTCATTTCCGGCCTCGGCCCGGCTCAGTTTAAACCATAGAATTAGTGCAAAAACCAGAGCAGCAAGAGCGCAGGCCGGTGCAACATACAACAACATCTCCATCTCTTTCAACCTCCCAGATATTATTTCCTTGTTTTATTCTATTTCACTGATTAGATAAAGTTTACCTGGTGCCGCCGGATCACTATCCTAAACTTTATATCCTGATCACCGGTTTAAGGTAAAACCGGGTAATCACCGGTGAAACAAGCCTGGCATAGGTTTTCTGCCCGAAGCCCCACCGCTGCAACCACTTCATTCATACTAAGATAGCCTACTGAATCGGCACCGATCAGCCCTGATATATTATTCAGAGAGCTTTTATTGGCGATTAAGTCGTGGGTATCGGGTGTATCGATTCCATAATAACATGAACCGGTTACCGGAGGAGAGCTGATCCGAAGATGAACTTCGGTTGCCCCTGCCCGTCGCATAATCTGGACCAGCTTCAGGCTTGTTGTCCCCCGGACAATCGAGTCATCCACAAGAACAACCTTTTTGCCATCGACGATTTTTTTGACTGCATTTAATTTTAAATCAACACCTTCTTCGCGCATCCTTTGTGTCGGCCTGATGAAAGTGCGACCGATATAGCGGTTCTTAACCAGGGACATCTCGTATGGCAATCCGGCCTGTTCGGCAAACCCGGAAGCTGCGGCAATGCTCGAGTCAGGCACCCCTGAAACTATATCGGCTTCTACCGGGTGCTCACGTGCAAGGCGCCGTCCCAGTTCCCGGCGGACCAGGTGGACATTCTTCCCCTGCAGGTTGCTGTCCGGCCTGGCAAAATAGATAAATTCAAAGACACACAGGTTCGACCCTTTGCTTTGAACAACCTGCCGGCTGTGCACTCCCCCTTCGTCGAGAATAACCATCTCGCCCGGTTCAATATCGCGCATAAAAGTAGCTCCAATAGTGTCGAAAGCACAGGTTTCCGAGGCTATAAAGTAACCTCCCCCTTCGATTGAAGCCAGGGAAAGCGGCCTGAAGCCATGACCGTCGCGCAGGCCGATTACTTTTCGGCCGTCTGTAAGAACAAATGCAAAAGCTCCCTTTAACCTCGGTATAACTTCCATCAGGGCTTCCTCCAGGCTTTCACTGCCCTGCCTTGCCACCATGTGCGCCAGCAGTTCACTGTCTGTATCAGTCTGGAAAATAGCACCCTGGCACTCCAATTCCTCCCGCAGCTCCCGGGTATTAAGCAGTTGGCCATTTTGAGCAATAGCCAGTTCTCCGTGGCGATAGCGTAGCTTCAACGGCTGGGTGTTTTCCGGGGTACGCCCTTCTTCGCCGTATGGATAACGGACATGGCCAACCGCTATTTTGCAGACGATCCCTTTTAAGTCAGCACTGTCCGGAAAAACTTCCGAAACCAGGCCCATTCCTTTTTTAAGCCAAAGTTTACGGCCTTCACCGGGTCCTGCAATTATACCGGCACTTTCCTGCCCCCGGTGCTGCAGGGCATAGAGTGCAAAGCAGGTTAGGAACGCCAGCGGCTGATCTTCGGCAAAACCGCCGCAAACACCGCAGGCTTCCTGCAGCTTCCCGGGGGAAGTTATTGCATAAGACATGAAAAAACCTCCTCGTAGGCCGTTTCTAAGTCCGGCATCTTACAATCAATTATTATATCACCGCCGAATCTGATAATCAAAGCATCTCCCGAAACTTCTCCGATCACGGCAAGGGGCACCTCTGCCTCTTTTGCTGATGCCAGGACCCTGTCAATCTGCTTTGAATCCAGCGATATTAAGACTCTTGACGGCCCTTCGCCAAAAAGATCGAGAGTCGGATGGGATGATGAAGGAAGTTCCAGCGAAGCGCCCAGTTTTCCGCTTATACAGCTTTCGGCCACAGCAACAGCAAGGCCGCCGTCGGAAAGGTCGTGAGCTGAAGATAACAGGCCTTCTCCAATCATAAGGCGCAGCAGTTTCTGCACTCTTTTTTCCATTGCCAAATCCAGATCAGCCAGCCGGCCGGCGACTTCTCCACAACAGCTCTTTAAGTACTGGCTTCCTCCGAGAGCAGATTTCTGCGGGCCAAGCAGGCAGATCAGATCACTTTCACGGCAAAGGGCCATCCCACAGCGCTGATCGGGGTTATTAAGAAGCCCCACTGCCCCGACCACAGGTGTGGGATAAATCGCCTCCCCTTCCACTTCGTTGTAGAAACTGACATTTCCGCCGACAACAGGTACCTCCAAAATGCGGCAGGCCTCAGCCATT
>Ga0209498_1002225_pt1 | contig 11787 bp, 17 predicted proteins | sample WalLakDeSediment_FD_184131 | JGI IMG/M metagenome (GOLD analysis project Ga0209498, IMG submission 184131) | Lake sediment microbial communities from Walker lake, Nevada to study Microbial Dark Matter (Phase II) - Walker Lake 11/02/13 Deep... | ecosystem: Environmental > Aquatic > Freshwater >...
GGACGGGGATACTTGGGAGCGGGTTCGGCTGGCCTCGCTCAAAGAGGGGGCCAGGACGGGGCGGGCGGTGTCGATGTCCGAGTGGATCAGGACGGCGGTCCATCACAGGCTAAACCGGATGAAGGTTGCCCTTCCTACTGTCGCCACGAAGGACCAGGAGGACTAACACACGAAGCAGACCAGGGGCCCCGGACACCCTGCAAGATGAACCGGAACCCCTGGCACACTCACCAACCCCGAAGGGCGGCCCCTGCAATTTCCGCCATGGGCCTCCCCGGGGCAAGCAAAGAAGGGGGGGCACCATGCGCCACTGCACCACACGAGACGTTCCCATCCTGTTCATGGATACCCTTCGCCTGGGGATCATCACAAACGAAGACGGGGAACCGGAGACCCTGGTCATAGCCTACGGGCACGGCGAGGGCAAAGCCTGGAAGGAAGATCCGGCCGCCGGGGGCCTGGAGCTCCCCGTGGAAATCCTCCGGCCGCTTATCAAGGGGCTGCAAGCCCTGGACGGGGACATGGGACGGCGGGGAGCGGTCATGCTCCTGTTCCTGTTCTTCATCCCCGTGGCCATCGTGCTAGGAGCCCTGGTCATCGACCTGGGAATAGCCTTCGTGGCCCGGGCGGAGGCGGTACGGGCGGCCGATGCGGCGGCCCTTGCCGGGGCCCTGGGGCTTCACCATCACGGGCTGGACAGTGCATACGCCTGGGCCCGGGACCTGGCGCTGAAGAACAACATCATGGGCCGTCTAGAGCCCTCTGGCGTCCAGGTCGATGCCGACACCCTCACCCGCACCGTAGGGGTCCAGGTACGTGCCGAAGGGATCCCAGGGCCATTCTCGGCGACCTGGGGGCATCCGGGGACAACGGTGGGCGCCCGGGCAACGGCGGCGGTGAACGACTCGGGTGACGTGAGGTTGATCCGATGAAGGCCCGGCGAAGGCTCTTTCTTGTGGGGTGGCGGAGGGGGAGGCTATTCAGCTATGCGACCAGGAGACAGCACCATGATGAGATCCGGCTTGACCCCGCGCGCCCTCGCCCCTGCCATGTTGAGGGGTGTCCTCTACCACCTTCGGCAGGCCAGCGTCCTCCTCACCTCCTGGCAGGAGGGACCCCAGGACCGGACCCCCGATTCCCTCCGGCTGGCGAGGGAGGCGGCGGTCAGTCTCAAGGAGGCCGGAGCCCTCGCGGATGAGCTCGAGGGAGGCATGACCCCGCGATTGGCCCCAGGGATCCGGGACGTATGCGGCCGGATCCCAGAGAGGGTTATTCCGGCCTACCTGGCGGCTGTGGCGTTCTCCACCCTTCCGGCCGGGGACGAGGCGTGGGAGAAGGCGATTTCGTGGACCCTCGCGGACATTCACTTTGTCGCGGAGGACCTGGAGGCGGAGCTACGGGAGGTCATGGCGGCGGCAGATGTGGAGGAGGACCAGGTGGGGGAGGGGGGGACGCCATGATACCCGATAGGATCCAATGGACCGTGGAGCGGGTGAACGACCGGGGGAACCGGGTGCAGAACTCGTACATCCACGGGGACCGATATCAATTCGACTTTGACGACGCCTTCAGGGGCCAGGGCTGGCAACAGTTGGACACCGTGGACGATGCATCCTATTTCGGTATCTGGACGCACCGGGACCGCCTCCAGGTCCTCACCTTCGCCGAAGGGGACGTTACCCTGATAACGGCGCCCACGGCGGAAGCCTACAACCTCGAGGTCCAGGCCATCTTTGCGTTCCATGATGTGGCCCCCGGGTATTCCATGGTGGATCCGGGGGACGGTACGGTTACCCGGGTCTTTGAGGACCGGGCCCGCCACTTAGCCCGGGAAGGGGGACCCCATGAACCAGGTTGACGAGCTCCTGGCCAACATCGTAACCGACGCCCGTACCCTGGCCCGGGTTCCCGATCTCCGCAGCTCGCCAGAGTGGCGGGATAACATGCTGCGGAACGTGGAGGCCCTGGCTTCCCTGGTCCGGGCCGGGGACCTGCCCACGGCGGACCCGTGCCAGGGGAGGAAGCCATGAACGCCCTACACAACCGGGAGCAGGCGGTCCGGCTCTTCGCTGCCGGGTTCACCGCGGTGGAGATTGTGGACCTGTTCGGGGAGGTCTATTGCCTGGGCCCTGGAGGTGGCCTCACCCAGCGGTACGATGGGAGGGACGGGGACCGGAGGACCATCACCGTCATGGTGTCCTCCCAGGCGGTCTCCGAGGCCATAGCCAGCCATAGGGAGGGGAACCAAGAGCCGGCTCCACGGGGCCAGGGACGCAAGGAGGACCGGGAGCGGTCCCGCGCGGAAATGGTGCGGCGACTATGGGCCCGTTCGGACCTGGCCCGGGAGCGTAATGAGGATGACATATGGGCGGAGCTGGCGATAGCCCACGGCGGACCCAAACCAGGAGGGAGAGGACCATGACCAGGGAGATTGACTTCACGGTAGCGATCACGGGTACCTTGGTCCTGATCGAGCCCCAGAGCCCGGAAGCCGAGCGGTGGCTGGAAGCCAACGTGGATCCCGGGGCTACCTGGGTGAAGGGGGCCCTGGTGGCGGAGCTCCGGTATGCTGGCGACATCGTGGAAGCCATGACAGCGGCGGGCCTGGAGGGTGGGACGCCCGCTTCCGATAGGGACCAGACGTCACCAGAGGCCGTCTAAGGCACTTTCTCCGGCGGACCCTACCCTTACCCCAGGGGAACCAGTAGGGGAAAGCCTGGACAGCAGGTAGACAGGCGAACGCCCCCGGCCCGGGCCAGTGTCTTGGGTTCGGGGGCGTTCGTGCGTCCGGAATCCGGGGGGATGGGGATCGGGATCCCCACCAGGTGGGATACCTGGACCGCCCGGGTTGTCGGATCCTCACGTTGACGTTTCGGACGTTGGCAGGATCCCCAGGTCGGCCAGGGGTTGACACTCTTGACACTGGAAAAGGGAGGCCGCCCGGGGAGGCGGGCCAGGGGGTAGCGTGTCACCTTGACACGGGCTACCGGCGGAGGTCCCAGGCGCCCGTGAAGGCGCCAGCGGTGAGGGCGAAGACTTCGCCGCATCTGCACCTATGGGTCAGAAGCAGCTCCCCAGGTGGGAGCCCAATGCACGCCCCGGCGAGGGCCGGGGTGACCCTGAGCCTGGGGCGGGCCTGGCATCGGGGGCAGGTGACCCGGGGGAGAAGGAGGGTGCCCAGGGGGCGGGCCGGGGGGAGGGCATCCCCGCCGGCTGTTCGCGCCGAGGGCACGACGCTAGCCCCCTGGACCCGCTTCACCACCGGCGCTTGGAAGGCTGGGCCATCAACGACACGATCTTCCCGGAGGGATCCACGGCCGCAATGATCTTCGAGCCCGGGGTGATTTTCTTGAGCTCATGCGGGCGTGCGTCGGTGCCGTCGCGGGTGTCACGACCGATGGCTCCCGTTGACTCTACCGCCCCGGCCCAGCGTCGCCCATCCGGCGTGCGAATGAACAACGGGATTTGGTGGCCAGCCAGCGGGCGGGGCAATGCCAGGACCCGAGGCACCCCCTCCCCGTCGCGTTCACTGACAACGACATGGGTCATCGTCTCCGGGATCCGGGCCGCCTCCGGCTCGGGCGGCGGAGGGGACCATGTGCTGGTGGGGGCGCTCCCCAATGGTCGAAGCTTCACTTGCCAGTTCCTTTCTCCCTCAAGGTGTGGACCTTGCCCCGCTTCGGCTCGGGTCCGAACGTCCCGGCGCCTTCGGCCTTGCCCAGCAACCAATCCAACCTGCTCGGGCGCGGCGTCATGGTGGATCCCTCATACTGCGGCGGCGGCTCCTTCGCCAGCATCGCGGGAATGGCAGCAATGGGCGAAACGTCGATTTTGGCGAACTGCAAGGACAGCTCCTGGACCTTGCTTCCGGGGTCTCCGTCTCGCTCCACCCCCGCCGCGAGAGAGGCGTGCAAGCGGTCGACAGCGGCCCGGGAGAGCTCGTTGTTGCGGGCGGCCAGGGCCTGGGCCTTCGCCTCCCTCGCGCGGTGGAGCTCGAGCACCCGCGAGGCGGTGAACGCGGTGCAGACGCGGAAGCCGGTCGCATCCCGGAAGATGTCCCGGGTGTCGATCTCCAGGTTGGCCAGGGGGATGTTCAATTCGGCGGCCAGGGACTCCAGACGGACGGGCGGGGACTTCTTGTCGTTCTCCATGATTTGCTCCTTCATCTGTGACGGGGGTTGTTGGCCAAGAAGGCGGCGCAGGTGGCGCACAGTTGGCCCTCGACGGTGACGCAGGGCGGGGCGCCTATCGAGGTGGGATCCTCGAGGTTGTAATGGCCTGGATAGTGGTTCTCGGCTTTCCGCGGCCCCGTGCCGGGGGTGGCGGAGCGGTCGGGGGGGCCAGGCGGGCTGGGGGTCCCGGGTCGGTATTGACCGAACGCCCTGGCATGGCCTAACGCGGCGCCGGCCGCACGGTTACAGGTGGACCACTCCGCGGCAATGGGGGCCCTATTGTCCCCGTCGACGGTATGCCCAACCTCCCACCTTGCGGGTCGGCCGGAGGCGTGGCGCTGCGGGTGTTGGCTCGCGAGCTTGCCGCACCGCCAGCAGCGGGTGTGTTCCGTAATTCCGGCCATCACCTGGGCGCGGCGTTGTCGGAATTTCGGGTCATCATGCGGCCGTTTCCGGTTGTTTCGTCCCTGTGTCATCGGATCCTCTCCTATCTGTCCAGGTAGGGGGGTATCCCCTCCTGTATCCCCGGATAAATTTGTCAAAGGCGGCGTGTGGGCGCCGGTTCCCCCTCAAAAAAACGAATTCACGATGTGGCCTCCCAGGGTGGGTGTGCGGTCCAGGGTTGCGTCCCTCTCCAGCTCCATCGGTACCCTATCCGTACCGGCTATCCGTACCCGCGGGATATATCTATCCCGCGGAAACGGGTACGGGTAAGTGGGTACGGGTAAGAACGCCCGTAGGTACTGAAGGGTACGGGTGGGTACGGGTACGGGTACGGGTAGCACGTTTAAGCTGTGGGTACGGGTACGGGTACGGGTAAACGGCCCTTTCATATCCCCTCCAGGTCATGTTGCGGGGAGGGTATGGCGTAGCCCGATGTTGGTCCGCTTCCCACCTGGACGATGGCCCCTCGGCTCTTCAGGGCGTGGAGGGTGTTCACCACGTCGTTTTTCTTTGCATGGACCAGGTCCCGCAACCGTCCACCACTGATCCCCGGGTTCTGCTCTATGTGGATCAGAAGGAGGGCGTCCAGGGAGAGAGCCCCACCGGTGGCCATCGTGTAGCGACCCTCCGAAAACTCGATGTCGAAAGGATCGTACCTCCACCGGCCTTGCATCGTGATGTGCCGGAGGTTCGGAGGCTCCTTCTCCGAGGGCAGCTTCATGGTATAGAGGGCGTCGAAGCTGGCCCCTATCTCGGTGCTGTCCCGGTATCCACCCCCTTCAGACTTCACCGCGTGGTGGCTTGTGATGGAGCCCACGCCGTACTTGCGGGACAGGTTGACCAGGGGTCTCGTAACGCTGCCCCAGGTGGCGGCGTCTCCACTGTCGGGAACCTTGCCTAGCATGGCCATGGCCAGGGCGTAAAGGCTATCCACGATCAGGAGCCCCACGGACCACTTCTCGAGAATGGCCCGGACCTCCCCGAGTGGATCCTTCGGCGTGTAGGTGGCGAGGAGGATCTTGTCGGGGTCGGCCTCCAGGTCCCGGAAACGGCGTACAGCGTCGTTCAAGGCTTCTTCCAGGCCCAACCATAGGACCAGGCCGGGGGAGACCTCCTCCCCCATGCAGCGGCGTCCCAGGCTCTTGTCTGCAGCGAGCTGGGCCAGGAGGGTGCTCTTGCCGCTCTTCTCCCGACTGGCCAGGAGGGAGCCCCGGCCCTTCACCACGAACCGGGGGACCGCAAAGGTGGGAGGGGCCAGGAGCTCCGGGTTCGTTTCCAGGGTGGCCAGGGAAACAAACAGGGGGACGGCGTCGTCCTCCACCTCCGCCTCCCATGCTTCACCCTTCCCGGGGGGAGGGGGTGACGGCTCCGGAATGTCCTCCCCCTCCCATGCTTCACCCTTGCCGTCTGGAGGTGGCGGTGGCTCTTCCTCCGGCATGGTGGCGGCGGTGTAGTCCTCCACCCGGAGAGGGCGCCCCCGTGGCTTGTAGCCCCGTTCCATGGCCAGCTTGCGATAGGTGCCCAGGGTAACGGGGTTACGTGCGTCGGGATCGAAGCTGTCCCACTTGTAGACCAGGTCGTCCCGGCCCGGGTACTTATCCGACGTGGAGCTCCAATCGTCCCACACGTCGAACCCGTCCCGGGGGGAGGCCAGGTGGAGGGCCATACCCACGTGGATCCACTCGTCGTATTCATCCCGGTTCAAGTAGGCCAGGAGCTCCCGAATATCGTCCGGAAGGCCGGCCCCGGTCCCGGTCCCGGTCCCCTTCGGCCGTTCCCGCCTCAACTCCTCCGGCGGGAGGAAGGCTTCAAAGTCACCAGGGTTGAACCGTGGCCCGTTGTTCATGGTGACGGTGGGAGACTGGCCAGCTTTATGGTTCCAGGTGCCGGGCAGGCGGAGGACGTGATTCAGGACCCCTATCCCCGGGTCCAACTCCCACCCATGGCCCTTTGCCGCTGCCAGGAGGAACCGCTGCCAGGCCCGGGACACCCTGTCGGCTTCCTTCCACTCCTGGGGCGTCTCCAGGACCAGGGGCTCCCTCCACAGCCACCAGGGCTGCAACCCTCCGCCGCTGTCCACAATGAGGGTGGGGGGGGCTGGCAGGGCCTCGAGGAAGTCTGTCGCCTCCCCCTTCGTGGCGGGCAGCGTGGTCTCATCCCGGCCCCGGTATCCGGTGCGACAATCGACGTCTGCCCATAACCCCGGGACGGTGCGGGTGTCCCCTGCCCTCCCCCTTGACGTTTTCGCCGGCTGGCGGGCCTGTAGCCCACACTGGAGATAAACGTCGTGGCCCGTGGCATGGACGGCGGCCTTCCGGGCCAGTTTGGTGAGGTCTCGTAGGACACCCGCCTCCCGGCCTTGCCACTGGCCAGTTTTGAAGTAGGGAAGGACCAACCATCCCGGTGCATCCTGGAAGAGCTCCAGGATGAAGGATTCAATGGCGGTGGGATCGGTGGCGGGCGTGGCGGAACTACCGGGTACGGTCATCGTTGCCCCCTCTGTGGGCTGGCTGGTGGGGGGACGGGGCGGAGCGTTCAGAGGTCGCTCCCAGGGTGGCCATCCTGCCAACGAATAGCTGGACCCCGTTCCACCAGATAGGTATACGTTGCGACAATTCGCGAGGGTTTTCAAGGTTCACGGTTTCCCCTCCCCCTGCCCCACCTCCACCTCCAGGGCCAGCTCATAGGCCAGGCGATACTCCTTCCAGGAGATCCGACGGCCCTCCGCCCTCCACCTGGCCAGGGTCTCCAGGTACCTGGCATACTGGGCAGACGTCATGCTCTTCACGGCCCTACCTCCCCCGGTGCGACCCCTGCAAACAAAGCCAGGGCCCTGGTCTGCTTCATTGCATGGGCGACGTCGTTCCGGACGTCCAGGGCAGCCGAGTGCTGGAAGTTGGGAAGGAGCCCTATGGCCCCGTCCAGGAGCCGGAAGGCCTCGCTAAGAGCCCGGTGCGCCTCCAGTAAGGGTTGTTGGGCCTCGGTGTTCATGGCTCGGCCGTGAGCTCCGCCAACCGCTTCCGGGCGGCATCCAGGACCGCGAGTCTCACGAACTGGCACACGCTGATACCAGAAGTTTCCGCAGCGGCTCGCACCAGCGGGCGCTCCTGCTCCCGGTCTAGCTTGGTGGAGACTACGACGTTCTTCATGCCTCAATCCCTCCGGTAAAAATCAAGTCTTGACCCCCGTAGACTACTAGCGTACTATACACCAGTAGACGCGGTGGGTCAAGGATAGGATCATTTCAATCGGAATGCAGATTATGACGACCTTTGCGGAACGGTTCGGGAAAGCCCTGAAGCACTGGCGCCCGCGCGTCTCCATGACCGCTCGCCTGCAGGAACTGGCGCAGTTGAACGTGTCCCGGGGCGGAAGCTATGGGAGCCTGTTTCGATACCTGAAGGATGAGAACTCCCGTCCCGGCCTGGACTTCATTTATGCCGCAGCCGATACCCTCGGCGTGCGCCGGGAGTGGCTCCTGGACGGCCAGGGGGAGATGACGGAGGCGGAACACGCGGCGGCGGCCGTTCGGGAGGCCCACGTGGGGGGGACGGCGTTCCAGCTGGGGAGGACGCCGGACCTGCCCCGATATGGGGAGATGAGCGACCGGGGCAAGGGGTACGTGAATCAGCTCTGGAGCTGGTACGCGTACGCATATGGTGCGGGTGTCGTGGAGGCTCCCCCCACCAGGCACGAGGTCCCGGCGGCCATCACGGAAGCCCTATCGCGGCCCCTGGAAGCCCTCGGCGTTCATCCCCATCAGCTCCACATCATGGACTACGAGAACTACGTGGCCAGCCTGGCAGGACAGTTGACCCTCATCCTCCGATGGATCTCCCCGGAGATGACCGACGGCCCTCCTTCGTTCTATCGCCACCCCGCCGACCTGGAAGACTGACCATGTATGGCATGGGGGCCTTGCGTTCCCTATTTACCCGGTCTACCGTGTCGAGGGTATGGAGGATACGCACCCTATTGGAAAGGCGGTGGCCATGAAGCCAGGAGGGACGATGGAGCCCCGGCAAATCATGATGGACGGGGAAACGTGGGAGCGGGTTCGGCTGGCTTCTCTCCAGGAGGGGGCCAGGACGGGGAGGGCGGTGTCCATCTCCGAGTGGATCCGAACGGCGGTCCATCACAGGCTAAACCGGATGAAGGTTTCGCTGCCTACCGTCACACCCAAGGACCAGGAGGACTAACACACGAAGCAGACCAGGGGCCCCGGACACCCTGCAAGATGAACCGGAACCCCTGGCACACTCACCAACCCCGAAGGGCGGCCCCTGCAATTTCCGCCATGGGCCTCCCCGGGGCAAGCAAAGAAGGGGGGGCACCATGCGCCACTGCACCACACGAGACGTTCCCATCCTGTTCATGGATACCCTTCGCCTGGGGATCATCACAAACGAAGACGGGGAACCGGAGACCCTGGTCATAGCCTACGGGCACGGCGAGGGCAAAGCCTGGAAGGAAGATCCGGCCGCCGGGGGCCTGGAGCTCCCCGTGGAAATCCTCCGGCCGCTTATCAAGGGGCTGCAAGCCCTGGACGGGGACATGGGACGGCGGGGAGCGGTCATGCTCCTGTTCCTGTTCTTCATCCCCGTGGCCATCGTGCTAGGAGCCCTGGTCATCGACCTGGGAATAGCCTTCGTGGCCCGGGCGGAGGCGGTACGGGCGGCCGATGCGGCGGCCCTTGCCGGGGCCCTGGGGCTTCACCATCACGGGCTGGACAGTGCATACGCCTGGGCCCGGGACCTGGCGCTGAAGAACAACATCATGGGCCGTCTAGAGCCCTCTGGCGTCCAGGTCGATGCCGACACCCTCACCCGCACCGTAGGGGTCCAGGTACGTGCCGAAGGGATCCCAGGGCCATTCTCGGCGACCTGGGGGCATCCGGGGACAACGGTGGGCGCCCGGGCAACGGCGGCGGTGAACGACTCGGGTGACGTGAGGTTGATCCGATGAAGGCCCGGCGAAGGCTCTTTCTTGTGGGGTGGCGGAGGGGGAGGCTATTCAGCTATGCGACCAGGAGACAGCACCATGATGAGATCCGGCTTGACCCCGCGCGCCCTCGCCCCTGCCATGTTGAGGGGTGTCCTCTACCACCTTCGGCAGGCCAGCGTCCTCCTCACCTCCTGGCAGGAGGGACCCCAGGACCGGACCCCCGATTCCCTCCGGCTGGCGAGGGAGGCGGCGGTCAGTCTCAAGGAGGCCGGAGCCCTCGCGGATGAGCTCGAGGGAGGCATGACCCCGCGATTGGCCCCAGGGATCCGGGACGTATGCGGCCGGATCCCAGAGAGGGTTATTCCGGCCTACCTGGCGGCTGTGGCGTTCTCCACCCTTCCGGCCGGGGACGAGGCGTGGGAGAAGGCGATTTCGTGGACCCTCGCGGACATTCACTTTGTCGCGGAGGACCTGGAGGCGGAGCTACGGGAGGTCATGGCGGCGGCAGATGTGGAGGAGGACCAGGTGGGGGAGGGGGGGACGCCATGATACCCGATAGGATCCAATGGACCGTGGAGCGGGTGAACGACCGGGGGAACCGGGTGCAGAACTCGTACATCCACGGGGACCGATATCAATTCGACTTTGACGACGCCTTCAGGGGCCAGGGCTGGCAACAGTTGGACACCGTGGACGATGCATCCTATTTCGGTATCTGGACGCACCGGGACCGCCTCCAGGTCCTCACCTTCGCCGAAGGGGACGTTACCCTGATAACGGCGCCCACGGCGGAAGCCTACAACCTCGAGGTCCAGGCCATCTTTGCGTTCCATGATGTGGCCCCCGGGTATTCCATGGTGGATCCGGGGGACGGTACGGTTACCCGGGTCTTTGAGGACCGGGCCCGCCACTTAGCCCGGGAAGGGGGACCCCATGAACCAGGTTGACGAGCTCCTGGCCAACATCGTAACCGACGCCCGTACCCTGGCCCGGGTTCCCGATCTCCGCAGCTCGCCAGAGTGGCGGGATAACATGCTGCGGAACGTGGAGGCCCTGGCTTCCCTGGTCCGGGCCGGGGACCTGCCCACGGCGGACCCGTGCCAGGGGAGGAAGCCATGAACGCCCTACACAACCGGGAGCAGGCGGTCCGGCTCTTCGCTGCCGGGTTCACCGCGGTGGAGATTGTGGACCTGTTCGGGGAGGTCTATTGCCTGGGCCCTGGAGGTGGCCTCACCCAGCGGTACGATGGGAGGGACGGGGACCGGAGGACCATCACCGTCATGGTGTCCTCCCAGGCGGTCTCCGAGGCCATAGCCAGCCATAGGGAGGGGAACCAAGAGCCGGCTCCACGGGGCCAGGGACGCAAGGAGGACCGGGAGCGGTCCCGCGCGGAAATGGTGCGGCGACTATGGGCCCGTTCGGACCTGGCCCGGGAGCGTAATGAGGATGACATATGGGCGGAGCTGGCGATAGCCCACGGCGGACCCAAACCAGGAGGGAGAGGACCATGACCAGGGAGATTGACTTCACGGTAGCGATCACGGGTACCTTGGTCCTGATCGAGCCCCAGAGCCCGGAAGCCGAGCGGTGGCTGGAAGCCAACGTGGATCCCGGGGCTACCTGGGTGAAGGGGGCCCTGGTGGCGGAGCTCCGGTATGCTGGCGACATCGTGGAAGCCATGACAGCGGCGGGCCTGGAGGGTGGGACGCCCGCTTCCGATAGGGACCAGACGTCACCAGAGGCCGTCTAAGGCACTTTCTCCGGCGGACCCTACCCTTACCCCAGGGGAACCAGTAGGGGAAAGCCTGGACAGCAGGTAGACAGGCGAACGCCCCCGGCCCGGGCCAGTGTCTTGGGTTCGGGGGCGTTCGTGCGTCCGGAATCCGGGGGGATGGGGATCGGGATCCCCACCAGGTGGGATACCTGGACCGCCCGGGTTGTCGGATCCTCACGTTGACGTTTCGGACGTTGGGAGGATCCCCAGGCGGAACCTTCACCACCTGCACTCTTAAAAGGCTCGGGCTCCCGGGTCGGCACATCCTCCAGTAGCTCACCCAGGCGGGCCAGCGTGTCGAATTAACACGCCTACCGGCGCACGTCCGAGGCACCCACGACGTCGTGGGCCGAGAGGACGACCACCTCGCCACATCTGCATCGAATCGTCGCTAGCAGCGCCCCCGGGTCGAGCGCTTCGCAGGCGGTGCGCAGGGCCAGGGTGACCCTGAGC
>Ga0209498_1002226_pt1 | contig 11784 bp, 6 predicted proteins | sample WalLakDeSediment_FD_184131 | JGI IMG/M metagenome (GOLD analysis project Ga0209498, IMG submission 184131) | Lake sediment microbial communities from Walker lake, Nevada to study Microbial Dark Matter (Phase II) - Walker Lake 11/02/13 Deep... | ecosystem: Environmental > Aquatic > Freshwater >...
ATCTTCATGATTGGTCCAACCTATGGTGACGAATTCACCGTCAACTACGCATCGTCTTAACGGGCTGGGGACACGACCACCAGCGAATTTCGGGTTTCAAGGGCCACCTTGACCTCATTGGTCAACCAGCCGCTGAAACGGTCGCTGCGGTAAGCCTGAACGGCCAGCGGCGAGTAGGGAATGATGTAAACAATATCGTCGAAGACAATCTGCTGCATCTGGTGGACAATGGCAATCCGCTCCTCTTGGTCGAGGGTTCTGGCCTGCCGGGCATAGAGAGCGTCATACTCCGGGTTGGCGTAACCGGTCTCATTCCAGCCGGTGGGAATCTCGTCGGAGGTCATGACCATCAGCATAAAGTCGGGATCGGCGGCCGTACTCCAGGTCCACAGAATGATGTCGAAATCAAAGCTGGGGCAACAGGCGCCTAACAGGTTGTCGAAATCAAGCTCCTCCATGGCGCTGAAGGCAATGCCAATCTGCCCCCAAGATTCGGCCAGCGCTTCGGCCAGCAGCGGTGTGGTAGGCGTGTCGTCAGGCCAGTAAATGCGGAAGGCGAGCGGCAATCCGTCGGGCGTCTCGCGAATGCCATCCCCATCCTGGTCAAGGTAACCGGCCGTTTCCAAGATCTCGTTGGCGCGGGCGATGTCAAAAGGATAATCTACCAGATTGTTGTTAAACCAGATGCCGAGGCCTTCGGGAATGAGTGTCCGGCCCGGCGTACCCTGACCACCTAGAATCGTCTCAACTAACCCTTGCTTATCGGTGGCATGCGCCAGGGCCAGCCGGACGTTGCGGTCTGCCAAAGCCGGGTGTCCGCTGCAGATGCCATCATCGGGGGGGCAGTTTTCAGGCGCCATCTGGTTCAAGATGATGTCGGCGACACTGGGCAGTAAGGGCTGGCCTATGGCCAGCTCAATGTCGGCATCGGCCCGCAAAGCATCCATGGCTGCTGCCGGCACTTCGGTAATCAGGTCCACCTGCCCTGCCCGCAAAGCCTCGACCATCTCTTCGGTGTTCTCAAAGGTGTGGAAGACAATCTCGTCAGTTTGGGGGGTGGCCAGGGGGTGGCTGCCAACGGCCGCCAGTCGTACCCGCTCACCACCCACATATTCCACCAGCCGGAATGGGCCGCTGCCAATCATCGCCGCGTTGTCAAATTCGGCCGCTTCACCCTCCCCCAACTGGGACCAGACATGTTCCGGTAAAATACGTATCCAAGCCAGCTGGCTTTCCAGATTGGGAATAACTTCGGTCAGGGCAATGACGACCGTACGATCATCGGGCGCGGTCACGCTTTCGAAGAAGGTAACGTATTGCGAGGTCCAGAACTCCGCGTGATCCCGGGTCAGATTGTAGGTGAAGGCGACATCGGCGGCCGTCAGCGGTTGGCCGTCGTGGAACATAAAACCAGCGCCAATGGTGAAGGTCCATACCAAACCGTCAGGCGATACGTTTACCGATTCGACCAGGCCTGGCGAGGTGGAGCCATCAAGGGCCAGCTCATACATTGTGTCATAGACCAGCCCAAACAGGATGTTGGACGATGACAGTTGGGCCATGGCCGGATTGAGGGTGTCAGGTTTTTCTGGCCAGCCGATGTGGAGGGTTACCGGCTCGGCCTCCATCGCGGCGCTTTCGGTATCCGCTGCGGGCGCGGCCGTCGGGGCCACGGGTGGCGCGGCCGTCGGGGCCGCGGCTGTTGGCGCCGCGGCCGGCTCTTCGGTAGCCGCCGGCTGCGGTGCCTCAACAACGGCCGCCGGCGTGGCTGCGTCGTTGGCTACATTACCATTATTGCAGGCCACCAGGGCTAATAACAGAACAATGACGATCCAGATCCCTTTTCGTGCTAACATTTTCTCGCTCCTTTTAGCTAAAACAGAAATCAATAAACGACAGGAGACAAACAACTTGCTCCTCACCAACATCGTTTATACAATAGCACCTTGAGCGTTTCGTAAGCGGCAGTTTTGCGTTTCTCATCTCTCCCTCTGCCGTTTCGTAATCGGGCCCTGGTGGAACGAGCAGCCAATATCTCCTAGCAACAGTTCAAACTGCTTTAGCGCCTTACCGTCAAGGTATAGTCAACGCCAGACAACTCAGAGGTAGCCTATGACCCAACTAACCGTCCAGCTTTTGGGCACGTTCCGGCTGACCTACCAGGGGGAGGTGGCGACGGCTTTCAATTCCTCGCCCCGGCTGCAATCCCTGCTTGGCTACCTGATCCTGCGGTCGGGCGCCCCCCAACCCCGTTCCCATTTAGCCTACCTGCTGTGGCCGGCTTCAGCGGCCGACCAGGCCCGGGTCAATTTGCGTAAGCTGCTGCTCCAACTCCGCCGGGCGCTGCCCGACTACGATCAGCTTATCGCCGAAGAGGGCGATCTCATCCTGTGGCGCCCGGATATCCCCGTCAACCTGGACGTGGCCGCCCTACGACAGCATCTGGCGGCCGCTCAGGATAACCTGGTAGACGCGCGGGCGCTGAAAGAGATCGCCCGTCTCTATACCGGGCCGCTGCTGCCCCTGGTCTACGACGATTGGGTCGGGTCGCTGCGCCATGAACTGGAAGGAAGTGTCGTTCAGGCGTTAGGGCGACTGCTGCGCGTGCTGCGCCACCAGGGAGCCTATAGCGAGGGGGTGGCCTGCGCCCAGCAGCTGGTCCGGCTGGCGCCGCTGGAGGAACAGCATTACCGGCGCTTGATGCGCTTCCAGGCCTGGTCTGGCGACCGGGTGGGCGCTGCCCGGACCTACCAGGCTTGCCTGATCACCTTGCGCAAGGAATTAGCCGTGGCGCCAAGCCGGGAGACGCAGGCTCTTTACGCCCAGCTGATGGAGGGCCAGTCAATGCCGGCTGCGCCGCCACGACCAGTCGCTTCTCTGGTGGGCCGCCAGTCGGAATGGCAACAGCTGCGCCATCTTCTCAAGCGCAGTTTGCACGGCGAGCCACATTGTGTCTGCCTGGTGGGTGAAGCCGGCGTGGGCAAGAGCCGCCTGGCCGAAGAGCTGGTCACCTGGGCCAGCCGTCAGGGGCTTATTACTGCTCGGGCCCGGGCTTACGCCATGCAGGGGGGCTTGGCCCTGGCGGCCGTGGCTCAACTGCTGCGCCAGGAGGACATGATTGGGCGGCTGGATAGATTGGACGACGAGCGTCTGGCCCACGTTAGCCGCCTGATTCCCGAAGTAGCCGAGCAGCGGCCGCAGCTGCGACCACCGCCGCTGGCTGAAGGGGGGCAGCGGCGACTGTTTTTTGAAGCCCTGGCCCAGGCGGTTCTGGCTGATGGCAGCCCGGTCGTCCTTTTCTGCGACGACCTGCAATGGCTGGACCTGGAAACGCTGGCCTGGCTCGATTACCTGCTGCGATACGACCCGGCCGCCCCGCTGCTGCTGGTAGGCACTTACCGGGACAATGAAGTGGACGTGGAGCATCCGCTGGCCAAACTGCGCGACAGCCTGCTGCGTGATGACTTGCTGACCGATATCCAGCTACGGCCGCTTGATGACCAGGATACGGCTACATTGGCCCAGATGGTTGCCGGCGCCCCGTTGAACCCACCGGTACAAGCCGATCTCTACCAGGATACCGGCGGTAATCCCCTCTTTGTTATCGAGACAATTCGGGCCCGGCTGGCCGAGGCGGCGGGGCCGGCGCCACTGGATCCACCGGCTGGCCCGGCCGATTTGCCGCCGAAAATGAAAGCCATTATCCGCTCGCGTCTGCGGTTTCTGTCGGCCGAGGCTTATGACCTGGTCAAAGTTGCTGCCAACACCGGCACCGCCTGTGACGAGGCGCTGCTGCTCGCCGCCGGGCTGCTACCCGCCGACCGCCTCAGCCGGGCGTTGGACGAGCTGAGTCGCCACCGGATTCTTGAGCTCCATGGCAGCGTTTATGACTTTAGCCATGACAAGATCCGCGAGGTGGTCCAGGCCCAGTTGGGCCTGGCCGAAACGCGGCGGTTGAACCTGCTGATTGCCCAGGCGAAAGAGGAGCTTTACGCCGGACGTCTGGAGGAAGTCGTTGGCGAGCTGGCCATCCATTACGAAACGGCCGGACGCTTAGCCGAGGCCATTGCCTATTACCAGCAGGCCGGCGATCAGGCTCTGGCTACGTTTGCTAATGAAGATGCCGGGCGATTCTACCACGCTGCCTTAAAGCTGGAATCGCCCACCACTGCCCGCGCCGTCCTGCTGGCGGGTTTGGCCGAAGCCCGCAGCCGGCAGGGGGCTATTCCCGAAGGTATACAGTTGTGGGATGAGGCCATCCAGCTCTTCCAGGAAGCCGGCGACGGCGATCAGGCAGCCCGGCTCCAGGCCCGCGCCGCAGCCATGCTCTGGCAGGATGGGCATTATGGGGAAGCGCTGGCGCGGTGCCAGCAGGGCTTAGCGGCTGTGGCCGGCCAACCGGCCACAGCCGGTGTGGCCCACCTGCTGCACGAAACGGCGCGACTGCATCTATTTGCCGGCTCGCCGGACGAAGCCGAACAGTTGTGCCGGCAGGCGCATGACCTGGGCGAACGGCTGCAGCTGGTAGAAGTCCAGGCCCAGGCGCTAATCACCGAGGCCGCGCTGCCCACCCGCTCGCTGGCCGAGAAGATGGCGGCTTTACAGCAGGCCATTTGCCTGGCCGAAGCGGCTGGCCTCCAGGAAGTTGCCGCGCGGGCTTGCAGTGATCTTGGCATTTGTTACTCCCAGAAACTGATGCAGGATGAGGCCGAAAACCATTTCCGGCGGGCCGCAGAGCTGGCGCGTCAGGCCGGTCTCAGCAGCAAAGAACTGTGGTATCTGATCAGGTTGTATGTTTTATATACGGGCCAGGCGCGTTATGACGAGGAAGATGGCTTACAGCCACGCCTGAACGAGCTGGCTGCCAGCCAGTCGCCGGACAGCCTCACCGTCTGCTATCTGCGCGCGGTGCAAGGTTGGGCAGCCTGCCGGCGTGGCGAGTTTAGCTGGCTGGACGAGATTGGCCGCTGGCGAGAACTGGCTTTGGAACGGCAGTCGTGGCAATTTGTGACCAACCTCGATTTGGGATTAGCTGAGGTTTACCTCAAGTTGGGCCGGCTGGTAGAAGCCAGGCGTGTGCTCGAAGGGCTGGCGCAAATCTGCCGCAACAGGGCAACACCGATACATCCGAGAGTCCATGCTCAGGCCTATGCTGGCCTGGCAATTGCCATGGTCGGTCTGGGGGAACTGGAAGAAGCGCGCCGCTTCCTGAGCGAGTCCCGCTCCTTAACGGAAGGCGTTAACCGCGCCAGCCATGAATTTTACTACTGGTCACAGTGGAGCGAGGCGCGCCTCGCGGCGGCTGAAGGGAATTGGCCGGAAGCCAGTCGCATCTACGCCAAAATTGTGGCCGAACTTGCTCGTAGGGGCTGGCGCTGGCTTGAGGCTACTGCTTTACTGGATTGGGCGGCTGACTGTCTGATGTTTGGGCCGGCCAGCGAAAAGGGCACGGCCGAAGGCCTGCTGCTTGAGGCCCGGCAACTATTTGAAGCGATCAACACTCCTTACTATGCAAACATTGCTAACGAGCGGCTGGCCGAGCTGGCCGAATCATAATCCGAAACCACCTGGTGGGTGCAACTGATCCACATTAAGCTGCTCCAGCAGGGCGCGATTTTGAAAACGAGCCGGGTTCAGGGCATAATCTGACCATGCTGGCTCCTATCCTGCGTACCAAGATCATTCCCCCACCGCGCAATGCGCACATCCTGTCGCGTCCCCGCGTGAATCAAGCCTTGCGCCAGGCGCTCGACTATCGCCTGACCATTCTGCAGGCAGGGGCCGGTTACGGCAAAAGCACTGCCCTGGCCGATTTTGCCCAGACCTTTGCGCCGCTGATCTGGTATCAGGTTAATGAGGAGGACAATGATCCCCTGGTTTTTCTCCTCCATCTGAACCACGCCATTCGCCATGCCATTCCTGAAATTCCCCACCTGCCCCTTGAAACCCTCGAGCGCTGGGATGGCGCCAGCGGGCCTTTGCCCTGGCGGATCATCACCGACCAGGTTATCAATGCCCTCAGCGAACAGCTGTCGGCGCCGGCGCTGTTGGTCATTGACGACATTCATCTGATTAGCCAGAGCGGCGAAATCCCGCGTATTCTTGATCGGCTGGTAGGGCTAGGCCCGGCCCTCTTGCATACGCTCATCTCCGGCCGTCCTGCGTTTGACCTGCCCTCCTTGCATCATTGGCGCAATAAAGGCGAACTTCTCTTTCTCGACCAGCAATCATTGGCCTTCAACGCCGAGGAGATCGCGGCGCTCTATTTACACCACTATCACCTGGATCTGGTCAAAGAGGAAATTGACGATCTGCTCCGCTACACCGAGGGTTGGGCCATTGCCCTGCAGCTGTTCTGGCAAAGTGTCCGCAGCCAGCCGGCCTGGCGATTTCCCCAACATTGGGCAGCCAACTCGCTTGACTCTCTCTTTGACGTCCTGGCTGGCGAGGTGTTTGACCAGCAAGCCGAAGACGTGCGCGACTTCCTGCTGGTTACGGCTACCCTGCGCGACCTGCCTTCCACAGCCTGCGACTATCTGCGCGGCGCTCGTGACTCGGCCGCCATGCTGGCCCACCTGCGCCGGCAGCATTTATTTGTCACCGAGACGGCCGGCAGCGTTCTCCGCTACCATCCCATCTTTCACGACTTCCTGCGCCAACAGGCCAGACCCGACCAGCGGCAGGCCTGGCACCTGGCCGCCGCCGATTATTATCTGGATCAGAACAATCCCGAAACGGCCCTCTTCCACCTGCTCGAAATCAAACAATGGGAGCGGATGGCGGGTCTGCTCGACTCCTACGCAGCGATTCTTCTGGCTGCCGGACGACTCGATACCCTGGACGCCTATCTCGCCGCCCTGCCGCCCGAAACGCTCGGCCAGCATCCCCGGCTGTTGTTTACCCTGGGCGAATTGGCTCGTCTGCACAGCCGCTTCGACGAGGCGCGTGGCTGGTATGAGCAGGCCGAAGCCATCTGGCGCGCCCGCAACCAGCCCGACGGTATTGCCCGGGCCCTGCGCGGCCGGGCGCGCGTCTACCTGGATACGGTTGACCCGGTCAGCGCCGAGCGCTTGCTGCAAGAGGCCGTCCTCATTCACGATGGCTCCATAGATCGCGAAGCCCAGGTACGCCTGTATGAGCTGCTGGCCGAAAACAAACTCAATTCCGGCCGCGCTGAAGACGCCGAGCGTTTCCTGCAACGGGCCGAAGCGCTGCGCGCCGAGGGTCCGACCAACGACGGGCTGCGCTACCGGGTATTGGTGCGCACCGGCCGTCTCGCTGAAGCCAGGCAGGGATTGGAAAGCCGGGCTGAAGCCGAAAAGAAAGAGCCGGTCGAAACGCCGCGCGCCCACCGTGAGACGATGCTGCTGCTCTCGCTCATCTATTCCCTGATGGGACTGACCAAAGCGGCCTGGCGAACTGCGCGTGAAGGCACCCAGCGCGGCGATGAGCTGAAATCCCCCTTTATCACGGCCGTGGGCCATATGCGCCAGGGACACGCTCTCATGCTCCTGGGCGGCGCGGAGAATTTCCAGCGCGCCCGCGAACAATATGATAAGAGCGTGGCCATCAGCCGGGCGCTGGACGTTCCCCGCCTGCGTGTCGAATCGGGCTGGGGGCTGTGCCGTTCCTACGGTTACACTGGCGAGCTGTCCAAAGCCCAACAATATGCCCAGGAAGCGATTGAAATTGCCGATCAGGCCGGCGATGAGTGGATCGCCTCGCTGGTGCGCCTGACAATGGGCGCCAGCCTGGTCATGGCCGCGCGCTACGAGGCCGCCGAAGAGTGGCTCAACCGGGCGGCCGCCGGTTTCCAGGAGTGTAGTGATCCGTTTGGGCGTACCGTGGCCCGCCTGTGGCTCTCGCTAGGGCTGTTCAGGCAGAAGCAGTATGAGCGGCTGGCCCAGCTTTTGCCGGAGGCGCTGGCCACCTGTCAGGCCCAGGGGTACGACTTTCTCTTTAGGCGCCCCTCATTCCTGGGCGCGCTCGATGAGCGGATCTTTATCCCCCTGCTTCTTCAGGCGCGCCAGGAGGGTTGGGAACGGGCCTACCTCGATCAACTGCTGGAAACGTTAGGTTTAGCCGACTTAGAGCTGCACCCCGGTTACCAGTTACGGGTGCAGACGCTGGGCAAATTCCAGGTCTGGCGGGGAGATGAGCCTATTCCGGCCAGCGGCTGGCAGCGCGAAAAGGCCCGGCAGTTGTTCCAGATTTTACTGACCTATCGTCAGGCGCCGCTGGACCGCGACCAGATTTGCGGCTTTCTCTGGCCAGACGCCGATCCGGCCACTACCCAGCGCAACTTCAAGATCGCTTTGAACACCCTCTTCCGGGTCCTGGAGCCGGAGCGCCCGCCGGGCAGCGATTCAGCTTTCATTTTGCGGGAGAGAAGCACCTATGCACTCCGTCCCGGGGCCGATTTGTGGCTGGACGCCGAGCAGTTCACGCAGTTGGTACGGCCGTCCATGCCCACCGCCCCTGACATTGACAAACTGCAGCAAGCCATCAATCTGTATCAGGGCGACTACCTGCCCGACGCTTTGTATGAAGCCTGGGCTGCGGAAGAACGGGAGCGTCTGGCAACCCTGTTTCTGGAAACGGCCGATCGTCTGGCCGACATGCTGCTGGACCGGGAACGTTATGCCGAAGCGATTGAGGTATGCCAGCGCATCCTGGCGCAAGACAACTGCTGGGAACGGGCCTACCGCCACCTGATGCTGGCATATAACCATCTGGGCGACCGCGGCCAGGTGGGGCGAACCTACCAGCGCTGCCGGCAGACCCTGCGCCACGAACTGGACGTCGACCCGTCTCCGGAAACAGAGCAATTGTACCAAAGCCTGACCGGTTGATACCCCTGTGGCAGAATCCGACCATAACCCGGTGACCCGGGCGTCGCCATCTAGCTCGGCGACTTTATCGCCGGGCGGTTTGATGCAAGTTGACCCATCCTCCTGTGTGTAACCAAGCTGTATCCACCATTTGCTACTATGGTAGCGATGGACGAACCAGCATTCCCCACCATATCATCTTTTGTCATCCGCTTTGTGGTTGAATCCGCCCCCGATACCTACCGGGGCGAGATTCGCCATATCCAGACCAACGAAGAAATCCATTTCAATAGCTGGCAGGATGCCGTTGAGTTCATCCAGCGCTATGTTCCACTTACAGAAAAGGAGAACCCAAGCACATGAAAGATAAAATTGTATTGATCACCGGCGGAGCAGCCGGCATTGGCCAGGCGACCGCCCGCCGTTTTGCCGAAGAAGGCGCCACCGTAATCGTCGGCGACGTCAATGAGACCGCCGGTCAGGAAACGGCGGCGCAGTTGGGACCGGGAGCCGCCTTTTACAAGGTGAATGTAGCCAACCGCCAGGAGGTTCAAGAGTGGGTTGATGCTGTTGTGAGCCGATACGGCCGTATTGACGTTCTCATCAACAATGCCGGTATCCTGCGCGACGGTCAGTTAGTCAAGTTCAAAGAAGGCGCGCTGGTGGGCCAAATGCCGGAAGCCGATTTTGACCTGGTCATCTCGGTCAACCTGAAGGGCGTCTTCAACTGCAGCCAGGCCGTCGCCCCGGTCATGATTAAACAAGGCGGCGGCGTCATTCTCAACGCCACCTCCGTCGTTGGGCTGGACGGCAATTTCGGCCAGACCAACTATGTCGCCACCAAATCCGGCGTCATCGGCATGACTAAGGTCTGGGCGCGTGAGCTGGGCCGGTACGGCATTCGCGTCAACGCCGTTGCGCCGGGCTTTACAGCCACCGAGATTCTCTCTTCAATGCCGGAGAAGATCATTGACGGCATGAAGGCCCGCACCCCGCTGGGGCGGCTGGGCGACCCGCGCGACATCGCCAATGCCTATTTCTTCCTGGCTTCAGACCAGGCCTCGTTCATCACCGGCGAGACCCTGCGGGTTGATGGCGGCATTGTCGTAGGCACATGACCTGACTGACCAACGACGAACGACGAACTGCTTGACAAGTTGGTCGTTGGTCATTGGTTGTTCGTCGGTATCCTCAAGGAGAAATCCATGTCCAGACACCCGCAAATTCTGGCTACCGGGAGTTACGTCCCTGAAAGAGTTGTGACCAACGCCGAGGTGGATGCCCTGCTGGGCGAATCAACTGACCAATGGCTGCGGGAAAATGTCGGCATAGAGGAGCGGCGCTGGATGGCTCCGGAACAGGTCACCTCCGACCTGATTGTAGCGGCCGCCAGCCGGGCGCTAGCCAAAGCCGGGATTACCGCCGCCGACCTCGACCTGATTATCGTCTCCACCGACACCCCCGACTACCTGTCGCCTTCAACCTCTGTCGTGGTGCAGGCCAAACTGGGGGCGATAAAGGCTGGCTGCTACGACATCAACTCGGCCTGCGCCGGCTGGGTAACGGCCGTTGATCAGGCCGCCCGTTATCTACTGACCGAACCAGCGCTGCAATACGTCCTCGTCGCCGGCGGTTACGGCATGAGCCGCTATCTCGACTTCAAGGATAAGAAGACGGCCAATCTGTTTGCCGATGGCGCCGGCGCGGCCGTTCTCGGCGTCGGGCCAGAACCCGGCTTCTTAGCCAGCAATCTGCTGGCCGTCGGCTCATACCATGACGCGCTGGGAATCTACGGTGGCGGAACACATCGTCCCGCCACCGCTGAAAATCTGGCCGCTTATGGCCCGCCCAAAGTCGAATTTGTCAGGAAATTCCCCAAAACCTTCAACACCGAATATTGGCCCAGGCTGATGCAAGGCGCGTTGGACAAGGCCGGTCTAACTTTTGACGACGTAGACCGCTTCTACTTCACCCAACTGAATCTGCGCACCATCGAGCTGATGATGGATTTGCTGCAACAGCCCATCGAAAAAACCCATTGGGTCATGGACAAATGGGGCTACACCGGTTCCCCCTGCGTGGTGATGGCGCTGGATGACGCCCTGGCCCGGGGCAAAGGACCGCACGCGGGCGAGACGATCCTCTTCTGCGCCAGCGGCGGCGGGATCACGATGGCTGCCTCTATCTGGCGGTGGACGGCCAAAGGATAACGGCTATGAGCGCCAAAGACGAATATGCCCCCAGCCGCACCGGTTTTGTCCCCGTGGAAAAGGGGACGCGCCAGATTTATTGGGAATACTTTGGCGGCGGCCAGCGGGAAGTGGTTGTCTTTCTGAACGGCCTGGCCATGCTAACCAACTCCTGGTACCGCACCGTGCCGTTCCTGCACCCCGCTTATGACGTGCTGCTGTACGACTATTTCGGACAGGGCCAATCCTCGCAAGAGGATGAACCCTATTTCATCAACAGATTTGCCGATTATCTCATCCAGGTCATGGACGCCGCCGGCGTGGACAAAATTCACCCCATTGGCGTCTCCTATGGTGGCTTTGTGGCCGCGGAACTGGGGCGATTGCACCAGGATCGGCTGCACACCCTGACCCTGTCCGGCATTCTGCTGACGCGCGAAACGCTCTTCCAGATGTATCAGGACATCTCGCTGCGCTTTTACCGCTCCACCGACGAAGTTTTTGACATCTACACCCAGTATCTGTACGAGAAAACCTTTGGCGAGGCCATCTCCCGCAAAATCTACGGCGAGGCGATGGAGCGAGGACGTTTCAAGTTTTATGACCGCTACCGGGAGAAGAAATATTGCCTGGTACGTCTGACCGAGGCGCAGGATCCCTTTTTCGCCCACATTGACAGCGACCCGGACGCCTACCGGAACGTACAAGTGCCAACCCTGATCCTGACCGGCGAACAAGATCGGGCCATCCCACCCTGGCAGCAG
>Ga0209498_1002227_pt1 | contig 11784 bp, 9 predicted proteins | sample WalLakDeSediment_FD_184131 | JGI IMG/M metagenome (GOLD analysis project Ga0209498, IMG submission 184131) | Lake sediment microbial communities from Walker lake, Nevada to study Microbial Dark Matter (Phase II) - Walker Lake 11/02/13 Deep... | ecosystem: Environmental > Aquatic > Freshwater >...
ATCGACACCCATCACCCGCCCCAGCACGCGATCCCCGTGCAGCACGCCGCGCATCTGTCGCGGCGACAGGAACAGATCGTCGCTCTGGTCGTCGGGGACCAGGAAGCCGAAGCCGTCGGGATGGCCGATCACCCGTCCGCGCAGCAGGTCGGCCTGCTCCACCGGCAGGTAGGCGCCGCGGCGGTTGCACAGCAACTGGCCGTCGCGCTCCATCGCCCGCAGGCGCCGGCGCAGGGCCTCTGTCTGTTCGTCGCTCACGATGCCGAGGCGTTCCGCGATCTCCTCGAACTCCAGCGGGTTGCCGGCCTCGACCACACTCTCAAGGATCAGTTCGCGGCTGGCGATCGGGTTCTCGTACTTCTGTGCCTCGCGCTCGAAATTCGGATCGACCGGCTGGCGGTTGCTGCGTTTTCTGGGCATTCACTTCACTCGTTTTGGAGCCCCCCACGGCCTTGGCCTTGGTCGGGTCCACCATTGGAACCCGGGGGCATGACAGATCAATTGACACTTTCGGCGGAGGACTCTATATTGCGCGCTCCTGAAGCGCAGGACCTCACGGTCCATCCTCATGCCGAGGTGGCGGAATTGGTAGACGCGCTAGCTTCAGGTGCTAGTGGGCGTAAGCTCGTGGAGGTTCAAGTCCTCTCCTCGGCACCATTTCTTCCCTCATCCCTTTTTCCGTTCTCCGGCGTTGCCGTGAGCGTTCGGTGGTTCGCGCGTTGTACGTGCAGCGCCGCTGCGTAAAAACATGGGCGCCGGGGCCGGAAAGCCCCGACTCGCCCGGCTTCGATCAGCCCGCAAACGGGTCACGCAGCACGATCGTCTCGTCCCGGTCTGGCCCCGTGGAGACCATGTCGATGGGCAGGCCCACCACGCTGCCCAGCCGTTCCAGGTAGCGCTGGGCATTGGCGGGCAACTTGTCGTACTGGCGGATTCCCAGGGTGGATTCCTGCCAACCCGGCATCTCTTCGTAGATCGGCTCACAGCCCGAATAGGCCTCGGCCCCCGCCGGCGGGATATCCATCACTTCGCCGTCGCAGCGATAGCCGACACAGATCTGCAGGTTCTCCAGCCCGTCGAGCACGTCGAGCTTGGTGATGCAAAGGCCGCTGATGCTGTTGATCGCACCGGCGCGGCGCAACGCCACCGCATCGAACCAGCCGCAACGGCGCGGTCGACCCGTGGTGGATCCGAACTCGTTGCCGCGGCGCGCCAGATGCTCACCCATGCTGTCGAACAGTTCGGTCGGAAATGGCCCGGCCCCGACGCGGGTGGTATAGGCCTTGGTGATGCCCAGGATGTAGTCGAGATCGCGCGGGCCGACACCGGAACCCGTGGCGGCGCCGCCCGCCGTCGTGTTCGAGGAGGTGACGAAGGGGTAGGTGCCGTGGTCGATGTCCAGCAGGGTGCCCTGGGCACCCTCGAACATCACGTCGGCACCCTGCGCGCGCAGCACGTGCAGGCGGCCGCTGACGTCCGTGACCAGCGGTCGCAGGCGCTCCGCCTGGGCAAGGCTCTCGTCGAGCACCGCCTGGAAGTCGATGGCATCGGCCTGAAAGTAATTCTTGAGCACGTAGTTGTGATAATCCAGCACTTCGCCGAGCTTGGCGGCGAACCGTTCCCGGTGGAACAGATCGCTGAGGCGCAGGCCACGCCGGGCGACCTTGTCTTCGTAGGCGGGGCCGATGCCCCGTCCGGTGGTGCCGATCGCGGCCGCGCCACGGGCGCGTTCGCGGGCGTGGTCCAGCGCCACGTGGTGGGGCAGGATCAACTGGCAGGACTCGGACAGGCGCAGGCGCTCGGCCACGGGTACCCCGCGCGCCTCGAGCATGTCCATCTCCTCCAGCAGCGCAGTGGGTGACAGCACCACGCCGTTGCCGACCAGGCACTCGACGCCGGTCCTCAGAATTCCAGAGGGAATCAGGTGCAGCACCGTTTTCTGGCCACCGATCACGAGCGTGTGGCCGGCGTTGTGTCCACCCTGAAAACGCACCACCGCAGCGGCGTTTTCGGTCAGCAAATCGACGACCTTCCCCTTGCCCTCGTCACCCCACTGACTCCCCAGAATTACTACGAATCGTCCCATTGGCCTACGGCTCCTCGACATTCCATTCATGACCACGCTTCTGCAAGCGTGGGCCCTGCGTCAACGCCTCTCCGGACTCGCCCGCAAGCAGGCGGCGCACCCGGACCCCCCGGGCACGCAGGTCCGCGATCGCGGATTCCAGACCGGCATCCCCCTCCGCCGGTGCCAGCACACAGTCGCGCCGCGGCTCCGTCCATGCCGGAACCAGGCGCAGCAACAGCCTCAGGTCGGTACTGAAGCCGGTCGCGGCCCGCGCGCGTCCGAACACGCGACCAATCTCATTGTAGCGGCCGCCGCGCGCGATTTCCTGGCCGGAGCCCGGCACGAACGCCGCGAAGACCAGTCCCGTGTGATACGAGTACCCGCGCAGCTCGCCGAGGTCCACATGGATATCGAGGTCGGGATGCACGGCCTGGAGGCGTTCGATCACGGCTGACAGGTGATTCAGCGCGGACGTCACCTGCACGGGTGCCGCGGCAAGCCTGCCGCGGGCCTCGACCAGAACCTCGGGTCCACCGTTGAGGTCCACCAGCGCGCGGAGTAGCTGTGCCATTTCCGCATCCAGCTGCCATGCGGCGAGCGTCTCGTCGATCTCGGGGATGGCCTTGCGCTGTAGCAGATCGAAGAAGACCTGTTCCCGGCCCCTGTCGAAACCCGCCGTCCGGGCCAGCGAGCGGTAGATGTCCACATGGCCCAGATCGATACTGGCACCGCGCACGCCACAACGATCCAGGGTCGCCAGCATCAGCCGGATGATCTCGACGTCGCTGTCGAGACCGTCGTGCCCGAACAGCTCTGCGCCGGCCTGCATTGGGCTGCGCGAGCCGGACCACTCATCCGCGCGGGTGCGCAGCACGCTTCCGACGTAGCAGAGCCGGGACGTACCCTCCTCGCGCAGGCGATGGGCATCGATACGCGCCACCTGCGGCGTGAGGTCGGCCCGCAACCCCATCAGCTTGCCGGTGAGCTGGTCGGTCAGCTTGAACGTCTGCAGGTCCAGCTCGCGCCCGGCGCCGGTGAGCAGGGAGTCGAGGTATTCCGCCATCGGCGGGATCACCAGGTCATAGCCCCAGACATCGAACTGATCCAGGATCGCGCGGCGCAAGGCCTCCAGGCGCCGCGCGGCGACGGGCAGGGCCTCCTCGAGTCCATCCGGAAGCAGCCACCGGTTCACGTCGGTCATCTTTTTCCCTGTATCAACAGTGCTTCATTCAGCCGCGCACCCAGGCCAGCAGGGCGAGGCCGAGCAGCATCGCGATGAGCCCGAACAGCCGCAACGTCCCTTCCGGCAGCCGGGCGACCTCCAGGAGGTACTCCCGGTAGCGGCGCGGCACCAGAAACGGCAGCAGCCCCTCAAAAACAAGCAGCAGCGCGAACGCTGCTGCCAGATCCGACCATGCCACTCAAAAAGCCGTCATGGACTCTGCGGATCGTTCACCCCGGACGGGTCCTTGAAGTACCGGAAGAAGTCCGAACTCGGATCCATCACGTAGGTACTGCGCTCGCCCGACATCGAATTTCGGTAGGCAATCAGGCTGCGGTAGAAGCTGAAGAAGTCCTCGTCCGCCCCGAATGCCTGGCCCAGAACCTCGGTGGCCCGCGCGTCGCCGACACCCCGAATCTCCTCGGACTCCCGGTAGGCGTCCGCCAGGATGACGGTACGGTCACGGTCGGCACGCGAGCGGATGCGCTCTCCCTCTTCCTGACCGCGGGCCCGGAAGTCCTGGGCAACCCGCTGACGTTCGGCGCGCATGCGATCATACACCGATTCCGACACCTCGTCCGGCAGGTCGATGCGGCGGATGCGCACGTCAACCAGGGTCACACCCAGTTCGCGCGCGGTCTCCAGCGCCTCCTGGCGCACGGCGCCCATGATGGTCAGGCGTTCGCCGGCCACCACCTCGGCCAGTTCGTACCGGGCGAACTCGTTACGCATGCCGTCACGAAGGATCTGCGCCAGCCGTTCCTCGGCGTTGCGCTCGTCGCCGCGGGTGGCCCGGAAGAACTGCCCGACGTCATCGATGCGCCACTTGGCGTAGAAGTCCACGATGACGTTCTTGGCCTCGCTGGTCAGGAATCGGTCCGGCGGAATATTGAGCGTCATGATCCGGGCTTCGAAGAAGCGCACGTTGTTGATCAACGGGAACTTCAGGTGCAGACCCGGTTCGAGGTCCACCTTGCGCACTTCCCCGAGCGAGAAGAGGATGACGCGTTCACGCTCGTCCACCGTGTAGGTCGACATGGCGATCAAGATGACCGCAACGATTGCGGCGATACCTGCTATGCGAAACATTAGCGCACCTCCCGCGCACGCGGATCAGGCCGTGGGGCCGCCGGTCGGTTCATGCCCGCGCTGGGCGTGCTGATTCCGAAGCTGCCGCGCGTGCCGTCCAGCGGTTCCGGGGTCGGGCCCGGGAGCGCGCCCGCACCGGTGCCTCGCAGCAACTGGTCGAGCGGTAGCATCATCAGGTTGTTGGTCTGCGCAACGTCCAGCATCACCTTGTTCGAGCCCTGGAAGATCGCCTCCACCGCCTCGATGTAGAGGCGCTGGCGGGTCACGCTAGGTGCGACCTGGTATTCAGCGAGCAGTTGCGAGAAGCGGGAGGCATCGCCCTCGGCCCTGGCGATCGTCTGATCCCGGTAGCCTTCGGCCTCTTCCAGGATACGGGCCGCCTGACCGCGCGCACGCGGGATCAGGCCATTGGCATAGGCCTCGGCCTCGTTCCGGAAGCGGGCCTCGTCCTCGCGGGCACGGATGGCGTCGGCGAAGGATTCCTGCACCGGCTCAGGCGGCTGCGCCTGCTGCATCGACATGGCCGTGACGATCAAACCCGCGCCGTAGGAGTCCAGGGCCTGCTGCAGGGTCTGGCGCGAGCTGATCGCGATTTCGCCACGGCCCTCACCCAGGATGAAGTCCAGCCTGCTCTTCCCTACGCTCTCGCGGATGGCCGATTCCATCAACTGCTGCACGGTGACGTCCGGATTGCGCACGTTGAACTTGTAGTCGACGACGTCCAGCACGCGATACTGCACCGCGATGTCGACGTCGATGATGTTTTCGTCGGCGGTCAGCATCAGCGCCCGGTTCTGCAGGGTGCGGATGCTGTCGACGTTTTCGACCTCCACGCGCTCGAACGGCCACGGCAGATGCCAGTTCGGACCCGGGGACGAGACTTGCTGGAAAGCACCGAAGCGCAACACCACGCCCCGCTCACCTTCGCTAACGATGTAGAAACCGGAAGCCAGCCACACCACCACCGCAATGATGACCGCGAGACTCACCACGGCCTTGGAATTGCGACCCATTCCCGAGCCGCCGTCGCCACCCGAACTGCCGCTGCCACCGCCACCAAACAGGCTGTTGATCTGCTGGGTGACCTTGCGCATCATTTCTTCAAGATCGGGCGGACGCTGTCCGCCACCACCGCTCCCGCCGCCACGTTGACCGCCGCTCCAGGGATCGCGCTGGTTGTTTCCCGGTTCATTCCAGGGCATTTACTCTGACTCCTACTATCGGTACAGCCTTATGAACGTGAAACCCGCGTTTGGTTCGCCACGTGTTCTACGTAGGGGCCGGCATTTTAGGCACCACCCCCCCACCTAGCAAGCCCGGGGCGCAGGTGAATCCGGAGCCCGGTCCTTCAACTCCGCCTTTGGCGCAAGCGAAAAGAGGGTTCAGACAACGTAGCTCACGTATTCGGGGTCATACATCTGCGCCTCGACCCAGGCCTCCAGGTCGGCTGGACACTCGATTCCCGCGAGTTCCTCGGCGAAGGCCACCTCCGCAACCGCAACGGCGATCCGGGCCGAGACCTCGCGTACCCGCGCGAGCGCCGGGAAAAGGCTGCCCTGTGCGAGATCCTCATCGCGCACCGTCTCGGCAAGCGCCCGGGCGGCCACCATGAACATGCCGTCGGTGACCCGCGAGGCCTGCACCGCAACCGCCCCCAGGCCCACACCCGGGAAGATATAGGAATTGTTGCCCTGACGCGGCACGAAGCGCCGCCCACCGACGTCCAGGGGGTCGAACGGGCTGCCCGAGGCAAACAGTGCGCGGCCATCGGACCAGGCGTAGGCCTGCTCGGCCGTGCACTCCGCCCGGGACGTCGGGTTGGAGAGCGCGAACACGATCGGGCGGTCATTCAGGCGCGCCATGCTCTCGATGACCTCGCGGGTGAATGCACCCGCTACCGCGCCGACACCGATGATGGCCGTCGGGCGCAGCACCTCCACCGCCTCGAGGAAGCTGACGAGCGGTGGGTGCTCGTGGGCGTAGGGCCGCTTGTGTTCGGCCAGCGCCGAGCGGCCTCGTACCACCAGCCCCCTGGAGTCGACCATCCAGGACCGGCGCCGCGCGACTCCCTCCTCCATGCCTTCCGCCACCAGCGCAGAGGTCAGCAGATCGGCGATGCCGGTGGCTGCCTCGCCCGCACCCAGAAACAGGAAGGTCTGGTCACGCAGGGGCCGATTGGTCACCCGGAGCGCCGACAGGATCCCCGCCAGCGTGACCGCGGCCGTGCCCTGGATGTCATCGTTGAAACAGGGTAGCCGGTCACGGTAGGTCTGCAGCAGGCGAAACGCGTTGTGGTTTGCGAAGTCCTCGAACTGCACCACGACTCCGGGGAAGACCTCCTGCGTGGCCTCGAGAAACTCTGCCATCAGTTCGTCATATTCGGTTCCGGCAAGGCGCCGCCGGCGCAGGCCCAGGTAGAGCGGATCCTCGAGCAACGACTCGTTGTTGGTCCCGATGTCGAACATCACCGGAAGACAACGGCGCGGATGCACCCCGGCGCAGGAGGTGTACAAAGCCAGCTTGCCGATCGGGATTCCCATGCCGCTGGCACCGAGGTCGCCCAGGCCCAGGATGCGCTCACCGTCGGTGACCACGATGATCTTTGCGTCCCGGTAGGGCCAGTTGCGCAGCACGGAAGCCACTTGGCCGCGATCCTCCGCCGAGACGTACAACCCGCGCGGGCTGCGGTAGATGTGGCCGTATTCCTGGCAGGCCAGCCCGACGGTCGGCGTGTAGATCACGGGCATCATTTCGTCGGGGTTCTCCATGACCACCCGGTAGAAGAGCGCCTCGTTCCGGTCCTGCAGGCTCTGGAGCATGATGAAACGCTCCAGTGGAGAGTCGAGGCGCCGAAAGTTCTCCAGCACTCTCTCCACCTGTTCCTCCTGGCTGGACACATGCGGCGGCAGGAGTCCGGTCAGCCCCAGCACGTCGCGTTCGCGAGCCGTGAAGGCCGAGCCCTTGTTCAGGGAGGGGTCGCGCAATAGCGCCATGCCGCGGGGGAACCATTCGGGGAGGGGGCCTGGCAGAGCCTCGCCAGGTAGTTGCTGCGGCATCGCGGAATGTCCTCGGCGGAGCGGTAATGAGTGGGCAGAAGGCGTACAGGAAAGATGCAGATGGCCCGGGTCCGACTATGCAGTATCCGGCGCCCCCCCCGGCGCGTCAACCGGTCCGCAGAGCGCCCGTGCTCAGCCGCCGCCAGTCGACCGAAAGCGTTCCAGCACCTGCTCGATCAGGGGATCCAGGTAGCCCTGATGCCACGCAGCGGCGACGGCGAGCACCACTACGGCCAGAAACAGGTAGGTCTTCCAGGGCCGTTTCTTGTCCGCGTAGGGATCGTCCAGGGAGCGCTGCGAGCCAGCCGGAAGCGCCGCCACGCCGGTCAGCGAGGCGCCGAACGGCAGGTTGATCCTGGCCCGGGTGTTCACGGCCCAGCCGTTGGCGTCCAGCAACGGAGCCAGGTTGCGCTGGCGCAGCTTCAGCCAGGCCAGCAGCATCGAGGGGCCGGAGATGGCCAGCAGCACGCCCAGCGCGACCAGCGGCAATTGCCACCAGGCGAGATTGAACAGTCCGGCAACGACCGCGGCAAGCGCGGTGCCAATAGCGCCGATCGCCAGACCGATTGCCGCGAAGATACCGGCAAACCTGGCGATATCGAACGGTGTCTGCGGGGCACCACCCCGGCCAGACTCGGCCCGCGCGACGGCACCGGTGACGCCGGACATGGCCTCCTCCTCCACCGCCTGGTCGCGGGAGGCCGCGAACTTCTGGACCTGCTCCTGGATCATCCGGGCGATGCGCTTGTACGGAGACCAGAAAGCCTGCCGTACGCTGATCGGGTGCTCGACGAGCTTCACCACCGTCGCGTCCCAATCCCGACCGCTGCGGTCATAGAAGACACCGTTCCGGCCGACCATCACGTTGTCGGCATCGCCGTCGGTGAGGCCGGCAACGATGGTCATCGGCTGATGGCCCTTGCGCTCGCAGTGGCAGTAGACCAGATAGGTGCCGCTGAAGTGGGCAAGCGCACTGTGCCGGGTCATGTCGTCCACGCGCAGGCAAAGGTCGCAGCTGCGGCGATCGAGATACAGCGTGCCGGCCTGGAAGATCGCCTTGCGGCGGGCGCTGTAGAAGTCACGCAGCGACACGAAGTTGTTGAGCAGCGCGAAGAGATCCCGATGGTAACGGGCCAGGCGCTCCACCGCTTCGATCGACGCGGTCTGCGCCTCCACGGCCCTGTCCTGCTCGATCAGATCCGCGATCGCCTCGTGCACACCGCCGTCCACCATGGCGCGGAGGCGCTCGGTCCCCAGGGACGACACGTTCTCACCCGCCTTCTCCGCTAACCAGGCGCAATAAGGAGCGAGGCGGGCAGAGACCGCCGCCCAGTCCTCCACGCTCAGGCTCTCGCGCTCTCCCAGAAGCGGGTTGACGACATCCCGGCGAAGGCGCTCGATCGGTTCGGCCCAGGCCGGATTAACGCCCTCTCCCAGCGGCAGCTGCCGCCCCGCTGCGATCTCGGCCAGCGGCAGCGCCGCAACCGCTGCCGCCGAAACGGCGATCTCCCCGGCGGCCAGTGCTGCGTAAACCGCTTCGTCCGGGTTCAGCGCACCGGTGGCGCGCGCGTCGAAGGCGGCCAGGCGACAGCGCGTGAAGTAATCATCGACCTTGGCGCGCACCGATTCGAAAACCTCGGTGGCCGCAGCGGTCGCCTCCCCCAGGGGCAGAACTTCTTCCGGGCTCGCCTGCCCCGCTTCCCACCAGTCGAGAAAGGCCTGGGCCTCGGTGAAGAAGGCCTCCAGTTTCTCCTGCGAGACGCCGGGCTCACCGCTCAGGTCAGCCTCCGGCCCGAAGCGCTCCATGATCTCCCCCATCACCGAGCGGATCTCCTCGTCGTCGCTCAGCGCGGCGGGGACGATGCCATCGCCATTGAAGCACTGGGCGCTGAAGATGGCGGTCTTGTCGGAGCTTTCATCCACGGAAACGGCGTCCGCGCCGGATCTGTGCAGGTTGGCGAGGATCTGGCGGGCGGAGGCAAGGAGCCGGGCACCCTCGGGTGTCGAGTCGTCGATCGCGTCCAGAGGCAGCGCATCGCCGCCCTCGATCAGCCTGGCTGGGTCCTTCAGCAGCGAGCAGGACCAGGACACGGCATCGAGGATTTCCGGCACACGGACATGGCCATCGCCGTTGGCGTCGAGCAGTTCGAGGGTGCGCGTATCGAACTCCAGCCCCGAGGTCGGACAGCTCAGCACCGACCAGAGCTTGGGATCGAGCTCCCCCAGATGAACCAGATCCTCAGCGGTGTCCAGACGGACCTGATCGAAACCGCCGGAGCGAAAGAAACGCCAGCGATGCGGTGAACGCCCCATGTCAGTCATCACAGCCCCCCAGTCGACCGCTACGGATTCAGGTCCGGACCGCATTGTCGGCCGGAGCCACGGTGCACGACCTGGCCTTGCGGTCGGGGAGGAGCCGTCGTCATCTTGGCGCTCCAAGAGTACAACGCTGGACCCGCCGCGCAAAGAAGCGAACAATGATCTGCAGTGGGCACTACCTGAGACGGAGGGACCATGGTACAGCCAGGCGGCTCAGCGAAGCCGGCCAAAGCGCGGACCGTTTCCCTGGTGCTGGGCTCCGGCGGGGCCCGAGGTCTGGCCCATATCGGTGTCATCGAGGAGCTGGAGGCGCACGGTTACGAGATCCGCGCGATCGCGGGCAGCTCGATGGGGGCACTGGTCGGTGGCATCTTTGCCATGGGCGAGCTGACGACCTATCGGGACTGGGTCGAGGGCCTCAGCCAGACCGACGTGGTCAGCCTCCTCGACTGGTCGTTTTCCGGTGGCGGCATGATTCGCGGCGACAAGCTCATCCGTAAACTGAAGGACCTCGTCGGCGACGCCGACATCGAGGACCTGCCGATCAGTTACACGGCCGTGGCCGTGGATATCGAACGTGGCAGGGAGATCTGGATGAGCGACGGCTCCCTGTTCGACGCCATCCGAGCCTCCATCGCCATCCCCGCAGTGTTCGCGCCGCACCGGTACCGCGGGCGGACGCTCGTGGACGGCGGCCTGCTCAACCCGGTGCCGGTCGCGCCGACCCTGCGCAGCCTGACCGACCTCACCATCGTCGTGGACGTGAACGGACCGACGCCGACGGCCGTTGAAGACAAGGACGAGGACGATGCAGAAGCCGACGAAAACTCCGGCCTGTTGCGGCGGATGATGGGGTACGTGGAATCGCTCGGCATGAACGGGACGCCCGCTGCGGAAGGAATGGCCCTGTCGGAGGTCTTGATGCGTTCACTGGAGACCATGCAGGGGGCCCTGACCCGACACCATCTCGCGGTCTTTCGTCCCGACCTTGTGATCAGCATTCCCAAGAGCGCCTGCATGGTGCACGAGTTCCACAAGGCCCAGCCGGTGATCGAACTGGGCCGGGAGACGACCCGCGAGAGGTTGCAGGCCATCGGTGGCGAAAACGCAGGCGCACCGTATTGACTGCTCGACCGCGGGCGATGGGGACACGAGCAATTGGCGGCTCGCGATATACTGGGGCCGCTCGACCGATTGGGTCTTCTTGCGCAGATCGAACCATGCGGAACGATGCAGTCATCACCCCCGGATGGCGGTCCCAGCGCAGAGGTGAAGCAATGAACCGAGGAGGAGAAGGCATGAATGTCATGAAGTTCGGGGCCAGAGGGTCGTCCGGCGCAGGGCTGATCAGCCTCTTCGTCGCGGTGTTGATGGTCGCCGTGCTCTACGTCGGCGGGGAGTGGTTCGTGACCCAGCATGTGAAGACCGCGCTCACGGAGATCCTGCGCCAGGATACGCGCTCGGAACTCGAGGTCGAGTCGGTGGGCCTGGACGGCTGGCTGTTCAGCGGGCGGCGCTCCGGCGACGCCGTGGTCCTTCTGCCCTCCAACGAACGCGTGCCCGTCGAATTCAGGATGATCGGAAACCCGATCACCGGCTCGACCATCACTGTGGAGGGAGACCAACGCCTGAAGCTGCGCTTGCGGGATCTGTTCGGAGACATCCTCTGACCCGCGGATGAGCAAAGAAGCCGGCCGTGGCCACCGGCCACCGGGGTCGGACCAAGACAGGTCATTGATTTATAAAAATAACTTATCTATTTCGTGACCGAATAAGGCCTTAGAGGCGCATTTTTGGCCCCAAAAAGGCGGCAATAAGGCGACGCCACTCTCAATCCCTACCCTCATTATCATGGAAGCTCCCCGATTGGTCAGATTGGCACTGTTTTAAGGGACGCCACTGTGGGAGGCCAGCCTCTGGGCAAAGGTTGTCCGCCGTTCGGTCGCCGAGAGGGCTCGCCTCCCACAGGGTACGGGCATGCGGGGGGGGGTGCGCGCCGTTCGGTCGCCGAGAGGGCTCGCCTCCCACAG
>Ga0209498_1002229_pt1 | contig 11782 bp, 7 predicted proteins | sample WalLakDeSediment_FD_184131 | JGI IMG/M metagenome (GOLD analysis project Ga0209498, IMG submission 184131) | Lake sediment microbial communities from Walker lake, Nevada to study Microbial Dark Matter (Phase II) - Walker Lake 11/02/13 Deep... | ecosystem: Environmental > Aquatic > Freshwater >...
GCTGCAACGCACCAGGACAACTGGTGTATTTGACCGCTCCAGTTTAGAAAATTGGTTTAAATTTGAAACCAAATGGCAGACTCAATCGGGGTTTTGAGACGGACTGCCGTTGGTTTTCATTGGAGCAAGTCAAGTCAGTAAAATGAGATTCAGACCATACCAATTAAACAAGTATTAACAATTAAAGGAGAATGGCGATGAAAACAAAACAAAACTTTTTGATTTACACATTAGTAGTAAGTGTATTTTTTTTAATTGCAGGAAGTTGCAAAAAGGATGATGATAATAAAATCAATCCCACCAATACATTTACCGATCCGCGCGACGGCAATGTTTACAAAACCGTAACCATTGGTGATCAGGTATGGATGGCAGAGAATCTGCGCTTCAGTGGCAATATCCCTCAGGTAAGCGGCAACGCGGCATGGGCGGCAATTATTGATACCAAACAGCCTGCCTGGTGCTTTCATGATAATAACCCTGCTAATGATGCGAAATATGGCAAGCTATATAACTGGTATGCCGTGAATGCCGGCAATTTATGCCCACCGGATTGGCATTTACCTACTGATGCAGAGTGGAGCCGGTTAATACAATATCTAGGTGGCACGGATAATGCGGGAGGTAAAATGAAAACCATCACCGGCTGGGATTCTCCCAATGTTGGTGCTACGAATGAAAGCGGCTTTTCGGGCCTTCCGGGTGGCTCCCGGGATGCCGATGGGTCATTCTTCGCCCTCATTGGAGGGAGCGGCAACTGGTGGAGTTCAACAGAGTACATTGCTGACTATGCCTGGCATTACAGCCTGAGCCATAACCATAGCAGTATCTTCAGGAGTGACTACTTTAAGGTTAGTGGGTATTCTGTACGTTGCATTAAACAGGATATACCTTTTTTAACTACATCAGGAGTTACAGAAATTACGCAAACAACAGCTATTTGTGGTGGCAACATAACAAATGATGGTGTTGGTTCGATTACGGCAAGGGGAATTTGCTGGAGTATTAACGAAAATCCAACCATTAATGACAATAAGACCATTGAGAGCGCCGGAACAGGTGCTTTTACAAGCAGTGTTTCCAACCTGGAGGCCAACAAAACATACTATGTGAGGGCTTACGCCACCAATAGCGCGGGAACCGGGTATGGTGATCAGAGAAGCTTCACTACGTATAAAGAGGACGCGATAACCGATATTGATGGCAACTACTACAATGTTGTAACCATTGGTAACCAGCAGTGGCTGGCCGAAAACCTGCGCACCGTTACATACAACGATGGCGCTGGTATTCCAACAGGATATGATTATGATGATTGGGAAAGTTTAACAACAGGCGCTTACTATGTTCATCCTCATAGCAAAATTGATGGCCTTGATTCGGAGGCGGAGGTTCTGCAGTCATACGGCGTTTTGTATAACTGGTACGCAGTTGAAACAGATAAACTATGTCCCACAGGTTGGCATGTACCTACTTATGCAGAATGGATGGCGCTAACGAATTATGCTGGTGGAATAGCCGTTGCCGGCGGTAAGCTTAAAAGCATGCGCACTACACCGGATGCCCATCCGAGATGGCAGGGACCCAACGCCGGTGCTACCAATGAATACGGCTTTTCAGCACTTCCGGGCGGCTCGACTTTTGGTTTTGTTGGTGTTGATGGCGATTGGTGGACTGCTACTGATGATAGTTCAGGTAACCCCTGGTACTGGCGCATTAATTGGGGTTACGTTGAGGTGTGGATTTATCAGATTAATAAAAATAAGGGTAGCTCTGTTCGGTGCCTCAAATATTAATTTGAAGGTTAAATCAGATGGTTAGCTCGATTATTGGTGACGATTTTGTCAATAATGGCTACTATATAGTGATTTACCGATTTACAAAGTAGCGTATGATTTGATGCTTGTCATATCTATGCTTATATAGGCCTTTAATAAGGATTAAAAATATAGTGGGTGCAAGTTTGACGTAAGAACTAACGAAACGCTAACAGGCGTTATATTTTATTGCCGAAACATTGCGGATTTTCGCCTTTCTGCATCTGTTAAACTTTCGTGTAACTTGACAGGAAAGTGCTTCGAAATCGGCAACAAAAACATACCGCCAAATCGTTAATTATAAAAACCGAACAGATGAATAACTCAGGAAGTGTTTTTTTGTTGTTACGAATGATCAGGAAAAATGGGGGTATCTCTCCTTCCCGCTATGGGTTGTTGCTCTTATACATGCTGAAAGCTCTGCTGTTGTTTCCGGGAATGTGTTGGGAGCGACTGTTTCTGTCGAAAAAGATCTCTTCAACACCCATCAGTCACTCCCCTGTGTTTGTTATTGGCCATTACCGCAGTGGCACCACCTTTCTGCATAAGGTGTTGGCGTCAGACCAACAATGGGGACGGATCACCACCTTTGACTTCCTGTTTCCCTTCATTCCTCCTTTGCCGGGGAAATGGGTGAAAACCACTTTGCAGCGGATCATTGATCTATTCAGAGTAAAGCACATGCATTTCAACCACTATCCGATAGATCTTGATGATCCCCTGGAAGAAGATATGATAACCATTGGCAGCCTGTCACCCTCTTCAGCGTTCTGGGGCGAAGTGTTTCCGAAGAATGCCCGCGAATACTTTGAAGAACAGATCTTCTTCCGGAACGATGCTGAAAAGAACCATTGGCAGGATAGCTACCTTTACTTTTTGAAGAAACTTACATTCAGAAACAAAGGCAAAAGGCTCCTCCTCAAGAACCCACCCAATACGGGGAGGGTTGGTGCCATCCTTGAACTGTTTCCTGATGCCAGGTTTGTCTATATCTATAGAAACCCCTACCAGGTGTTTTTCTCCACCCGCAGCCTATGGGAACGAACCCTTGAGAAGTACTATACCCTACAGATCATCACCGAGCGGGAAAGGGAGGAGATCATTCTGGAGCTTTACCTTAAGCTCATGATGCAATTCGAAGAAGATCGTTCGCTGATACCGGAAGGGAACCTGGTTGAGGTGAGGTACGAGACATTTGAAGCAAACCCATACGAAGAAGCCAAACGGATCTATTCCACTCTCAGACTGCCTGGTTTATCGGACGCTAAAACAGATATCTTAAAACGACTCGAAAAGGAGAAATCGTATCAGAAATATTCCTATGTTTACCCGGGTGAAACACTCGACAGGGTATATCAACATTGGGGATACTTTATCGACAAATGGAACTACCAGCGACTGGATCAATAAGTATATTGTATTTATCTGTGGTGGTTTTCTTCCTCTGTTTCCAATCGCAACCATCAACAAACGTAACCGGATGGAGAAAGAGCTCAGGATCGTAAAAAGCCCATCTGCCCTCAGTCCTGCCTGGGATGAGTTAGCCGTTTCACTCTTTCAGAAGAGGGCATTTCTCAATCACCTGCACCGTTTTAACCCTTGCAATCAGCGCTATTACGAGCTGCACCAGAATGATATCATCGTCTCAGGAGCTGTGGTCTACACATTAAGGACTGATCTGTTTACCTTTTCGGGCATCAAAAGCCCGATGAAGATGCGTGTGATCGGTTTGCCCGTATCTGTTGCCACGGAGTCTGTGATCGGTTCACCGGAGCACTACGCATGCCTGCTCGAAGGAATCGTTGGAAAAGAGAATGGCCTGATATTGGGGATTAACTTTATGCAGCACCATTCTCTCCCTTTCAAGGCGCGTTGGACAAGGACCTTGCCTACGGTGGTGATGCCGCTTCATGCATCAACTTTTGAGGCTTACCTGCAATCGCTCCGCCACCCTTACCGCCGTCACATCCTGAACGTGCAGAAAAGGTTTGCCGGTGTAACCAAGGTGACCAACAATTGCAGATTCTTTACCCCGGCACATTACGACCAGTATCTGCAAATCATGCGACGGACTAAGACCAAGCTCGAGACACTCTCCTTTGAATGCTTCAGCCACCTTCCGGCAAACTTCCGGTTAACCACGTACTTCACAGGTAACCAAATGTTGTGCTGGCATATCGTGTGTCGCGCTAACAATACCCTTATCTTCTATTTCGGAGGGATGAACTATGCCCTAAATAAACAATATGCATCGTACCAGAACCTGTTGCTTGATATCCTGCTATTGGCCATAGAAGAGGGATGTCGTACCGTTGAATTTGGACAGACAGCAGAAACCGCCAAACAGTATCTCGGAGGTGAGCTGAGTGAAAGGGCTTTGTTCCTTTACCATCGTAACCCCGTGATATCGGGATTCATCAAACTCTTTAAACCGCTCATCGGTTACCGTCGCCCACCGATGGAGTACCGTGTGTTTAAAAAGATTCAAATACCTGAATGATAGCCTTATGAATGTAATGTTCATTCGCCCGAAACCGTTGAAAGAGACCATAGGTCTGCAACATCTTATGGTGGTGGAGCCCTTGGAGTTGGAAATCCTTGCTACTCTTATCAGCAACGATCACACAGTGAAGATTGTGGATATGATCCTTGAAAAGAAGCCGGTAAACCACTTCATCAAGGCGTTCAACCCTGATGTGCTGTGTCTGACGGGCTATATCACCCATATCCCCGCCATCATTAACATTTTATCAGAGGCCCGTTACCTGAACCACCAGGTAAAGACAGTTGTTGGAGGGGTTCATATTGAGAAGTTTCCTGAGGATATTGAACATGATGCCATCGACTATAGGGTGGTTCGCAATGCCACACGCACTTTTCCACAACTGATTGATTTTCTCGCAGGTCGTACAGCTGTGTTCCCTGCCGGGGTACTGCAAAAGGGTGAGCTGTTAAATGAAGCGTCTCTCCCTGAATATGACTTTTTTGTCCCGATACCAGACCGAAGCCTCACCACACAGTACAGGAAAAGGTATTTCTATGTGTTCCATAATAAAGTGGCATTGGTCAAAACTTCTTTCGGCTGCCCCTACCAGTGCAACTTTTGCTTCTGCAGGAAAATCACCGGTGACAGGTACTATGCCCGCCCCTTGCCGGAGGTCATCAACGAGCTTGCAGGAATCCGTGAGAAAGAGATCTATATCGTTGACGACGACTTCCTGGTGAGTGAACAGCGCACCAGAGAGTTCATCCGGCTACTCAAAGTGCATCAAATAAGAAAAAAATTCCTGGTTTACGGCCGTGCAGACTTCATTGCCGGTCATCCTGATCTGATCCGTGACTTTAAGACAGTGGGACTTCGCACAGTGATCGTTGGTTTGGAGTCTTTTGAAGACCATGAGTTGGATGATTACAACAAACAGACAACACGCAATATAAATCAACTAGCGATGGAAGTGCTCAACAGGTATAAAGTGGATTGCTATGCAGCCGTAATTGTTTCGCCAACATGGGATCACGCAGATTTCCAACAGGCAGGCGAAATAATGCTGGAGCTGGGTATCAGGTTTGTGAATCTGCAGCCACTGACACCTCTCAAAGGGACCGGCATTGAAGTGAGTGAAGAGGAGCTGGTTATTGACAGAGGTGATTTCGCCAAATGGGATCTGGCCCATGTAACTATCCGCCCAAAACACATGACTGTTAAAGAGTTTTACATGAGCATACTCAATCTTTATCTCAGGATTCTCTACCACCCGCGCCATCTGCTTATGTTGCTTCAATATCCTTTTATGATGCAGATAAGGATGGCCAGTGGGCTGCTGCGCGTAATCAAACAATACAAACAAAGGATCAGGGAGGTTTCCGATCATGCCTAAACTGCTACTCATCCAATCAACACAATACATTTACGGAACCCGGAAGCTGTGTAAACAGAAGAGGATCTATCTGCCGGGGCTGGCATTTCCATTGCTGGCTGCATGCATCCCTAATCACTGGGAGATGGAGATCAATCTTGAAGTGGTTGACGACGTTAACTTTGACAGCGATGCCGACGTGGTGGGTATAGGTGCGATGGGCCATGCCATCTTCAGGGCAATGGATATTGCTGCGGAATTCAGGAAAAGAGGCAAAGTGGTTTTCATGGGAGGTTATATGCCCTCTATCATCCCCTGGTTTACTGATGAACACTGCGACGGTGTGATCATTGGTGATGCAGAAATCTCCCTGCCAAAACTCCTGAGCGACTTCGAGCAAACCGGCACAATACAAAAGAGGTACGAACACCCTCTGCCTAACCTGGAACAGCTCCCACTTCCAAAGTATGAGTTGCTTCAAAAAAAGAAAATCGGTTTCATGCTTCCTGTTCAGGCGGGAAGAGGATGCCCCAACACCTGCAGCTACTGCTCCATTGCCTGTGTCTATAAAGGGAGATACCTCGTAAGACCCATTAAGGATGTCATCAGAGATATTCGCAGAGTTAAAGATATGGGATACAAATACTTTTATCTTCTCGACGACAATATTTTAGGGAATCACCAATACCTTGAGGCACTGTGCACCCAAATCAAACCGCTGAAGATGAAGTGGGCAAGCCAATGTTCTGTTAACCTGGCCCGAAACCCGCGCCTGCTCAAACTGGTAGCAGAATCCGGATGTCAGATCATCAGCATAGGTCTCGAAAGCATCACACAGGAGGGGTTGGATCAGTTGAACAAAAGCTGGGTCACCACCACAGAGCATCATGTGCTGTTGAAAAGGATCTCTGATGCCGGAATCATTCCCGCAAGCGAAATGATGATTGGCACTGACAGCGATACGGCTGAATCCATTAAAAAGACCTACGACTTTATCATGAAGAACAAGATCCCTATTCCGAAGTTCTACATCCTTACCCCTATGCCGGGGTCTGAGCTCTACAAGGATTACAAACGACGGGGAAAACTGCTTCATGAAAACTACAACTACTATACAGCAACCCATTGCGTTCACCAACCGGCACACATCTCACCTGAAGAGCTTAATGAGCTTTACTGGGAGCTCTATAAAAAAGTTTTCACCATTCCCAACATCCTCAAAAGAACCCTGCTGAACAAAAACATCCTGAAAAGGCCTCTCCCCTACCTTTTCGCTTTCGCTGTGAATATAAACTACAGGAAATTCATCCGCAACGGTGAAGCGCCCAACATCTTTTAGCATCATTTTGTTCCTGCATACACCTAAACTTTTTACACTATGGGACTGCAATGCACTGAAATTAAAGACAAAAAAGAGTTGAAAAGGTTCATCACCTTCCCCCGGGAGCTCTACAAAAACGACCCAAACTTCATCTTCGAGCCGTTGCTTATTCAACGTCCCTTCTTTTCCCGCAGCAACCCGTTCTTTGAGCACTCTCAGGTTCGCTTTTTCCTGGCTCAGAAGGGTGGCATTATGGTGGGGCGTGTTGCGGTGGTGACCAATACCGTTCACAACAAAACGTACCATGAGAGAACGGGCTTTTTCGGATTCTTTGATGCCGTTTATGATCATGATGTTGCGAAAATACTCCTCGACAAGGTGATAGAGATTCACACCCAAAACGGCTTCGAGAAAATAATCGGGCCCACCAATTTTACCACCAATGACCCCTGTGGGGTGTTGATCTCAGGCTTTGAGCACCCACCGGTGATTCTTATGCCATACAACAAACCCTATTACAACGACCTGTTGCTTCGGTACGGTTTTGAAAAAGAGGTTGATATGGCATCTTGGCGTTTCGATGAGCGTGTGATAGGGCGCCCATTTTTCGGCCGCCCCATTGAAGGCATTGAACAGAAGCTTGCAGCATCAGACATTACCATCAGAAACATCAGGTACAAAGACCTCCAACAGGAGATTGTCCAAATGCGTGAGGTTTACAACCGGGCAAATATCGACAACTGGGGTTTCGTTCCCCTCAATCAATCTGAATTTCGCTACATGACGGGTCAGCTCAAAGCATTTGTCCCGGAACGGATGGTGTTTCTGGCTGAACAAAACCGGAAGCAGGTAGGTTTTTTGGTGACCTTGCCCGACATGAATACGGCCTTCCGGTACGTCCGATCGGGAAAGCTGCTGCCGTTCGGCTGGATCAAGCTCCTGTGGCACAAAAGAAAAATCACCAATGTTCGGATTCTGATACTGGGGGTTGATCCTCTCTTCAGGAACCGTGGTATTGACATCATGTTGTACGAAAAACTCCGCAGAGGGCTGATCCGTATGGGCTTTTGCAGTGGTGAGGCGTGCTATGTGATGGAGAACAATCGTGCGATGAAAGCCATCCTTAGCAAATCAGGCTGTATAAAAGTGAAAGAATACAGGCTTTACGGGATTGATCTCAGCCGCACCCGGGAAAGGTGCAAAATGAAAGTTTGAAAACCCATAAATTATGGAAGAATTATTACAAAAAACAAAACTTGTAAAGCAATTTTAGGATCAATGAAAAATGTAAAATAATACCAGGTTTTTAGCATTAACCTGTAAACTTTTTACAAGACGAGACAGACAAGAACGAAGTCCCCAAAATCCGCTACTGTGGCTATATCAGGAACGTCAGACTGTCTCAAAACCTCCATCCTTCCTTTAAAATAATTAACAAAATCGTTATTAACATTTTTGTTTAATTTATTAACAATCAGGGTATTGTGCGAAAAAACCCTTGGTTTTATGCAGCCTTTTTGGTATCTTTATTACTGAAAATCAAACCATTAAGGCCCATGAAATTCATCCAGGGACAAGACCGAAATCAAGCCACCCTTTTCCCCGTATCCCTGGAGCAAGCCATTGACCCCGATAATGAAGTGCGGATCATAGATCTTTTTGTAGACTCTTTGCCTCTGAAAGACTATGGATTTAAGGCAGATTACCACGAGACCGGCCGCCCGGCCTATCGCCCTGAAGATCTTTTAAAGCTCTTTATTTACGGATACCTGAACAAGGTACGCTCCACGCGCGATCTGGAAAAGGAAGCACGAAGAAACATCGAAGTGATGTGGTTGCTGCGCTCACTCACCCCCGACCACAATACCATATTCAGGTTTAAGGATCAGAACAAGAATGGCATCAAAAAGGTATTCAGGGCAACGGTGCAGATTGCAAAGAACTTCGATCTTATCGGGGGTAAGCTCATTGCCGGCGACAGCACCAAGATGCGGGCGCAAAACAGCAAAAAGAACAATTACAACCAGGCCAAAATTGACCGCCAGCTTGCCTATATCGACAATAGGCTGCAGGAGTACCACCAGCAACTTGAACAGGCCGAAAAAGAGCAGGACCATTCTAACAGGGAAACCCTGCGCCAGGCCATAGAATTGCAGCAGCAGCGCAAAAAGGGTTATACCCAACTGGAGAAACAACTCGCAGAAAGCGGCCAAAAACAAATATCACTCTCCGATAAGGACAGCCGAATGCTAATGCTTCGCAACAACATTTCAGAAGTAGCCTATAATGTACAAAGCACTGTGGATGCCAAAAATAACATCCTGATTGATTATAAAGTAACCAATGAGAATGATTCAGCTGCCATGGGCAATATGGTGCGCCGGGCTAAAAGCATCCTTGGCACCAACAGCTTTATTGCCCTTTACGATAAAGGATACCATAGCGGGCCCGAATTTCAGGTGGTTGATAAAATTGGAGTAACCCCGCTGGTAGCCATTCCGGCACCCCCTTCTACAAGCCAGGCACCCCATCCGGCATACAATGCAAGCCAGTTTAGCTGGGATGAGCAAAGCTATTCTTACACCTGCCCCCAGGGCCACGCACTCACAACCACCGGCACCTGGCACAAGAAGAGAAGCAGCGGAGGACGAAAGCACTATTTCTTAATGCAGCAGTTTAGAACCCGCGCCTGTAAAGAGTGCCCTGTAAAACACCTATGCACCAAAAACCCAAAAGGACGACTGATTGAGCGAACGGAATTTACACCCTATATTGAACAAAACCGACAAAACGTAGAAAAGAACAAAGAACTTTACCGCAGACGACAGGCAATTACTGAACACCCTTTTGGCACAATAAAACGACAATGGGGATTTCACTACATTCTCAGCAAAAAAGGAATGGCACGAGCCAGTGCCGATGTGGGTTTTATGTTTATTGCATACAACCTTCGCAGACTCATAAATTTAATTGGCAAAAAAGCCTTTTATAACTATCTGAATTCCTTTATTTTACCAATTGTTGTGTTTTTCAGGGTCATTAATGAACAAATTCTAAAGCTTTTGCTGCTGCAACGCACCAGGACAACTGGTGTATTTGACCGCTCCAGTTTAGAAAATTGGTTTAAATTTGAAACCAAATGGCAGACTCAATCGGGGTTTTGAGACGGACTGCCGTTGTGCTTCATTAAAAAATGAGAAAAGATAAAATACTTCGAATAGAAATAGACTTTGAGGGAAAGTTGCTTATCCGACCTGAGGAAAGTAAATTTCCGATGATTTACAGAACGGCAGCGGAAATCCATTGGGATGCCGGTAAAAATTCTGTTTATTCTCCCGCACTGCCGTCAAGCAGGCTTGAACCCCAAACCCCAAACCCCAAACCTTAATTCCATTCCGAAAGTTCAATCCAGCGATTCGTCTTGATTTCCAAGGCTTGTTCGGTTTCGGCGAACTTTTGAGAGACTTTCAAAAACTCCTCCGTGTTGAGCTGTCCCGAGTTCATTTCTTGCAGCAGGGTGGCTTTTTGGGCTTCCAGGGTTTCTATTTCCTTTTCAAGGGTTTCGAACTCCTTTTGTTCCTTGTATGAAAGTTTGGTTTTCTCTTTTGGCTTTTCTTTAATTGGCTGTGTCTCGGCTTTCTCTGCCTTCTTCTCGGTTTGCAACTGCTTGCTGCGGCTAAGGCGGTACTGTGTGTAATTGCCGGGAAAGTCTTTTATCCGTCCATTTGCTCCAAAGACAAATACATGATCCACCAGCCGGTCGAGAAAGTAGCGGTCGTGCGACACGATCAGCAGGCATCCTTCGTAGTTTTCGAGAAAATCTTCGAGCACGTTGAGGGTGGCAATGTCGAGGTCGTTGGTGGGCTCATCGAGAATCAGGAAGTTGGGGTTTTGCATCAGCACGGTCATCAGGTAGAGCCTGCGCTTTTCGCCCCCGCTGAGTTTTCCGGCAAAGTCGTGCTGCACATAATATGGAAAGTTGAAATAATGGAGAAACTGGGAGGCTGTAAATGATTTGCCCTTGCCTAGGCTAATGCTTTCAGCAATGTCGCTGATAACCTCAATCACCTTCTTGTTGTCGTCTACCTGAAGGCCTTCCTGCCTGTAATAGCCAAACTGAATGGTTTCGCCGGTAGTGATCTTTCCGCTGTCGGGTTTGAGGCTGCCAGTAACCAGGTTGAGTAGGGTTGACTTGCCGCTGCCATTGGGGCCCACAATACCTGCACGCTCACCTCTTTTAAACACATAGCTGAAGTCGTTCACAAAAAGCTCGCCATCAAATTGCTTGCTCGTATGCTCCAGCTCCAGGATTTTTTTTCCCAGGCGGGCCATTTCCATTTTGATTTCGCCCACGCCGCCTTCAGTCGTGCGTGATGCCTGGTCTTTCAGGTCGTAGAATGAGTCGATACGGGCTTTCGACTTGGTGGTGCGGGCCTGGGGGGTGCGGCGCATCCATTCGGTTTCCTTGCGCAGCAGGTTGGTCGCTTTTTCTGAGCGGGCAGCCTCAGCCTCCAGGCGTTCCTGCTTCTTCTCTAAAAAGTAGCTGTAGTTTCCGCGGTAGTTGAAAAGCTTTCCGTTTTCAAGCTCAACGATCTCATTGCATACAGCATCCAAAAAATAGCGGTCGTGGGTTACCAACAGTATGGTAAGTTTTTTTCGCGAGAGATATCCCTCGAGCCATTCGATCATTTCCAGGTCGAGGTGGTTGGTAGGCTCATCGAGCAAAATGAGGTCGGCTTCTTCAATAAGAATGCGGGCCAATGCCAGGCGTTTTATCTGACCGCCCG
>Ga0209498_1002231_pt1 | contig 11780 bp, 16 predicted proteins | sample WalLakDeSediment_FD_184131 | JGI IMG/M metagenome (GOLD analysis project Ga0209498, IMG submission 184131) | Lake sediment microbial communities from Walker lake, Nevada to study Microbial Dark Matter (Phase II) - Walker Lake 11/02/13 Deep... | ecosystem: Environmental > Aquatic > Freshwater >...
AAGTCTTTAACCTCGTAACAACCTTTAAACACTTGCGCGTCTGTTATTTCTAAACACTCACCCTCGTAAACGTGAGCATAAAGGTTTGGGTCTTTTTGCTGTAGTTTAACCCTCTCTTTTTCTAGCTCATCAGGCCAATGCGGATTATCGCGCCAATTTACTTTGGCAATAAAGGCATCATCGGGAGTATCAGCAATAAACATCTGATAAGTGGGGTCGGTCTTTTGGTATGGGTTAAACGTGACCAGTATTTCTGAACCAGGCTCGCGGATAGTAGGGATTAAAACATCCCAGCTGGATTTGGTAACGGTTTGCGCTTCTTCAAGCCATAGGCAGTTAATGCCCGACATCGATTTAATGGACTGTGTGTTGTTTCTAACGCCCTTAAAAATAAACTGGCTGCCGTTCTTACCTATGATGGTTTCGCGCTGCACATCAAAAAACGATGCCAATCCAAGCGCTTCGATCCGCTCGGCTAAAAGGTGGTGAACAGAATCAGCTAATGAGTTTTGAAATTCACGGGCGCATAGTATGCGAATTGATGATGTAGCGGCTTTAATGATTAGGTAATCAGCAACGGCAAATGATTTCCCGCTTCCCCTTCCACCATATAGGACTTTGTAGCGGTAGGGTTTAAATAATCCTTGCGCCCATCTTGGGAAGTCAGTCTTTATCATCGGTAAAGTTTACCGCAATTTTTAAGCTGCCATCGCTTGAAGTGTGGTCTTGTTGAACCTTGTCAGTGTAGCCGTGCTTACCTAAAATCAGCTTAGATATGCCGCTATCAAACTCTTTTAAAAGTCCGCGATTAACTAGCTCACGCTCTTGTAAAGCCAAGATTCCTAAAGTAATGTCAGAAAATTCTTTCTTTTCATGGCTCCAAGCATTAACGGTTTCACGGCTTAAACCTAAATAGCAAGCCAATCCGGCAAGGCTTGGGATGGTGTCGTTTACTTCTTTCCACCCGCCAAGCATATACGCCTCAGCTTGCTCTAAAATTTCATTATTGTACTTACTTGGTCTGCCAACTGGGTTAGCCATATCACTTCCTTTTTAAATTAGTCCCCTTTGTCGCCACAGGCGGGGTACCTGTTGTATATGCAACGAGGCTTGCCGATTATTGCAAACGCCACCCGTTAAAACGCAGTAAAGGAGTCTGCTCTGCAGTGGTTGTCATCCCATCGGCCATGGGGCTGTTTGTTAAAGAACCCTAGCGTAAACAAGCAATCTCATTAAGAGGCTGGGGCCGTGTTAATACTATTATAGCAAATCCTTTAAATCAACGCCAACAAAGCCATATCGCTTTAAAATCTTGCCGGCATATAAGCCTTCGTAATCTCTCACTAACCTTATAACCCAGTAACCATCAACATAAGTTTGCTCAATTGGATAGCCTTCCCCGCGCCAGTAGCTTAGTGATACATGAGCAGAATTACAATCGGTGTCAAATTTATCTAGGTTGTTGTCACATACTCGGTTAAATGCCTCATCTACAACATCATCCATATTGGCTAAATCAGTAGCGCACCGAATAATGCGATAAATATCAGCTAATCGCTTGCCATCAATGCCAAGTTTATTTAGTGTTTCAGAAACAAACATCATATCAGCCAACCCGTCTAACATCTCCAAGCGGTTGCTTTGACCCATGGCAGTAAAAAACTCTGCCGCTTCCTCATAAAAGGCATTTAACTGGCGACTAATTCCTTCTTGCTGATCAATCTCATACAAGCCTGTGATAATTAAAAACTGATTTACCTTATCCATACTAAACCCCTAATACGTGTGGGCGACCAATCAAATAAGCCGCGATTTGTAATGCGTAATAAAACACGCCCGATAGTAATAAGCCAATAACCGTCCATTTAATATTTTCAATCATTGCGCTGCCCTCCATGCCTCAAAGCACGCCTTTTTAACGCGCTCTTGATAGCCATCGGCATAGTCTGTAATTAAAACCACCTGAGGCGGCTTGTTGATACTGCCGAATTCGATATTAACATCTGTCCAATACGGGTCGATGTCGTGATCGTAATCAACCGAGAATTTCCATTCTATACCTTGATAATTTGTGCGCATATCGTTTTCCTTTAAAGCCCCGAAGGGCTGTTAATTGATAAGCTTACAGCTTGACTCACAATGTTATTAAATATTGTTTTGGCAAGAAGCAATTCATCATACTCTACAATTGTCAGTGTTATGCCAACCCAACCAACTTGACCGCCATTTGAAAATTTAACAGTTATAAGATTAGATAAACTATCAATTAAAAACTCGATAAACCTAATCTGAGAATCATCCGCTTTATTGTCATTCCAGTCCTCAAGCATTGCACATATATTTGACTCAAGTATTTCTAACGAATCTTGATCATATTTAATCATTTCCATAATACTCACTCCTTGAAATTGAAACTCCACCATAAAAACAAACCCCAAAGGGCTGTTAATTAATAAACTGCTTTTTCACGTATCAAGCTTGCATAATCGTATGCTTTAGCCGCTAATTCTAAACGAGCTTTATTTTCTGGTGGGTAAACCTCGTATTCAGTTACAACAACAACATCACCATCGATAACACAGGATGTCATTACGTTAAATTCTTCTAGCTTAGTAAATTTAGCGATTTCAGCAGATACGATATTAATTAACTCATCGTGGTTTTTGATGTTAGTTGTAATGCCGTTCATTTTATTAGCTCCGTTTTGTCTTTTTGCTTAACTCGTGATTAATTTTAATCGTTTAAATTTAGATTGTAAAGTTAAATTTTACAATATTGTAATTTTCCAAGGGCGTTTTAAAAAGGTTACAGGGTTAGGGTTACAACTCATTCTCATACCCCCTCTATCAATATAAATAAAATATACCCCTTTTTTTATTTTTATAATTTTACATTACTATTTTTATAAATAACTGTAACCTGTAACCTAAAGTAGTATAAATAATTTAAAATCAACAACTTAGAAAGGTTACAGGTTAAAATTAACTGTAACCTATAACTGTAACCTGTAACCTTAAAACGCAATAAAAAACCCCTTTCGGGGTAATTGGTTAAAAAGGCGTTGGTTCAAAAATTTGCCTCACTTGCTCATTGTTCATAAATTTTTTGACCCAAATACGCCGCACCTTACCTTTTATTTTTATCGGTTTGGGTAACTGCATATAGCCCAATGCTTTCAAAATTTGATTGCGTTGCTGCGCTTTTGGTAGCTCAAAAGAATCTTCAAAATGTTCATTTCTTAACGCCTCAAATAAATCAACTGACGATATAACATCTTTATTAAAAAACTCACCGCCCTGCTCAATAAGGTCGCGAACTTCATCTTTAAAATGAAAGGATGCGCTTTCAGTTGAAACCATCAAATCTTTAAATTCTGTCGCAGGCGCTTGTTTAAGGTTTAAAAACTCCTCGCTAATCTCATACTCAGATAACCACTTTAAAATCTCACCGCTATGGCTTCGTATCGCATCAAAAATTTTAGGAAAATACTCACTATGCAGTAAGCCTGTTTTTTGTTCAATTTCCTCCAGGCTTTCCATCTCAACGAATATCACCCACCAGCGCCGTGATTCTGAGTCGATCGGTATTGCATCTTTATAGTTAGTAAAACAAATATAATTTGTGGTGTTGACGGTTTTGTATTGCTTAACGCCTTTGTCATTTATTTGGATCACGCTATCAGTAATTAAAGGTTTGAGCGCATTGACAGCATCATAGCGATTGTGACCTTTAACACGAAGCTCATTGAGTATGTTCACACAAACGCCCGTTGCCCAACCGTTAAAATCACTTGTAGCCTGGGTGGGCGCCACCGTGCCAACGTTCTCACCGCCTATACACCGTTCGAGTAACTCACCAAACCAGCTTTTACCGATACCCTCAATTGACTGTATTACTGGCGACCATAGTATTTTTTGACCTTTGCGCTGTATATTATGCGCCAGCCATTCGGTTAAAATTTCAGCATAGGCTTTGTTATCGTTACAAATTAAGCTGATATGTCGCCTTACAACATCAATCGCTTTTAATCCTTCATCAGTGTAATCTTTAGCCGCCCTAGGTAATGTCCGAGCGTCAAACGTGTTTAAAACCTTTCTACCGTTAAAATCACAAAACAACTCAGGGCAAGTCGGCATATACGCCATAGACACCACTGATTCAATAAAGCCGTTATCACTAACAAACTTCGACGCGGTCACTTTGTTGCCGTTCTCATTCATTGGTACATAGCGACCACATTCAAGATTAAACGCCTCAGACTTACGGACCACCAAATCATCAAGGCGAACATAACCCGATTGCGCATTAACATAAACCCAATTATCACACCATTTAGGCTTTTCATATCCGTCAACCAGCTCACCGGTTAAAACTTTTTTAGGCGTTACCATTTCACGAATAACTTTTATTGACGGTCTAACTTCGGTTAATTGCTTATATCTGTCTTGTAGTAACTTTGCCAGGCGTTCGCGATCAAGCTCACATAAATCAGACTTAGCGATTTTAGGTGCAAGGCTCAATTCTATATCGCGCTCAGTAGCCGTCATAATCTCAGCAATAAACGTGTTTAATTCTTTCTTACCATCATCATAGGTAACTTCTTTAACCTTGTGGACCAATGTGCCGAGCGTCACACCTTTACCTTGTTTAAAAGACTTCCATCGTTTAGCTGTTTCACCTTCTTGATAGGTATCGCCGCCAACGCTCCAAGCTTCCCACAATTCAAGCCCCTGGACATAATCCCAATTATGTAGCGCTTGACCAACCTTCACCCATTCCGAGTTAGGTATATTATTATCAAGCTTATCTAACCACGCCTGCACTTTTTCACGGCTAATTTGGCTATCACTAATCAAGCCTTCAAAATCTCCTAAATCAGAGTCAACCGCCTTAACACTAGCCCCAGCTGATAACGCCTGTAATAAAACATCGGGTGTATCTTCTAACTGATTACGACTAACAAGGTTTAACTCTTTACCCTGTTTAATGTGCATTAGTTGATTGCCGGTTTTAATATCAACACCTAACCAATGCCCATCAGCTGAGGCTTTTAGCTGTGATTTCAAATCACGGCGATATAACCAATGGATAGAATCGCCTTTAATCTGCACAGGCTCGGGCATGGCGATGCCGTCAATTAACTCGCCCAATTCATCAACCGTCATAATACCTGGGGTTTTATTGCCGTCATAATCAACCAATATCAAATCATCAAGTACCAAGCCAATGTGCGAGCAACCGCTATAATCCATCAAGTCTTTATAATCTTGACCCTTGGCAAACGGTCTTGCGGTGCCATCTTCATAAACGGGCGTGGTCCTGTAGCCGTGTTCGCGACAAAGGTCTAACACACCTTTAACCCATTGCTTTCTATTGCTCATCAAAAACCCCCACTAGATCAACCGCTTTAAATTTACCATCAGTCATCATTTCGATTTTAACGGCCTGTATTGCTGGCACGCCTTCTTTAAACCAGTAGGTTATGTTTTGGCGCTCAATGCCTAGTTGCCTAGCCATTTCTGCTTTTGATCCAAAATGTTCAACCAGCTCTTTAATTGTGTTCTCGTTATCCATCGGCTTTTCCTCTTAATAAGTGAAATTTTATTTTACATTGTTTCGTTTGTTGTGTAAAATTAATTTTGACTTATGTCACTAATCTAAAAAATAAAGGGAAAAATAAAATGTCACTAGAATCTAAAATTGAAGAATTAACGCGCGTTATGTCTGAGTTAAATGCCACTATGAAAGCTTTGCAACATCCTGTTGAGCAACCAGCCGTTGAGCAACCAGTTGTTGAGCAACCAAAACCAACGGCTGAGGATTTAAAACAATTGTGCTTAACGCTTGTTCGTAAAAACCCCGCATTAAAATCTAAAATTAAAGCGATATTAGACAGCGTTGGCGCAAGCAAAGCCCCTGACGTTAAAGCTGAGGATATGCTTAGCGTCATTAAGCAAATCAAAGCATTGGAGGTTTAACCATGACAGTTGAACACTCACAACGCGCCCACGCTAAACTAAGCGCAAGCGGATCGGCCATGTGGCTTAACTGTCCAGGTTCAATTAAAGCCAACGCAGGTCTGGTTGATAAAGGGTCGGCTTTTGCCGCCGAAGGCACCGCCGCGCATGAGCTGGCGGAAATGTGTTTAAACAATGGCGAACATCCATCGGCTTATTTAGGTCAAAACATTAACGGCTTTGAAGTTGATGTCGATATGGTTGATTACATTGGCGGTTATGTTGAATATGTGCGCTCAATTAATGGTGAACATCATTATGAGCAACGTGTTGATTTTAGCCGTTGGGTTAAAGATGGTTTTGGTACAGCTGATGCAATTGTTCTTGACGGTAAGACGCTACATTGTATTGACCTTAAATATGGAAAAGGTGTTGCTGTTGACGCTGAAAACAATTCACAAGGTATGTTGTATGGCTTAGGTGCTTATGAGTCGTTCAGCGTGTTTGAAGATGATTTTGACACGATTAAAATTCACATCTATCAACCGCGCATCCACAACTTTAGCGAATGGGCGATAAGCCTTAAAGATTTATTAGCTTGGGGCGATTGGGTTAATGAGCGTGCCGATTTAGCTTTAAGCGATAACGCGCCACGTGTGCCAGGTGAGAAACAATGTAAATGGTGCAAAGCCAAAGCAACCTGTAAAGCATTGGCGGATTATACCAACACCCTAATTACAGCCGAATTTGACGATTTAACGCCAAGTGTTGACGCTGACAAACTTAATGACGATCAATTAGCTAATGTATTGGCGCATAAATCACTAATAACCGAATGGCTTAATGCGGTTGAACACCACGCCCTTGAAAAGTTAGAACAAGGCGAAAAGGTGCCAGGTTTTAAACTTGTTGCCGGTCGATCAATCCGCAAATGGTCCGATAATGCTGAAACAATCCTAACCGAGCAATTAGGCGATCAAGCCTATAATAAAAAGCTCATAGGTATTGGTGACGCTGAAAAGTTAATCGGTAAAAAACAACTTGAGCAAATGGCGATTACCATCAAACCCGAAGGTAAGCCAACCATAGTACCGGAAAGCGATAAACGCAAACCGTTACAAAACATCACTGAAATGTTTGAATAATAGTAAAATAATACTTTACATTAGTTAATTTTTGTTTTAGTATTAGAACCGTAGCAATTAGCTACATAAAAACTGAAACGACTATAAAGAGGAATCTAAAATGTCAAATAAAATCATGTTAAAAAATGTTCGTCTATCTTTCCCTTCTGTTTTCAAGCGTTCTTCGTTTAATGGTGAAGAAGGTAAATTTGAAGCTACCTTTATGCTTGATAAAGAAACGCAAGCGGATCAAATCGAAGCTTTAGATAAAGTTATTAAAGCGGCGATGGCTGAGGCAAAAATTAAAGTTGCTAGTGATAAAATCTGTTTAAAAGATGGTGATGATTCTGATCGCCCTGAGTATGCAGGTATGATGACATTTAAAGCGGCATCCAATAAGCGCCCGACTGTTATTGACAAAGATAAAACCCCACTTGCCGAAGATGATGGCAAGCCTTATGCCGGTTGTTATGTAAACGCTATTGTTGATGTTTGGGTTCAAAACAACAGTTATGGCAAGCGTGTAAACGGCAATCTTTACGGAGTGCAATTCTTTAAAGATGGCGAACCGTTTGGTGAAGGTGATATTGATGTTAGTGACGACTTTGATGCTTTTGAAGATGATGACGATTTCATTTAATCATAAGTTTTAAACGTCTTAGCCCCGTAAGGGGCTTTTTAATTTAAAGGATTAAATGATGAAGCTAACATTAGACATCGAAGTTTATAAAAATTATTTATTGGTTATGTTCAAACAGGTGGGCGGCAACAAGGTCCGCTGTTTTGAAATGACGCCAACGCAACCGCTAAACGCTCAAAACATTAAAACCATAATGGCTAAATACACCACTATCGGATTTAACTCGATTAACTTCGACCTTCCGATATTAGCCGCTGCGATAAACGGTGCTGATAACCAAACATTAAAAGATTTAGCCGATAAAATAATCGTCCAAGACATGAAACATTGGCAATTAGGCATTGAAGTGCCTGCGAATTGGGACCACATCGACATCAAAGAACCAGCGCCAGGGGTGATGACCAGTTTAAAGACTTACGGCGCACGGATGCACGCGTCAAAGCTTCAAGACTTGCCCATAGAACCAAACGCGAGCATTAACCCTACTCAATATGAGCTAATGCGCCAATACTGCCTTAACGACCTTGAAACAACTGAGGCGCTTTACACGTCACTTTTAGCGCAGTTTGATTTGCGTGAAAAGATGAGCGCGATTTATGGTGAAAACTTAATGAGCAAATCAGACGCGCAAATTGCCGAGGTGGTCATTAAGACGGAGCTAACTAAAGAAAAAGTGCGCGTTAATAAATCACCGATAAAGCCCGGTCAAACCTTTAAATATAAAATGCCTGACTTTATTAAGTTTAATAATGATGTCTTTAATGACTTAAAGCAAAGGGTCATTGATTCGGTTTTTACAATAGAAAAAACAGGGTCGGTAAAAATACCTAAGTTGATCGCTGATAAAGTGCCTTTTGATGGCGCGGCTTATCAGTTTGGTATCGGTGGTTTGCATAGCACTGAGGAAAAACAAGCAATAATTAAACGCGATGGTGAGTTTTTATGTGATTTTGACGTTGCGAGCTTTTATCCAAACATCATACTTGGCCAAAACCTACACCCTAAACACTTAACGCCTAAATTTTTAAATGTTTATAAAAGCATCGTTGACAAACGAATAGCGGCTAAAAAGACAGGCGATAAAGTGACAGCTGACAGCCTTAAAATCACAATTAACGGCTCATACGGTAAGTTTGGAAGTAAATACAGCTTTCTTTATTCGCCTGATTTAATGATTCAAACCACTATTACCGGTCAATTATCATTATTAATGTTAATTGAGCAAGTGACAGCCGTTGGCGCGCGTGTCGTGTCGGCCAACACTGACGGTATTGTAATACATGGCGATAACGCGATTTATAATGACGTGCTAGACGTTTGTTTTGATTGGGAGCTACAAACGGGCTATGAGCTTGAAGAAACACGCTATAACGCGCTCTACAGCGCCAACGTGAACAATTACATAGCGGTTAAAGACAAAGGCGTTAAGTGTAAAGGTTGGTACGCTCCCGCTGGATTAAGTAAAAACCCAACTAATTTAATTTGTGTTGATGCGGTGATTGCCCACATTACCGAAGGTGCGCCAATTAAACAAACAATTACATCATGCTCAGACATTACTAAATTTTTAACCGTTCGCGCTGTTAAAGGCGGCGGCGAATGGGGTGGTGAATATTTAGGAAAGGTTGTGCGTTGGTATCACTCGACTAATGGCGCGCCAATTACTTACAAAACAAACGGTAATAAGGTTGCTAAATCTGACGGATCAAAACCGTTAATGGATTTACCTGATGAAATACCTACCGACATTGATTATCAAGTTTACATTAACGAAGCTCAAAACATTTTAGAGGTTATCGGCTATGCTTGAAAAGAAAATCGAAGCGGCTTTGTGCAAGCGCGTAAAAGAGTTGGGCGGGTTATGTGAAAAGTTTACAAGTCCAGGCAAGCGATCGGTGCCTGATAGGGTTGTGACTTTACCTAACAACCGCATTATTTTTGTAGAATTAAAAGCGCCAGGTAAAAAACCAACTGAATTACAGTTAAAGGATCACGAAAAGCGCAGGGCATTGGGTTGTGATGTTCGTGTCATTGATAGTTTGGAAGGTGCTAATGCTTTCCCGAACTAATATGCACAAATACCAAACTGACGATGCGCAGTTTATTGTTGATAAAAAGCGTTGCGCATTGTGGCTTGATATGGGCTTGGGTAAAACCGTTACCACATTAACCGCCATTGTTGACCTTATAGACAGCTTTGCAATAAATCGCGCGTTAGTCATAGCGCCTTTACGCGTTGCTAATTCTGTTTGGCATAACGAAGCGGCTGAATGGTCACACTTAAATCATCTTAGCTTTGCAATCTGCACCGGTCCGCAAAATAACCGCATTGACGCTTTAAATAAAAAAGCTGATGTTACAGTTGTTAATCGTGAAAATGTTGAATGGTTGGTTAATCATTACGGTAAAAAATGGCCGTTCGATTGTGTTGTGATTGATGAGTCAGACAGCTTTAAAAATCCATCGTCAAAACGATTTAAGGCGTTGCGTAAAGTTGCAAACTTATCTGAGTATTTTGTTGAGTTGACAGGTACCCCAAGCCCTAACGGATTACTTGATTTGTGGTCGCAAGTGTATCTGCTCGACACGGGCGCAAGGCTTGGTAGGTCAATGACAGTTTATAAATCGAAACACTTTACTGCTGATTATATGGGGTTTAGCTTTACTCCTAAAGCTGATGCAAAAACCGACATAGAAAACGCGCTAAAAGACATCGTAAGCGTAAGAACGGCAACCGATCACATAGACTTGCCTGAGCGCATTGATATTGTTAGCAAGGTGCAATTAAGCGCGCCTGTTATGAAACAATACAAGCAACTAGAAAAAGAGTTTTTATTAACTATCGAACAATCAGACATTGAAGCGTTAAGCGCGGCGGCACTGGCCAACAAATGCCTGCAGTTTTGCAATGGCGCTGTCTATGATGAAAATAAAAACGTGATTGATGTCCACGGGGCAAAGATTGATGCCCTTGCTGATATGCTTGAAAGCCATCAAAATGAAAACGTGTTAATCGCCTATAATTTTAAATCGGATTTGGCGCGATTAAAGGCGCGTTTCCCCGATGCGCTTGAACTCGATAAAAACCCTAAAACTATTGAGCGATGGAATGATGGTAAAATTAAAATGTTGTTGGCCCATCCTTCCAGTGCTGGTCACGGTCTAAACATTCAAAAAGGCGGCGCGTTGTGTATTTGGTTTGGTTTAAATTGGTCACTTGGTCTTTACCAGCAATTTAATGCCAGGTTGCATAGGCAAGGTCAAAAACAAACGGTTCGAATCGTGCATTTAGTTGTTGACGGCTGTATTGATGAAAAGGTGATGTTGGCGATTAAAAACAAAGCCAAAACGCAAAGTGATTTAATAGCGGCTTTGAAAAAAGCATAGCAAGTAGTCTATACATCACCCCTAAATCTAGCTAAATCCCTATTTTTAATTTTATCCATTCTAAGCAATAATTAAATCAAGCCCGCAATCAAGCGGGATTTTTTAACGGAGGCACCATGCTAACACTAACCTATAAAGTCAAAACGGATGAGCTTGCCAGTCAATGGGATTGGCCTATTCGCCACTGGCAAATATTCTTAATTAACGAATTGGGCTTTGATGAAACCAAGCCAATTAATGTCGAATTAACGCCCGATTATTGGGCATTTACGCAGGAAAAATAATATGTTTGAAGCAACAGAACTTGGAACGGATTACACGTTTACCGATATGCCTAAGCAAGCGCAGGAAATTGCCTTACAGGTCATAGCAGAATGTAAAGGTTGTGTTAACCCTGAGCGGTGCATTGTGCGCGAGTTGGATTGTAACGCCGATTTTAGGGATGCGATATCCATGCGCAACTTCGATATCTATCCCCGACAGGTTGATGTGGTGGTTAGGTATTACAAATATATCAACGAGAACAGGGTGACAATATGAGCAAGTTTAGTTATTTAACTGATGCGCTTGGTGAAGCTGAGTTTAGAGCCGATACCGAGAAAACAAAAATGGTCGTGTACTATTTAAAAGGCGGCTATCGAGTTGCGCCATTAGGTAGCGTTAAGGTTAGGG
>Ga0209498_1002233_pt1 | contig 11776 bp, 5 predicted proteins | sample WalLakDeSediment_FD_184131 | JGI IMG/M metagenome (GOLD analysis project Ga0209498, IMG submission 184131) | Lake sediment microbial communities from Walker lake, Nevada to study Microbial Dark Matter (Phase II) - Walker Lake 11/02/13 Deep... | ecosystem: Environmental > Aquatic > Freshwater >...
TGATCGGCTTTCTGGTCGGGACTCTGGCCGCCGTATCCATGACCAACGCCATCCGGGCTCAGCTGCTGAATCAGGTTGCTGCGACGATGATGCCGCTTGACTCAATCAACAACATCATCTTCTTCGCGGTTACGGCTTCGGCCACGATGTACTTCATATTCACATTGCAGCAGAAATGGGCGGCACCGATCATGGACCTTGGCAAGTACGGGATGATGATCGCTTTCGGAGCGACTTTCGGCAACACGGTCATGTCCCGTATCTCGCTGTTTACCGGCCGTCTTCAGTTTCTGCTTTTTGAGTGGCTTAAGCTAGGAGGCTAGACTGGTCAGCGAAGCATCTGTCAGGGGGGCGTACGCCCCCCTGACTTACGGCGATTAATTTCGCCACACTAAGGAGGTACGATCTGTTGGCACGGATCACATCGCCCCATGAGTTCTTCGGTTTCCAGATGGGCACCGATCGCAAGATGGCCCGCTGGGACAAGATTGTCGACTATTTCTGGCAACTGGATGCGGCATCGCCCCGAATCAAGGTGGTCGAGCTTGGCAAGAGTACTGAGGACAACCCGTTTTTGCTGGCTGTGATTTCGGCGCCCGAGAACCTTGACAACCTGGAACATCTGCGCCAGATCAACCTTAAGCTTGCCGACCCGCGCGGTCTGGCTGAGAAGGAGGTTGCCGGTCTCGTCAAGGAAGGCAAGGCGGTTATCTGCCAGAGCATGAGCCTTCACGCCTCGGAGATCGGCGGCACCCAGATGACGCCGGAGCTGGCGCATGAGCTTCTGACCCGCGATGACGAAGAGACCCTCCGGATTCTCGATAACGTGGTCTTCCTGATGGTGCCGTGCTTCAACCCGGATGGGCAGATAATGGTGACCGATTGGTACAACAAGTGGTTGGGAACGGAGTACGAAGGTTGCCCGCTGCCGTGGCTGTACCAGAAGTACACGGGTCACGATAACAACCGCGACGCCTATGCGCTCAACATGCCGGAGGCGCAGCACATGGCCGGAGTGCTGTTCCGGGACTGGAAGCCGCAGGCCTACCAGGACCATCATCATATGATGACCGACAGCGCCCGGTACTCTATCGCCCCGTACTGCAATCCAATCCACCCCTACGGCGACCCCCTGATCTGGCGTGAGCATGCTTGGTATGGCGCCCATATGGCCTACAAGCTTGAGGAGGCCGGCAAGAAGGGGATCATCAACGCCGCGATCTTCCCTGGCTGGGGCCACCTAGGTTTTCACTGGATAACCATCTACCACAACATCGCCGGCATGCTTACCGAATCGGCCAGCGCCAAGCTGGCGACGCCCCTATATGTACACCCCAGCCAGCTGACCGGGACCGGCATGTTCTCGCCTAAGACCTTCCCCAAGTACGAGGCGCTGACCAATTTCCCGAATCCCTGGGAAGGCGGCTGGTGGCACCTACGCGACATCGTGGAGCAAAAGAAGATATCAGCCTGGGCCTTGCTGGACCTGGCGGCCCGGCACAAGGAGACGGTGCTCTGGAATGCCTACCACAAGGCGACCCGCCAGGCCGAACGGGGCGCCGCCGACAAGGTCAAGGCTTACTGCATCCGGCCGGACCAGCACGATCCATTGACTGTGCGCAAGCTCGTGCAAAAGCTGCTCGCCCAGGGCATCGAGGTCCGTGAGGCCGCCGAGGCCTTTGACTGCGATGGGCGGTGCTTCCCAGCCGGTACCTGGTTGGTCCCGTTGGCGCAGCCTAAGATGGGGCTGATCAAGACTTTGCTGGGCCGGACTGCTTACGTGGACAACTACTTCAGCCGGAGGCCCGACGGCTCACCGATGGTGTTTGATACCGCAACGGATACGATCGCTGAGTTCATGGGGGTCGAGGCGGTGCCGGTAGGAGGCCTGCCGCAGGTCGAGGCTGGCGCGGCATCTGTGGCCCTGACGTGCGGGCCGGAGACTGGTTGCCGCTGCGTTGCCGCCGCGGTGGCTTCGGGCGCGGCCGGCTGGCTCCTGGATTGCCGCCAGAACGACGCCTACCGCGTGGTCAACCGGCTGCTGGCAGCCGGCGTCGCCGTCAGCAGGTTGAGCGAAGGCACTTGTGTGGGGCCGGCCTGTTACGACCCTGGCGCGTTCTGGGTGGAGGCCGGGGAGGCCGCGGCGGAGATCCTCAATGCGGCAGCCGTTGGGCTGGGGGTGTGCGCTCAGGCGGCACCGTCGGCTCCGAAGGCATCAATGGTTGCCGTATCCGCCAAGCGGGTCGGCATGTACCAGCGCTACTACGGAGGCAACATGGACGAGGGTTGGACGAGGTTTGTCTTTGACAGCTTCGAGTTTCCCTATCAGACGATTATGGACGCGGATGTCAAGGGCGGTGACCTTAACGAGCGGTTCGACGTCATCGTGCTGCCGGCCGACCATAAGGAGATAATGACGGACATCACCAAGGCCGACCGCAAGGACCCGCGGGTACAGATGTTCCTGCAGTTCTACGGGGTCGGCGCGCCGCCCGAATACCGCAGCGGGTTCGGTGAGCAAGGGGTGGCGGCGCTGCGCGAGTTCGTGGCCAAGGGCGGCAGGCTGGTGACTATGGGGCTGGCGAGCGGGCTGGCAATCGATGCCCTTGGTCTCGCAGTGCGCGACGTAACGGCCAACCTGGACGGTAACAAGTACTACAGCAAAGGCAACACCGTCCGCGTCAAGAGCGACCCGGCGGATCCCCTGGCGTGGGGCATGCCGGAGGAGTTCCTGGCTTTGAGCTGGGACAGCCCAGTGTTTGATATCACCGAGCGCTTTCATCCCGACCAGTACCGCGTGGTCGCACACTACCCGGATGGGGGCATCCTCGAAAGCGGTTGGCTGGTCGGTGAGGAGGTCATTGCCGGTAAGCCGGCGATGGTCGTCGCCCAGCACGGGCAGGGCGAGGCCGTGTTGATCGGCATCCGGCCACAGCACCGGGGCCAGATGCACGGTACCTTCAAACTGCTTTTCAACTGCCTGTTCTAGGAGCTTTGGCGCACAAGGCACAGGACCTGGCCAGGTCCTGTGCCTTGTGCATCCTGTTGTCCAATTACCTGACCACGGCGGCGCTCGGCATCCGAGCATGCGCGGCGGCTCGACGCTACGGGCGGCAGCCTGCGGCCGAGCATCGAGCGCCTAAGCCAGGAGGTCTTGCCACATCCTCAGGTACCCTTCCTTGTCATAAACCGGTTTGTAGCTGGCGATGACCTGCCGGGCCACCTCGGCCTGGTCGCCCCAGAGCAGGTCGATGACCGTTCCTGCGATGACCTTGGCCGATGCCACGTAGCTTAGATACTCGTCTTGGACCGCGACGTTCTCGCTGTGGCCCTGGCCTTTGACGCCCGCCACGCTCAAGGTGGCAGCCGGCATCAGGTGAGATACGTCGCCGAGGTCGCCGGATGCGGTGATATGGCCTCTTTCGCCGACTAGGTCAGCGCCCACTATCGCCGCGGCGTTGGCACGGCACACCGCATCCAGGGCGGGTGCCGGTACCCGGGGCAGATAGCCGGGCAGGGTGGCGATGTCCACTTCGGCGCCGACCGCCAGTGCGCCAGCCTTCAGGGCTCTGTCCACCTTGGCGGCGGCATCGATGATCGACTCCATCGTTTTGGCCCGGACGTACATCTCGAGTCGCACATCAGCCGGGACGATGTTCACCAAGTCGCCGCCCCTGGTCATGATCGGGTGGATACGCACGGTGTCATCATCGCGCAGGCTCTCGCGCTGCGCGTGGATGCCCAACAGCCCCAGCATCGCCGCATTGAGGGCGTTGACGCCTAGATGAGGCGCCCCGCCGGCATGCGCCTCGCTCCCCTTGTAGCGGACGAACTTGCCCACGAACCCGTTGCTGGTGCCGCCGACGCCCATCTTGACCGGTGAGGGCTGTCCTCGATCTTCGAATATGGCATGGATCATCAGCGAGATGTCGACGTCATCCATCTCACCCTGCTTGACCCACTCCTGCTTGCCGCCGAGAAAGCTGATCTTGCCCTCCCGGCGAAGCCGGCTGCGGTACTCGATTTCCACGTACTCCTCGGCCGGAACGGCGACGAAGACGACATCCCCGCCAAGATGCCGGGCGGCTGCCGAGTCGACCAAGCCCATGGCCACGCCCAGCATCATCGCCACCTGCCCGTTGTGCAGGCAGGAGTGGGCCGCCCCGGTCAGGGGGTCGGCGTGCGGATGCCCCGGGCAGAGTACTGAGTCGAGCTCCCCGATGACTGCGACGCTAGGTGGTCTTGGGTTGTGCGGCTCCCGGGCCGCGAGCTTGCCTGCAACCCGGGCCTTGAGGCCCGTTATCCCCAGCCCACTGCGGTAGTCAAGCCCCAAGGCGGCAAACTTCTCAGCCACCTTGCCAGCCGTGCGGTGCTCCTTGTAGCCAAGCTCCGGATGGGCAAATATGTCCCGGCCGAACTCGATGATCTCGTCGGCCCGCCGGTCGATCGCCGCCCAAACCCTCTCCTTGAACTCGTCCTTTTGGTTTGACATGGGCCCGCTCACCTCGCCGTCGGCCTAATCAGTCCCAGAGGACCACGGTGGCGCTGTCGCGACCGCCCTTTTGCGAACGCGACGTAACCGTGACCTCGTGGGAACCGGCATCGTCGGGCACCTGGACCAGCCACTCAACGACTCGCTCATGGCGGGCGGGCCGGGCGCCGAACAGCCCGCCGGTGGTGGACCACTTGCCTTCAAGGTGCCCCACGTCGGTGACTCGGCTGCCGCCGAGCAGCTCAGCCCCGTCGGGGATATCGATCCGCACCGTTACCGGACGGGCTATACCAAGCTTGATGGCTTGCTGGGTCAGGTTGGTGGACAGCCATCCCTCGTTGCACACCGTGGCGCTTACCTGGTAGAGCCCATTGCCCAGTGAGCTGGTTTCGGTGCTGGTGATGCGCACCAGCGGCGAGAGCGCGGCGTGCTTCAGGCAGAACAGGTGCGTCCTTTCGATTTCCCCAAGCAGCATATGCGGCGGTGGGTTTTGCCAAGTGTACTTGAACTTCCAGCCGCCTAGCTCCACCCGGCCCAGTTGTGGATGGTCGAATGGCCGCCAGGGCTCGAAGCCCTGCCCGTCGAGGGTCTCGTCGTTGTACTGGAGCAGCTTGACATCGTCTTGCTCTTCTCGTGAGGTAAGAAAGCCGATGAAGTCGGTCACCTTGACCCCGGCCTTCTCAGCCAGACTCCACAACTCGATGCAAAAGACATACGCGCCGAGGTCCTGGTACCACCAGTCCTTGGAGTTGCCGTGGCGGGGGTTCTTCTTGTCCAGAGTGAGCCCCTCGAACACCGAGACCGATTCATATCCGGTAATCTCAGTGCCGATCTTGCCGATCGCCCGGTAGGCGGCAAGGTCGCGGTCGTCCATCTCGGTGTCCGGCTTGGTCACAAAGGTACGGATGATGACCCCGCTGAACGTGTGGTAGGTCATCACCCCGGTCAGGTTGGGATGGTCGCGCCAGAATTCGGCCAGGGCCCGGTTCTCTGGTTCGCAGAGCGGGTAGGGGCCTGCACCGTCCTGGGTTACCGCGAAGTTGGATGGCCAGTTGCGGTTGAAGTCCAGGTTGTAGCGCGGCGGCGCCAGCTTGATTTCGCCGCCCTTGTAGTTGCGGATCAGCCCTTCCGGATACAGCCGGTAGAACGGGCCGACCTGGTCGCCGGGCTCGCGCTTGCGCATGAGCCGTTGGTCCTTGCTCGAGACCTTCCACTCTCCTTCGTAATCCTCGACGCGCATCTGCAGAATCCAGCCGTCACCGTCAACATCATCCGGGTAGAGCCCGTCAGTCTCCAGCCACTCCTCGTCCGAGTAGGGGAACGGGCGCATGCTGCTGCGCACGGCGTGGGGGGTGGTCAGATAGTACTCGGCGCCATCGGCCGCAACACGTGGGATAACGTATATGGCCCTTGTGTCCAGAAGCTCCGTCACGAAGTCATCGTCGCCGTAGTTGGATAGGAGGTAGTGGGCGTTGTAGAGGGCCGTGGCGCACCCGGTGACCTCGCCGCCGTGGGTGTTGCCGTCGATTTGGAAGCCGGGCTTGTCCCCGGCCGGGCCCGTGGCGAGGTTGGTGATCTCCAGGCACCAGATCTCGCGGCCCTGGTAGGTCGGGCCGATTGAGTACAGCCGGCAGAGATCAGGATGCGCGGCCGCCAGCTCGTGCAGCACCTTGGTCAGCTCATCGTACTTGTGGTAGACGTCCCAGCGGATCTTGGTTTTTTCGGGCACTTGCAGGCCTCCTCATCAGGGGTATGGTTCGGCGCACGAAAGTTATCCCGGTGGTCTTTCTCGCCGGCGGTGCCGGACCCCTGCGACATCTTATGCCCAGCCAACCGAAACCGGTCAGCAGGAATGATAGTTGACGCAAGCGAAGCAACCACGAGTAACTTCGGGCAGCTAAATTTCCCCGCATTCACCAACACCAACGATGAGGAGGTAGATGCATGCCAGGCAAGATAACCTCGCCCGAGTCCTTCTTTGGTCACCAGCTTGGTGCGGACCGCAAGATCGCCAGCTGGGATCGGATTATCGACTATTTCGGGCAACTGGCGCAGGAGTCGGACCGGATCAAGGTCGAGGAACTGGGTAAGTCCTGTGACGGCCACCCGTTCCTGCTGGTGACGATATCGTCGCCGCAGAACCTGGCCAACCTGCCGCGCCTGCGCGAGATCAGCGCCCGCCTGGCCAACCCGGCCGGCTTGAGCGAGGCTGAGGTCGGGGCGCTCGTGGCCGAGGGCAAGGCGGTCATCGTCCAGACCATGAGCCTACACGCCAACGAGATCGGCGGCACCCAAATGGCTCCGGAACTGGCCTACGACCTGCTAACCCGCGACGATGCCGAGACCACCGCCATCTTGGACAATGTCGTGTTCCTGATGGTGCCTTGCTTTAACCCTGACGGCCAGCACATGGTGACCGATTGGTACCAGGAGACTCTGGGCACCGAACACGAGGGCGGCACGATGCCGTGGCTGTACCACAAGTACTGCGGCCACGACAACAACCGTGATGCCTTCGCGCTCAACCTGCCCGAATCGCAGTACCTGGCCAGGCTGATGTTCCGGGAGTGGTACCCGCAGGCTTATCAGGACCACCATCACATGGGCAGCTACGGAGCCCGGCTGTATGTGGCGCCGTACTGCGACCCGATTCATCCTCATGGCGACCCGTTGATCTGGCGGGAACACGCCTGGTACGGCGCACATATGGCCTACAAGCTCGAGGAGGCGGGCAAGACCGGCATCCTCAATGCGGCGCAGTACGCGGGCTGGGCCCACATGGGCTTTCACTGGTTGACGATCTACCACAACATCGCCGGGATGCTTACCGAGTCGGCCAGCGCTCGCCTGGCGACGCCGCTCTACATCCATCCGGGCCAGTTGGAGGGGCCGCATGGCAGAACGATGCCGGTTTACCAGGCCCAGACCAACTTCCCGCACCCCTGGCCTGGCGGTTGGTGGCGCCTGCGCGAAATCGTGGAGCAGCAGAAGATCTCGGCGTGGGCCCTGCTGGACATCGCCGCACGCTTCAAGGATACGGTGCTCCACAACGCCCATCGCAAAGCGACCCGGCAGACCGAGCGCGGCGCCGCCGACGCCGTCGGGTCGTTCTTGATCCCGCCGGCGCAGCATGACCCGCTCACCGTGCGCAAACTGGTGCAGATCTTGCTCAACCAGGGCATCAAGGTCAAAGAGGCGACAGCCCCTATTACGGAGGGCAACTGCACCTATCCCGAGGGCACCTTTGCCGTGGACGTTGCCCAGCCTAAGATGGGTGTGATAAAGACGCTGCTTGCGCGGACCCACTTCCCGGACAGCTACTGGACGCGCAAACCGGACGGCACCCCCATGATCTATGACACCACGACCGACACGGTGGCCGAGTTTATGGGCGTTGCGGCCGTCCCAACGGGCGTGACGCCGGGTGCCGGGTTCACCGAGGTCGCTGAGCTGGCGCCGCCGCCGGTGGTGTTCGAGGCGCCGGGGTCGGGCTGGTATCTCGACCCGCGGCTCAACGACTCCTTCCTCGTCGTCAACCGCCTGCTGGCGGCTGGTGCGCGTGTTTGGCGAGTGGACGGACCGACCGCTTGCGGCCAGGTCAGCCTGCCCCCAGGCGCGTTCTACGTCGAGGCCGCCGGCGTGGATCCGGAGGCCGCCCAAGCGCTGGCGCGGGAGACGGGGGTCGGCTTCCATGCCGCCACCGGCGATCCAGGAGCGCTCAAGCGGCCCGTCAAGCAGCTGCGCATCGGCATGTACCGGCGCTACTGGAGCGGCAACATGGACGAGGGTTGGACCCGCCTGCTGCTCGAGAAGTACGAATTTCCATTCGAGACGATCAAGGACGCCGATGTGCTGGCCGGCGAGTTGCGCGACCGGTTTGACGTCTTGATCCTCCCGGCTGATCCCAAGGAGGCCTACATCGGGCCGCACCACTTCAAGGACAGCCCGAAGGTCAAGATGATGCTCCGGTGGATCGGTGACATGCCTGAGCAGTACCGGAGTGGTTTCGGCCCAGATGGCGTCAAAGCGATCGGCGAGTTCGTCGCCGCCGGCGGCAAGGTGGTTGCCTTCGATCAGGCCTGCGAGCTGTTGATCGATGCGTGCGGCCTAGGCGTGCGCAACGTGGTGGATGGTTTGGACACCAAAGCTTACTCGACGCACGGCGCGACGCTGCACGTCACGGTGGACAACGCCCATCCGACGGCCTACGGCATGCCGGCCGAGGCCCTGGCGCTAAACTGGGACAGCCCGGCGTTCGCCATCGAGGACCGGGTCCGGGCCTACAACTACGCCCGCGTCGTCGAGTACGTGGAGCGCGACGTGTTGCGGAGCGGCTGGCTCATCGGTGAGGACCACATCGCCGGCAAGACCGCGATGGTGGTCGCCGAGGTGGGTAAGGGCCAGGCGGTGCTGATTGGCTTCCGGCCTCAGTTCCGTTGCCAGACCCACGGTACGTTCAAGTTGCTGTTCAACTCGCTCGTCTAAGTCCGGGCCGGTGCGGGATGCCGCAGAGGTCGGACCGAGGTGGCTCAAGGGCCGGGGTGGCAGGAGAGTGGCCGCCCCGGCCCTTGCCGCTGTCGTGGCCCCCGGTCCGAGCAGGAGCGCCGCCCGCCGTGGCCAAATCTGCCCGGGTAGCCCAACACGTTGCGCATGGCCGCAAGCCATGAGCAGTCGACTATTCAGAGGAGGCTGGTAGATTGACCAAAGGAAAGGTTGCCGTCCAGTACATCGACGACAACGCGGCGACGCTGAGCAGCCTCAGCGATCGGATCTGGGAGCTGGCCGAGGTCGGCCTGCAGGAGCACAAGTCCGCCGCGGCGCAGGAGGAGTTCTTGCGGGCCGAGGGATTCGCAATCGACTCCGGAGTGGCCGGTATGCCGAGCGCGTTCGTGGCCACCTGGGGTCAGGGCCGGCCGGTGATCGGTTTCCTCGGTGAGTACGATGCTCTCCCCGGCATCTCGCAAAAGCCTAAGCCCACCAAGGAACCACTGCGGGAGGGAGCCCCCGGCCACGGCTGCGGGCATAACCTGCTGGGCGTAGGCGCCCTGGCCGCGGCCATCGCCCTCAAGCGGGAGATGGCGGCCGGCGGCCTGGCCGGCACCGTCCGCTACTACGGGTGTCCGGCCGAGGAAACCCTGGTCGGCAAGGTCTTCATGGCCCGCGAGGGTGCCTTCGGCGACGTCGATGCCGCCATCACCTGGCATCCGTCATCGCTCAATGCCGCCTGGAACAGCAGCTCCAACGCTATGAACTCGGTCAAATTCACGTTCCACGGCCGGACGGCCCACGCCGCCGGCGACCCGCACAACGGGCGCTCGGCGCTCGACGCCGTCGAGTTGATGAACATCGGCGCCAACTACCTGCGTGAGCACATCATCGAGAAAGCCCGCCTCCACTACGTGATCACCGACGGCGGCGGTGAGCCCAATGTGGTGCCGGCGCACGCCGAGGTCTGGTACTACGTGCGCGCACCCGAGCGCGCTCAGGTCGAGCACATCTATGACTGGATTCTGGACATCGCCAAGGGCGCCGCCCTGATGACCGGTACGAGCTTTGACCTCCGGATGCTGGCCGCCTGCTACAACTACCTGCCGAGCCTGACGATCAACCGTCTGATGCACGAACACATGGAGGCCCTGGGCGCGCCGCAGTGGACCCAGGAGGAGCTTGAGTTTGCCCGCCAGATGGGCCAAAGCTTTGCCCCCGGCCAACGAGAGGCGGCCCTCAAAGCGGCCAGAGTGCCCAAAGACGTATATGGGCAGTTGATCAATGAAACCATTCTGCCGTGGCGGGAGGATGAGCCGCCGATGGCCGGCTCCACGGACGTCGGCGATGTGAGCTGGGTCACACCGACCGGACAGTTCGGCACCGCGTGCGGCGTCCTGGGACAGCCCGGACACTCCTGGCAGGTCACGGCCTGTTCAGGCATGAGCATCGGGCACAAGGGCATGCTCTTTGCCGCCAAGGCCATGGCGCTGGCCGGTCTGGACCTCATGACCGACCCGGCGGCGCTTCAGGCCGCCCGCGACGAGTGGGCCGCCGCCACCAGCGAGCAACCGTACCAGTGCCCGCTGCCCGCGGGTCTCCAGCCGCCGCTTGACCAACTGCCCAAGCATTCAGACTAGGAGTTGAGGAGGAAGCGCCGTGAGTGAAATGGCACGTACCTACCAGCCCGCCGAGGCCTACCGGGCCAAGATCCTGCCCGAGCGGGCGCGGGCCGCGGTTCGCAACCGTTGGTTGGCCAGACGGTTGGAGACCGTCCTACCCGAGGTGATGGCCCGCGAGGGCTTTGACTGCTGGATCGTCTCGGCCCGCGAGTACAACGAAGACCCGGTGATCATGAGCCTGCTGCCTGAGCCGTACATGTACGCCCGCCGCCGGACCATCCTGGCCTTCTTCCGCCAGCCGGACGGGGCGTTCGAGCGCATGACGCTGGCCCGTTATCCGATTGTGGGCCCGGACGAGCGGTCGGACGTCCTCTTCACAGGCCCGACCGCCGGTGGCGGGGCCGGGGCTGGTCCCCAGCAGTTCTACGAGACGGCTTGGGATCCGGCCGCAGAGGAGCAATGGGCCTGTCTTGCGCGCCTCGTCCGCGAGCGTGACCCGCAGACCATCGGCATCAACGTCTCGGAAACCTTTGCCTTCGGTGACGGATTGTCCAAAGGCGAGCATCAGCAACTGGTCGCCGCTTTAGGCCCGGAGCTGACCGCGCGGACCAAGGGAGCCGAGCGCGTAGCCGTCGGCTGGTTGGAGCGGCGCCTGCCCGAGGAAATCGACACCTACAGCGGCATCGTCGAGATCGCGCACGCGATCATCGCCGAGGGCTTTTCGAGTCGAGTCGTCCTGCCCGGTGTCACCACGACCGACGACGTTGTCTGGTGGATGCGGCAAAGGGTAACCGATCTCGGCCTGCGCTCCTGGTTTCAGCCCAGCGTGACGATCCAGGCGCCCGACATGGGAGCGCCAGCCTCGGGTGGTCGGGGCGGCCCGCGCCGCAAGGTCATCCGGCCCGGTGACTTGCTCCATTGCGACTTCGGGCTCGTCTACCTTGGGCTATGCACCGACAACCAGCAAAACGCCTACGTGTTGAAACCCGGCGAGTCCGCACCGCCGGCCGGGCTGGAGCAGGCCTTGGTCGCCGGCAACCGCCTGCAGGACATCCATCTCGAAGCGATGGTCCTGGGCCGCACCGGCAACGAAATCCTCAGCGCGGCGCTGGCCCAGGCCCGGCACGAAGGCCTGAGGCCGCAAATCTACACCCATCCGCTCGGCTATCACGGTCAT
>Ga0209498_1002234_pt1 | contig 11771 bp, 10 predicted proteins | sample WalLakDeSediment_FD_184131 | JGI IMG/M metagenome (GOLD analysis project Ga0209498, IMG submission 184131) | Lake sediment microbial communities from Walker lake, Nevada to study Microbial Dark Matter (Phase II) - Walker Lake 11/02/13 Deep... | ecosystem: Environmental > Aquatic > Freshwater >...
ACACGAGCGTCGTGTCGCCGGCGGTTCCGTCCGCCGCGGCCGCGCCTGCGGCGAGCTCCGGGCCGGGGTCGCGCCAGAAGTAGCCCTGGCGCTCGAACTGGTAGCGGGTGTCGGGCGGGTCGCCGCCGACCGACGGCTCGACGTAGCCGCGCAGGACGCGCAGCGAGTCGGGGGCGAGGTGGCGGCGGAAGTCGCCCTCGGCGTCGGGATCGGCGGCGGCGAACAGGTCGTCGTAGAGGCGGAAGGCCGCGGGCAGCGCCGTGTCCGCGTCGACCCAGTGGATCGCGGCCCACACCCTGACCCCCGCCGGGTTGCGGCCGAGGCTGCCGGGCAGGACGCGCGCGTGGACCCGCGTGACGCGGCCGTCGGCATCGCTGTCGATCGCCTCGCAGGTGACGACCACCGCGTGCCGCAGGCGGATGGCCCGTCCCGGCGCGAGGCGCTTGAAGCCCGCCGGCGGGTCGACCGCCACGTCGTCGCGCTCGATCCACAGCCGCCGGCCGAGCGGAAGGACGCGTGAGGCGTGCGCCGCCGCCGGGACCTGCGCCACGACGTCGTCGGGGAACGACGGCGCGTCGACCCCGTCGAGGCCGGCGAGCTCGCCGTCGGGGTCGTCGAGCCACAGCTCGACGGGGTCGAGCACGGCCATCACGCGGGGGGCGGCCGCGTTCAGGGCGTCGCGCACCGCGTGATCGAGCAGCGCCGGCTCGGTGCGGCTGTTGGTCTTGGTCACGCCCACGCGGTCGACGAACGCGCGCACGGCCTCGGGCGGCACGCCGCGACGACGGATGCCCGCCAGCGTCGGCATCCGCGGGTCGTCCCAGCCCTCGACCAAGCCCTCGCGCACCAGCGCGATCAGCTTGCGCTTGTGGAGCACGGTCCGCTCGAGCTGCAGCCTGGCGAACTCGAACTGACGCGGCCGCGGCGCGTCGAACAGGCGCTCGACCAGCCAGTCGTAGATCGCCCGGTTGTTGTCGAACTCGAGCGTGCAGAGCGAGTGGGTGACGCCCTCGATCGCGTCCGACGGGCCGTGCGCGAAGTCGTACAGCGGGTAGACGCACCAGGCGTCGCCGGTGCGGTAGTGGTGCGCGTGCTTGATGCGGTACAGCACCGGGTCGCGCAGGATCATGTTGGGGGAGGCCAGGTCGATCTTGGCGCGCAGGACGTGGGAGCCGTCGGCGAACTCGCCGGCCCGCATGCGGCGGAAGAGGTCGAGGCTCTCGGCGGGGGTGCGGTCGCGGTCCGGGCTGGCGACCCCCGGTTCGATCACCGTGCCGCGGGTCGCCCGGATGGCGGCCTCGTCGCGGGCGTCGACGTAGGCGTCGCCGCGCTCGATCAACCGCTCGGCGAGGGCGTACAGCGCCTCGAAGTAGTCGGACGCGTAGCGCAGCTCGTCCCACGCGAAGCCGAGCCAGCGCACGTCGCGCTCGATGGCGTCGACGTAGGCGGGATCCTCGGTGGTGGGGTTGGTGTCGTCCATGCGCAGGTTCACGCGTCCGCCGTAGTCGCGCGCGATGCCGAAGTCGAGGCAGATGGCCTTGGCGTGCCCGATGTGGAGGTAGCCGTTCGGCTCGGGCGGGAAGCGGGTCACGACCTCCCGCACGCGACCGCTGCGCACGTCGCGGTCGATGACCTCGGTGACGAAGTTGGGGGAGACGCTGCGCTCGGCGTCGGCAGGGATGCGCGCGGTGCGGTGGGGTTGGGGACGTGGGGCGTCGTTCACGTGGGGGCTCCTCGGGACGACGAGGCTAGCATCCCTCGCCCGGGACGGTGTGCACGCGGCGCGGCGCGGCGCCCTCCGTCAGACCAGCAGGAGGTTGACGAGCAGGTAGGTGGCGGGCACGGCGATCAGGGTGCTGTCGATGCGGTCGAGCACGCCGCCATGGCCCGGCAGGAACACGCCGGTGTCCTTCACACCCGCCCAGCGCTTGACCAGCGACTCGAACAGGTCGCCCGCGAGGGCGGCCAGCGGCACCGCCAGCCCGAACACCAGCAGGTGCGGCAGGTCGAGCCGGAAGTCGGTCCACAGTGGCAGCAGCGCCATGGTGGCGCCGACCACGACCAGCGCCAGCGCCAGGCCGCCCAGCAGGCCCTCCAGCGTCTTCTTGGGGCTGATGCGGGGCACCAGCAGGCGGCGGCCCCAGAGGGAGCCGAACACGTAGCCGCCGACGTCGGTGGCGATGATCGCCAGCATGGGGAAGGCCAGGTACCACATCCCCGTGACCACGTCGGGCGTGTAGCGCAGTGTGACGATCAGCCCGAAGCCCCACGAGATCCACACGTAGCCGAACAGCGTGAACACCAGCGACTGCAGCGAGCTGCGGTTGGACGTGAACACCTCGGCCACCAGCAGGTACAGGACGAAGCCGATCAGCAGCAGCTCGCGCCACGGAACGCCGCCCAGGACCGCCATCCACGGGTGGCCCATCGGCAGCGAGGCCGGCAGCGTCAGCGCGCTCACGATCCACAGGCTGCGGCGTCGCACGGGGACGCCCCGCAGCGACATCATGGCGGCATACTCCTGGATCGCGATCGTCGTGAGGATCAGGTAGACCGGCCCCAAGAGGGGCAGGCCCACCCACAGCACCAACAGGGTGACGAGGAAGGCCAGGAAGGCCGAGGCGATGCGGGCGAGGTGCAAGGCGGCCGACGCCCGGCCTCACACGGCCAGGATGTCGTCCTCCTTGGCCTTGGTGCGCTGGTCGATCAGGGCGATGAACTCGTCCGTCAGCTTCTGGACCTCGGCCTCGCCGCCGTGGGCCTCGTCCTCGGAGAGGAGGTGCTCCTTGAGCATCTCGCGCAGCTCCTCGTTGGCGTCGCGGCGGATGTTGCGCACCGCCACCTTGGCCTCCTCCGCCATGTGCTTGACGGTCTTGACCAGGTCGCGCCGACGCTCGTCGTTCAGGGGCGGCACCGTGATGAAGATGGTGTCGCCCTGGTTGTTGGGGTTGAACCCGAGGTCGCTCTCCAGGATGGCCTTCTCGACGTTCTTGACCGCGCTCTTGTCGAAGGGCACGATCAGCAGCGTGCGCGGGTCCGGGGAGCTCACGTTCGCGAGCTGGTTCAGGGGGGTCGTGGCGCCGTAGTACTCCACCAGGACGCGGTTCAGCATGGCGGGGTTGGCGCGGCCGGTGCGCACGACGCCGATGTTGCCCTCGTACACGTCGAGCGACCTCTTCATGCGCTCGCGCGTCTCCTTGATGACGGTCTTCATGGCGCTCCTCCTGGCAGCTTGTGGCGCGCAGTCTACCGCGGCGGGGCCTACGGGGGCGCCGCCGACCCAGACCCGCCGTCCTCGAACGCGTCGGCGAAGCGCGTCACGACGTCGTTGGCGATGCGCGTGCCGATCGCCTCGCCGGCGAGCAACCGCTTCAGGTTGCCGTCGGTGAAGATGTCGAACACCACGATCGGCAGGTTCCGGCCCATGCACAGGCTGATGGCGGTGGCGTCCATGACCCTGAGTTCCTGCTGAAGCACGTCCATGTACGACAGCGTGGCGTAGCGCCGGGCTTCGGGGTGCCGCCGTGGGTCGGCCTCGTAGACGCCGTCGACCCGGTTCTTGGCCATGACGACCATGTCGGCGTCGATCTCGAGCGCGCGCAGGGCGGCCGTGGTGTCCGTGGTGAAGAACGGGTTGCCGGTGCCGCCGCCGAAGATGACGACCCGCCCCTTCTCGAGGTGGCGCAACGCGCGGCGCCGGATGTAGGGCTCGGCGATCGCCTGCATGGCGATCGCGGTCTGCACCCGGGTGTCGATGCCCTGCTTCTCGAGCGCGTCCTGCAGCGCCATGGCGTTCATCACGGTGCCGAGCATGCCGACGTAGTCGGCGGTCGCCGGGTCCATGTCGCCGCCATTGCGGGCGCCGCGCCAGAAGTTGCCGCCGCCGACCACGAGCGCCAGTCGAACGCCGCGGCCAAGGGCCGCGGCGATCTCACGTGCCAGCGAGCGGGTCGCGTCCGGCGAGACACCGAAGCCGGATTCGCCGGCGAGGAACTCGCCGGAGAGCTTCAGCAGGACGCGCCGCACGCCCTCACTCCCCGACGGCGATGCGCGTGAAGCGGCCGACCTGGATGTTCTCGCCGATGGTGGCGATCGACTCCTTGACCAGTTGGTCGATGGTCTTCTTGTCGTCGCGGATGTAGGGCTGATCGAGGAGGCAGACGTCGGCGAAGAACTTGCCGAGGCGGCCCTCGACCATCTTCTCGATGATGGCCTCGGGCTTGCCCTCCTCGCGCGCCTGGGCGCGCAACGCCGCGCGCTCCGCCTCGATCGCGTCTTCGGGCACGTCCTCGCGCCGCAGGTACTGCGGGTTGGCCATGGCGATGTGGATCGCCAGGTTCTTGGCGAGCTCCTGGAAGCCCACGTTGCGGGCGACGAAGTCGGTCTCGCAGTTGACCTCGACCAGCACAGCGACCCTGCCGTTGTGATGGACGTAGGAGCCGACCATGCCCTCCTTGGCCGCACGGTCCGCCTTCTTGCTGGCCTTGGCGATGCCGCGCTCGCGCAGCAACGCGGCGGCCCGCTCCACGTCGCCGGCGGTCTCCTCGAGCGCCTTCTTCACGTCGAGCATGCCCGCGCCGGTCATGGCACGGAGCTTCTTGATGCGTTCGGTCGTGACGGTCATGCTTCCTCCGCAGGGGCATGGTCGCTGGCGTCGTCGACCGCCGCCTGGATCGCCTGCTCGGACGCCGTGGTCGGCAAGGGGCGGGTCACGCGGCCGGGCACCGGGGCCTCGACCGGGCGCTCGGCCGGCTCGTCGGCGCCGCCGCGGACCTCGATGATGACGTCGGCCAGCGTGGCGGTGACGAGTTGGATCGAGCGGATGGCGTCGTCGTTGCCGGGGATGATGAAGTCGAGAACGTCGGGGTCGCTGTCGGTGTCGGCCAGAGCGACGGCGGGGACGCCGAGCTTGTTGGCCTCCTTGACCGCGATCGCCTCCTTGGTCGGGTCGATGATGAACAGGGCGTCGGGCAGACGGGTCATGTCGCGGATGCCGCCCAGGTAGCGCTGCAGACGCTGCAGCTCCTTGCCCATGTCGATCTGTTCCTTCTTCGTGTAGCGCAGGATCGACTCGTCCTCGAACATCGACTCGAGCTCGCGCAGCCGGTCGACGCGCGTGCGGATGGTCTTGAAGTTGGTCATCAGGCCGCCGAGCCAGCGCTCGTTGATGAACGGCATCCCGCAGCGCTTCGCCTCGGCCGCCAGGATCTCCTGCGCCTGCTTCTTGGTGCCCACGAACAGGATGGTGCCGCCGCGGCCGGCGAGGTCGCGGAGGTACGTGAAGGCCTTCTCCGATTCGACCAGCGTCTTCTGCAGGTCGATGATGAAGATGCCGTTGCGCTCCGCAAAGATGTAGCGCTTCATCTTCGGGTTCCAGCGCTTCGTCTCGTGCCCGAAGTGCACGCCGGCTTCGAGTAGCTGCTTCATGCCGAGGTAGGACATCGTTCCTCCAAGTCGGGACGTTGAGGTGGATTCAGGGGGGCGCCTCCGGCGCCAGACCCCTCGGTCTTCTCACTGCAGTTCTCGGGCGACTTCGCCCGAGAACTGCCTGGGCTTCTCGGGGGCTCCGCCCCCGAGAAGACACGCGGACATCCCGCTGCCGCGCGGCAAACCTCCCGAATGTAGCACGATTCCGGGGGCCAGGTGACGGGCGCCGTGGCTCACCCCTCGTGATCGGGCCGGCGCCGCGGTCCGCGGGCCGGCCCGGTGGACGGCGTGGGCAAGCGTGTGTGTGTCGCCGCCGTGCGGCGACACCCCACGTCAACGGAGCCCGGTGAGCGCCGTGAGCGCCTCCTGCATCGCGGGGTCGAGCTCCAGCGCCCGCTCGAACGCCCGGCGGGCAGCATCGGTATCGCCCGCCGCATTGCGCGCCACGTAGGCGCGACCGAGGTGGTAGTGGGCGTCCGCCGACTCGGGCGGCAGCAGGGCGCCCTGTTGGGCGCGCCGCACGGCGTCCTCGACGCGGCCCTGCTCTAGGTAGGCGCGCGCGAGGTAGGTGTAGAGCGGCGGCGCGAACACGGCGCCGTCCAGCGTCAGCGCCTGCTCGAAGCGCGGGATCGAGCCGGCCACGTTGCCGCACTCGAAGAGCACGATCGCCAACTGCGAGACCGCCGACAGCGAGCGCGGGGCCAGGCTGACCGCCTGCGACAGCTCGTACTCGGCGCCGTCGCAGTCGCCGAGGCGGTAGTTGATGTGCCCGAGGTTGTTGTGCGCCGAGGCGCTGGCGGGGTCGAGCACCACGGCGCGGCGGAAGGCCGTCTGCGCCTGCTCGAGCAGGCCGAGGTCGCGGTAGGCCTTGCCCAGGTTGACCTGGATCACGGAGCGCTCGCGCTCGAGCAGGGCGCCGGCAGCCGCCAGCTCCACGGCCCGTTCCAGCGTGGCCCGCGCACGCTCGAGGTCACCGGCCTCGTAGTAGATGATGCCCTTGGTGTTCTGCACGGTGGCATCTTCGGGCGCGAGCGCCTCGGCCCGCTGGAGGACGTCGATGGCCTCGGCCAGGCGCCCTCCGAAGGTCACCGGGTCGGCGATGAACTGGTTCTGGTAGGTGAGCGCCAGCTGCACGTGAGCCGGCACGTAGGTGGCGTCCGTGGCGATCGCCTCGCGGAAGGCCTCGACGGCGCTGCCGAAGGCACCCTGGCAGGCCAGCGCGCGGCCCTTGCCCACCATGGCCGCCACGCTGGTGGGGTTGCGCTTCAGCGCCTCCTGGAAGAAGTACTGCGACAAGGCGCAGTCCCCCTGGGCGTAGTAGAAACTACCGTCGCGCAGGAAGGTGCTGACGTCTTCGGTCGCGTCCTGTCCCCAGGCGTGCCCGCTCCACAGCAGCGCGGCCAACACCGCGAAGGCGAGCGTGGCGCGGCCTCGGCCCGCGCGGGGGCGCCGGACGGGCGAGCGATGCAAGGTGGTGTTCAACGTGTCCTCCGGAGTGCTCTCGGTGGGTCCGCAGGAGTCTGGCAACGCCCTCCATCCGGACCGTCCGCGAACGCGGTGCCTGACGGCATGATGTCGCCGACGCGTGAGAAAGGCGTGTGGCGAGGGGCCGCGCGGTGCCATCCCAGGTCACGTTCGCGGGTCTGCGGGCGGGTAGGATGGGGCGCTCGACCGGCGCCACCGGCGAGCCGTGCCGTCTCCGGCCCCGAGCCGCGACCTGCGCCGAAGGAACACCGCGTGACCGAACTCGTCTCCGACACCGCCCTAGCAGCCAGGCCCGACGATGCCGCACGCCGTGCGGAATCGACGCTGCGGCTCGTCGTCGCCACGATCGCGGCCAATGCCCTGGTGATCGTGCAGGGCGCCTTCGTCCGCGCCACCGGCTCGGGCGCGGGCTGCGGACGGCACTGGCCGCTGTGCAACGGCGAGATCGTTCCCCTCTCGGGCAACGTCCATACCGCCATCGAGTTCACCCATCGGCTGCTCTCGCTCGGCGTGCTCGTCCTCGGCCTGTGGCTCTTCCGGCGGGTGTGGCGGAGGCGGCGCGAGCAGCCGGGGCTGTTCGTCTTCACGGCGGCGGCGACGGCGTTCCTGCTCGTCGAGGCGCTCCTCGGGGCGCTCACGGTGCTGTGGGGCCTCACCGGCGACAACCAGTCCGTGGCGCGCGGCCTGATGGTCTCGACCCACCTGGTCAACTCGCTGCTGTTGGTCGGCGCGCTCGCCGGCGTGCTGCTCTACGCGCTGCCGCGCCCGCCGGCGTGGCCGCTGCGGCTACGCGGCCAGGGCCCGCTGGGCACGGTCCTGGCGATCGGGCTCGTGGGCATGCTGTTCCTCATGTTCAGTGGCGGCATCGCCGCGATGGGCAACACGATGTTCCCGTCGGCCACGCTGGCGGAGGGCATCGCCGCGGACTTCGACCGCGCGTCGCACCCGCTCATCCGGCTGCGCATCCTGCACCCGATCATCGGCATCACCGTGGGCGTCTACCTGTTCCTCTCGCTGGGCACGGCCTGGTGGATCAAGCCCGCGCCGCAAGGGCGCGGCCTGGCGCAGGCCCTGCTGGTCATCTACCTCGTCCAGCTGGCCGTCGGCACCCTCAACCTGGCGCTGCTGGCGCCCGTCGTGCTGCAGCTGCTGCACCTGGGCCTGGCGGTGGTCGCGTTCTTCCTTCTCGCCACCCTCACGGTGGTGCTGCTCGCCGCCCCCGGCAGGCGCCCGGCGCGCGCGCCGGCGCACGCGGCCGTGGAGCGTGCCTGAGATGGCGGCTTCGGCGACCGGGTCAGCGCCGGCCCGGGCGACCTGGCGCGACTACCTCACGCTGACGAAGCCACGGGTCATCAGTCTGCTGCTCCTCACGACCGTCGGCGCCATGTTCATCGCCGCCGAGGGGTACCCGGGGACGTGGGTGCTGATCGGCATGCTGCTCGGTGGCTACATGTCGGCCGGCGCGGCCGGCGTCTACAACATGGTGTACGACCGCGACATCGACGGCAGGATGCGCCGCACGGCGATGCGTCCCACCGTGACCAACGTGGTGCCCACGGGGCACGCGTTGGTCTTCGCGTTGCTCCTGACGTTCGCGAGCTTCGCGCTGATCTGGGCCGCGGGCAACCTGCTGGCGGCGCTGCTGTCGTGGGCCGGCATCGCCTTCTACGTCATCATCTACACCATCTGGCTCAAGCGCACCACGTGGCAGAACATCGTCATCGGCGGCGCGGCCGGCGCCATCCCGCCGCTCGTCGGCTGGGCCGCCGTGACCGGCGAGCTGTCGCTGCTGGCCTGGCTGCTCTTCACCCTGATCTTCTTCTGGACGCCGGTGCACTTCTGGGCGCTGGCCCTGATGATCCAGCACGACTACGAAGAGGTCGGCATCCCGATGGCGCCGTCGGTGATCGGCGAGCGCGCCACGGTGCTGCAGATGGTCATGTACGCGCTGCTGACGATGATGCTGACGGTCATCCCCTTCGCCCTCGCGGAGTTCTCGTGGGCCTACCTGCTCGCGGCCCTGGCGCTCAACGTGGTCCTGGCGCTGCGGATCGCGCGCCTCTTCCTGGTGGCGCAGCGCGGCGTGCCGATCACCAAGCAGACGGCGCTGCCGGTCTACAAGTACTCGATGCTGTACCTGGCGCTGCTGTTCCTGTCGATGGCCCTCGACCGCTCGCTGATCGCCTGAAGGGGGCGGCCGCGACGCTCACCGCCCCCAAGTGGCTGCTCGGCCACGTCCTGGTGGTGGCCGTGCTGGCGTCGTTCACCCAGTTCGGGTTCTGGCAGCTGCGGCGGCACGCCGAGCGCGCGGCGGCGAACGAGGTGACGCTCGCGCGGGCGGCGGCCGCCCCGGTGCCGCTGGACGAGGCGCTGGCGGCCGCGGCGGCGGAGGTCGCGGCCGGTGGCACCGCCGAGGCGGCGTTGCGCGACCGCCGGGTGGTGGTGACGGGGGCGTTCGAGCCCGAGGACGAGGTGCTGCGGCGACCCGTGAGCCGCGACGGCATGGCGGGCACCCACGTGGTCACGCCGCTGCGACTGCACGGCGATCCAGACGGCCGCCGCCTGTGGGTGGAGCGCGGCTGGGTGCCCGAGGCGTTCGGCGCGGTCCCCGTCGCCGAGGCGCCGCCGCCGTCCGGCATGGTCGAGGTGATCGGCTGGCTGCGCGCCACCACGCGGCCCCCCGTGGGCTGGGTGGCCGCCATCGCCCCGCGCGACCCGCCGACGGGTCGGCTCGCCACCGTCGCGTACCTCGACCCGGACCGACTCGCCGGCCAGGTCGCCGGCCCGCTGGTGCCCGCGGTGCTGCGGCTCGAGGCGATCCGACCCGCGGCGGCCGCAGCGAGCGCAGCGGTCCCCGCAGCGAGCGCAGCGGTCCCCGCAGCGAGCGCAGCGGTCCCCGCAGCGAGCGCAGCGGTCCCCGCAGCGAGCGCAGCGGTCCCCGCAGCGGCGCCGTGGCCGCTGCCCCCAGAACCGCCCCGGGTCTCGGCCGGGCCGCATCTGGGTTACGCCGTCCAGTGGTTCGCGTTCGCGCTGGTGACGCTCGTCGGCTACGCCGCGCTGCTGCGACGCGTGGCGCGCGGCGGCTGACCGTCCGCACCCTGGCCGGGTCGGGCCGTGCGCCGGGACTCAGCCGCGGGCCTGCGCGAGCGCCTCCTCCAGTGCGGCCAGCAGCGCGTCGAACGGCTTCACGAACTTCTCGACGCCCTCGCGTTCGAGGGTGGCGGTGACCTCGTCGAGGTCGATGCCCAGCGCGGAGAGGTCGGCCATGTCCTGCCGGGCCGCCACGATGCCGTCCTCGAGCCGCAACGCGGGGTCGCCCTCGGACCGGTAGGCCTCGAGCGTCTCGCGCGGCAGCGTCGTGATCGTGGGCGCGCCGATCAGCGGGTCGACGTACTTGGTCGCCGGGTAGGCGGGGTCCTTGGTGCCGGTGGAGGCCCAGAGCAGCCACTGCGGGCGGGCCCCGGCGGCGGCCAGGGTGGCGAAGCGGGCGCCGCCAAACGCCTCGCGGTAGCGCGTCCAGGCCAGCTTCGCGCTGGCGATCGCGGCGCGGCCGCGCAGGCGCCGCGCCTCCTCGCCGGCGGCGCCGCCCGCCTCCGCCAGGGCGTCGAGACGTGGGTCGATGGCGACGTCGATGCGCGAGAGGAAGAAGGAGGCGACCGAGGCGATCCCGCCGAGCGGCAGGCCGGCGGCCAGCCGTCGCTCGAGGCCACGCAGGTAGGCGTCCGCCACCTCGACGTAGCGCCCGAGCCCGAACAGCAGCGTCACGTTGACGTTGATCCCGTCGGCGATGAGGCGCTCGATGGCGGGGAGCCCGGCGCGCGTGCCGGGCACCTTGATGAACACGTTCGGCCGCGCCAGGCTCGACCACAGCCGCCGTGCCTCGGCCACCGTGGCCTCGGTGTCGTCCGCCAGTCGCGGCGACACCTCGAGCGACACGTAGCCCTGCGCCCCGTGCGAGCCGACATGGACGTCGGTGAAGAGGTCGGCGGCGGCCCCGATGTCGGCCAGCGCCAGCGACTCGTAGGCCTCCTCGACCCCGAGCCCGGCGCGGGCCAGCTCGACGATGGCGTCGTCGTAGTCGCCCGTGCGGGCGATGGCCTTCTCGAAGATGGCGGGGTTCGAGGTGACGCCGTGGATGCCGTCCTCGTCGATCAGGCGGCGCAGGTCGCCATCCTGCAGCATGCCGCGACCGATCTCGTCGAGGTAGACCGATTGGCCAAGGGCGGCGAGTCGTCGGAGTGGGTTCATGCGCCAGGATACCCGGGTGTCGTCAGATCGCGCGTTCCAGGCCATCGGCCACGATGCGGGGGCCCTCGTCGAGACGATCGTCCACGAGCCGCAGCCGTGCGCGCGGCAGGGGCCGTACCGCCGGCCCGCTGACGGCGCGGCCGGCGCGGAGGGGATCGAAGACGCTGTAGTGGCACGCGCAGGTGAGCGACGGCCGGTCGCTGCGGTGGTTGAACGCGAACGCCACCGCCTCGACGTCGCGGTTGAGTTCGACGATGCACGACAGGTGCGTGCAGACGCGCGAGTACGCCGCCAGGTGGACCCCGTCGGGCAGGTCGAGGCCGCCCGGCACCGGCGCGGGCAGGCGCACCGCTACGCTGGGGACGCCGCCCACCACGAAGTCGACGCCGTCCCACACGGAGGCGAACGCCGAGAGCGGGGCGACCTCGGCGGGGGCGACCGGCTCGAAGACGGGGTTCGGGTCCGGGGCGTCCTTGGCGAAGTGGATGCGGTAGGCCTGCACGAGACCGAAGGCCGCACCGCCGAGGGCCGCGACGACCGGCAGGCGCCACAGCCAGGTGGCGAGCGCCCGGCGGCCCGCGTCGACGTCACGATCGGTGGACGCCGGCGTC
>Ga0209498_1002235_pt1 | contig 11770 bp, 10 predicted proteins | sample WalLakDeSediment_FD_184131 | JGI IMG/M metagenome (GOLD analysis project Ga0209498, IMG submission 184131) | Lake sediment microbial communities from Walker lake, Nevada to study Microbial Dark Matter (Phase II) - Walker Lake 11/02/13 Deep... | ecosystem: Environmental > Aquatic > Freshwater >...
AGAAAAACATTCAGACAGTATAACAGGGTTGCTTTATTGGGATACGCAAGCACGGACGGCCGGTGGTTGTCCGTGGCACCTATCCACGGTGCCGTTGGGAGCAAGAACTTAGGCTCTGTGAGAGAAAAGGGAAATTCCTTCGTGCTTCTATACTCTTCGCTACCTCAGGGCAGGCATTAGCATGAGCGGAATTGGAATGGTCCCCCTCCCCTTGCCCCTCCCACCAGGGGAGGGGAACTATTTCTAAGGGCGATCACTTCCGCCACCTTGATGCGTAGCGCGGGCGCTTGCGCCGTGTGTGGGAGAGACTAGGAGGGGGCGGTAAGCTTGATTTTATCAAGAAAACTTCGGGACACAACAATAGCATGAGCTTCAGCACGAACGGAAAAAATAGGGATCGTGGGAGGAGGTGAAATATGGCTGGGTCTTGGCCTTTTGAGCATAGCAGAAGCCCAGGACACGACACCGCCGAGCGTGGTTTCCACGTATCCTGCCAATAGGGCCACAGAAGTGAGCGGCAAGACACGGCGGATTTCCATCACCTTTTTTTGTCATTCCCGCGGAGGCGGGAAGCCAGTCTTTTCAGGCGTTTCTGGACTCCCGCCTACGCGGGAGTGACGACTGCGGGGACTTTTTACGAGACCGTCAATCTTGATTTATGGACAAAGAAGCCCTTACCCTCAAGCAAATCTTTTTTTTCTGGGTCCCCCTGGCCCTCACCTGGCTCATGATGGCTGCGGAAGGCCCTTTTCTGGCGGCCGTCATCGCCCGCCTGCCCGACCCCAAGTATAACCTTGCAGCCTTCGGGGTGGCCTTTTCTCTGGCGGTGCTCGTGGAGTCGCCCATCCTCATGATCATGGCCGCGGCAACCGCCCTGGTGAAAGACCGGGACTCTCTGGTCAAGATGAGGAACTTCACCTACGCTCTGAACGGCCTGGTCACCCTTGTCATGGTTCTTCTCATCGTACCGCCTGTGTTCGACTTCGTGACGGAAACCCTTCTGGGATTGCCTGAAAGGGTGTCGAACCTCATTTATCCGGCTTGCGTGGTGCTCATCCCATGGCCGGCCGCCATCGGCTATCGGCGTTTTTACCAGGGCGTTCTGATCCGGAGCAACCTGACCCGCCGGGTCGCCTATGGCACCGTCGTCCGCCTCTCTACGATGACGATGACCGGTCTCCTCTGTTTCATGTTCACAAGGCTGGAAGGGGCATTGGTGGGAGGGCTTTCCCTTTCCCTAGGGGTTTGCGCCGAAGCCGTGGCAAGCAAGGTCATGGTGAGGAGATCGGAGAGAGCAATCCTTGCCGGATCGCCGGGTGTCGGCCCTGTCATGAGTTACAGGGTCATTGCAAGGTTCTACTTCCCCCTGGCCCTGACCACGATGGTCAGCGTGGGGATCATTCCCGTGGTGACCTTTTTCTTGAGCCATAGTCGCATGCCTGTCGAATCCCTGGCTGTGTTTCCGGTGGTCAACTCCCTGGTTTTCCTGTTCCGGAGCATGGGGATTTCTTTCCAGGAGGTGGGCATCGCCCTCCTGGGTGAGAATAACCGGGGCTACCGGCCGTTGCGGAATTTTGCCTTGCTTCTCGGTCTTTTTGTCACAGGGGCTCTCTTCCTTGTGGCTTTTACGCCGATTTCTTCCGTGTGGTTCCAGCAGGTGTCAGGTCTCGGCCGGGACCTTTACGAGCTTGCCGTTTTGCCCACGCAGATTCTGGTGATCATGCCGGGCCTCATGGTTTTGCTATCCTTCCAGCGGTCGATTCTGGTCAACACCCGGAGAACGCAGCCGATTACCCTTGCAAGCATCATCGAGGTGGGAGGCACCATCGTCCTCCTTTTCTTCACCATAAAATACATGAACATGGTCGGAGTGATCGGTGCGGCCCTGGCCCTTCTCATCGGCCGGGTGTGTGCAAACGCCTACCTCTTCATCCCCTATTTCCAGGATCTGAAAAAAGGCCAAGTGCCTTGAACCAAAAATGACGTCCTTAGAAAAATTCGCCTGCATTCCGTCCTCCCTCAGGCTCTCGACCCGTCCCTTCTCTGCAAAAACCCCATTCGGATTTTACTGAGCCTTTGGCCTACCGGGCCGGATGAAGCCAATTGTGAGCGAAACGAGCTGCTTTAATGGACCATCATCCGCCAATGCGGTGAAGCAAGATCAACTGCCATTTTAGAACCGCTGCCAGGGCAACGATGAAAACCACAAGCAGGGTTTTCACCCGGATGGTCTCCCCGAAAACGTGGGTTTTTGTGACGCTCAGGATGATGATAATGGATGCACAAGTGAGGAGGTACTTGACCGCGAAAAACATGAGGGGGCCCCTGTGCAGGTAGTAGGCCATGATCGGGTTCCATTCCCAGGCCCCCAGGTCCACCAGGTGGAGGGTGAGGAACGTATCCGCAATCGTCAGGAGGACGATGAGCAGGATGGCGACAAAGACCTTTGGGCCATGGTGGACGGTGAAGGATAGTTCTCGCATGGTTCGATTATAGGCGCCTGAAGAGCGCACGCTCGTAAAACCTACAAAGAAAGATTGCAGCCCCTTTGGGAATGCCCAGATTTCTGAGGCGGCAATACACGTGAAGAGGATTGAAGTAGTGCTGCAGGGTCTTTCCCATAGGCTTCCCCTCATTGAGCTGACTGGATCACCGCCGGAGCATCTGGTGTCGTGTCCCATAAATAAGTTTCCATAACCCCTAAGGGTCTCCCTCCCCTTGCCCCTCCTCCACCTCCGCAGTAGCCCTGCTACGGAGAACGGGCACCAGGGGAGGGGAAGTATTTGGGATGCCGAGAATTTCCTCCCCCTTGATGGGGGAGGTTAGGAAAGGGTGGTAAGCTTCGTTTTGTTAAGAAACTTCTTGTACAAGACACCCGATGCCTGCGAGGTTATGCGAAGGATGTGCCAAAAAAAGGGATGCAATTTATCGAGCAGTTTCAGATGAATAGGAGGGGGTCTTTGAAGGGAGTAGCGTTGTGTGAACCAAATTACCTTTTTTACCTGGAAAGAGGGATAAATGTTGGCAAAACTTTTCACACTTCTCTTCAACTTTCCCGCACGCGAAAGAGCCTTCAAAGCTTCAAAAGCCCGCACATCAGGAGCAACCCTGTCTGTATGAACCGTCTCGAAATAGGATTGACGGTTCGTTGTACCCGAAATGGCATGTCCTTGTAGGAGCGACCTCCCGGTCGCGATATTATCGCAAGCAGGAGCTTGCTCCCAAGGAAACAGGGATTGGACAAGGGGGTCACGAGGTGTCAATACTATGATGAGACCATTAATATCTCTCACAGAGCCCAAAACCCTGGATCACAATGGTGCAACGAAAAGGTGCTGCTCGGAAGCGGGATCGCGATTTTGTGGAGGCTGTTCTTAGAAGCCGGCCGCAGCTTCACAGGATGTCTGAAGCGAATGTGACAAGCATACTCGATGAGGCGTGCAGGGATTGGAAGGTTACCCGCACCCGAATCCAGGGGAGCTCTCGTGCTCGAGGGGTAAGCCGGGAAATCAAGCCCTTCGAGTTCCCTCAGGGCCATGAGCGGAGTCGAATGGCAAGCTCGCTTTTCCGGCTTACCTCTCCTGTGCCACGTGCTATCGCACTCAGGCCGCTTTGCTGCCTGTTTGAGCCGGAAGCAATCTTGATGCCTTCGTAAAAAGTCCCCCGAGCTGTCACCCCGGCGAAGGCCGGGGTCCAGAAGTCCTTGTTTTTCCTGGATTCCGGCCTTCGCCGGAATGACAGAAAAGGGCACTTTCCGACTTTTTACGAAGCCGTCAATCTTTGTGAACTCCGTGTCTCCAGTCCCGCGGAAGCGGGACGGGTGGTGAGATATCTTTAAATGGCCTTTTTGTCCCGGGCGACGAGTTCTTTTTCCACCAGGGAAAGGTCGGTCCACGACGCAGGCTGTGCCTTGAGTTTCCTGAGCAACTCCGTTTGCATGTGAGGCACCAGCACGGGTTGCCACTTGAGAGGGCGGCTGGGATCGTTCGCCCAGAGGAGCACATCCTTGGCCCGCTTCGTTGAAAGCGGGTGACGGTCCTTGAGCCCTCAGCCGCTGAAGAAAAGAGTGAGGAAACCGTATCCTCCAAACTCACGCTGGATGTTCGTCGCTGAGCGAATCCTAGAGCCATGGCCGCTGAAATTTTCCTGTTGCCGGCCCTTCCCCTGTTCCGGCCTCTTGCGCCCTGATCAGCCGAAGTATCTTCATGCACCGGGATTCCGGGAGGTTTCCTGCTCATGTGGTTACTCCCAGGCCCAGGTTGCGCACCCGGTATAGACGCTTACCGTGAACCCTGTCTTCCCCTATTTGAATTCTCCCGGTTTCCTGATTGAACATTTTCCGGGATTTCTCTTTGTCTTTGGATCCGGGCATTGGGAGAGCGAGCCGCCTCCGGGTTTGCCTGTTCCAGCCTGTTTTGTCCTGACTGCGGCGTGCTGCGAAGGGCGGGCCCGGCCTGGGCCGGAGACCGGCGCTCGGGGGCCTGCCTCACCGCCGCCGGCACCGGCGCCGGCGTGCGTGGGCTTGCGGCGCCCACTTGCGGCGCCGCAGATGACGGCCTGGAAGGTGCAGGGCTCAGCCGGTTTCGGTTGTTGATCTGGGGGTCGGCCGGGAGTCGGCGGGTGTTTCTTTGTGGCGATGGATTGCGGGTCAGGGTTGCAGACGGCCGATTGTCCCTTGTTGCCTCCTTCGTGATTTCGCCTCTCTGTCGAGCCGGGGGTGAAGACGCAGGCCGGGTCGGCGATTCAGGCAATCTCTCGGGTATCCTGTTGCTGCGTACGGAGGCTTCGCGGCCGCCTGCTGCGCGAGGCGGAGTGTTTTGCCTGCCAGCGCCGAGCACGGGGATGTCTCTTTGAGAGGTTCGGCCGCCTTGTCCGCTCCGAACCGCAGGGTTCACCGGCCCGGGAGTCCTTGTCCCTTGCCTTTGGTCAACCGCGGGTCGGGCCTGGATCCCGGCCCCGAGGGTTCTTCGGTCCACGGTTCTTATGGAAACGTTCCTGTAGTTGTCGGTCGTGTGGAGCGTGCGTTTGTCGATCATGACCGCACGCCCTTCGTTTCTATAGTTGCGCACATGGATGTTTACCACCGTCACGTTCTTCACAACCACGGAGCGAGGTCCCCACCGCCGGCGGGCATAGTAGGGCTCATGGGGTGCCAGGGGAATCCACCCGATGCTGGCGCCCGAGTGAAACCATGCCACTCTTCCTGGATACCAGGCAAGGCCGATGCGAAGGGAGGGATGAACAAGATGAAGGGAGAAAGAGGCCACCGGCGGCGCCCAGTACCAGTACCCGCCTGTGTAAACCCAGGTTCCGAAATGATGGGTCACATAGCCGAAGGGCTCACGGGAGATCCAGATATGATCGCCGTACCAGAGGCTCCACCGGCCCGTGGTATAGGGCGCCCAACCCGCTGAAACATACAGAGGCCTCCAGAGGTATCCGTATGCGCCGTCGTAATACACCCGCTGCCACACCCCATAGTCGTCCAGGGCATAGGCATGATCATGGAGAGTCGGCGGCAGGTAATTTGCGGACGCTCTTCCGGCACGCATCCTCTGGGCCCAAAGGGCCTCTCTTTCAAGGTTCCATGTATTCCATGACGAGTTCCTGTACCCCTGCCCGGCCGTGACCGCATAGCGGTCTGCAAGGAGGGAGGCGGCGCCTTCAGCCACTTCGGTCTTCGTCCGCCCGCGGTCGCGCGAAAAATAGACGGACCCTTTCAGGGAAACCACCTCCATGGATGCATCGCCGACATAGAGATCAAAACTGGTTTGGGCCGGTGCACTCACTTCGCCGAAAGGCGTTGAGACATAGAAACTTGAATGAGACCCCTTGTTCATGAACCTTGCGGACCCGTGGACCATGTGCATTTCGGTTCCGCCGGTCTGAAGCGAGAGCAGATGGAGATGGGTGTCGCCGTCCATTCTGAACCAGGTGTTGTTGGGGAGAATCACTTCCGCTCGCGATCGGCTGTCGGATCTCAGTTTGTCTTCCAGCCCGAAAGGGGAATCCGTGCCGACCTGGACCCACGCTCCCTCTTCAGGAATATAGCGAAACACCGAGCCTTCCACATGGGAGATTCGGCCTACAAGAATTCCTTCTTCGCCGCTCGGCTCGCCGGAGAGTCCCTGGGCTGCAGAAAGGGCGGCAGGAAGGATCAGGAACGATAGGATGAAGAGCAGGACCAAAAGCTCTCGATGTTTTCTCATGGCATTCACCTCTCTTTCTAGCCGGTTCTGACTTTATAGACGAATCCGGGAAAGAAAGGTTTACGATGGGTTGCAAGCCTTTGATAGTAACTTGGACCCGCCCCTCTGCCTCGTGCCAATCCTTGACCGGCAAAATGATATGCCCTATAGTCTGAGGCCGGAAAATGGAAGTATTATGAACTCACCGATACAGAGAGTGCAGTCCTAAGAGGAGGTCGCCATGTCAGACTGGAAAAGAACCTCTTGCGTGCTCTGCTACCACAATTGCGGCCTGGAAGTGCAGGCAGAAGGAAGCAAGATCCTCAAGGTTCGGGCCGACAGGAATCATCCAAGAACCAAAGGCTACCTATGCAGGAAGGGCACGAAAATCCCTTTCTACCAGTCCCACAAGGAAAGGCTGACTTATCCCCTCAAGAGGGACGGCGAGGATTTCAGGAAAATCTCCTGGGGCCAGGCTATCGGTGAGATCTCGGCGAAACTGAAAGGGATTTTAGACGGCCATGGCCCGCGTGCGCTGGCCTACATGGGTGGAGGCGGCCAGGGATGCCACGTGGAAGCCGGCTTCGGCCGCACCCTTCTCACCGCCCTGGGGTCGCAATACCATTACTCCGCGCTGGCCCAGGAACTTAGCGGGCTCTTCTGGGTCAACGGCCGGGCCTATGGCCGCCAAAACCTCCATACAGGCTCAGACCTGGACAGGGCCAGGAATTTCCTTGTCATGGGCTGGAACGGGTATGTGAGCAGCGCGGGGGTGAACCGGGCCAGGGAGAGGATCGACGAGTTTTCGAAGGACCCGGCAAGGAGGTTGATCGTGGTGGATCCCCTCCGGAGTGAAACGGCTCGACGGGCCAACATCCATCTCCAGCCGAGAATCGGCACGATCGCTCTTTTTCTCAAGAGCCTGATTGCCATCATTCTCCAGGAAGGGTGGGAGAACAGGGGGTTCATCGCCGCGCACTGCAGGGGTTTTGAGCAGGTGAGCGAATGGTTCCGCAATTTTGACGCGGCCTCCGGTCTCGGGGTGTGCGACCTCGATCCGGGTGCAGTCCGGGAGGTCGCAAGGATTTACGCTTCAGAGCCCACGGCCATGCGGACTGACCTTGGACTGCTCATGGACCGGCAAAGCACCATGAATTCCTACCTGGAGATGATCCTCATGGCAATCTGCGGCCGGATCGGAACACCCGGGGGGAACGTCTTTCCGGGTCACATGATGCCCCTCGGGCCGCACACGGACGAGCGCGACCCTCGGACGTGGAGAACCGTTGAAACGGGTTTCCCGCCGAGCATGGGGTATTTCCCGCCCAACGTGCTCCCCGAGGAGATCCTATCGGGGAAAGGGGATCGCACGCGGGCCCTCATCGTGAGCGGCTCGAATCCGCTTCGGTCCTATGCTGACACGCTTCTTTACGAGAAAGCCTTTCAGGAACTCGATCTCCTGGTGACGATCGAGATCGCCATGTCCGAAACAGCCCGGCTCAGCCACTACGTGCTGCCGGCCAAGTCGGCCTATGAGAAGTGGGACGCCGCCTTCTTCAGCATCACCTTTCCCGAAGTTCATTTTCAGATCAGGCGTCCCTGCTGCGAGAGCGAAGGCGAATGCCTCGAAGAGGGAGAGATCTTCACACGCCTTGCCGACGCCCTGGGGATCCTCCCTGCGATCCCGGAGACCTTGTTCCAGCGATGCCGCGAGGACCGGGGTGTTTTTGCCATGGAGTTGCTGCAGTTTGTTGGGAGCGACAAGAAGGCCGCAAGGTTTCTCCCCTTCATCGTGGCCAAGACGCTCGGCAGGGAACTTGGCTCGGCGCACCTCTCAGCCCTGTGGGGGCTCCTGATGATGTATCCCCGGCACGCGGGCGAGCACATCGCCCGAGCCGGTTACGAACCGAGCCCCCTGGTGGGGGAGGAGCTTTTCAAAAAGCTTCTCGATCACCCGGAAGGAGCGGTCATCGCAAGGGTGCCGGAAAAGGACAATCTGAACTCCCTCAGGACGCCGGACAAGAAGATCCACCTTTACATCGAGGAGATGGACTCATGGATGCAGGAAATCGAGGCAAGCATCGAGGAACAGCGCCTGAAAAACGCCGAGTACCCTTTTGTCCTCTTGGCCGGCCGGCATTTCCCTTTCAATGCCAACACCATCATGAGGGACCCGGCGTGGAACCGCCGCAAACCGGTGTGCAATCTCCTCATGAACGAAGAAGATGCCCGGGCCCTGGGGATCAAGGATGGAGCCGAAGTCCGGCTCACCACCGAAGCTTCCCAGGTCAACGTTCCGGTTGAGGTTTCCGACATCCCTCCGAGGGGGACCGTGGTTCTGCCGCACGGCTTCGGCCTCGTCCATCATGGAGAAACCTACGGCGTGAATGTGAACCGGCTCACCAAGAACACGCATCGGGACAGGATCGCTGCGACCCCGCTTCACCGCTATGTCCCGTGCCGCATTGGGGACAAGGGGGAATACGATCCGTCGGATCCCTTTTAAACTTTTGAGGCACCTGCCGAACAGCGGCAGCCTCTGCTGAACCCGGCGCCCATTGAGCAAGCCTCCGATGCCGCAGAAAATCCTCAAAGTCGAGCAGGAGTTCTTCAAAGCTGGCGCGGGCCACATTGAGTAACCGCAATTCCGTGTGTGAAGACGTTGCGGATGCCCGGCTCCCTTCAGCGATGTTTTGCCGCCCGGAACGGGCCGCTTGCACCATTTGATCCACGGTGCGCGAGCGTTGATTAAGGAATTTCTCGCAAAACCAGTAGGTGGCGTCGTAGATGACTGTCGCCGTCTGGAAGCCGGCTGTCTTTCGGTATCCGCCGCTTGGCCGGAGTTTCTTAGGCATAATTCACCTCTTCTCCATCCTTCACTTCACACCGGACGATGTCGAGGGTCTTGGCCTGGCGGCTCGAAAGCCGGTGTTACGCACGTCGACAACCACGGACTGCTCGATCGGGTCTGTCTTTTTTCGCTTTCCGGGGCTCACGGCACTCCTTCCTCAGCAGGGATACCCATCGTCATCGTCGTGACCGAATGCATTTGATGTTCGCAGCTTTCCTCATTTTTCATTCCATATTCCTGCTTTTACCAAGCGTTTAATGAGAGCCTTACGGCGCAAATGGGCGGTCATGAATCTTCTTAGCTCCTGATCGAAAATCCCCCGGCTTTCATGGACAGAATAGGCTTCTGCAAGGTCAACAAGCAGACGACAGGCATCTTTATAGGCCAAACTCGTCCCCCGTTCTGCGTACTGCTGGACGGACTTCCACATTTTTGGAAAATCCCCGGCAAGGTTCTTGAGATGCGCCTCGCGCTCCTTGCGTCGCTTGATTTCACGCTTCTCCTGTTCGCGTTTTTCCTGCTCATGGCGTATCCTTTCAGCAGCCTCTGCACGCTTCCGGAGCTCTCCAACAGTGCGCCGGGGCACATCAATCTTGGCAGCCTTCAGGCTCCGCCGGTATGCCACAATTCTATTCTTGAGGGCCCTTTCGGCCTGATGACCCTTGCCGGCGATAAGCAAGTTCAGAAGCGCCGCCACCTCATCCTTAGGCAAGCCGGAGACCCAGGCATCCATCTCCTTCTGAGATATCGACTCATCATGAAGAGCCGGGCCACCTATTCCTGCGCCCGCCAGCAGATCCTCGTCCACCTCCAGAAATTCGGCAAGCGCTTTTTGGGCCGCCGATAGGCTCCCCAAACCCTCCATGGCCAATGGTTCCATCTCGTCGTCATCGATCATTTCCCAGGTCACGGCCGGCAGCCATCCGATATAAAGACTGCGCATATCGCCGCTCAATATCTCCTCCCGCACAGGGGCAAGCCGCGCCATCCAGCCGTGGCCGTTCTCCATGCCGAAACGGTCATCGTTCTCGGACTCGTTCACGCTCCACGTGATGATCCAGTGGGTTTTCGTTGCCTTGAAATCAAGGAAGTCGGGCACTGCCATCTCCTTGACCACATTTCCTGGTATGGCCTCGATGGGCACACGAACCTTGAAAATGGCCGTCCTCCAGTTGGCCACGTACACATGGGCATCGAAAAACAGCTCCATCAGTTTGTCGGGATTGCCCTTGAAATCGCCCCACTCGTAATGGTTGGTGAAGCTGACGGGCGTGATATGGGCTCGGCTTGAAAGCGCACGCAGGGCCGATATCTCCTCCTCCGTCAGTGGCCTGTCGATGGCTAGAAACTCGTAATACTGGTATTCACTCATGCGAGCGTGCCTTTCTGGAGCCCACAGCGCGGAATGCGGAATCGTCTCCCATGTGAATGAAAATCCAGCCGCACGACTCACCATTTTCGATCACGGCCCATCCTCGACCACTTGCGAGATCCATTTCATCTTGTCCTTCCCAGGAAAACTCGATCCGCTCTTTCCCGTCTACGAATTCCACACGTGCATCCATCTCACCATAAATCAGACCGAACTGAAAATGTCCGGTGCCTCTTTCTTGAAAGTGAAATGCCCTCGAGTTTCCATGTTGACATATTCCTGGTCCCACGTCTCCATCTCATCGATCAACCACTGGCCGATAAACGGTTTGAGCTTTGCCTTCGCCAGCTTCATGGCCTTAATGAATCCTCCGCTTCCCAGGATAGGAATTAAATGGGCCGTGGGCCGGTTGGTGGTGCTTGTCGTGAGCCCGGATCTTCATATACTGAATCGCACATCAATTCAAGTGTGCCTGCCTGCCTTTCCATCCCTTTTCAGGCCGGCTCGGTTCCAATGCGCTCAAAGCGGCGAGATTGCACTGCTTCCCTTCTCACACTGAGAGTGCCGGGAAGAGCATCGAGATTGAACTGGGGATTGCGCCGGGGGCGAGGGAAAGAGCGCACGTCAACAAGGCGCTTTACGCCATGGGCCTGAAGGAGGCCGATGAATGCCTCCAGGGAATGGGTGGAATGGCCGACGGTGAGAACAAGGGTGGAGCATTCGGGCAAGGGATGCACCGTTGAATCCTTCCGTGGATCATGCGGGAAAAACAATTTCTGCTGGGAGGGCATGACACCACTTCACTCCTTTACAACCTCAACACCCCTTTACAATCAGGGTAATCTGAGCAGCCCCAGAACTGCTTTCCTGCATTCTTTCCGCTTTTAGCCGTTCGTAACACCATGGGGCTGCCGCATTGGGGACAAGGGGGAATACGATCCGTCGGTTCGGTGGAATCCGCCGGAGCAATCTTCTTTTTCCTGCTCCGTTCCGCCAGCCTGGCCGCGGCCAGTTGTTCACTGTAGCCTCCGCCCTCGACAAATTGTTTTTCCAGGGCGGCAATCTGATGGTCCAGCAGATAATTGGCTTGGTTTATCAGGCAAATTAAGGCATTGGCCCGAACAGCGGGGTCTTCGTGTTCCAGCCAGGGCGCGTAAAGCGCCCAGCGCTCGTGGTCTGAGAGATTTATAAGATCCGACCGATCCGTCAGATCCGTCGGATCCCTTTTAAACTTTTGAGGCACCTGCCGAACCGCGGCAGCTTCGGCTGAATCCGGCGTCCACTGAGCGAGCCTCCGATGCCGCAGAAAATCCTCGAAGTCGAGCAGCAGTTCTTCAAAACTGGCGCGGGCCACATTGA
>Ga0209498_1002236_pt1 | contig 11767 bp, 8 predicted proteins | sample WalLakDeSediment_FD_184131 | JGI IMG/M metagenome (GOLD analysis project Ga0209498, IMG submission 184131) | Lake sediment microbial communities from Walker lake, Nevada to study Microbial Dark Matter (Phase II) - Walker Lake 11/02/13 Deep... | ecosystem: Environmental > Aquatic > Freshwater >...
GAGTCCGACGCGGGCCGCGCCGCGCACGGCGCGGGCCGCGCCGCGCACGGTGCGGGCCGCGCCGCGCACGGGGCGGGCCCCGTCGCGGGCGGTTGGCGCGGCTGGTGCGACCTGGCCGAGCAGCTGGGGTGCCGGCTGGAGGCGCCCGCAGCCCTCCCCGGCGGCCGGGCGCGGCTGCGGCTCGCGCCGCTGCCGCCGGAGGCGGCCTGGCACGGCGCGCGCGACGTCGCCGCGGAGGCGCGCTACGCCGACCCGGCGGGGTTCGGCGCCGTGCGCAAGCTCGATCACCCGGGTTTCCTGCTGCCGCTGCTGGAGGCGCTGGCGCGGGTGCGGCCGCCGGACGGTGGGCGGGTGCTGGTGCTGGGTTGCCACCGGGGCGACGAGATCGCGGCGATCGGGATGCTCGACGACCCGCCCGCCGGGCTCGAGGTCGTGGGCGTCGACCACGCGTCCGGCCCGCTCACCGAGGCGGCTGCACGGTTCGCAGGGGCGCGCTTCCTCCTGTGCGACGTTGCCGAGCTGCCCGACGACCTCGGCCGCTTCGACCTGGTCGTCGCCATCGCCGTGCTGCAGGGACCGGGCGTCGACGACCGCGCCCTCCTGCGGCGGCTGGTGCAGCGGCACCTGGCGCCGCAGGGCGGCCTGCTGCTTGGTCTTCCGAACGGCCGCTTCCGCGGGAGCGAGCCGGTGTGGGGCGCCCGCACGCGCAACTACCGCGCGCCCGACCTGTCGCTGGTGGTCCGCGACCTCGCCGCCTACCGACGCTACCTGCACCAGCACGGCTTCCGCACCCACGTGGGCGGCCGCTACGACCTGCTGCTGAGCGCCTGGCGGCCGGCCGGGGGCTGAGCCCCGCAGGCCGCGGCCGCGGCCCGCGGACGCAGGCTGCGGTTGCGGGCGCGAGCGCGGTTGCTGGCGCGGGTGTACCGTCGGGACAGATGCCCTGGCAGGTGTTCGACCACACGGCCGACCTCGGCCTGCGGATCGAGGCCGAGACGCTGCCCGCGCTCTTCGAGGAGGCGGCACGGGCCTTCGCGTCGCTCGTGGTCGAGGACCTCGACGGTGTCGAGGCGCGGGCCGAGGAGGTCTTCGAGCTGCGCGCCGCCGACCCCGTCGACCTGCTGTTCGACTGGCTGCACGCGCTGCTGGTGGCGTTCGAACTGCGGCACCTGCTCTTCGCCCGCGCGCGGGTGAGCCTGGCCGAGCCCGCCGCGGCGGAGGGCGTCGACGGCCCCATCGTGCTGCGCGCGAGCGCCTGGGGCGAACGCGTCGACCCGGCCCGCCATCGGCTGGTGCACGAGGTCAAGGCGATCACCTACCATGGGCTCTCGCTGCGCAGGCACGACGGCGGCTGGGCGGCCGAGGTGATCGTCGATGTCTGAGCGGGAGGACGGCGCCCGCCGCGCCCGCGGCCGATGTGGCGCGGCGCCCACGGAGGTGACACCATGAACCGCAGCGATCTCCACGGCCGGCTCGAGCGGATCGACGAGCAGCGCTGGCGGATCCCGCGCGGCGCGCGGAGCGGCATGCGTGTCGACGGCGTGGTGTTCGCCGACGAGGCGCTCATGGCGGCGCTGGGCGACGACCCGGCGCTCGACCAGGTGGCGAACGTCGCGACCCTGCCCGGCATCGTCGGCGCGAGCCTGGCGATGCCCGACATCCACTGGGGCTACGGCTTCTGCATCGGCGGCGTCGCCGCCACCGACCCCGCGGAGGGCGGCGTGGTGTCGCCCGGCGGCGTCGGCTACGACATCAACTGCGGGGTGCGGCTGCTGCGCAGCGACCTGCGCGAGGCTGACCTGCACGGTCGCCTCGAGCCGCTGATCGAGGCGCTGCTGGCGCACGTGCCCGCCGGCGTGGGGCGCTCGGGGCCGTACCGCTTCGCGGGCCGCGAGCTCGACGCCCTCATGCGTGAGGGCGTGCCCTACCTTCGCCGGCGCGGCCTCGCCACCGACGACGACGTGCAGTACGGCGAGGCCGGGGGTTGCGTCGAGGACGCCCTACCGGAGCTGGTCTCCACCGTCGCGAAGGAGCGGGGCGCCGACCAGTGCGGCACGGTCGGCTCGGGCAACCACTTCGTGGAGGTGCAGGTGGTCGACCGCGTCACGGACCCGGCGATCTCGGCCGCCTTCGGGCTCGAGGTCGGTCAGGTCTGCGTTCTGATCCACTCCGGTTCGCGCGGGCTCGGCTACCAGGTGTGCGACGACGCGCTGCGGGCGCTGCGCGGCGTCCCCGAGCGGCACGGCATCGTCCTGCCCGACCGCCAGCTCGCGTGCGCGCCCGTCGAGGGAGCCGAGGGCCAGGCGTACCTGGGCGCCATGCGCGCGGCGGCGAACTACGCGTTCTGCAACCGCCAACTGCTGGCGTGGCAGGTGCGCGAGGTGTTCGAGCGCGTGTTCGGCCGCCCCTGGGAGCGGCTGGGCCTGACGCTGGTGTACGACGTCGCGCACAACATGGCCAAGCTCGAGCGGCACCTGGTCGACGGGGTCGAGCGGACGCTGTGCGTCCACCGCAAGGGCGCCACCCGCGCGTTCCCGGCGGGGCACCCCGACGTCCCGGAGGCGTACCGGGCGGTCGGCCAGCCGGTCATCGTCCCCGGCGACATGGGTCGGGCGAGTTGGGTGCTGGTGGGCGGGCCCGAGGCCATGGCGCTCAGCTTCGGCACCACCTGCCACGGGGCGGGCCGGGCGCTGTCGCGCACCGCGGCGGTCAAGGCCGCCAAGGGGCGCGACGTGCGGGCCGAGCTGGCGGCGCGTGGCGTGATCGCCCGCGCGACCAGCCGCCGCGGCCTCGACGAGGAGCAGCCCGACGCCTACAAGGACGTCGACCGGGTGGTCGAGGTGGTGCACCGCGCCGGCCTGTCGACCAAGGTCGCCCGGCTGCGGCCGCTGGGTGTCATCAAGGGCTGACGCGGCCGTACACTGCCCGCCGTGAGGTGGCGGCGACCGGCCGGCATGGCGGGGTTCACCCTGGTGTGGGTGGGCCAGGTGGCGTCGCTGCTCGGCTCGGGCCTCACGGCCTTCGCCATCACGATCTGGGCCTGGCAGGAGACCGGGCAGGCGACGACCCTCGCCCTGGTCGGCCTGTTCACCTTCGGCCCCTCGCTCCTCCTCAGCCCCGTCGCCGGCGCGCTGGTCGACCGCTGGAACCGGAAGCTGGTCATGATGCTCTCCGACCTGGCGACGGGACTCGCGACCATCGTCCTGTTGCTCCTGTACCTGGCCGACGCGCTGCAGATCTGGCACCTCTACCTGCTCGGCGCCTGGGCGGGCGCCTTCGGCGCCTTCCAGTTCCCGGCCTACTCCGCCGCGATCAGCACGATGCTGCCGCAGAAGCAGTACGCCCGTGCCAGCGGCATGCTGGCGCTGGCCGAGTCGGCCTCGGGCATCGCCGCCCCCCTCCTCGCCGGGCTGTTGCTGGCGACGATCGGCGTGGCCGGCGTGTTCGTCGTCGACATCGTCACGTTCGTCCTGGCCATCGCGGCCCTGCTGGCGGTGGCGATCCCGCAGCCGCCCCCCTCGGCCGAGGGCCTCGCGGCGCGCGCGGGCGGTACGGCGCGCGGCGGCCTGTGGCGCGACACCCTGTACGGCTTCCGCTTCATCCTGGCGCGGCCGGCGCTGCTGCACCTGCAGCTGCTGTTCACCGCCAGCAACTTCATCGCCACCTTCGGGACGGTGGTCATCGCGCCGATGGTGCTGGCGCGGACGGGCAGCGACCAGCTCGCGCTGGCCAGCGTCTACTCGGCCATGGGCGCCGGCGGGGTGGCCGGCGGGCTGGCGCTCAGCCTCTGGGGCGGGCCGCGGCGCCGCATCCACGGCGTCCTGCTCGGCATGGCGGCCTACGGGCTGCTGGGCACGCTGCCGCTGGGGCTGGGGCAGGCGTTGCCCTGGTGGATGGCGGCCGCCTTCGCCGGCGCGTTCATCATCCCGATCCTGAACGGCTCGAACCAGGCGATCTGGCAGGCCAAGGTGCCGCCCGACGTGCAGGGGCGGGTGTTCGCCGCGCGCCGCTTCATCGCTCAGGGGACCGCGCCGCTGGCGATGCTGGCGGTGGGTCCGTTGGCCGACCGGGTGATGGAGCCCGCGTTGCAGCCGGGCGGCGCGCTGGCCGACGCGTTCGGGCCGCTCGTCGGCGTCGGTCCCGGCGCGGGGATGGGGCTCATGCTGGTGGTGGCCGGCGCGGTCACCGGCGTCATCGGGCTGGCGGGCTACCTTCGCCCGCTGGTGCGCGACGTCGAGGCGCGGCTGCCCGACCACGCCCGCGTCTCGGCCGGCGCGCCCGCCGCGTCGGACGCGGGTGCCGCGCCCGCCGCGCGGACCGCGCCTAACGCCGGCGACCCGTGATCGCCGCGATCAGCGCGGGCACGTCCTCCGTCTCACGCCGCCGGACCCAGCCGAACAGCCGTCCGCCCGCGGCGCCCGCCGCGCTGCCCGCGGCCGGGCAGAGCCGCCGCGCGACGCGCTCGGTCGCTCGGTCCATGCGCGCGACCAGTGTCGGCCGGGCGCCCGCCGGCGCGCGTGCCAGACTTCCCGCGCGTCGCCAGGCGGTGGTGCGCCAGCCGCGCATCGTGGCGATCGCCAACCGCTCGTCCCACGTCCCACCCGCGCGATCGAGCCAACCCATCACCGGCGACACCGCGTTGACGTCCTCCTGGACCGCGTCGAGCATCGCGGCCAGCACGCCGTTGATCGCCACGAAGTCGGCTCGGCGGCGCGTGAGCGGGCCGGGCTCGGCCGCGTGCGTCGCCAACCCCAGGTCGAACAGGATGTGGGCGGCCATCCCGAGCAGCAGGTGCTGGAGGACCAGGTGGCCGGGCTCGCTCGCGCGCTCGAAGGCGTGTCGCCACGCGGCCGTGGTGGGCCGACCGGTCCGGAAGTCCGCGTAGGCCTCGAGGTAGCGCCGGGCGAACACCACGTCGAGGCGCTCGACCCACGCCGGGTCCCGGAAGGCGTCGGCCCGCAGGGCGCGACGCACCTCCTCCGTCGTTCGGCGGTAGAGGGCGGCGAAGAGGCCGAAGCGTTCGCCATCCGCGCGCGCCTGGTCGACGATCGCGGAGAGCGCGTCGACGACGTCGTCGATGTCGTGCACGGCGGATGGGTCGGGTGGCGGCGGCATGGCGGGTGGCGCCATGCTACGCCGGCGCGCGACGCGTGCGCGCCGCCGCCGACGGGCGCCGGCGACGTGCGCCGCCGGCGGCGGCGCGTGTGCGAGGTGGCGTTCAGCCCGCGACCCGGTCCAGCCGCGCCTCGGCCTCCGCGATCTGCGGCAGCACCCCCAGGATGCTGTCGGGGTTGAGGGAGATCGAGTCGATGCCCTCGGCCACCAGGAACTCGGCGAACTCCGGGTAGTCGGACGGCGCCTGGCCGCAGATGCCGATGTGGCGCCCGGCGGCGTGGGCGCCCGCGATGAGCATCTTCACGGCGCGCTTCACCGCCTCGTCGCGCTCGTCGAACATGTCGGCCAGCAGCATGGAGTCGCGATCGATGCCGAGAACGAGCTGCGTGAGGTCGTTCGAGCCGATCGACAGGCCGTCGAACCGCTCGGCGAAGCCGTCGACCAGCAGCACGTTCGACGGCACCTCCGCCATCACGTACAGCTCGAGGCCGTTCTTGCCGCGCTCGAGTCCCTCCTCGGCCATGACGGCGAGCACCCGGTCGGCCTCGTCGAGCGTGCGGCAGAACGGGATCATGACGACCACGTTGTCGAAGCCCAGCTCCTCGCGTACGCGGCGGATCGCGCGGCACTCGAGCGAGAAGCCCTCGCGGTAGAGCTCGGCGTCGTAGCGCGACGCGCCGCGGAAGCCGAGCATGGGGTTCTCCTCGAAGGGCTCGAACTGGCGCCCGCCGATCAGGGAGGCGTACTCGTGGGTCTTGAAGTCGCTCGTCCGGACGATGACGGGCTGCGGGTAGCGGGACGCGGCCATCTTGCCGATGCCGCGGGTCAGCTGGTCCACGAAGAACTCGGTCTTGTCGGCGTAGCCGTGGGTCAGGTCGGCGATGCGGCGCCGGGCATCCTCGTCCTGCAGCTCGTCGTAACGCACCAGCGCCATGGGGTGGACCTTGATCAGGTCGCTGATCATGAACTCCATGCGCGCCAGGCCGATGCCGTGGCAGGGGAGCCGCCACCAGCGCAGCGCGGCCGTGGGGCTCGCGATGATGAGCATGACCTGGGTGCGCGTGCGGGGCACGTCGGCCACCTTGGTCGAGGTGGTGCGGAACGGCAGGCTGCCCGCGTAGACGAACCCGCGATCGCCCTCGGCGCACGACAGCGTGATCTCCTGGCCGTCGCGCAGCACGCTGGTGGCGTCGTTGGTGCCGACGATCGACGGGATGCCGAGCTCGCGGCTGATGATCGCGGCGTGGCAGGTGCGGCCCCCGTGGTCGGTGATGATGCCGGCGGCCCGCTGCAGGACCGGCAGCCAGTCGGGGTCGGTCATGCCGGTGACCAGGATGCGGCCGTCGATGAAGCGGTCGATGTCGTTGACGCTCTCGATGACCTGCACCTGGCCGTGGGTGATCGCCTCGCCGACCGCCTGGCCGCTCGCCAGCACCTCGCCGCGCATGTCCAGCGCGTAGCTGCTGAGGACGTCGTGCGACCGCTGCGACTGCACCGTCTCGGGGCGCGCCGCGACGAAGTAGATCTCGCCGCTCTCGCCGTCCTTCGCCCACTCGAGGTGCATCGGGCAGCCGAAGTGGCGCTCGATCGTCACCGCCCAACGGGCCAGCTGCAGCACCTCGTCGTCGGTCAACACGCGCGCTCGGCGCTCCGCCTGGCTGGTCTCCTTGATCGCGGTGCTGACCGTGCCGCCCTCCGCGTAGACCATCGTGTGCTGCTTCTCGCCCACGTGCACCTCGATGATCGGGCGCAGCCCCGGGCGCTCGAGCAGCGGCTTGAACACCATGTACTCGTCCGGGTTCACCGATCCGTTGACCACCGTCTCGCCGAGGCCCCAGGCGGCGTTGATGACCACCGCGTCCTCGAAGCCGGTCTCCGGGTCGATGCTGAACATGACGCCGGCGCCGGCGAGGTCGCTGCGGACCATCTTCAGGACGCCGACCGAGAGGGACATGCGCAGGTGGTCGATCCCGTGCGCGATGCGGTAACTGATCGCCCGGTCGGTGAACTGGGACGCGAAGCAGGCGCGGCAGGCGTCGAGCACGTCGGCGTCGCCGCGCACGTTGAGGAAGGTCGCCTGCTGGCCGACGAAGCTCGCCTCGGGCAGGTCGGTCACCGTGGCCGACGCGCGGATGCCGACGTCGATCTCCTCCTGGTCGAACCGCCGGCCGAGCTCGCGGTAGGCCTCGACGATGGCCGACGTCACCTCGGGCGGGAAGTCGCCCTGCAAGAAGAGCCGACGGATCGCCTTGCCGACCCGGTGGATCGGGCGGGTGCCGGCCGCGAGGGCCGTCAGCTGCGCCTCCATGGCCTCGTGGATGCCGTTGGCGGCGACGAAGCGCTCGTAGGCGGTGGCGGTGGTGGCGAAGCCGGCCGGTACGCGGACGCCCTGGTCGCCGAGCGCCCGGGCCATGTCGCCCAGCGCGGCGTGCTTGTCCCCTACGAGTGGCGCGTCGATGCGGGTGAGGTTGGAGAGCCACCTGATGTGCGTCGGGGCGGACGTCATGCGGGACCTCCTGCCGCCGCTGGTGCCGCCGAGGCGGGCGCGGCCGGGACGGGGGACTGCCAGGGGCCGGCCCTCTCCCGACGAGGGGCGGCCGCCCGGTGCGTGGGTACCCTTCCAGCCTACGGCCATGTTCCGTGGTTCACAAGAGGGCGGCGTCCTGGGCACGTGGGCGCCCGGTCGGCCCGGGCAACGCGTCGCCGTCGCGTCGGGCCAGGGACACCGGACCCTGAAGGGGAGGCCGTCGCACTCCTACGATGGGGGGACCGGCCGCGGTGCGGGAGGTGGCCCCCGCCCCCGAGCGTGCGCCAGCCCGGCCCTGGCCGGGCAAGCGGGACCATGGGACAGGAGGTCGACGGCATGCGCTACGACGTCGCGGTCATCGGCGGTGGCGTGATCGGTTGCGCGATCGCGCGCGAGCTGTCGCGCTACCGACTGCGGGCCGTCGTGATCGAGCGCGAGTGCGAGGTCGGGCTCGGCACCAGCAAGGCCAACAGCGGCATCATCCACGCCGGGCACCACGGCGCCGAGGGGACCCTCAAGGGCGAGCTCGAGTGGCGCGGCAACCAGATGTGGGACGCGCTCGCGCACGACCTGCACTTCGGCTTCAAGCGCGTCGGCGACCTCACCTGCGCCTTCGACGAGGAGCAGCGCGCCACCCTGCGACGCATCCTGGAGCAGGGCCAGCGGCGCGGGGTGCCCGGGCTCGAGCTGTGGGGACCGGAGCGCCTCCGACGCGAGGAGCCCAACCTCTCGCACGAGATCGTCGAGGCGCTGTACGGCCCCACGGCGGGCGTCGTGAACCCCTACGAGGCGTGCTTCATGCTCGCCGAGAGCGCCGTGCTCAACGGCGTCGACCTGCTCCTCGAGCGGGCGGTGCGGGGCATCAGGCGCGGCGAGCACGGCTTCGACATCGACGTCGAGGTCACCGGCACCGGCGCCCAAGAGCACGTCAGGTCGCGCTTCGTGGTCAACGCGGCCGGCCTGTTCGCCGACGACATCGCCGCCATGGTCGGTGCGGGCGGCTTCACCATCCGGGCCCGCAAGGGCGAGGAGTACCTGCTCGACAAGCGGCTGATCGGCTTCGTCAAGCGCATCGTGTTCCCCTGTCCGACGCCCACCTCCAAGGGCATCCTGATCATCCCCACCTACGACGGCACCCTGATGGTCGGCCCCACCGCCGTCTGGGCCGAGAAGGACGACCTCACCACCACCGCCGCCGGCAGCGCCGAGGCGTTCGCCGGCGCCCGCAAGCTGGCCCCCGGCATCAGCGAGGCCGACACCATCGCCGAGTTCGCCGGCCTGCGGGCCGTGTCCGACGCCGAGGAGTTCGTGCTCGGCCCCTCGCGGGTGGCAGGCTTCGTGCTGGCGGCCGGCATGCAGTCGCCGGCCCTCACCGCCGCGCCCGCGGTCGCCACCGCCGTCCTCGAGGCGCTGCGCGACGACGGCCTCGAGCTGGTCGCCAAGGACGACTTCGAGGCGCGCGTGCCGGAGCCGGTTCGCTTCGCCGAGCTGTCGTACGCCGAGCAGCGCAGCCTGGTGGCGCGCGACCCGGCCTACGCCCGCCTCGTGTGCCGCTGCGAGATCGTCACCGAGGGCGAGGTGCGCGACGCCATCGACCGCGGCGCCCGCACGCTCGACGGCCTCAAGTTCCGCACCCGCGTCGGCATGGGCCGCTGCCAGGGCGGCTTCTGCACCTGGAACTGCATGGAGCTGCTGCACCGCCGCCTCGGCATGCCGCTGACCGCCGTCACCAAGCGCGGCGGCGACTCCTGGATCGCGTGCGAGCGGCTGCCCGTCCACGGGCAGGCGCCCGCCGCCGAGCGCGTGAGCGCCGGCGGATCGGCGGAGGCCACGCCATGATCGCCGCCAAGCCCGCCCAGCTGCAGCCGCGCTACGACGTGGTCGTCGTCGGCGCCGGCCCCGCCGGCCTCGCCGCCGCGCTCGGCGCCCGCGAGACCGGCGCGGAGCGCGTGCTGGTCATCGATCGCGAGCCCGAGCCCGGCGGCATCCTGCAGCAGTGCATCCACCCCGGCTTCGGCCTTCACCACTTCGGCGAGGAGCTCACCGGCCCCGAGTACGCCCAGCGCACCATCGAGCAGGCGCTGGAGCACGATGTCGACGTGCTCTCGGGCGCCTACGTCCTCGACGTCTCGCCCGACCGGCGCCTCAAGGTCACCTCGCGCGATCACGGCCTCGCCTACCTCGACGCCGGCGCCGTGGTGCTCGCGATGGGCGCGCGCGAACGCACCCGCGGCGCCATCCGCATCCCCGGCGAGCGCCCCTCCGGCGTCATGACCGCCGGCTTCGCCCAGAAGCTCGTCAACCTCGGCGGCCTGCTGCCGGGCAAGCGCGTCGCCATCCTCGGCTCCGGCGACATCGGCCTGATCATGGCCCGCCGCCTCGTGCTCGAGGGCGTCGAGGTCCTCGGGGTCTTCGAGATCATGCCGCACGCCAACGGCCTGAACCGCAACATCGTGCAGTGCCTGCACGACTACGACATCCCGCTGCACCTCTCCACCACGGTGGTGCACATCCACGGGCGCGAGCGGGTGGACCGGGTCACCGTCGCCCCGGTCGACGCGGCCTTCAAGCCGAGGATGGCCGAGGCCTGGGACGTCCCCTGCGACACCCTGCTGGTGTCGATCGGCCTCATCCCCGACAACGAGCTCGCGCACCGCCTCGGGTTGCGGCTGGACCCCGTCACCACCGGCCCGGTCGTGACCAGCACGATGGAGACCTCGCGCGACGGGGTGTTCGCCTGCGGCAACGTCGTCCACATCCACGACCTGGTCGACTACGTCAGCCAGGAGTCGCTGCTGGCCGGCCGCGGCGCCGGCGCGTTCGCCACCGGCGCGGCCGCCCGGCCCGACAACGTGCGGCTAACGCCGGGCCTCAACGTGCGCTACTGCGTGCCGCCCACCATCACCACCGAGCGCGAGCACACCGTCTACATGCGCGTGACGAAGCCCATGGCGCCCTGCACGCTGCGGCTCGGCGACGTCTACGAGCGCCCGCTGCGCTACGTGTTCCCCGGCGAGATGCTCACGCTCAAGGTGCGGCCGCGGTTCCTGGAGGGGTTCCACGGCGGGTCGCTGCGGGTCGACGTGGTGCCCAGGGGGGAGGCGACGCCCATATGAGCGACGTCCGGGGCAAGGACGAGGGCGACGCCACCGTCAGCCACTACCTGTGCATCGGCTGCCCGCTCGGCTGCCGGCTCGAGGTCGAGGAACTCGGCGGCGGGAACGTCGAGGTGCGTGGCCAGTCGTGCAAGAAGGGCGAGGTCTTCGGCAAGCAGGAGCACCTCGACCCGCGGCGCGTGGTGACGACCACGGTGGCCGTGGAGGGCGGCATCTGGCCGCGCCTGCCGGTGAAGACCCGCGGCGAGGTGCCCAAGGGCGCCGTCATCGAGGTCTGCCGCCTGCTGCACGGCCTGAACCTCGAGGCGCCCGTGGCGATCGGCCAGGTGATCGCCGCCGACGTGCTCGGCACCGGCGTCGACGTCGTCGCCAGCCGCGACCTGCCGCGTGCCTAGGACTACTTCGTCAGATCATTGACCTTCTGTTCTCCTTTGGGCGGTTGCCGTGATGGCGCGGTCGTTGGTGGGAGGTGGTGTTCGTGGGAGCCGAAGCGCCGTCAGCCACCGGCGAGGCGTCCTCGAAGAGTGCTTCCGCCAGGTCATCGACACGGCTCACCGGGCCCGCGATGGCCCACGACGATGGGCGTAGTTCTAGGCGCGCCTCGCACAGCTCGAGCAGCCGGAGCGCGAACGGACGCCGCTCCTGCCTCGCCCAGGCGATCTGCACCAACCGCACCAGCGCCAGGGTGGTGTAGGTCTCCACCGCCGGCCCGTGCGCGGGACCGGCGAGCTCCAGGTAGCGATCCACGAACGCGCCGACGGGCGCGGCAGCCGGCTCCGGCCCGCCCCACGTGCGGATCGCCTGCTCCACGAGGTGCGCAGCGAAGTTGCCGACGTCGAGGGCGGGGTCCCCGAGCGCGCAGAGGTCGAGGTCGAGCAGGAAGCTGCAGTCGGCGCCGGCGAGCACCTGGTCCGGGTAGAAGTCGCGGTGGACGAGCCGTTCGGGCCGAGGTCCCAGCGCCGCTGCGATCCGCCGGCACCCGGCTAGCACGACCTCGAGCCGCGCCGCC
>Ga0209498_1002237_pt1 | contig 11758 bp, 5 predicted proteins | sample WalLakDeSediment_FD_184131 | JGI IMG/M metagenome (GOLD analysis project Ga0209498, IMG submission 184131) | Lake sediment microbial communities from Walker lake, Nevada to study Microbial Dark Matter (Phase II) - Walker Lake 11/02/13 Deep... | ecosystem: Environmental > Aquatic > Freshwater >...
TCCGCCACGACATCTCGAGCACGCAACTCCGCCGGCGGATGCTGGCGGAAACAGACGCCTGACCGGAATAGCCCACGGCGTGCGCCGAGGGAAGGCCGCGTAGTGAGGCCGGCGGCGGTACGGTCGCGGGCGGGTGGATCACAATCGTGAGCGGGTCGGTGACAGGCGGCTGCTTGTTGGCAGCTTGGCTCTGCATGGCCGGGTTTGCCTCGTCGATGCGGCGACGCCTGCCGAACGTAGGCGGGCGATTCGGTCCGCCTTGGCTGGGGGTTTACCCTCGACCCCACGACGGTCGGGCAGGAGATCCTCCAGCATCACATAACGGCGTTTCGCTTCGGCGTGGTCCGCAGGGCTTCCACCACGCCAGTGCTGTCGCCGAAGGCGTCGATCGCACAACCGGTTCCCTGGAGCAGCGTGAGCCACACGTTGCACAGGGGCGTATGCTTCGGCTGCACGATGTGGTGGCCGAGCGTGATCCCGGCGCCGCGGCCCGTGATGAGCGTGGGGCAGTTGTCGAGGTAGTGGATCGAGCGGAGGTTGCTCCCAAAGACCACGGTCGTGTGGTCGAACAAACTCGATCCATCGGGCTCCTTCGTCGCCTTGAGCTTGTCGATGAGCGTGGCCAGCATTTCACTTTGGGCGAGATCACGCTTTTGCGCGGCCGCCATCCGCTCGCCGGGGTGATAGTGGCTCATGTCATGGGCGGCCACGCTGATCCCGAGGCTCGTGAGCAGGTGCTGGATCGGCTGGCGGAACGTCATCACCCGCGTGCTATCGGTCTGGAGGGCCGCCACGATCAGGTCGTACATGATCAAGACCTCGTCGCGGCCCACGAGGCCTTCGCCCGGCTGCGGCAGCGGCGCCTTCGGCTTTGGCTGGCCCAGCCACCGCTCCTCCTTTCCCAGCCGAGTCTCGATGTCACGCACTCCCTGGAAATACTCGTCGAGTTTGTCGGCGTCGGTGGCATTCAGCCCGCGCTCGAGACTCCTGGCGTCTGCCCGCACCGCGTCGAGCACGCTCCGCTTTTTGGCGAGCATCTGCTGTCGCTGCGCGAGCGGCATGTCGTCCGGGGAGAAGAGTTTGTGGAAGGCGATCACCGGGCTGTTGAAGCCGGCGATCGGCTTCCCACGGCGGTCCCAGGCGAGCGACAAGCCCGGGCCGTGGCCCGGGCCGCCGAGGCTGGGTTCGCTGGCATTGAGCTGGACCGAGGTGAACCGCGTGTCGGCGCCGAGGTGGGCTGCCACGATCTGGTCCATCGAGAGCGACTTCTTGGGACCAGCGCCGGTGAGCCAGAAGGTGCTGCCGCCGTGCGGGTCGTTGGCAAACTCGTGCAGGCAGCCCTGCACGAGCGTAAAGTCGCTCTTGTGGCGGCTGAGCGGGGCGAGGCCCTCCGGGAGCGTGTAGGTCGTCCCCACGTCATCGGTCTTCGGCAGCCATGTCTCCGAGGTCACGCCGAAGCCCGTGCCCAGGCAGACCATGCGCTTCGGCAACACCGCCTCCGCGGCCCGGGCAAACCTCCGGAAGCCGAGCGACTCGAGCGTCGGCAGGGCCACGAGCGCAGTCGCCGATCGCAGGAATCGGCGGCGCGACGAGCGTGAAAGCATGGAGTTTCTCCGGGCTGGGGTGAGGCGGTCACTTCATGCGAAAGGCGTCACTTTGCACGACAGCGTGGACGAATTCGCGAACGGCATCGCCTTGGCTTGCAGCTTTGGCAACGATCGCAGTGACGAGGTCTCCATCCGTAAATCCGACCGGCCTGCCGAGGGCGTATGACACGAGGGCCGCGGTGAAGCCGGTCGCGAAGTCGGCGTGCCGTGCGGCCACGAGATCCCGCAGTTCGAAATAATCCTGGAAAGCCGGGCCGCCATGCAACGCGCCTGAGGGATCGATCTCCCACTCCTTCGTGCCCACATCGGGCGTCGTGTGGGAATCCCTGGTCCGCCACTGCCCGACGGCATCGAAGTTTTCGAGGCCGAAGCCGATCGGGTCGATTTTCCGGTGGCAGGAGGCGCACTGCGGCTCTTCCTGGTGCGCTCGCACGCGTTCGCGGGTGGTGAGCAGTTGGCCCTCGAGCCGCGTGAGCTGCGGCACGTTCGGCGGGGCCGGCGGCGGCGAATCGTCGAGGAGCTTCCGCAGCACCCACGCGCCCCGCTCGACGGGGCTTGTCTGCTCGCCGTTGCTGCCCATGGCGCTGATCGCCGCCATGCCCAGAAGTCCGCCGCGGGGCGAGCCCTCCGGGAGCTTCACCATCCGGTAGTTGTCGCCATGCACCCCCTCAAGGCCGTAGTAACTGGCCATCACCGCATTCACGACCACGAAGTCGCTTTTCAGGAGGTTGCGGAGACTCAGGTTCTCCTCGAGCAGCAACGCGACCGTCTCGAAGATCTCCTGCCGCGAGGCGGCCTTCACCTGCCTGTCATAGCGGGGAAAGAGGTTGTCCTTGAACTGAAAGAAGTCGAGCCGGTCCACGCCGAGCCATTGGTGCGTGAACGCGGCGACGAAATGCCGTGACCTCTGATCGGCGATCATGCGGTCGACCTGGGCCGCGAGCACTTCGGGCTCATGGAGCTTGCCCGACTGGGCGAGGGCGAGGAGCGTGTCATCGGGCGGCCCGCTCCAGAGGAAATACGAGAGCCGGGAAGCAAGTTCCAGGCCGTCGAGTTGCCGCCGCTGCGGGGCCTGCGTCGGCTCCGCGAGGTAGAGAAAGTGCGGCGACGAAAGCACGACGGCAAGCGGCGCCGTCACCGCCTCGCGGAACGGCCGACCGGCAGCCCGCTCCCCCGCGTACATCGCGACGAGCCTGTCGAGGAACTCCGCCTCGGGCGGGCGGCCCCGAAACGCCCGCAGGCAAAATTCTTCCAGTGTGCCCCGGATGTTCTGCTCGGCCGACGCCTGCGTCGCGCCCGGCTGCTCGACGGCCGGAACGGTGAGCAGCGCGGCAAGGGCCACGGGGGGCTGCTGCTTTGCTGGGAGCGGCCCCTCGACCTCCACCCAGTCGATCCAGATGTTAAGCGGTGGGCCGATGCCATTCTTATTGAAGACATCGAAGAACACGCGGTGCCCCTGCGCATCGCTGTCGTAGGAGCCCTTCTCGCGGAAGACGAACAGCTTTTCTCCCTCAGCGATGACCGGAATATCGAGCGTCTGTGGCTCCGTCATCGTGCCCGTGATCTCATGGCATCCTTCCGAACCGTCCCCCACCCCCGGCCCCCAAGGGCCATACTCCAAGAACCGCCGCTCGGGTGGCGACTCGTCGGTGGCCGCGACACGCAGCCGAAGTGTGTATTCGCCCGGTGGCCACCCTTGCGGCATTCGAAACTGCAGATGGATGTTGACCTTTGCGTCGCCCACCGCAAGGAAGGCCCCCTTCTCGACGGCCGTGTGTGAGGCGTAGAGCGTGTGGTACGGCACTCGCACGGCAAAGTCGCGGTTCCCCATCTCAAGGGCTTGCATCGCGTCGCTGAACTGAAAATCCTTCGGCGACGGAGCACCATGCAGGTTTTGCCATCCCTGCAGAACGGGCTCGAAATCGGAGGGCCTCGCGTTCTTGCGAATCTCGGTGATGGCCGCCTGATTTTCCGGTTTCCGGGCCGCCGCCTCTACGGCGTTCTTCCAGATTATGTACCGGCGGCGTTCGTCAATTCGCTCGGCCAGCCGGCGCCGCACTCCAGGCGTCGAGACCTCCGCCTCCATGCGATGCGTACGCGACGGATGCGGCGAACCGTACCGACGCCAAGCGTCCTGGATCGCCGTCGTGGCGATCTCGTGATACTGCTCGATCTGGTCGGCCGAGATATAGAGCTGCTTGCCGATCGTGTCGAACGTCCCGGCACCGTCATCGGCGGGAAGCCCGTTCGGCGTGGCAGTCACGCCGAGCAACTCCTGGAGCGTGTTCACGTATTCCCGGCGGTTAAGCCGCCGCATCGTGATGACGCCGCCCGTGTCGGCCAGAACCTTCCGGGCCACGACGAGCCCCTGCGCGAGATCGTCAAGCAACTCGGTCTTGGCCACGGGGTCGAGTTGCGGCTCGTCTCTAGGGGGCATCTCTCCCGAGTTCAAGACTCCGAGCACCTTTTGCCAGCGGTCGGCCGTGTCGACCGTGTCAATCGCCGCAGGCAGCGTGTCGATGCGGAAGCCGCCGTTGGCATCATCGGCGTTGTGGCAGGCTGCGCAATGCTTCGCCAGGAGCAGTGGCGTGGAGGCAGTCACGGTTGGATTCACGGTCATTTCTGCCGTGAACGCCGGGCGGCCAGGCAGCGCAGCGGCGAGCAGGAACGCGGCGATCGCGAATGTTTCCTGGACCGGTTTGCTGATCTGGTATCGCTGCACGTTCATCTCATAGATACATGTATCATAGCTGGCTGTGCCTTGCTACAGTATGGAAATCCCTGTCCGCAGCCGCTCCCGTCGAAATTCCCTTTGAACCAGCCCCAGCCTCCCAAGCCCAAGAAACCAAATATTCGGCAGGTGGCCGAGGCGTCGGGGGTCTCATTGATGACGGCGTCGCGGGCTTTGAGTGGCCGCGGGGGCGTTGCGGAGGAAACAAAGCAGCGGGTGCTGGCGGCCGCCAAGCAGTTGCAGTACCGCCCTAATCGGCTCGTCCGCGCCGTGATGGGGGGCCGCAGCGGCACGATTGGTGTGATGGTGCCGCTCGGCTCGTGGTTTTTAGCACAGGTAGTCCGTGGAATTCACGACGTTCTGGCTGAGCACCGGTATCTCCCCGTCGTCCACTTTCACGGCGATGGTCCGGGTGCGAATCGAGACGATGCGGAACTCGATTACCTCCACCGGCTCATCGAGCAGCGGGTGGACGGCATCATCTTCGTGCCCTCCGACGAGTCGGTATCGCGGATGTACCTCCGCGAGGTCTGGGAGCGTGGCCTCCCGTTGGTGTCTGTCGACCGGCGCCTTCCCCGCACAAACGCGGACTTCAGCGGCACCGACGACGAAGCAGGGGGCCGGGTCGTGGCTGAATACCTGCTGTCGCTTGGACACCGTCGGATCGCCCACATCAGCGGCGAGCCATGGGTTTCGACCTATGCTGAGCGGCGGCGTGGTTTTGAAGAAGTGGTGCATGGGCGCGACGGCGTGGAGTATCAGTTCGCGGATTGCAAAAGAGGCGATTGCAGGGATGCGGTCCGGGTGATTCTGGCGTCGAAAGACCGGCCGACGGCAATCTTCACGGCGTCGGATCGGATGTCAGCGCACGTGTATGCCGTGGCCGAAGAACTCGGGCTGCAGGTGAGCCGCGACGTCTCGGTCGTGGGCTTTGGCGACCAGACCGACCTCTACTGGCTGCGGCCGAAGCTGACGACGGTGAACCAGGATCCCGTCAGCATCGGGGCCGAGGCCGCCAGGCTCGTGCTCGACCGTCTGGAGGGCCGTTGCCCTTCGGCAAAACCCCGGGAATCGCGGGTAACGCCGCAGCTGTGCATCCGGGAGTCGGCGGCGCCCGTGGCCTAGAGCCGGTTTTCCTGGTTAGCAACGTTGTTCCGGGGATTTTTTGGCAAAGATAAGGTCCGGTTCCCGAGACTTGACTGGAACAGCCAGAATGGTACATTTACCACCCGCGGGAAAGTTTGGGAGTCTGGTTTTGTTCCCGAGCTGAATTCGACTCGTTGGGGGTGGAGAAAATCATGCATCCGATCAAGTTGCGGCTGGTCGCCGGATTCGCTGCGGGCGTGGCTATGATTTTTGCGCTTCCCGCGCGTGCGCAGGTTACGTGGGACGCCGTCCCGGCTGCCGCCAGTCCGCAAGATGGTGGCGGCACGTGGAGCACGAGTGTGTCTGGCACCAATTGGTGGGACGGCACCGCGAACGTCGCCTGGCCAAATCTGACGACAAGCTCCGCCATCTTCGGCGCGGGAAGCGGAGCTGCCGGCACGGTGACGGTTGGCGATACCGTCACGACCAATGGGATCACGTTCAACTCACCAGGCTCGGGCGCCTACACCCTCACGGGCGGCACGATCTCGCTCGCCGGCACAACGCCCACGATCACCGCCAACAGTGCAGCCTCGATCGGTTCGATCCTGAGCGGGTCTGCCGGGCTCACGAAAACCGGTTCCGGAATGCTCACGCTGTCGGGTGCCAACTCCTATTCGGGCGCCACCACGATCAGCCAAGGCACGCTCAAGGCGGGCAGTGCCGCAGCGCTCCCGGCGGCGACGGCCCTCACGGTCAACAGCACGGGCGTGCTCGACCTGAACGGTTTCAACGCCACCGTGGCCTCGCTGGCGGCCGGCGCTGCGACCGCGAAGATCACAAACTCGGTGGTCGGCACCGGCACGCTCACGATCAGCAACTTCAACGCAGCGGTGACCACGCTGATCGAGGACGGTGGGGCGGGGCAAAAGGTCGCCCTGGTCGTGGCGGGCGTACAGTCCACTCCGAACTTTGCGAATACAAACAACACGTTTTCGGGGGGCCTCACGATCTCGAGTGCGGCGTCAACACGGCTCTGGAACGGCACTATTACCACGACGTTGAACGGTGATGGGAGTATTCAGAGCAGCAATCTGGGGACGGGCACCGTGACGATCGGCACGACGACGGGCGGCGCCCAGTTCGCCCTGACTGCCGCCAACACGAACGTCTACAACCCCCTCGTGTTCAACGCCGCCACCTATGCCGACGGGGGATTTGCGGCGTTCCGGGCTGACTCGACCGGGAACGTCCTGCACGGCCAGTTGACTGCCAATCTCTCGCCCGCGAACTTCGCGACGGGCGGAACTGGTGCAGTGACGGCACGTGGGCAGATCACCGGATCCAACGGCTTGCGGCTGAAAACCAGCAACATCACCGTGACCCTCTCGAACACCTCGGCCAGCCTGAACAACTACCAGGGCACGACGACGGTCGAGGCATTGACGACTCTGTCGCTCGCAGCGACCGACCAGATACCCAACGGCGCGAGCACCGGTAACGTTGCCCTCGACGGCACGCTCCGCTTCAACGGATTCAGCGACACGATCAACGGCCTGAGCGGCACCGGCACCGTCGACGGCGTGAGCGGTACGTCGACCATCTCGATCGGCGATAACAACGCGACGGGCACGTTCTCGGGAGTGATTCGCAACAGCGGCGTCGATGCCGTGCTCGGGCTCACCAAACTCGGCAGCGGCACGCTCACCCTCTCCGGAAGCAACTCCTACGCCGGCCCGACCCGCGTGAACGCCGGAACGCTGCTGTTTGACAACGTGAACACCCTCTACGGCGGCACCACGTCGAGTTGGACAGCCGCGAATCTGACCACCGGCTCCGGGGCTGTCGCCCTGTTCACGACCGGTTCCGCCGGGCCGCAATTCACGGCAGCGAATCTGACCACGATCCTCGGCATGGCGAGCACCGGTTCCACCGGGTTTCTCAACGGCTCGACGATCGGCATCAACAGCGGCAGCGGCACGTCGTTGACGTATGCCTCCGCCATCGCCAATCCGAACGGCGGGGCGAATGCGCTAGGCCTCCTCAAAATCGGTTCGGGCGTACTCGTACTGTCCGGTTCCAACTCCTACTCGGGGGCCACCACGATCAGCGCCGGAACGTTGCGTGTGGGGAGCGCATCCGCCTTGCCGGCGGCAACGGCCCTCACGGTCAACAGCACGGGCGCGTTGGACATGAACGGATTGAACGCCACCGTGGCCTCGCTGGCGGCCGGCGCTCCGACCGCGAAGATCACGAACTCGGTGGTCGGCACCGGCACGCTCACGATCAGCAACTTCAGCTCGTCATTGACCACGCTGATCGAGGACGGCGGGGCGGGGCAAAGGGTCGCCCTACTCATGGCGGGCGGCCAGTTCACGCCGAATTTTGCGAATACGAATAACACTTTTTCAGGAGGTATCACGATCTCGAGTGCTTCGAGTCTGACACGGCTTTGGAACGGCGCTATCACGACGACGCTGAACGGGGATGGAAGCATTCAGAGCAGCAATCTCGGGACGGGCACCGTGACCATCGGCACGACGACGGGCAACGCCCAGTTCGCTCTGACCAGCCCCAACACGAACGTGTACAACCCTCTCGTGTTCAACGCTGCGGGCTACGCCGATGGGGGGAGCGCCGCGTTTCGGACAGACCAAACCGGAGGCGTGCTGTACGGTCAGTTGACCGCCAATCTGTCCCCCGTCAGCTTTGCGTCCGGTGGCACTGGTTCGGTGACGGCGCGGGGGCAGATCACCGGAACGAACGGCCTCCGGCTGAGAACCAGCAACATCACCGTCACGCTGTCGAACACCTCGGCCAGCCCGAACAACTACCAGGGCACCACGACGGTCGAGGCGGCCACGGTGCTGTCGCTTGCCGCGAGTGACCAACTTCCCAACGGCGGCAGTGCCGGCAACGTGGCGCTCAACGGCACGCTCCGCTTCAACGGGTTCAGCGACACCATCAACGGCCTGAGCGGCACCGGCACGGTCGACGGCGTGAGCGGCACGTCGACGCTCTCGATCGGCGACAACAATGCCACAAGCACGTTCGCGGGAGTGCTGCGCAACAGCGGCGTCAACGCCGTGCTGGGGCTCACCAAGATCGGCAGCGGCACGCTCACCCTCTCCGGAAGCAATACCTACTCCGGCCCGACCGACATCGTCGCCGGTACGCTCGCGGTCAACGGCAGCGTGGCCGGGGTGATGAACGTGGGCAATGGCGCGACGCTCGCGGGTGCTGGTCTTCTCAATGGGCTCGTCACGGTTGCTGCCGGCGGCGTTGTCGCCCCGGGCAACAGTCCCGGCACTTTGACGATGGGCGCGGGCCTGTCTCTCGACGCCGCCTCGATTCTGAATTTCGAGCTCAGCGGGTCAGACTACACGGTCGGGGGCGGGATCAACGACCTGATCGTGGTGAATGGTAACTTCTCGCTTGACGGGCTGCTCAACGTGTCGGCAATCGGTGGTGGTGATTTTATAAGTACGCCAGACGGCACGTCGTGGCGGCTGTTCAGCTACTCAGGCGGCACCTTCACAGACAACGGTCTGTCGTTGAACTCCCTGCCTTCCCTAGGCACCGGCCGGTACTACCAGATCGACACATCGACCACCGGTCAAGTTGATCTGATTGTTGTTCCCGAGCCTGGGGCGCTTGCATTGGCGGGCATCGGCGTTGCGTTCTTAGCCTGGGGAATCAATAAGAGCCGCCGCAGGGCGTCGTAAAAGCCATGCAGCGTGAAACACGGCCGGGCCTGACGCTCGTCGAGTTGCTGGTCGTCATCGCGATCATCGGTGTGCTCGTCGGGATGCTGTTGCCCGCGGTGCAGTCCGCCCGCGAGGCAAGTCGGCGGTTGGCGTGTGCAAATAATCTCAAACAACTCGCCCTCGGTGCGCAGTCTCACGTGACTGCCAATGGCGCCTTCCCCACGAATGGCTGGAGTTGGGCCTGGTTTGGTGATCCCGATCGGGGTGCTGACTGGCGGCAGCCTGGCGGCTGGGTGTTCAACTTGCTGCCCTATGTAGACCAGATGGCGCTCTACCAGATTCAAGCTGGAAAGACTGGTGACGACAAGTGGACTGCAGCGGCCCAACTCATGCAGACTCTCGTGCCAACGATGCAATGCCCGTCACGACGGGCGGGTAAGCTGACGAAGGCCGGTGGATCTGCCGATGCACGGCGTGCATTTCCCGGAAAGTCTCCGCCCGCTATGGTTGCGAAAACCGACTATGCCGGAAACGGCGGGGAAACGATCAACGATGGAGCATGGATTCAGGGTTGTGCCGCGCCGTCGTCATGGAGCCCGTCATACATGGGTCCCCCAGACTATCCCTCCGGTGTCAATTCCGAAGCGGCCACTTTTTGGACATGCGGCAATCGTTCTATGAATGGCGTGATGTTCGCAGGCAGTGTCATCTCGCCGGCGCATATCCGTGATGGGCTTTCGTCGACCTACCTCTGCGGTGAGAAGTATCTGAACCCTGACAACTACGAAAACGCAGGGTCGCCGGGCGACAACGAGAGCATGTACATTGGCGACAACGCGGATATCAGTCGATTCGTTGCGCAAGCACCCATGCAGGACACCCGTGGACTGGAAACATGGTATCCGTTTGGGGCCGCGCATCCCGTATCGTTCAACATGGCCTTTTGTGACGGCTCAGTGCGATCGATCGCTTACACGATCAGCCCCACGACGCATCAACGCCTGGGCAACCGTCGCGATGGCCAGACTATCGACATCGACACGTTCTAACAGGCTCATCCTGCCGAGCGTCGGCGCAGGCATGCCGCTTTTGTTGGATCCAACGTTCGTTGACTGTGGGGACGACCCCGTCGCCGATCGGCCCGTGATGTGATTCCTGAGGAAGCGAATCCTTCCCCTGAATCCTGTCCCGGTTTGCAGCCCAGTGCAAACAACCCGCATTGTTCGCCAGGATTGGGTGAAAAAGGTGACAGCCACCATTTGTCTGGAGACCCTGGCCTTCGGCCGGGGCCGCGTCACCTCCGGCGACCGGGAAATGGTGGCCGGCACCTTTTTCACAGACGGTTCACGCGTGGGAATCGCCTGTGAGGCGTATAAGAAAAGACAGTGGCTGAACCCTCACCGCCGGCCGGGCGGTTGCTCGGGCTGGCGAAAACGCTGGAATCGCACAGCGGGTTCGCCGACGTCGTCGCCAATCTCCGTGCGGGGCATGGCGGTACGATCGGCGGAACCTGGGGATCGAGTTCTGCGGTGACGGCGGCGGCGATGCTCTCCGAGGCGGGCGACGGGCCTGTCAGAAAGAAACGCAGCGACACAGATCCAGCCGAGTCTGCTTGAGGTGGCGCTGCCGCATGCGGCGAATGATCCGGGGGCCACGGCACGGCTGGCGTAAGTCAAGCAACTGACCATACAGGCCGATCACTACCGGCCGAGCGAACCCGCCGGCACGACTGCGATTTCATCGGCCCGTAGATAGGCCTCCGTACCCGTCGTGGCCATGACCGCGTCGAGCAGGTCGTGACCGATTGTCTCGGGGAGCTAGCTAAGGTGGCAGACATCCTCGTTGTCAAATAACTGTGCCAGCTTCGCTTCGATGGCCACGATCCGATGAAGAGGGCCGCGCGGTGTAGGGGGGTGAGCTGAAGACGGCTATCGTGCGCCTGGGAGTGCCGATCAGCACCGGTTGAAGATCACGAGCGATGCCGAGACGCCGCTCGACGGGAACCGGCTTCCAGCCATACCGGCGGTCAAAGCCGTGGTAGCCGGGTGAATCCATAAGCGGGAAGCGATCGATGACATCCCGCCATTCGGCAGACGTCGCCTACTCGTTCTCCTCTGAAAACACGCCGAAACCAAAGGCAGCGCAGATTCGTTGCATGTAATCGGCCCGGTCCGCCAGGCACTGGAGCGTTGCGGGGGGCTCAACATCGGGATAGACAGATCGGCCTATGATCATGGAGTGGGCCCGGAAGACGCGGTAAAACCACTCACTTACACGCGTGGCCTGTTCCCGGGGCTTCCCCGGGCCGGATCGTCTCGAGCGGTCGGTTGGCTTCGATCATCGCCAGGCGGACGATAAATTTTGCTTGGCCTCGTCGATGGTGATGCCGAGCCCTTTGGCCGTGAACGCTTGCCAGCAGCCGGCCATGCTCATCAGGTCATGCAGGAAACGGGGAGTGTCCCCTGAGAAACTGTCCCCTGGGAAACCAGGGGCCTGGCGAGAACTCTTCACGGGTGAGCGGGCCTTCGTGGACGCGGCGACGGTGGCCGACGGCGGGGAGGTGCCCGCGGCGGGCGGCCTGATCTTTCCGGGCGCGTTCGACCCGCTCCACGAGGGGCACCTGCTCA
>Ga0209498_1002238_pt1 | contig 11757 bp, 8 predicted proteins | sample WalLakDeSediment_FD_184131 | JGI IMG/M metagenome (GOLD analysis project Ga0209498, IMG submission 184131) | Lake sediment microbial communities from Walker lake, Nevada to study Microbial Dark Matter (Phase II) - Walker Lake 11/02/13 Deep... | ecosystem: Environmental > Aquatic > Freshwater >...
CTTCCTTGATGCGCCGCAGGAAGGTCACGGCCTCGCGGCCGTCGACGATGCGGTGGTCGTAGGTGAGCGCGATGTACATCATCGGGCGGATGACGACCTCGCCCTTGACGGCGATCGGGCGCTGCTGAATGGCGTGCATGCCGAGCACGCCGCTCTGGGGCGGGTTGACGATCGGCGTCGACATCAGCGAGCCGAACACGCCGCCGTTGGTGATCGTGAAGGTGCCGCCCTGGAGCTCCTCGGGCGCGATCTTGTTCGCCCCGGCGCGCTTGCCGAAGTCACCGATCGCCGCCTCGATCTGCGCGAACGACAGCCGCTGCGCGTCGCGCAGCACCGGCACCATCAGGCCCTTGGGGGTCGAGACGGCGACGCCGATGTCGTAGTAGTTCTTGTAGGCGATCGACTGCTCGCGGATCTCGGCGTTGAGCTGCGGGAACTCGCGCAGGGCCTCGATCGTCGCCTTGACGAAGAAGCTCATGAAGCCGAGGCGCACGCCGTGGCGCTTCTCGAAGGCGTCCTTGTGCTCGGCGCGGAGCGCCATCACGGCGCTCATGTCGACCTCGTTGAAGGTCGTGAGCAGCGCCGCGGTCTGTTGGGCCTGCACCAGTCGCTCGGCCACCTTGCGGCGCAGCGGCGACATCGGTACGACCTCTTCCTCGCGGTCGCCGGCGCCCGCGGGCGCGGACGCCGCGGGGGCAGGTGCGGCGGCGGGCTTCGCGGGGGCGGCGGCGGGGGCCGCGGCCTTGGCCCCGGCCGCGCGCGCGACGTCCTCCTTGAGCGTCCGGCCGCCGGGGCCGGTCGGCGAGACGTCGCCGGCCTTCAGGCCGGCCTCGTCCAGCGCGCGCTGGGCGGCGGGCATGACCTTGGCGTCGGCAGGGGCCGGTGCGCCCGAACCGGCGGGAGACGACGCGGACGCGGACGCCGCGGGCGCCGACGGCGCCGCAGCAGCGGCGGCGCCATCGGCAGCGTCGACGCGCGCGATCACGTCGCCGACCAGCGCCGTGGCGCCGACGGCGAACAGCTGCTCGGCGAGCACGCCGTCGACCGGCGACGGCACCTCGACGGTGGCCTTGTCGGTCTCGAGCTCGACGAGCGGGTCGTCGCGTTTCACGGCGTCGCCCGGCTGCTTGAGCCAGGCGCCGACGAACACCTCGGTGATCGACTCACCGACGCTGGGCACGGTCACGTCAACGGGCATGGTCACGCTCCTCGAGGCCGGTGCGCGCCACCGGCGTGGGTTCATGGCTGCGGGTCACGCGCCGCGCTCCGGAAGCGCGCCGCGCTCCTCGAGCGCGCTGCGCTCCGTGCGCGCGCTGCGCTCCTCGAGCGCGCCCGCCTTGGCGCGTTCGGCCGGCGCCTCGCCGAGCGCCTCGCGCAGCAGCTCGGCCTGTTCGATGCGGTGGCTGCTGGCCGAGCCGGTGGCCGGGCTGGCGGAAGCGGGCCGGGTGGCGCCCGAGAACGGACGTCCGGCGACCTCGGACCCCCAGAGCACCCGCAGGTAGCGCCAGGCGCCCATGTTCTCCGGCTCCTCCTGCACCCAGACGACGGGTACCCCCGCGGCGTAGGGCGCGAGGGCGGCGTCGACCTCGGCCTGACGCAGCGGGTAGAGCTGCTCGAGGCGCACGATCGCCACGTCGCGCCGGCCCTGGTCGTCGCGGGCGGCCAGCAGGTCGTAGTAGACCTTGCCGCTGCACAGCAGCACGCGCCGCACGCCGGCGGGATCGGTCTCGTCGTCGGCGATCACGTGCCGGAAGCCGGTGCCCTCGGCGAAGTCCGCCAGCGGCGACACGGCCTGCGGGTGGCGCAGCAGGCTCTTGGGCGTCATGACGATCAGAGGCTTGCGCCAGGGGCGCAGCACCTGGCGCCGCAGCAGATGGAACAGCTGCGCCGGGGTGCTGGGGTAGACGACCTGCATGTTGTCCTCGGCGCACAGCGTCAGGAAGCGCTCGAGGCGGGCGCTCGAGTGCTCCGGGCCCGCGCCCTCGAAGCCGTGCGGCAGCAGCAGCACCAGGCCGGACAGCCGGCGCCACTTGTCCTCGCCCGAGGCGATGAACTGGTCGATCACCACCTGGGAGGTGTTGACGAAATCGCCGAACTGGGCCTCCCACATGACCAAGCCGTCGGGCCAGTCGAGCGAGTAGCCGTACTCGAAGCCGAGCACGCCGTTCTCCGAGAGGGGGCTGTTGTGGACGTCGAACAGGCCGCCGTTCGCCGCCACCGCGTCGAGCACGCGGTGCCGCTGGCCGTTGTGGAAGTCATGAAGCACGGTATGGCGTTGGCTGAAGGTGCCGCGTTCGCTGTCCTGTCCGGTCAGCCGAACGCGCACGCCGCCCGCGATCAGCGACGCGATGCCCAGCGCCTCGCCCGCGGCCCAGTCGAGCGGCCGATCGCCGCCCGCCATCTCCTCGCGCCCGCGCAGGAAGCGCGTCAGCTTGGGGTTGGGCGTGAAGCCCTCCGGAACCACCGCCAGCGCCCGCAGCATGCGGGCGGCCTCGGCGACGTCGATGCCGGTGGCCACGTCCGGCGCTTCGGCGTCCTCGCCCCCCACGAACGTACGCCACAGGCCCTCGAACGCGCTGTAGACCGGCTTGAACTCGTCGGTGCGGGCAACGGTGAGCTCCTGCTCGAGCTGGCCGCGGCGCACCTCGGCGATCCGGTCGGCCTCCTCGCGCGTGACCCCGCCGAGCGCCAGCAGCCGGTCGAGGTACGCCTCGCGCACGTTCGGCCGGCGGCGGATCTCGGCGTACATGGTCGGCTGGGTGAACGCGGGCTCGTCGCCCTCGTTGTGACCGAAGCGGCGGTAGGCGTACATGTCGATCACCACGTCGCGCTGGAAGGTGCGGCGGAAGTCCATCGCCACCTCCATCACCTGCGCGACGGCCTCGGGGTCCTCGCCGTTGACGTGGAAGATCGGGCTCTGCAGCATCTTGGCGACGTCGCTGGCGTAGGTCGTGGAGCGCCCCTGCTCGGCCGTGGTGGTGAAACCCACCTGGTTGTTGATGATCACGTGCAGGACGCCGCCGATGCGGTAGCCCTCGAGACGCGACATGTTCAGGGTCTCCTGGACGATGCCCTCGCCGATGAACGCCGCGTCGCCGTGGATGACGATCCCCAGGCCCTGGGTGCGCTCGTCGTCGCCGAAGCGGTCCTGCTTGGCGCGGACGCGACCCATCACGACGGCGTTGACGAACTCGAGGTGCGATGGGTTGAACGCCAGCGACAGGTGGATCTTCTGTCCCGCCTGCGTCTCCCAGTCGCTCGAGTAGCCGAGGTGGTACTTCACGTCGCCGCGGCCGCGGTTCATCTCCGGGTCCTTGTCCTCGAACTCGCGGAAGATCGTGCGTGGGCTCTTGGCCATGATGTTCGCCAGCACGTTCAGGCGCCCGCGGTGGGCCATGCCGAGCACGACCTCGCGCACGCCCTGCTGGCCCGCCTTCTCGAGCGCCAGGTCGAGCAGCGGCACCAGGCTCTCGCTCCCCTCGAGCGAGAAGCTCTTGGCCCCGACGAACTTCTTCTGCACGAACTCCTCGAAGATCACCGCGTCGGTGAGCTTCGTCAGGATGCGCAGCTGCGTCGCCCGCGACAGCTCGAGCCGGTTGCGGGTGCGCTCCATGCGCTGCTGCAGCCACATGCGGACCTTGAGGTCGTCGATGTGCATGAACTGCACGCCGATCGACCGGGTGTAGGTGGCGCGCAGGCCCTCGATGACCTCGCCGACGGTCTTGGCGCCGTGGAAGGTCGTCGGCAGGACCGGGCGGCCCAAGTCGGCGTCGGCGAAGCCGTAGAAGGCGGGGTCGATCTCGGGGACTTCGAAGGGCTCGCGACCGAGCGGGTTGAGGTCGGCGACGCGGTGGCCGCGGACCCGGAAGTTGCGGATCAGGCGGTCGAGGCGCTGGTGCAGCTCGGCCTCGGAGGGGCCGCCGGCGGGGATGCCCTCGGGCGAGACGGTCACCCCGTGGTCGACGGCGGCAGCGGCGCGCCGGCCAGGCGGGTCGAACAGCGACCCCCGCTGGAACGAGGGTCCCGAACGCACACGCGCGGCGCCGAGCTCGCCGTCCCAGCCGGCGAAGTACGACCGCCACTCGAGCGGCACGGATGCCGGGTCCTGCAGGTACGCGGCGTGCAGCTCCTCGACGAAGGCGAGGCTGGCGCTGTTCGGCAGGTTTCGGACGTCGTCCATGGGTTCCTCGCGCCGTGGGCCCGGACCGTCGTGACGACGGGCCCTCGGGGTCGCGGCTGGGGTGTCGCGGCCCGGCGCGGATCCGGACCTCGGTTCGTCGCTGTTGTACCACGGAGCCAGCGTCGGTCCACGCACTGGAACACCGTCCTGCCGCCCTTCAGCGGGGCCCCGCCGCCCTTCAGCGGGGCCCCGACGTGGTAGACCGAGCCATGCCCCAGCCGACCGCCGAAGACTTCCGGGCAGCCGCCGAGCGCGTCGCCCCGCACGTGTTCCGCACGCCGCTCGTGCGGCTTCCCCTCCCCAGTGACGCGCCCGTCTACGCCAAGGCGGAGAACCTGCAGCGCACCGGCTCGTTCAAGCTGCGCGGCGCCACGAACTTCCTCGCCCGCCTCGACCCCGCCGTCCGCGCGCGGGGTGTGGTCACCCACTCGAGCGGCAACCACGCTCAGGGCCTCGCCTGCTCCGCCGCCGACCACGGTGTGCCCGCCGCCATCGTCATCCCGCACGGTGCGCCCGAGGTCAAGGTGGCGCGCACCCGCGCCTGGGGTGCACGCATCGAGCGCTGCGACAACGCCAAGGCTGCGCGCGAGGCGGCCGCAGCGAAGCTGGTCGACGAACTCGGCGCCACCCTGGTGCCGCCCTACGACCACCCGTGGATCCTCGAGGGCCAGGGCACGGTCGGGCTCGAGATCTTCCAGGACATGCCCGACGTGGCGAACGTGCTGGTCTGCGTCGGCGGCGGCGGCCTGCTCGCCGGCATCGCCGGGGCGCTGCGGAGCCTGGGTAGCGACGCGCTGATCGTCGGTGTGGAGCCGGAGCTCGCCGCAGACGCCCGCGAGTCGTTCGTTCGCGGCGAGATCGTCGCCTGGTCGGCCGAGGACGTCGTGCGCACGGTGGCCGACGGCGTACGCACGCAGGCGCTCGGCGTGCACACCTTCGCGGTGATCCGCGAGACGGTCGACGCGTTCGTGGCCGTGAGCGAGGACGCCATCCTCGACGCCGCCGCCTGGTACCTACGCGAGGCGCACCTGACGGTGGAGCCGACCGGCGCCTTGGCGCTGGCCGCGTACCACGCGCTGCAGCGGGGCGAGGGCCCGGTGAGGCTGCAGCCCGGCCCCACCGTGCTGCTGATCAGCGGTGGCAACGCCGATCCCGGCTTGCTCGCCGATCTGGCGCGGCGTCCGCTGGGGTGACACCCGCCAGCGCGGCGACCTGGTGCATCGCGGTGCCCTCGTGGTGCGCCCGCTCCCAGGCGCTAGCGGCCGCAGCGGGTACGATGCGGCGATGTCGCCGCTCGTGGCCCTGACGCTGACCGCCTTCGGTGGCGTCCTTGTTGTGGCGCTGCTGGTTTGGTCGCTGCTCAGTCCGCGGCGCCGCCCGCCGCCGCCGGTTGCCGCAGCGGTACCGGCGCCGGAGCCCCGCCGAACGCCGACGGTCAGCAACGACGAGGTCCGCGGCGCCCGGGTGAGGCCCCCCGACCGACCGAAGGCCGACGACCCGTTCGAGCAGTTCCTGCGCGCCGAGAGCGACGACCGCTGAACCGTGCGCGCCGGCATCCGCCGGATGGCGGATGCGCACCCGCTCTGGGCGCGGCTACCGTGGCGGCATGACTGACACCTCTGCCCCGCGCGACCCTGCGGCGCGCCTGGCGTGGCTCGACGCCCTCCGCGGCCTCGCCGTGTTCGGCATCCTCGTCGTCAACGCGATGCTGTTCTTCTGGCCCGCCGAGGGCCTGGCGCTCGGCCTTCCCGCCGCCGACGGCACCCTCGACCGGGCCACGAAGGCCCTGGTCACCTTCGCCTTCGAGGGCAAGTTCTTCACCGTCTTCTCGCTGCTGTTCGGCATCGGCCTCGCGATGCAGCTTGGCGGCGACCGTCCGGTGGCGCGGGTGGTCCGCCGACTGCTGCTGCTAGGCGCGATCGGCGCGCTGCACGTCACCCTGGCCTGGTGGGGCGACATCCTGCTGTTCTACGGGGTGATCGGCCTGGCGACGGTCGCCACCCGGCGCTGGCCGCCACGACGGCTGCTGCGCGGCGCGGTCGTGATGGCGCTGCTCCCCATCCTGGCCGCGGGCCTGCTCGCGGGCCTGGCGACGCTGGCGACCCTCGACGGCGCGGAATCCGAAGCCTTCACCCAGGGGCAGGAGGCCATGCGAGAGGGCTACGCGCGCGACTTCGCGGCGACCGTCGAGGTGGTGCGCCACGGCTCGTGGCCCGAGCAGGTCGCCGCCCGCTGGTCGGCCTACGGCTTCGCTGCCCTGGGCACGGCGCTCACGGGCATGCTGGCGCTGGTGCTCGCGATGCAGTGGCTGGGCATGGCGGCGTGGCGCGCGGGCTGGCTCGACCCCGCCTCCCGCGGCTCGTGGCGGCGCCTGGCGCTGCGCGCGCTGCCCGTGGCCCTCGCGGCGAACGCCGCCTACCTCGTCCTGGCGGAGCGCGTCGACCCGCTGGCGCTCGACGTCGGGTTCGTCCTGCAGACCGTCGCCTTCGTCATCGGTGCCGTCGCCGGCTCGCTGGTCATCGCGACGGGCGCCGCCCTCGCCTTCGTCGATGGCGGGCCGGCGGCGCGCGCGCTGGCCTTCGTCGGCCGCGCGGCCCTGTCGAACTACCTGCTGCAGTCCCTGGTGTTCACCGTCATCGCGTACGGCCTCGGAGGCTACGCCCGCATCGGCTGGGCCGCCGGCCTAGGCCTCGCGGTGGCCGCCTTCGCGCTGCAGGTCGCGCTGTCGCGTTGGTGGCTGGCGCGGTGGCGCTTCGGGCCGGTAGAGGCCGCCTGGCGCGCCGCGACCTACGGCCGCTGGCCGGCGATGCGCGGGTAGGCTGCGGTGCCGAAACGGCGCTGCGCCGACCCTGGCGGGGCGGCGCAGCGTTCGTGAAGACCTCGGAGGTTCAGGCCGGGACGGCGGCGGCCATCTCCTTGAGGCGCCCGTAGGCGGCCTCAGCGCGGGCGCGCAGGGCCTCGTCGGGCCCCTTGCCGGCCATCATCATGTGCATCGTCAGGTGGCGGTCGACGTCACCGAAGATGGAGCCCAGCACCTCGACCTCCTCGCGCGACCGCAGCGAGGCGTCATCGCGAAACATCGTGGTGTAGGCGTACTCGAACTGCCGCTCGCTGGTGACCCCCGCCAGGAACTGGTCGAGCACGTCGAGGTAGGGCTGCAGGTTGCTGCCGGAGGTGGCAGCCGCGCCCGCGACCGCAGCGCCGGCGGGGAGCTGGGCGAAACCGGCGGCGAGCGCGTCGGGCGTGATCGCCCAGTTGTCGACGTCGAACACGGCGCCGCCGTCACGGAACAGGATCACCTGCGGCGAGTGGTGGACGATGCCGGTGCGCTCCGCCACCAGGTTCGAGGCGGCGCGCGCCTCGACCACCCGAATGAGCCCGACCATCAGGTCCTCGCGCGCCTCGAGCTGCTCCTGCAGGAAGCCGAAGCCCTGCATGGTCTTGTGGCAGGTGCCGGCCTTGAAGATGACGCTGGTGGGGTGGTCGCTCAGGAACGCCTCGGCGTCGGCGGGGTCGGTCAGGTTCACGATGCGGTCGCGCAGCATGGGGCCTCCTTGGGATGGTTGAAACCTGAGCTCCATGATAGGGATGGCGCACGGATCCACCGTGCCGTGGCCGACCAACGAACGCCACGTTCGTCGGCGGGCGCCACCGCCGGTAGCCACCGTGCTAGACTGCCGACCGCCACACGCCTGGAGAGGTGTCCGAGTGGTTGAAGGAGCTCGCCTGGAAAGCGGGTAAACGGGTCAAACCGTTTCATGGGTTCGAATCCCATCCTCTCCGCCAGAGACGCATGCGCCGCCCCCCGGTCAGAGCACCGGGGGGCGGTCGTCCGTTCGGGGCGGCGTCGCCGCGCCCGCCTTCACTCGTACCGCAGCGCCTCGATCGGCGACAGTGCCGCCGCGCGCCGCGCCGGCCATACGCCGAACGCCACGCCGGTGGCGACCGAGACGAACAGCGCCAGCGCGATGATCCACGGGTCGATCACGAAGACGTCGAGGAAGGGCACCAGCGCGACCACCGTCCACAGGACCGCGATCGAGAGAAGCACGCCCAGCACGCCGCCGATCACGGTGAGCACGACGGCCTCGATGAGGAACTGCTGCAGGATGGTGCGCGGCTGCGCCCCCAGCGCCTTGCGCAGGCCGATCTCGCGGGTGCGCTCGGTGACGCTCACCAGCATGATGTTCAGGATGCCGATCCCGCCGACGACGAGGCTGATGGCGCCGATGCCGCCGAGCAGCGCCTGCAGGATCACGGTGATCGTGTTGAACAGCGACAGCGCACCCTCGATCGACTGGATCTGGTAGCTGTCCGGGTGCCGTCGCCGGTCGAGGATCGCGCGCACCTGCTGCTCGATTTCGCCGGCGTCGCGGTCGAGGGCGATGGTGATGGGAAGGAAGTCGTAGCGGTCGCGCGGCACGCCGGGCACGTCGCGGTAGAGGCTCTCGAGCGGCACGTCGCCACTGACGTCGTTGGCGAACGCGCCAAGCGCGCCGCCCACCCGCTTCTTCACGCCGATCACGGTGTAGAAGCTGCGGTTCCCGCCGCTGGTCTCGAGCATCAGCTCGCGCCCCAGCGCCGGCCCGGTACCGAAGAACTCCTCGGCCGCGTCGGCGGAGAGCACGATCACCTGGGCGGCGGCCTGCTCGTCGCGCTCGTCGAAGAAGCGGCCGCGGTCGAGCTCGATCGATCGGTCGATGAGCGGGGCATTGGCGGTGGTACCCACCACGTTGAGCCGCACGCGCTCCTCACCGGCGATGGCCCATGCGCGCGTGCTGCGCTGGCGCAGGATCTCGATCGGCAGGCGGCTGAGGGCGTCGATGTCGGCGTCGGTGAACGGCCTCCCTTCAGGGTGGCTGCTCTCGGGGATGACGAAGAGCGACTGCGCGCCGAACGCCTGGATCTCGCCGGTGATGCCGGCGGTGGCGATCTGCCCCAGGCTGACGGTGGTGGTGACCGCGAACACGCCGATGACCACGCCGAGGAGCGTCAGCAGCGTGCGCAGGCGGTTGCCGTACAGCGCCTCGAGCGCGGTCTTGAGGTTCTCGATCAGCACCCGACCACCCCTCCGTCGAGGCGACGGCGCGTTGCGACCACCTCGTTGGCGGCCACCTGGCCGTCGAAGATGCGGATGATGCGCTCGCAGTGCTCGGCGACGTCCTGCTCGTGGGTGACGATGAGGATGGTGCGGCCCTCGCGGTGCAGGGCGTCGAACAGCGCCAGGATCTCCTGGCCGGTGGTGCTGTCGAGGTTGCCGGTGGGCTCGTCGGCGAGCAGGATGTCGGGCTCGGTGGCGAGCGCACGCGCGATCGCCACCCGCTGGCGCTGCCCGCCGGAGAGCTCGTTGGGGCGGTGGTGCACGCGGTCGGCGAGGCCGACCCGCTCGAGCGCGTCGAGCGCTAGGGTACGTCGCTCGCGCGGCGGCACGCCGCGGTAGAGCAGCGGCAGGGCGACGTTGTCGACGGCGGTGGCGCGCGGCAGCAGGTTGTAGGACTGGAACACGAAGCCGATGCGGCGGTTGCGGATGCCGGCGAGCGCGGCCTCGTCGAGGTCGGCGACCTCGTCGCCCGCGAGGCGGTAGGAGCCGTCGGTCGGCACGTCGAGGCATCCGAGGATCTGCAGGAGCGTGCTCTTGCCGGAGCCGGACGGGCCCATGATCGCGGCATACTCACCGCGCCGTACCTCGAGGTCGAGGCCGCGCAGCGCGTGCACCTCGACGCCGCCGCCCAGCACGTACACCTTGCGCAGGTCGCGCGCGACGATGACGGCTTCAGTCGCCAAGCGCGGGCCCCCCGCGGTCCGGCGGCGTGAACGACACGCGCGCGCCGTCCGCGATCGCATCGACGTCGACGACGGCGACGAGATCGCCCTCGCGCAAACCACCGGGCGCCGCGCCCTCGGCGACCGGCCCGACGCGCACGGCGGCGACGGTCGGGTTGCGCTCGAGCACCTCGACCGGCACGTGTTCGGCGGTCCCGACGCCGTCGTCGGCGAGCACGCGCACGACGTAGCTCGCACCGTCGCGTCCGCTGATCGCCTCGAGGGGCACGAGGAGCGCGTCGGCGATCTCGCGCACCCGCACCCGCACGGTGACCGTGTACCCGGGTCGCACGGTGGCCCCGGGCGGCTCGTCGAAGGCAACCACCGCGCTCACCTGCGCACCGGCCCCCTCGCGTTGCGCGACTGGGCTGATGCGCGCCAGCCTCGCACCCAGCCGCACGCCCGCGTCGGCGTCGGGGACGATGACCGCGCCCTGGCCGACGAGGAGCTCGACGGCACGGTTCTCATCGAAGCGCCCGCGGACCTGCAGCTCGTCGGTGTCGACCACGGTGATCACGGGCTGCGATCCCACCTGGTCGCCCGGACGCACGTTCACGACGGTGACGACGCCCGCGAACGGCGCCACGAGGACGGCGTCCTGCAAACGCGCCTCGAGGTTGCGCAGGTTGATCTCGAGCTGCGCCAGCTGCGCGTCGCTGGCGGCGATCTGGGCGGCGGCGAGTTGGTCGAGGTTGAGGAGCCGCGAACGTGCGGAGGACGCGGTGAGCCGCGCCTGCTGCTGGGCGCGCTCGGCCGCGTCGAGGGTCTCCTCGACCGCGCGGACGCCCTCGCTGGCGGTCGCGCCGACGTCGAACAGCCGCCGGGCGAGGTCCAGCTCGCGCGCGGCGTCGTCGCGTGCGCGCTCGGCGCGCACCAGCGCGTCCTCCGCCTGGTGGACGGTGGACTCCAGCTCGAGCCGGTCGACGCGCTGCTGGGGTTCCAGGCGCGCGCGGTCGGCGCGGGCCGAGGCGAGCGACGCCCGCAGCGCCTCGGCGTCGCGCTCCAGGGCGCCGACGTCGAGGCGCGCTAGGACCTCGCCGTCCTCGACCGCCGCCCCCTCGACGGCGCGCACCTCGGCGACGTTGCCGCCGCCGGAGAAGGCGAGCGCGCGTTCGCGCTCCGCCTCGACCACCCCGGTGCCGGTGACCTCGCGGACGAAGGGGCCGCGCACCAGCGGCTCGACCACGGTCGCGACGGCGGGCGGTGGGCGGCGGGCCTGCCAGGCGAACGCAGCGGCGGCCGCCACGACGACGAGCAGCGCGAGAACGAGCCAGACCAGCTTCCGGTGGCGCGGCGCCCCGCGGCGCGGCGTCATGCGGCGCCAGCGGCGCCCGTGCGATGGGGGGGTGATTCGGGAAGGCTCATCCTGCGCGCAGCGTACCGAACGGCGATGAGGAACCGGTCGGCGCTCGACGCTGACCGCCCAACGTTCCACCAACCCCGAACGCCCTCAGCCGACCCAGCCCGCCAGCACGTCCGCCAACCGCACGAAGTCCTCAGCCTCGACGTAGGCCTGGCACGAGAGCCGCAGGTGCAGCGCGCCGTCGATCGGCACGACGGCGACCTCGATGCCCTCTGCCCAGAACCGCTCCATCCACACCTGGGCGTCGGCGCCGTTGCCCTCGATCCCCAGCGCGACCACGCGCATCGGGATTCCCTCGTCGACGCTCGCCCGCAAGCCTGCGCGCGCCTCGAGGGCAGCCAGCCCCTCCGCGAGGACTGCCCGGTTGCGCGCGCGCAGCCCCGCGAAGTCG
>Ga0209498_1002240_pt1 | contig 11752 bp, 16 predicted proteins | sample WalLakDeSediment_FD_184131 | JGI IMG/M metagenome (GOLD analysis project Ga0209498, IMG submission 184131) | Lake sediment microbial communities from Walker lake, Nevada to study Microbial Dark Matter (Phase II) - Walker Lake 11/02/13 Deep... | ecosystem: Environmental > Aquatic > Freshwater >...
CCCATTAGGACCCAAAGGAGAGATGGACCAGGTGAAAAAGAAAAAGGGCTTAAAAATTCTTTCCGTGGTGCTGTTAATTATAATAATCGGCCTGGGCAGCTTTTATCTCTACGCGACCCGGGTAGATGGCCGCAGCGCCACGAGCAAAGCATTTGAGATTGCCCTCGCTTCCTTAGATAAAGGGCACTGGGCCGATGAAGAGAAATACGCCGCGTTCATGGAACTGAAAAGCACAGAGAACCTGGAACCGTATGTTTTGCCCGAACTGCTGAAGGCAAAATACGCCATTTCACAAGAAAACTTCGACGGTATGGACTGTTATATCTTAACCGGCGGGGATGATCCCGGCCGCAGGCAGATCATCTACCTGCACGGCGGCGCCTACATTAACCAGCCGGGAATCGTCCACTGGGCATTTCTCGATCGCCTCTCAAAGACCATGGACGTTACCATTACCGTCCCCATCTACCCGAAAGCGCCCCACCACACTTACCGGGATTCATTTGCCAAAGTGCTCCCCCTCTATGAAAGTCTGCTGGCCGACACGCAGCCTGAAGCTATAACCCTGATGGGTGATTCGGCCGGTGGCGGTTTTGCCCTGGCCCTGGCCCAGGTGCTGCTTGAAAAAGAGCTGCCCCAGCCCGGCAATATTATCCTGATCTCGCCGTGGCTCGACATTACCATGACCAACCCTGAGATCCCGGCATTCGAGGAAAAAGATCCGATGCTCGCCTCCTACGGCCTGGCTGAAGTCGGCAAAGTTTATGCCGGCGATACAGACCCCGGCCACTATATGCTCAGTCCCATCAATGGTCCGGTTGTGGGGCTGGCCCCCATAACCCTGTTTATGGGCACCCATGACCTGCTCTGCCCCGATGCCCGCCTTTTCAGGGATCTGGCCGCAGCGCAGGGTGTAACCATAAACTATTACGAGTACCCGCTGATGAACCACTGTTTTGTGATCATACCGATGCCGGAATCTGTCGACGCCATGCGCAAAATAGTCGATATTTATTAGCATAACAGCTTGCCAACCTGCTTTTGCTGATCAAATCCTTGTATTTTCTGTCATTAGATTTGCTTCATATAAATCCTCAACCTTATCCCCTTGGCATGCTGGTGTCTAAATGCCGTTGTGCTCTGGGACCGGCCTTAAACAGGTATCTGTTTGACAAGCCCACCTAATCGGATTATTCTTAAGTAAGGAACTATATCCTTGCAGGGAGGTAAGGAATATGATCAGGGCAAAAGTGACCGCCAAGGGTCAACTAACCATTCCTAAATCTTTAAGAGATAAACTTGGCATTAAGACCGGTGATTATATTATTGTCAAAGAAACCAGTGCCGGGTATGTGATCGAAAAAGAACTGGATGAAAAAAGGTTTGATAAATATGTCGGCTTCCTAAACCGTGACACCAAAAGTGATGACATCATCAGGGAGTTGCGTGATCAATGACCGTTTCAGTAGATACAAACATTCTTTTTGATATCCTGCTCCCTGATCCGCAATATATGAAAAAGTCACTGGCGAACCTCAAGCTGCATGGCAAAAAACATCGTTTAATTATCTCTGAAACAGTTTACGCTGAACTGGCTTCCCAGTTTCACGATAAAAAAACCCTTAACGATTTTATCTCAGATATAGAAATATACCTGGTTAATTCATCTCCGGAGGCTTTGTGGTACGCAGCTGAGGCATGGAAGAGTTATACCCAAAACAGGGGCAGCGAATTCTTATGTCCAAAATGCGGCAAATCACATGTTTTAAACTGCTCAGATTGTGGCGTTGCCATTTTTAGCCGGCAACACATTATTTCCGATTTCTTGATCGGTGGACATGCCCTGGCTCACGCCGGAACCCTGCTAACCAGAGACCGGGGCTACTATAACCGCTACTTCCCGGAATTAAAACTGGCTTGACTGGTAACATGGCCCATGTTAGACTAGTCTTAGACTAGTATATTCTTTAGGGGTGATGGATGATGAAAAAAGTTGGCGCCTATGAAGCAAAAACTCATTTACCCAGGTTGCTTGAACAGGTGAAAGAAGGAGAGGAAATCATTATTACCAAACATGACCTTCCCGTGGCTGTTCTAAAATCCTATCAATCCGAACAGCAGGTTGATGCCAGGGTGGTAATCGATAATATATACAAACTAAGGGAAAGCAACCGGCTGGCTGGGTTATCAATTCGCGATCTAATCGAGGAAGGCAGAAAATAGAATGGACAAACTTTTTGTTCTCGATAACTCAGTGGTCATGTCATGGTGTTTTGGCGATGAAGCCAATGATTACGCCGATGCGGTGCTGGAGAAACTGACGACTGCGAGGGCTCTGGTGCCGGCAATATGGGCCCTTGAAGTGGTCAACGTTTTGCTGGTTGCAGAGCGGAAAGATAGAATAAAGCAGGCCGAAAGCACCCGCTTTATAAATCTACTGCTACAGCTGCCTATCGATATTGAACAGTTAATGCCCAGGGCAGCAATCCCTGGGCTGCTATCATTGGGTCGCAGCTTGAGCCTTTCCAGCCATGATCTTGCCTATCTCAACCTGGCTTTGCACAGTGGCTGCCCCCTGGCCACCCTGGATCAGAAGCTGATTGCGGCAGCAGAAGAGACCGGGGTTCCCCTGCTAAGACCTTAGCTTCGCCAATTATTTCGGGACACAATGAAAATTATTGGCTGCTCGCGCTCGAGGGACCCGAATATATGCTAAATACTTGCCAGGCATAGGCACTACCGCAGAATTAGTGCGGCGGTGCAAACTGTAAGAAAAGATTAATGATTTAATAAGCTATTTTAATGGCCACGGTCTTATTGCCACAGTTTGTCTCCCGACATGCTAAGCACGCACACAGCTATGGCCCGTTTCCGCAATCGTGTGGTTCATCTTTATGAACAGGTTGATACCGTTGATGTTTATAAATACGTAAATGAAGGATTGTCTGATTTCAATAAGTTCATTGAAGATATTAATCGGTATATCGCCCATGAGCCGGATTGATTATAAGACAAGAGTCAAATAAAGCTTCGATGTATTAGCTTCCAGCCAATCTGTTAACTCTGCTTTGGTTATATTTCCGGAAGCCAATTTCATCATAACTTCATAAACCTCTTTTTCTGACGATGATATTTCATAACCATTCTTTTGCAGAAATGCATCCATGGCAACTAATGCAACCCGCTTATTGCCATCAATATAGAGGCTGATTAATTGCTGATGGAAATAGATAATAATATGTTATTGGTGGTTAAACGCAAACTGCCGCCGGCAACAACCAACTGCTTGAATCAACCAATCGCATGATCAGTCAATCGCTTCAATGAACCAATCGCTTGATTTCTACCCAGCTCGCCCACATCATTAATGGTGATGTCAGCAGCACCTTTATCGATTTCAAAACAGCACAAACCCCCGCCGACAAGAAAGCCGACCAATGGTAAATCGCCCCGGCCTGGCATCGCCAGGGGTTTGATAGCCTTCGTTTATAGCACCTTTAAGCCAGCAGGGACATCAACTGGTTACCTGTTGACTCAGTCAGTGCTAACAGATATAATAAAGGTACGCTATAAAGTACGTATACAGGAGTGAGCCGCATGACAATTCTTAATGCAACAAATGCCCGTAAAAAGCTATATAAACTGATCGAAGAAGTCAGGGAAACCCATGAACCGGTCTATATCACCGGTAAAACCGGAAACGTCGTTATGCTTTCCGATGAAGACTACCGATCCATTCAGGAGACCCTATACCTTGTTTCTGTGCCGACCATGCGTGAAAAGATCATCGATGGCCTGAATACGCCCCTGGAAGAATGCCTGGAAGATAGTGATGAAGAATAAAGCGTGGAAAATTGTTTACACCAAACAGGGTTTAAAAGATAAAAAGAAAGCAATCGAAAAAGGCTTTGGCCAAAAGATCGAAAAATTGCTCGCTGTGGTAAAAGAAAACCCCTTTTCCGAATATCCTCCCTACGAAAAATTGGTTGGTGACTTAAGCGGTGCCTATTCACGAAGAATAAACCGGCAGCATCGCTTTGTATACCAGGTCTACTTAAAAGAGCAGCTGGTTAAGGTAATCAGTATGTGGACCCATTACGAATAAAAGCTGCCCGGTAAAAGCGTTAAATGAAATTGCATAATAATATATAATAATTTAAAATGACAGCGAATAAGAAAAGAAGAAGGGATCTATTGGCCTTGAAGAAAGGGATGATACTAAGTGGCAGTGGATAAAGAGAGGGAAGGAACCTACACCTATTATGCTGAAGAAATATCACCTGAAACGGCCGCAAAAGCATTTAAATACATCATAGAACTCTGGAGGTAACTAAGCCGATGGAACTTACTGATCGTTTCAGACAAGCCTTGCTACTGATGTTCGAACTGCACATGATGATAAAATTCCATAGTCATCCTGACGCAGGAATGCACCCATGGCAACTAATGCAACCTGCTTATTGCCATCAAAAAAGGGGTGATTCATGCAAATATGTGTAGGCAGCTTAAAGTTTTGCTAACAAACCCGACCCATTGACATAAGCCACCTTGATCTTTCTTCCTTACATTTGCCTATCATACTTCCCCATCAAACCGTAGTGGATTAAGGATACCAGGTCACGGGCAAATTCCGGTCTGTTTGCAATGTTTGTCAATGAGCCGGGAATGACTCTTATACCTTTCCGTATGATTTCAAGATAAGTTAGAATGGCCTCTTATTTTAACCTCAAGCTTAATTGCACTTTATACTCTTGCACTGATCACCCTGGGCTTAAGCGGGATATCATTTATAAAAAATATCTTTCGTAATAAAAATTGAGTGATGAAAGGACCTGTCATGAGCAAAGTAATTGATGAAATTCCTTTTGAAAATGTTTCCTTGACTATGCTGCTAATGCTTTACGGAAGGGTGATGGAAAGCCGATCTGCCGATCCAATCATCATCGACCCACGGGGCGAAGAAATTGTTGAGAAAATTAATGATCAACTGCTCGCCTCCAGCAGTAAAACACTTCAGAATTTAGGTCGGTTCAAGATGAGCAAACGCCTCGCTGTTCATGCTGCTATCAGGGCTAAGCAATATGACCTCTATACCATGGAGTTCTTGAAAAAAAACCCGGATTGTACTGTCGTTAACCTGGGCTGTGGGATGGATACCCGATTCTTTCGTATTGATAACGGCCGGATAATCTTTTATGACCTGGACCTTCCGGAAGTGATCAGCTTTAAACAAAGCCTGATAGATGAAACAGAAAGATATAAGATGCTCGGTTGTTCTATATTTGATCGCAGTTGGCTTGATATTGTCCTGGAGCGTCAAAAACCGATCATTCTTCTCGCAGAAGGGCTTTTTATGTATCTGCCCGGCAAAGAGTTAAGAGAGCTATTAACCGTTATAGCTGAACGAATTTCTTACGGGCAGCTGGTTGCCGAGGTGGTGCATGAAAGTTACACCCGTGGCTTTAAGAAGTGGCTGGTGGATTTCAAGTTTAAACATGAACTGAATTTTGACCGGCCGGTTTCCTACCAGTTCGGCATCAGTGATAGCAACGAACTTGAGCAGTTGTCTCCGCGGCTTAAAATGATTAATGATTGGAGCTACTTTGATTCAGACTCGAAAAAACTGGGCGTTTTAAGATACTTCAAAATCTATCGCAAAGTGCAGTGGACTATTCGCTATCAAATTGGAAATCAGTCCGGGAGTTAGCCAAATTAGTGATAAAAACATATGGCCTCCATATTAACCCTGGCCGGTGTTTTGGCCCAAGAAGGCAGCAAAGAAAACATAAATATAGGTTGTTGGGATAAAGGGCTGGCTGAAGCGCTTAAAGCAGCAGGTTTTAAAGTCTTTCCTTGAATCTGCCTTAATGAAAGGGATGATGCCAGGTGACCGGGGATAAGGAGAGGGAAGTAAGGATTCAGGAGTTGTCCCAGCGAGCAAGAGACTTGCTGTCTCAATGCGGTAATTGTGCCCAGACCACTTTCTTTGTTCTCCAGGAAGAATTCGGCCTCAACGGTCAGGACATCCTTAAAGCCCTTACACCCTTCCCGGGACTGGCGCTTAGAGGTGAAACCTGCGGCGCGGTTACCGGTTCTTTAATGGCAATCGGGTTGGTTTTCGGCCGGGATAGATTAGACGACTGGAAAGGCTACACTGATTCTCTCCAGCCAGCCCGGCACGTCTGCATGCGTTTTGTGGATTTACAGGGAAGCACTGCCTGTGCCGACATCCTGGAGGCCACATTCGGGCGCCGGTTCAACCTGGCTGATCGGAACGAATCGGCAGAGCACTTAGCTGCAGGAGGTCCGCAGAAATGCAGTGATCTGGTGGCTGACGCCGTGCGCGTGGCGGCGGAAGTGATCATGGAGCGGCCTTAGGCAGGTGGCTGTTAATCCTTTATGTCGTCACAGCCATTGAGGATATTAATTTGTCAGCGAAAATAACTAGGAGTGAAAGATATAGTCAGTTTTTCCGATATAACTTAAAACAGTTCCTCAAAAAAGTAATATTTCAAGACCTGACCCCATTAGCTTCTACTTCCCGGAATTAAAACTGGTCTAACCCGGCATGGTTTTTGTGGTTGCAATAAGTTTTCAGCAACCCTTATGCCCAGCGAAGGATTGGATGTTCAGCGGGAGAAAGACCCACGATGATGTGGACATTATGAAGCTGATCGCAGATTTTGGCTAACTTGCTCTATTTCGTGTTTTAGTGTAAAATAATGGTATAAGTTTGAAGGAGGACGTCCTGAATGCAAATACCAGATGAGTTAAAAGTATATTTTTGGGATGTTCCAATCAAGGTTATTGATCTTAACATACACCGAAATTTTGTTATAACCCGTTTGTTAAATGAGGGCAACCACAAAGCGCTAACCTGGTTGTTTATAACATATGATAAGCATACAATTGAATGTGCTGTACGAACAGCACGTGATCTATCTGCTAAAACGGCACGGTGTTGGCAAAATTATTTTGACTTGAAGGAGGAAGACCTTTGCTGCACTGGTCTACACTTGGAGTAGAACGAAAAAGATTACTAAAGTTAATTGTTGACCAGATGCCAATTACTGGTAGTTACCTGGCCGGGGGAACTGCGTTGGCTCTTATTATAGGACACCGAGAGTCAATCGATTATGACTGGTTTTCTCCCTCTGATTTTGATCCTGAAGTATTATCACGACAGCTTTCAAAACTTAAGCCATTTGAGATTAATGAAGTGACCAAGGGGACAATACACGGAATACTGGGTGGCGTTAGAATAACATGGCTTTATTATCCCAATCCTCTCCTTGATGACTTTATAACTTCTTCTGAAATAGCTAATTTGAAACTTGCATCGTTAAAAGATATCGGGGTAATGAAGCTAGCTGCACTTAGTCATCGCGGTTCAGCCAAGGATTTTGTAGATTTATATGCAATTAAAAATGAAGGTCTTCAGCTGGAAGATTTGATTAAATTAATGCCCATCAAATTTCCAGATGCAAAGATTAATTATTACCACATTATTAAAAGCTTTTCTTATTTTGATGATGCTGAAAAAGAACCGTTGCCCAGGATGTTAATTCCATTAAACTGGCTTGAGTTGAAAAGCTTTTTCCTTGAAGAGCAAATCAGGTTGCTTAAAAAGATTGAACAATTTGGTGTTTAAGAATATTGAAACAGTTGAAACAGGGTCAGGTCTTGAAATATCACTTTTTACACCTGAACCCATTACTATAAAGCATCCCCTGAATCATTTCAAAAATTGCTTTAACTGTTCATAGAAGTTTTCTCTTGTTCCGGCCATGATTACTATAATTGTTTTGTTATTCTTTTCTACTGGGAGTATGATTAATTCATTCATTATTATCTGCCGTTTCAAAAATGTCCTCATAAGTTAAATAATCTGCTTTGCCCTCAGTTGCAAGCTCGGCCTCATTAATTAAGCTTTTTATGGCAGGCTTAATTCTGCGCCGGGTTTCTTTGAATTTATTTAGCAATTCTTTTCCTGAGTAACCCTTATTTATAAGCTCGGCTAATATCTGCTCATCAAACTCACCACTATGTTCTTGCACAGGACGAATAACTATAGCATCACCTTGTAATTGACAATCAACTTCGTCTTCAAGCCTGAGAGCTTTGTAAAAATCAACAGGTATAGTTATCTGTCGTTTTTCTGATACCTTAATTCTCTTTTTCCCCGAACGTTTCTTACCCGCATAAGTTGTTTGATTCACTATCAGTCACCTGCATGTAAATTTGATTTAAGGAATCTTTTAAACACGATATCAAAGATTCTTTGATATATCAAACAGTAAAATGTTTCGCATCAATACAACAGGGTGTATACACCTCAATATTAGTTGCTGAGGGCGAAAAGCAGAAGCTGCTTCAATTATATAAACGACGCCCTGCCTTTTGCGACGAACTTTCTCGCACTTAGAACCTGAAGTACGTTTTTAACTGATTTGGAGTGGTATTCAGGAAGGGTTGCTGTTCTGCAACGCCATGCATATTACGGCCAGTGTCTTCATAAATGATGATGAAGCTGGATTAGGGGTTTATTGGCAGGCGACGTACTCTAATCCTTTTTTCATTAACAGACAATATTAACCCATGTCTGCAAGGAATTTTAGCATTTAATTTATACCCGGTATTGCTTCTATCTCTATCACCTGCTCTTTGGCCAGCCAAGATACATATTCAAGAGCTTGTTGGATGTCTTCTTTTTCAAGAACAGGGTATTCATCAATTATTTCATTGAACTGTTTGCCATGAGCCACCAAATTAATAATCAGCGAAACAGGAATTCTCATGTTTCTTATACAAGCCTGCCCATTCAATATGACTTCATCGAAAGTAATACGGTCGAATTTGCCAAGCATTTTATTCACCTACTTTATTTTTCCTCTATTATAGCAGGGTGAAGCAAAAAAACGCAAAATAATCTAAGCAAGCAGGTACCCGTTCCCCTGCAGGAACATTTCGGGCCAATAAAAGTTGTCAACAACCTCGGCCCCTCGACAATATGGGTATAAGTAGTAAAACGATTTTTCAGGTTCAAAGAAAGCTGACGCAGAAATTTGATGCTTGCCACGGTTTACATCCCCCCGTCATACATCTTTCTCCCCGCATCTCAATAATGTATACTGATTTCATCACCAACATACATCGGTAATGGAGTCCGGTAAACTTTTAACTTCAGGCTGAAAGGGACAAACGATGAATCTGAAAAACTTTGAAGATCATATTGATTCAGTGATCTTGGAGCGAGGGTATTATTACTACCGAGATAAATGTGTACTTTCACTGGAAACGGCAGGTGAAAATAAATATAGCGCTATCGTGGAAGGCACTGAACTATACCGGGTTCTGGTTGAACTAGACAATCAGGACGAGATCATTCATACTAGATGCGACTGTCCCTATGTTTATGGTGAGTTTTGCAAACATCAGGTTGCGGTGTTTTATGTTTTAAAAAAGGAGCAGAAAAAGGGCATACAGGTGGAAACAGGCAGCAGCAGAAAAGAGGACTCAGATTCATTTAAAAAGCTGCTGATGACCCAGGATAAAGATGAACTGGTCAGGATGCTGCTGGAAATTGTGGAAGAAAATGAAGTGCTAAAAAAACAGATTAAGTTTGAGATAGGGCAGGACAGCGATGATGATCTGGTAAGCAATGCGGTGGTTTTAATTCGCAGTTGTATTGACAAGTTCAGTGATCACTACGGCTTTGTCCATTATGATTCGACCTGGGATGCGATCCGGGGAGCGGATCAAACTTTGGATAAAGCCTTGCAGGTAACCGAAAACGGGCAGCAGGTTCTGGCGGTGAAGCTAATCCTAACTGTAATGCGGGAAATGCTTGATTTAATAAGCCAGGCAGATGATTCAGGTGGTTGTATCGGGCAAATAATCGATGATGCTGTCAATCTGCTAAATGATATTACAGTTGATGAAACATTAGGGGAAAATGAGAAAGAAGATATTTTCGAAATGCTGATCAGCGAAGTTGACTGTAAACAATATGCTGAATGGTCTGACTGGCAGCTTGACTTGCTGCGTTGTTGTTCTGATCTGGTTGAAAAAGAAGCATTGTGGAAAAAGCTGGAACAGAAATTGAATACGCTCATGTCAGATAAAACGGAAGATAGTTGGTCTAATAAATATTATGAAGAGAAAGTAAAGCTCATTAAATACAACCTGATCAGGCAATACGAGGGTAAAAAACAGGCAAGAAAGTTTATGCTTAATAACCTGCATCATTCAGGCTTCCGAGAGATGGCGATTAAGCAAGCATTTGAGGAGCAGGATTACGAACGAGTGATTGAGCTGACCTTAAAAGGGGAGAAGCAGGATAAATCCTGGTGGGGTCTGATTAAAAAGTGGCGTGAATTCCGGTATCAGGCTTATCAAATGGCTAAAAAAATTGAAGAGCTGAGGGAACTTGCCGTTGAATTCATTTTAGATGGTCATTTTTCATATTATGAAAGTTTAAAAGAGAGTTACAGCCAACAAGAATGGCCTGCTGTTTACCCGCAGATAATTGCTCTGCTCGAAGATCAGGGTAAAAATCACCATGGTATATACACCTCAATATTAGTTGCTGAGGGCGAAAAGCAGAAGCTGCTGGAGCATGTAGAGGCTAACCCTGCCCAGGTTGTTGCTTTTTATAAAGAGTTGATTCCCCAGTATGAGGATGAGGTGTTTCGGTTGTTTGTACAGCATATTGAAGAGATGGCGGTCAACACCAGTGACCGGCGAGGTTATAAACAGGTATGCCAGGTGATCCGCCGCTTGAAAAAAATTGGCGGTCGGGAGCATGCTGCGGCAGTGAAAGAAAAGCTGCTTCAATTATATAAACGACGCCCCGCCTTTTGCGACGAACTTTCTCGCACTTAGAACCCGGAAGCAGTTATAATAAAGTTAAAAAGTTAAACAATATTCGGAGGTTTGAACCTTATTGCTAAAATAGCTTTCAGGGGCATCATCAAATCAATTCAACCAAGAATTCGGTTAACCAGATCCTTCGATCAAGCTTCGCATACATATCTTGGCTATTCCATCATGTTAGATGGTGAGCTGGGCAACCAGCAAACCAGATTTTCTATTGGCATTAGCGAAGCAGCTAATGCCAAGCAACAATTACAAGTGAATGACACAATCTCCGGAGAATGTTTATCTGTCTTAGAATCAGATAAGGAGCCGGTTGATTACTACAAAGTTTCGAAACATTTGTCACTTGGCGAAGTTCATAGATTTTTCCGTACTTTGATGCAGCTTCGATGTCACCCTGGCGCAGAGCGTATCTGAAAGTATTATGGGGATAATTTCGGGACACAATTATAGATCGGCAGCTAAAAAATACATAATAAAATTGTTTATGACAGCCTCTTTGCCCAACAATATACCATCTCCATATCGCACCCTGCTAAACTCCCGTTCGCCCCACAAATGGACACATATGTGTCACATCCACCTGTTTTAATAGTAACAGACCCTGTCCCTTAAACGCCTCCGGCTTGATGCCAAAAAAAAGAAAGGTGATTAAGATGACTCTATCGGTAAAAGATTTTTCCACCCAGGTTCGTGTGGGCGAACCGCAAAGATCAGGCATCCTTACCCTCTACCCCCTCTTTGCCACCGCCGCAAACACTGCGGAGGCCGGCCACGACAAACCGGCTTACCTGCTTCTCGGGGAGGCCCTCGACACCGGCAAATTCGAGATCGGTGAAATCAGCGAAACAGGCAGCGTCAACACCGTAATTAT